>ERZ772964.29-NODE-29-length-102804-cov-24.2625_pt1 | contig 102804 bp, 102 predicted proteins | sample MGYA00580675_ERZ772964 | MGnify/ENA primary metagenome ERZ772964 (study PRJEB29015, sample SAMEA2737941) | human oral metagenome | biome: human oral; feature: human-associated habitat; material: dental | place: China | collected 2139 ... | reverse complement strand
ATACAGGGGACATTTTCGTGGAGGCTAGTTTCTCAGATGTTTGTTTAGCTAACATTTTCGCTAAATCGCCGCACAAAGCTTTTGGCAATGATTTTTGATGTTTGCTTCGTGTTCTTCGTTCGTTTTCGCGAAATAAATCAGCCCGTCATCGCCCGCTAGGAAGAAGTTATTATCGGTAGCAGTCGGATTGGCGACAGCCCTGAGCGACAGTTCGCCCGGCGCCGCAATCGGTGTCGGCGGCAACCCTTCGTATTTGCGCGTATTGTACGGCGAATCAATCGAAATCAATGTATTGGTATCGTCCTTCGGAATGTCGATTCCCGATTTATCCGCCGCATACACCGCCGTAATGTCCGACCCGAGCTTGACACCGTCGCGAAAACGTTTTATAAACACCTGCGCAATCCCGCGCTGATACTGATAGCACCGCTCCTTGCGCTCCGCGGTCGGCTTGTCCTCGCAGGTCAGCTCGCGCTCAACGATTGACGCCAGCACAATCCCCTGGTACAAATTCAAACCTTGCGCTTTGAATTTCGCCTCTAAATCATTTTTTTGCACCACTTTGTACATATGTGCAAACACCGTCTCGAGCACGTCTTTAGCGGTCGCATCTTCGGCGACATGATAAGTTTCGCCAAAGATATAACCCTCGAGCGAGGTATTCGCCGGCTTATCGGCGAACAGCGGACTGTCGTATTTCGCCCGGAAAGCCGCCGTAATATCGCTGTCGCTAAAGCCCGCCCGCTTCAAAATATACCGAGCGTTAGTTTTATCGACGCCGCCCGGAGAGCGCGACGCCTTGTAGCGCGACGCTTCGAGCGTGCCGCCCGGATAAAAAGTAACGGCTTTGAAGTCATGGCAGCCTTTGGACAACTTATCTACGATTTGCGCCACCGTCTGCGCCGGCGCTAAACGGCAAGTGCCAGCCATTATCGATTTGCCCTCCAGCCGCACATAAATCCGAAACGCCCATTCGTCGCGAATTAGTCCAGCCGATTTAAGCTTCGCCGCCACCGTCGCCGTCGCGTCGTCTTCGTCAACCATAAACGAATGCTTTGTGGCGTCGTTTGACACGGCTTTTAGCTGGGCATTATACCAAAAATACGCGCCGGCAATCGCAGCCGCTAGCAGCGCGAAAATAGCCAAAAAAATCCACTTTTTGCGCGAACGGCGCGGTTTTTTGCCCGCCGTACGCCGCGGCCGGTCTAGTTCGTCGTCCTGCTCAAGAGCATCGAAATCTTCGCGCTCTACCGCATTGATATCTGGCAGCGTATTGTTTAAATTCGATGGCGCTGGCTGCGAAAACTGTCCGCCGGCGTTTTGCCGAAACTGGCTGGCTGGCTGGCGCGTTGACGACGAAAACGGCGGCGGCGACCCAAGCGAACCGGCCGGCTGGCCGCTCGCCGGACGAGGCGGCTGAAACTGCGGCGGCAAAGAATTTTGCGGGCGCGCTTCTGGGGCTCGCGGGCGCTTAAATCCGTCCATTAGCGCGCCTCCAAATAGTCTTGCAAAATCAAACTCGCCGCCAAAGCGTCGACGTCGCCCTTGGCGTGCGGCTGTTTGCGCCGCGCCAAAATCTCCTCGGCTTTTACACTGGTCAGCGACTCGTCTTGAAACACGATTTTGGGCGCAATATCGCGCAGCTGCTCGGTGAATTGTTCGACAAATTCCGTCTGCTTGGTCGGTTCGCCCGCTTGATTGCGCGGATAGCCGACGACCAGTATATCAGCTTTTTCGCGCACGATAATTTCGGCGATAGCTTGAATTTCCGAGCCATCAACTTCAATCGTGTCGTACGCTACCGCGATTTTTACATCGCCGCGCGCCAAGGCAACGCCAATCCGCTTCTCGCCCACATCGAGCGCTACGTACGATTTACTCATCGACGACAAATTTCACCGTTATTTTTTTGGTATCACCCGGCACTTTATGCACCCAAAACGGCGAAAAGTTGACATCGACCGACTTGACGCCGTCAATCGCTTTCACATATTCTTGAACTTCGCCGATACGCTTGCTTTTCACGTAATCTTTGATAGCTGCTTCGTCAATTTTCGGACCAATTTTGCCGTTCGCCGTCAATTTAGCCGTAATAGCATCGCCCGCAATCGTCACATTTGTCAAAGACACCGACGAAGCTCCGTTGCTGTAAACTTTTTGATTATCCTTGCCGTCGATTTGCTGCTTGAAATACGCGTCCAAAAATAGATTTAAGTCATTTTTCACGACTGCCTTGACCGAATATTTAATCGCGCCGCCGACCGTCGCTTTGCCATCGGGCGCTTCGGTGCCTGCCGCCGGAATAGTCACGCCGCCCAAATCCGCCGTAAACGATTCTTCGATAATTTTTGCGTCTTTGCCAAACTGCGCAAGGAGCGCTTTTTTGGCGGCGTCTTTTTCGGCATCCGACACGAGGTTGGCTTTAGTCGAATCAATATCGCTCTGCTGCACGACCGTCACCGTTTTGTCGGTGCCGCCCGAAGTCGAAGTCGTAAAACTAGCCGTAAAACCCGAAAGCCCGGTCGCGCTACCCGACGCGCCGTTATATTTGGCGCCATTTTCAGCCGCAGTTATTCCTACCGTCACACCTTTGCGCGTACTTTGCAGCGAACTATAAGTAAAGGTCACAGCGCTGTCAGTACGATATAGCGCGCCGCTCGACGACGACACTTCAGTGCCCGCCGCCACTGTTACATCGTGATCGACGATATCGCTAATCGTATCGCGAGTCGGCACGATACGAATTGTACCGGTCGCTTTCGTGCCGACATCTTTGGTTCCCGTGGCGGCGATAGTTTTCGACACCGGCGTCTCCGAAGTTTTGGTGGTTGTTTTAATCGTGCCTTCCTCTAGGCTAGTAGTAGCCGCATCGCTGGCTTTGATTTGCGTATTAACCGCGACCTGCGAAGTCTGCGCAGCAATCACGATTTCGGCGCGCGGCGCAATCACAAACGCCCAAACGCTGCCCGCAATCAAGAGCACGACAGCTGCCAGAATGATGAAAAATTTCTTGCGGAATTTATTGAAATCCGGAATTGACGGCATTTTCTTTTTGTCTTTTTTGGCGCCGCTAGCTGGAGTTTTTTTGCCGTCCGAATTTTTCGTGCCGCCTTCGCTTTCGACCGCGTCTACCGATTCTGGTTTTTTGTCGTCCGATTTTGCTTGCACCGAGCCGTCGATGATATCGTCATCCTCGTCAACTTTTAGCGCCGGCACTTCCGCAATTTCCGGACGGCTTTGCAGGTTCTTCGCGACCGGAATATTCGCCGCGCCCGCCAGCGCTGCCAGCGCCGCGTTATTCGAAATAATTACCAAATGCTTGTTGGCGCGCTCCGCCGCCCGCTGCACCAACTTCAAATTCACCGCACTCTGAATCGCGCCGATTCTTTTCGGCGGAACCAGCGCGACGATTTCGCTCTGCGAAGCTTTCATCTTGCTGATAATCGCGGTGATATCATCTTCTACATCGATATATATTACGTCTTTTTGCATAGCGGTTTTCTCTGTTATACGCGCAAAATGCGGTCCAGCCGGTCGCGCATCGTTTGCGTGTCGCTTACTCCTATTATTGTATCATATCCGACCCGCAACAATCCCATCGCGGTGATAAACGTGTGGTCGCTCGCTTTTTGCGTAGTGTCGACGATACCCGCTACGTCGCTAGGCTTGATTCGCTGCACGCTCGGGCGTTTCGTGAACGGCAAATCTTTGTACCAATCGCCTGATTCTAGCGCCTCGACCAGCTGCGCCAAACTCGCGCCGCCGCCGCATAGCAAAATTCGCGGCGGCAATTGGTCGACCGACTCAAATTCGCTGAGCGCCAGTTCGACCCCCGACAGCCAAACTTCAAGCGTTTTGTCAATCGCAGCAGCCACTTCTTTTTTGACCGAAGCTTTGATTTTTTTGTCGTCGATATTTACCTTGAGTTTTTCCGCCTGGCTATAGCTGATAGAAAGTTCGTCCGAAATCGTCTTGGTGAAGCTCCGCCCGCCGATACCGAACATTTTCGTACCCTCGACGCCACCGTCATTTACTACCGCGATATCGGTCGTGCCGCCGCCGACATCCGCCAGAATCGCCGTAAACGAACTGTTCGCATCGGCGCCAAGCACGCTGCGGCTCACCGCAAACGGCTCAGCCGCCACCGCCATCAGCGTCAAATCAAGCTCGTCGGCAACTTTTTCGAGCGCGCCGATATGCACCATCGGCGCAAACGCCGTGTAAATCTGCACCGCGACGTCTTTGCCCTGAAATCCAATCGGATTCGACACCTTGTAACCGTCGATGTGAATGCTAACCAGCGCCGAATTGACCAATTTGACTTCAACTTCGTCGTTGCCAGTTTCGAGCGCTATTTGTTTCTGCGCTTTTGCGGCAGCGCGGTCTTGCACTTTTTCGATGATAAATTCCATCTCGGCTTCGTCGAGCGGACGGTCGGGCTGCGGCCGACGATAGCGAATCGTATTCGTCACGCCTTTGACCAATTCGCCGGCGATACCTATCACGACGCGCTTCGCCTGCAAGCCAGCCTCTTCTTCGGCGGCGCCGAGAGCCTCTTCGCAGTTGCGCACGACCCCAGCGATATCAGCAATCGCCCCCTGATGCATATCGCCCAGCTCCTGATGCGCCCGCCCGACACCGACGATTTCAATATCCTCGCCCGACATCTTCGCAATCAACGCCTTGATGTATTCAGTTCCAATGTCCAGCCCGACGATATATTCGTCCGCCGGCGCCGCCGCTTGCCCGCGCAGCTCTCGGATTCTATCAAAAATCTTATTCACACTCTTTATTATATACTACTTTTGTTTATCTACGAACCAGGATGGCGCTTTTTTGTGCTAGCAGTGTTGCGGCTGAGGGGTTAGGGCGGGGATTTATTTGACTTTGTATAGCTTGTGTGGTATAATAAAAAATAGAGTAGTATCAGACTGCCGCGCCCCGCATCTTTTTACTGTAAAACAGCTTTGACCCGCCGTACGCCGGCTGAACTCGAGCCTTCTTTGAGGATTTTGAATTTTTTGCCGTTTGGCGTGCCGTCGTCGTCTTGCGCTAGTTGCCCGGTATGGTCGACGTGCGGGCCGCCGCAGATTTCGAAGCTAGCTCTGGTGTCGCCCTCGCCCATTTGGTAAACCTTGACAGTGTCGCCGTAGCGGTCGCCGAAAGCGCCGACCGCGCCCATTTTGAAGGCTTCGTCGGTTGGATATTCTTTATAACTGACCGGCAAATCAGCCTCAATCCAGCCATTGACTAAGTTTTCGACTTCGTCCAGCTGCTCGCGGGTGACTTTAGCGTCGTTGTTAAAGTCAAACCGCAGGCGCTCCGAGGTTATGTTGCTGCCGCGCTGCATGACATGATTGCCCAAAACTTGGCGCAGCGCCGCGTACATCAAGTGATTAGCAGTGTGCAGGCGTTTATGCGCCATAGTCTGACCTTCCAGGCCGCCCTTGAATACGCCCTTGGCGGCAGTCTGCGAACGCTTGCGCTGTTCCGCCATCAGCCGATCAAATTCGTCTTTCCAGTCGCTGGCGATTTGAATATTGTGCCGCTTAGCTACCTCGACGCTCAGTTCGTACGGAAAGCCGTAAGTGTCGTGCATAGTGAAAATTTCTTCGCCAGTCAGACCGTCGCCGATAAATCCTAGCAAATGGCGCGTACCTTTGGCGAGCGTGCGCATAAAGGCTTTTTCCTCTTTCATTAGAGTAATGATGATTTTGTCGCGCGCTTCGAGCACCTCTGGAAAATCGTTAACATAAAGATCAGCGATAACCGGCACAACTTCTTCGAAAAACTCTTCTTTGATGCCTAGTTCGTTAGCAAAGCGAATCGCCCGGCGCAGCAAACGTCGCATCACGTAGCCCTGCTCCTTGTTGCTTGGTACGCAGCCGTCAACCGCCATAAATACGGCCGCGCGCAAATGGTCGGCGATGACACGCATGGCTTCGGTGTGGTCTTCGTATTTTTTGCCGCTGAGGTCTTGTAACTTTTCGATAATTGGCCACATCAGGCTGATTTTGAAGACATCTGGATCGCCCAGTTTGGCGGCGGCGATGCGCTCCAGGCCAGAGCCATGGTCGATATTTGGCTTTTCCAGTGGCTCAAACACGCCGTCAGCCACCTTTTTGTACGCCATAAAGACATTGTTGCCGATTTCCATGAAGCGGCCGCAGTCGCAGTTAGGGTGGCAATGCTCGCCAAATTTCGGATCGTGCGGCGTACCAAAATCATAAAACATTTCGCTATCTGGACCGCACGGGTCGCCAATCGGCGTGGTTTCTGGCGCACCGTTGCGGCTCCACCAGTTTTTCGACCCGTCGTAGTAGAAAATCCGCTCGCCTTCGCGCATACCGCGCGCGTAGCCGTCCGCTTCGCTGCCAATATCCGCCGTGCCGTGCGATAGCCCTTTCGCTGCGAATAACTCCGCCCACAGCTCAGCTGCCTCTTGATCTTTCGGGATGCCGAAGCGCTGGTCGCCGATGTAGCACGTCACATATAATTTAGCTGGGTCGAACCCAACGACTTCTGTCAAGAATTCAAACATCCAGGGGATTTGTTCCTTTTTGAAATAGTCGCCCAAGCTCCAGTTGCCGAGCATTTCGAAAAATGTCGTGTGGCGGTTATCGCCGATGTCGTCGATATCTTGCGCCCGCAAACAAGTCTGGCTATCGGCGATACGTACGCCTTTGGGGTGCGCCTCGCCGAGCAAAAAAGGAATCATCGGCTGCATACCGCTGCCGGTAAACAACGTGGTCGGGTCGCCAGTCAAAATTAACGGCGCGCGCTGCACAATCGCATGACCGCGCGCTTGATAAAATTCGAGATACTTTTTGCGGATTTCTTGGGCATTCATAGGGGTAATTATACCACAAACGAAGCTCGCCGCGATAGATGTTCGAAACAAACTACTCCGTAACTATTCCGCCGCCCAAACACGTCTCGCCCGCGTAAATTACGGCGGACTGCCCTGGCGCTACGGCGCGCTCTGGTTCGTCGAGTTCTAGCACGCGGCCGCGCAGCCGGCACGGTTTCAGTTCGCCGCGGTGGCGCAGGCGCACGCGCAGCGTTTCGCTAGCAGCTGGCGCTTGACCAATCCAGTGAACATCGCCAAGCGCAATTTTCGTTCGCCACATCGAGCTGTCGTTGATATTTTGACTGACGTAAACTTCGTTTTTGTCCATATCCTTGCCGACGACGTAATACGGCAGCCCGCCGCCAATCTCGAGCCCGTGCCGCTGCCCGAGCGTGTAAAAAATCGCGCCGTCGTGCCGTCCTAAAATTTTGCCAGTTTCGCGCTCGATAATGTCGCCAGGACGCGCCGCGACATATTCGCTCAAAAACTCGCGCATGCCGACATTGCCGACGAAACATACGCCCATCGATTCTTTTTTGCGCGCCGTCCACAGCCCGCGCGCTTTCGCCAGTTCGCGCACTTCGGGCTTCGTGTAGCCGCCGAGCGGAAACAGCGTTTTAATTAACGCCGCGCTAGTCGTGCGATACAAAAAATAAGTCTGGTCTTTCGCCGAATCTTTCGCCATTTTTAGCGTGCCGCCAGCCGTACGCGCGTAGTGTCCGGTCGCAATCATATCGGCGCCGCGCTCCAAAGCCGCGTCCAAAAATAGTCGAAATTTTACCTCTTGATTGCACATAATATCAGGGTTCGGCGTGCGCCCCGCTCGGTATTCGTCGAGCATATAATCGACGACTTTTTGCTTGTATTCGCGCTGAAAATCAAACACTTCAAAATCAATTCCCAGCTGCACCGCCACGCGTTTCGCGTCCGCCAAATCTTCGCGCCACGGACATTCCATGCCCGGCAAATCCTGGCTCCAATTTTTCATATAAACGCCCGTCACGCTGTAGCCCTGCTCCACCAAAAGCGCCGCTGCAGTGCTACTATCGACTCCGCCGCTCATGCCCACAAATACGCGTTTAGCCATTTCATTCGCCCCGCAAAATTATCATGATTTTTCCTAATTCTTGAACCGCCAAAATCCAGCCTGTCGGCGTCAACCACCAGCTACTGCCGCGCCATTGCTTGTCCGAAGCAACCGGGTGGCTGCGCACGACGACGCTCGGCGCGCTTTTTTTGAATTCAATCGTGGCGCGCCGTTCGTGGTACGCACTCGTCACCAAAATCACCGACGAAATTTTATGGCTCACCAAAATCTGCGTCGTGTTTGCTGCGTTTTCTTCGGTCGTTTCGCTCATCGCTTCGATGAAAATAGCGCTTTCCGGCACGCCTGCGAGCAGCGCCTGGCGCTTCATAACCGCTGCGTTGCTCGGTCCGCTTTTGTCGGCAGCCGCTCCCGAAAAGATGATGTATTTCGCCCAGCCGCGTTTATATAGCGTAATTGCTTCGCTGGCACGCGCCGTTGTATCGCCGCCGCTTACCGCCACGATAGCGTCTGCCGCCGCGCAAGCACCAGTGCTGTCAGGTGTCTGAGCGCAATCTTTCAAATCATCAACCGCCAAATACGCGCCGATACCCCACGCCGCCCCGAAAAAAATCACGGCGATTACACCAAAGATAATCAGCAACCGTTTCATTGGATAAGCCTTTCCTGCTCGCGGCGAACTGCCGCGATAATCGCCGCCGCACCGCGCGCGCAATTCTCAGCATTAGACAACCGCCCCAGCGTGATACGCAAACTGCCGTCCGCTACTTCCGGCGCTAAACCAATCGCCTGCAGCACGTGCGAACGCGTGCCGGAGTTTGCCGCACAGGCGCTGCCCGTCGCCGCAAAAACCTTTTGCTGCTCGAGAATAAATATCAATCGCTCCGCATCAACTCCTGGAAACGACACATGTAAATGGCTCGCCAAGCGGCGCTTCTGGTCGCCCGACACTACAGTTTGCGGAATTGCCGCGCGCAGCGTAGTTTGTATTTCGTCACGCAGCTGCGCCAAACGCTTAGTTTCGGACTGGCGGTGTTTTTGCGCGAGCTCAAGCGCTTTCGCGAACCCGACCGCACCCGCCACATTTTCGGTGCCGCCGCGCAAACCGCGCTCTTGCCCACCGCCGTAAATAAACGGCCGGGGCCGCAAGGCGGAATTATGCCACAACAAACCGACCTGTTTTGGTCCGTAAATTTTGCCGGCATTTAGCGTCATAGCGTCGACACCTAGCCGCGACACCTGCAAATCCAGCTGTCCAGCGCCCTGCGACGCATCGGTATGCAGCCAAATCGGCGTCGTTTCGCCCGCTTCCAACCGGCGGCGGCGTTCGCGGCGCACCACATCGGCAATTTCGCGCAGCGGCTGAATCGTTCCTAGCTCGTGATTAGCCAGTGCAATCGTCACAAGCTCTGTATCCGGTTGAATCGCCGCGCGCACTGCTGCGGCAGTAATCAAACCTTTTTCTGTCGGCTTAACCAGCGTATGCTCGCGCGTCTTGACCGCATTTAGCACGGCGTCGTGCTCAATCGCGCCCGCGACGATATGGCCAGCCATACTATTTACCATCAAATTGATTGATTCCGTCGCGCCAGCCGTCATGACGATGTTACTCGCCTGCCCGCCGATACACACCGCCAAGCGGTGTTTAGCGTCCTGATAAGTGCGCTTTACTTCGACCGCCGGACTATAGGGCGCCGACGGGTTAAAAAATTGCTCGCTAAAATACGGCAACATTTCCGCCAATACACACTCGTCAAGCGGCGTCGCCGCTGCATGGTCAAAATACACCATAACCGATTTCATTACTTTATTATACCAATTTTTAGCGCGCTGCAAGGTCGCGCTGATACAATTGCCGCGCGACTTGTTCGTAATACATGCGCACCGCAACGCCGAAATTGCGCAATTCGTCGCCTTCTAAATAGTCGTAGTGCGGACCAGCCTGCACTTTCAGCACACCTTTGTCGGTGATTTCGTACTTAATCGTGTCAGCCTGCAGCCTGCGCTTATCGTCAAGCCATTCTTCGTGCCAAATCCAAGTTTTCTCATCCAGGCAAAAAAACTCGCGGCGGTGGCCTTCGGGAATCGGACCGAACAATTGTGAGCCGATTTCACTCTCGAGCGTGATTAACTCGCGCTCCGAAAGCGGTTTTAGCGGACGCTTGCGGCCAGGAAACTTGAGCCAATCGGTCGAAACATCGTCGCCGACCAGCAGTTTCAGCGCTTTTTTCAGCACCGACGCCATTTATGCCGCCAATCCGTAGTTAGATTGTTTGTCATCCGGCTCGAAAGATTCATAATATTTTTGCCGCAGCCCCATAACTTTTTCGGTGTATTTGCTTATCACTTCAGACGCCGTTAATGGCCGCTCAGGATTTGGCTGCTGCGCTGCTGCGCCGTGCGCCACTTCGCCCATGCGCGGCGGTAATTTGTTCATGGCTATTTGTTCTGCCGGTCGAGCCAAATCAATAGCCTCAGATGCTGCTTTTTCAGCAGTCCATTCGTATTTCAAACTTTCGCCATTGTTCGCCATAGCGACTTCGGGATTTCCCGAAGCTAATGTCTGGTGTCCTTCTGTGGTCGTTCGTAAGTCTTCTCGCATAGCCTAACTCCAAAAAGTGTTTGAGTGTTCGCGGTTGTTATCCGTATAATTTCATCAGGCGAAACACCTCGCTCCCTCGCCTGAAACTCTGCAACTTTGCCCACATAAGCTGGTATATTCATTTTACCACGAAACGGCGCGGGGGTCAAGTAGGGCGCGTCAGTTTCGAGCAGCATACGCTCCAGCGGCAATTCGCGGTACATTTTTTGCTGCACCGGGTCTCGCGTGAACGTGCTTATGCCATTGACGCCGACATACAACCCGCGCGCCAAACCCGCCTGCAAATTCGCCGGCGTATCAGTGAAACTATGCAGCACGCCGCGCACATTAGCAAACTTATCAAAAACCTGCCAAAAATCACGCCAAACAGCACCGCTGCCCGCTTTTTCATCGCGCACATGAAAGCTCACCGGCAAATCAAACTCGACCGCCAGCCGAAGCTGTTCGCCTAGCCGCTCTAACTGCGCCTGGCGCGGACTATGGTCGTAATAATAATCCAAACCAATTTCGCCGATACCGACGACCGCATCCGATTTATGCGCCAACAATTCGCGAATTTCATCCGCCCGGTTCGCAGTAGCTTCGTGCGGATGAATGCCGATGACCGCCCAAACGTTATCGTGCGACTTAGCAAACTCAATCGCTTCGCGCGAACTGCGCACGTCCGTACCGACGCAAATCATCGCGACGCCGGCTGCGATAGATTGCGCGTAAGCCTCAGCCTGAACCTCGGCATCAAAAAAATCCGAATCATGCAAATGGCAATGCGAATCGATTAGTTTCATGATTTCTGCTTCGCCGCGCGCGGGTCGGGCGTGTGAATGTAGCGTTTCGGAAATAGCGGCACCGTTTCGCCCGGCACGACGCCTGAATCAAACATATCATGAATCGCCTGCGCCGTGTCGGGCATAAACGGCGCCAGCATGTCGGCTACTTCTATCAGCGTGCCGACAGCGTGGCTCAAAACCTCAGCCAAATGCGGCTCGGCGTCGGAGTCTTTATCGCGCTGTTTCGCAATTTCCCACGGTTTCACTTCATCAATATACTGATTGAGCGCGCGAACCGACACCCAAATTTCATCAATCGCCTGGTCGAACTTTAGCTGGCTCATCGCCTGCCGGTACGGCTCCAGGTCGTGCTCTGCCGGCGGAATTTCGCCGACGACACCCGCCTGATAGCGCCCAATCATAGCGGCGACGCGCTGCACTAAGTTGCCGAGGTCGTTGCCAAGTTCGCCATTGTAAGCTTTTTCGAATTTTTCCCAAGTGAAATCGCCGTCGTCCTGCGTCGGAATATGGCGCGAAAAATAATAGCGAAACGCGTCGACGCCATAATCTCGAATAATTTCCATCGGGTCGACGACATTGCCGACCGTCTTGCTCATTTTCGCACCGCCGACATTGACGAACCCGTGCACCAGCAGCGTCTTCGGCAGCGGCAGCCCGAGTCCGAGCAGCATCACCGGCCAAATCCCAGCATGAAATCGCAAAATATCCTTGCCGATAACCTGCACGTCAGCCGGCCAAAATTCCTCCCAGCCCTCGCGGTCAGGATAACCAAGCACTGTGATGTAATTTGCTAGCGCATCCAGCCAAACGTACATCACCTGGTCTTCGTCGTCCGGCACCGGCACGCCCCAGCTCAAGCTTTTGCGCGGGCGGCTAATCGACACGTCGTGCAAGCCGTCTTTCATCAGCTCGAGAAATTCTTTTTTGCGAACTTCCGGCACGATTTTCATGCGCCCCGACTCAATCGCATCGCGGACTTTGTCGGTATATGCGCTCGATTTCAAATAGTAATTTTCCTCGCTAACCTGCTGGTACGGCGTCTGATGGTCTGGGCACACGCCGCCGGTTTCCTGGACTTCTTTGTCGGTGAAAAACGCCTCGTGCCCCATGCAATACCAGCCGTTGTACGTGCTTTTGTAAATCAAACCAGCCGCGTCGAGCTGCTTCCAGATATAACGAGCAGCACTCATATGATGCGGGTCGGACGTGCGGATAAAGTCGGTGTATTCGGCGCGTTCGGCGTCCATCAAAACTTTGAAATTTTGGTGAGTTTGGTCGACATATTGCTGCGGTGTCAAATTTTGCTCGGCGGCTTTGGCAGCGATTTTGTTACCGTGCTCGTCGGTACCGACCTGAAAACGAACTTCAACGCCTTTTTGCTTTTGGTGGCGCGCCCAAATATCAGCCAGCAGATAATCTAGCGCGTTGCCAATATGCGGCTTGCCGTTGACATAAGGAATAGCAGTAGTGATGTAGGCGTGTCGTTTTGTCATGAAAATATTGTACCATTTTTGGCGAGCTACTGCATGCGTTTCGCATAGACCATCAGCCGGTGGTCCATGGTTTCGCCGCCGTTAATCCACCTGCCCGAGCAAGTCATCAAATTCAAACCCTCTTCCGTGCCGCTAACCGGGCGCATAAATTTATCCATATCAACCTGGTCGAGCTTGACGGTTTCTGTTGATTCGACTTGGTAGCTAAACACTTTGCCGGCTCCATTTTCGACCGTTACCATGTCGCCTTTTTTAGCGTATGCAGCTTTTCGAAAATGCCGTGCTTGGTCGGTCCAGATACGTGCCCGACGATTACGCTCGCTCCTTTCTGCCCGGGGCGAACACTTCCGGTGTACCAGCCCGTATCAAACACGTTGATTGGCGCCTGCATAGAACCGTCGTCGTTTACGCCCATTCGCAAAACGCGCGCTTTTATGCCAATTTTCTCGATGCTGATGACGCGCGGCAACTCAGCCGCGACTTTGTACTTCGAAATAGCATCAGGACTAATCGTTTTTTCGTCTTTACCCTCGGCAGCGCGGCGCGAATTCGGGTCGTCGCTACTGATAGCCGCCGCTGTATCGTCCTTTTCTTTGCGGATATTATGGTTCAAAATCAGCGTGTCAATCGCTGCATAAACCGCAAAAACCACTAATGTGCCAGCTGCCAGTCGAAGCAAAAATTGCTTATTAACCTTTGGCTTAAATTTAGATTGCTTGCGCTGTTTTTTGAGAGCGGTTTTTGGGGTGCTCACATTTTCTAAAGCATACAAAATTTTCGCCGAACGCGTCAGGCGCCTAATAGTCAGTTTTTTATCGCGCCGCGCTATTTTTTGAGGTGAAGCTGGCGCTGGTTGTTTGTTTTGGACGGGTGGCGCAGCTTTTGCGGGCGGAGTGGTGCTCGGCAAAGTTTTTACTTTCGCCACATCAGCAATCCGGCGCACCGAACGGTTCTGTGCGCGTAAATTATTCGACCTGCTATATGCTGCCTGCCGACCGATAGCACCCTGCTGAACTCTCTCGCGCATATCATTCATAGTATATATAAAAATCACACCCCTAGTCAAACCGCTTGAGGTGTGATTTTACAAATCAGAATTTAACGGCGTGCGCCTACTTTCTTCTTGCTAGCCAGAATTACAGCTGCTACAGCTGCCGCCGCGGCCGATACGGCAATCACCGGACTAGCGAACACCGCTGCTTTGGCGCCAGTATTTGGAGCTTTTGGACCGACCGAGTCGTTCTGCGCCGTCAGCACGACGTCGTTACCATCGCCGCCCACATAACTGATAATAAACACCGCGCCGTCAGCTACGACCTCAGCGCCCTCGGGCAGACCATTGAAAGTTCCGTTAACCGAACCGGTTCCCCGATTATCGATGATAGTAAAGGTTTCGCCTTTAGAAACTTTACCGCCAGGAACATATACGAGCTTGAGCGAACCCTGCAGATTGACGCCGCCTGCCTGCACTACAATCTGGTCGTATTGGTCTTTGTTTAAGAATTCAGCCTCGTAAGTACCAGTTGAATCCAGCGAAAAGCCACCAGTCAAGACAGTAATTTTACCCGGCGAATTACCTGGCGCGACCATGCCTGAAACATATAGTGCGTCGACAATAGCGTTGCCTTTTAAGATACCGCCTCCGTTAACACTCACGAGACCGCGCTTGCCATTTAGAAATACAGTTTGGTTACTTTTAACTCTTAAGCTGTCGCTTGATTCGTCGTCTAGATAGATAGTTTCGCGTTCGTTCGACGCCCCCTGCTCGCTATTCGGCGAACCGCTCGTGTTGTCGCTCGATGCAATCACGAGCCGACCTTCATTGCTTGCTGCCTGCACGAATTTGCCAGGACCGCTAAGTTTACCGACAATTTTAACTACTACCGAGTCACCAAGGTTGTATTCCACATCGCCATTCAGTGTAATATCGCCGCTTAGCGTAACCTCTATACTCTCAGCGCCGAAGCCGCCTAGACACGACATGGCCGAACCAAGTTTCGAGCCGCCCTCAAACACGATATTATTAGTATAAGTAGCCGTCTGCCCAGAAACTGCGCCGAGAGTACCGCCGCTTTTTACGGTAATACTGCCTTTATCTTTAGGAGAAATTCCTACGCCGCTACCGATAACGGTATTTTTCGACTTCACCTGAAGAGGCAGTTCGCTACAACCCTGGTTCGCCATCTCGAAATTATCAACCTCTAACTTCAGATTTTGCGGAACCGATACGTGCGTATTGTTCGCTGTCAAATTTTTTATGCCAGTAAGTTGTTTCACTTGCACGTCCGGCATAACATGATAGCCGCCGTTAGACGTACCAGTAAATTGGACATCTGCCATGAAATTCATTCATCTTGTCGATAACGTAATACGTGCACGAATGGTTGCCTTCTACGGTTTCAATTTTCGCTACTTTTGCCGTCAAAGTATTCTCGAGGTTAACCGTTCCGCCCGCTCCGCACGGGAATATTAGCTGAGCACCGTCAGCCGGCACATCATTTTCTTGCCAGTTGCCTGCTGTCGCTAACTTATTGTCGCCAGCAACGCCCGTCCAGTGATAGACTCCTCCGACCGCATGGACTGGCGCCTGCACAAAAACACCACTAACAGTTGCTAGCGCTACGACGCTGGCTGATAATTTACTTAATATTTTCATTTCCCCTACCTTTTGTTATCTTGCTTTTGTGCCTATATTTTACTAAATCTTCAAGCATTAGGATAATGATTTTTATTGTATTATTTACATCAACATAAGCGTTATGCTCCCCCAACACTCATACGTAGAATTCTCCTAGCGCACTACAGCTACTAGGCTATAGGCGCAATAGAATTAGCGCATCATCGCCACCACAGCGAAACGGTCCAGCGTCCCGTCGCCAGCGTGTGAATAATAATTTCTATCGGTCATGGTATTGATCGGCGAAATGTGAATGTTGCTTTTCGGGATACCCATTTTTTGGCAGATGGTAGCGTTGTAGCCCTGCATGTCGATATGCCAGCCATCAGATTTTTGCTCGCAAAATCCTTGCCAGTTCGGGTCATTGGCGTGGTCAAAATATTCCATCACGTAGGTTTCTTTTTGCGCCGACGGGCTCATCCAGACGACGATGTCTTTGGGGCTAGAGCCTTCATTGATGAACTTATCGACCATCCGCGCCATCAAATTAGCAATCGTCGAGTGGCGACCTAGGTGCAGCAGCGCCAAGAATTTTTGCCGCGGATCATGCAGCACCGTCGCCACACAATCCGCCACCGGCAGTAGCAACCCGACGCCTGAAGCGCGCGTAAACAGCCCATCAGCCACCAGCTCAATGGTGGTTTTACTGGTGGCGCCGTCGTCCACTTCGGCGATCAAATCGTAACTACGCCGCGCGCCATAAACCACGCAGTGATATACCACATCGTCGTAATTTATGTGGTTTTGCCGGCAAAATGCCCGGCGATTCTTGACAATCTCGGGAGCATGCACACCCAGCGTCCGGTTCAACATCACGCCATCTTGGCGCGACGAGACGGCGACGGTAACGCCTCGGGTAAAACAAGTTGGCTGGTCGGTAAGAATCATACTATCTTTCTATTATATCACGCTCGTAAATTTTTGTCAATGTCAGCCACTGGTCGATAGCGAGGTCTTCGGCGCGCAGTTCGGGGTTAATGTTGGCAGATTTTAACAAGTTTTCGGCAGTCGATTTGTCGAGCGCTAAACCCGCCGATATAGAACTACGCAGTTTTTTGCGCCTCGACGAAAAGCCGGCTTTGACGACACGGAAAAACAGCTTTTCATCCTCTTTGGCGACCAACGGCTGCTGGCGAGTGCGCAGCACCACTACCTGCGAATCAACCTTTGGCGGCGGCATGAAGAACTGGCGCGGCACTTCGATATCTAGCGTCGCCTGGGTATAAATTTGCGCTGATAACGCCAAAATACTCATCTCTCCCGGGAGTGCCGCGATCCGCTCGGCGACTTCTTTTTGCACCAGCAATACCGCTAGCGCCGGCTTATTCTCAGCCGTCATTAATTTTTCAACAATTTTGCTAGTGATGTAATACGGCACGTTGGCGACCACTTTGTAGCCCGCCGGCAACTGCCCGAGGTCAAACTGTAAAATATCCTCATTTACCACTGTCAGGTTTTTGCCCGGAAACTGTCCTGGTAGTTTGCGCGCCAAATCTGCGTCAAATTCAACCGCCGTCACACTGTCCGCCCGCGCCAGCAAACGGCTGGTCAAAGTCCCCAGCCCCGGTCCGATTTCCAGCACAAAATCATCTTTCTCCAGCTCCGCCGCCGCAGCGATATTCGCTAAAATCTCCGGGTCTTTTAGCCAATGCTGGCCCAGCTCTTTTTTGGGACCGCGGCTAGGTTTTGAATTATCAGCTCGCAAACGCGGCGCCTGGCGCCTAGCTCGCCGCGATGATTCGTGCGCCGCCATCTAACGTCTGTTCCCGTTCGTCCAGTCGGTCGCCAGGTCGAATCCGTGCGGATGCCGCGCTGCGAAACCGCCCGTGTCGTAGACTTTACCCAGCCCCATACTGGTTTCGACCACCGAACAGCGCGGATAATTACCGTAATTGGCAGCCACCAAAATATAGCCGTCTTTGTCGACTTTGGCGCCGTCCTCGCGCACCGTATAGTCGCCGCCGCCGCAAGCTTTAATCACCACGTTCATCGGCAAATCATAATAAGTTTCGCGGTGCGCCACGCCCCGAGAATCAGTGAAAATATGCGCGCCCTTGGCTTTGGTGAGCGGATTACTCGGCTTGCCGCCAACAATTTCGATTTGCGTTTTTGGCTGTTTGATTACTTCATTAGCAACTTGGCGGCGCGCCGTCTCCACGCCATCTAGCGCATCAATCTGATAGGTCAATTTACGCAAGCCCTTTTCGCCCGCCTGCTTTACTTCGCGGTAACCAATCGGCTTAGAAGCGTCGCGCTCTTGCTCAACCGGAAAGTCAATTTCTTCTTCGGTCGTCACCGTACGCTGCGGCGCCCGCGTAATCTTCATCAAAATACTCGCCCCATCCAGCGCGATGTCGTCCGGCGGAGAAAATTGCACCTCGTCTTCTTTGTACAGCGCCACGCCCGCCGCCTGCGCGATTTGCGCCGGAGATTGCGCCGTCGTCGTGATACGCACGCGGTGCGATTTTTCTACAATGGTCACGACGCGCGCCCGGTAGAGATTGATTTGAAAGTCGTTATTGGAAATTTTGGTATCAAGCGCCGGCTCGACCACATCGCGTTGTTCGTCAAACGTCACTTTTGCCTCTTTGAGCGCCTGGCGCACCGTCGCCGCCTTGGTCATGGCAGACTGCCGCTGACCGCTGTCGTAGATAGTAACTATACGGCTCGCCGACGATTGGCGCGCCGCCGACTCCTCGGCAGCGGCCGTGCGATTAGTCAAGGTCAATAACCCGCCCGCGCCCAGCAAAGCAACGAGCGCACCCAGGAAACCATAGCGCAATTTTCGATCATATTGTCTAATTCTGATACTCATAGGTGGCAAAAATCACACAGTATATTTATATATTATAACAAATTTCTGCGAAAATGTCCAGTTTTGCGCGTTTAGAGCCATTTTTACCACCATTTTCGCTGCTGCCACTTATTATACGCGTTCTCCCAGCCACCGTAACGTTCAACCGCATACCTATCAAACACCTTGATTTGGCAAATCGGGTCTGATTGCCAGTTTGGGCAGTCTCCCGCTAACTTCCTTATGTCGGCTTGCCCCAAACCAGCGTAACGACCATTGCTAGCTGCCGGGCGCCAACCAGATTCTTTGGTGAAAATGTAATTAACATAGCCGTAATCGCTCGGCGAAATACCCGCCTGAGCCATCCAATCTTCGTGCGAGCCTGCCGGCAGGCTAACTTTCGTACCCACCACCTCGACCTGTTTGACCGGTTGCTCGGTCACGTTGCTGTTGACTTCTTTGCACGATATTTCGACGCCATTTTCGACTCTAATTTCGTAAGTTACCGTCCGCTTGCCGTTTTTGCCGGCTGTTTTGATTTCTTTGTAACTAGATGGCTGGTTGGCGTCTTTGATTTTCTCGGTTTCGAACGGCACCTCTTCTTCTTGCGCAATCGTTTGCGTGCCCTCACGGTACAGGCGCACATGCATGCCCGCCGCCAGCGGAGTTTCGACACCCGGCACGACGACGTCGTTTTTGGCTAGCGTGATATTTTTCTGCTGCAGCATCTCGCCGACCGTTTTGCCCAGGCTGTAAACCGTCGAAGTTTTACCATAAAAATCAAACGTAAACGGCAGTGCGCGCGCCACCGTCATCACCTCGGACGCGCCGTCGCGGAGCGGGTCGGTAGACTGCATCAGGCTAGTTTCGTCTTCATCGCGCAGCGCGATGCCCGCCTGTTTGGCGATTTGCGCACCAGTCCGATGAGCGGTAATTACTTTGGTCGCCGAAAGCCCGTCTTTTATGACCACAGGGCGAGCGCGGTAAATATTTACCTGATACGAATTTGCGACTAGTTTAGTATCAAGCGCCGGCTCGGTGCGGTCGTTGCCATCGATAGAAATCTTCGCGTCTAGGAGCGCTTCCCGCAGCGTCGTCTTTTTGGTGATAAAACCGCGCGCTACGCCATCATCGTACACCGTGATAATATGTTCGCCCGCCGCCAAAGACTTGTCGTCAGCCCGGGCGCGCGGCGTCGCTGCCACATAGACAGCTGCGCCCGCAAACAACGTGACTACAGTAATCGCCAAATAATTTGACAATTTCGCCCCCGCAAAGCGATGTTTCATAGAAGTATATGCGCTCGACATATGTACCGTATTGTACCAAATTTGCCGGCGCTATGCCAATTTTTCGAGCCGCGCGTACTCGACATTGAGCTTTTTCACGACGCCGCTAGCGAACTTCACGCTCACCGCCAAGCCGTCGATATCAATGATTTCACCGGCGCCGAATTGCGGCGAGCGCACCTGGTCGCCGATATCGTAATCCATCACAAATTCGTTAAAATCGTTGTAGCGCGGCTGCGGTGGACGCGCTGGCTGCGGCGCGAACAGTTCCGCACCCATATCTTCGAGGAAACGCGACGGCATATTATACGAACGCTGCCCAAACTGCTGGCGGCTCTGCGCGTAGGTCAAATAGAGCTCCTGGCGCGCCCGCGTCATACCGACGTAGCAAAGGCGGCGCTCTTCTTCGAGGTTGCGCAGACCTTCTTCGAGTGCGCGCTCGCTCGGAAACAAGCCGTCTTCCATGCCAGCCATAAATACCACCGGAAATTCCAAACCTTTGGCGGCGTGAAGCGTCATCAGGGTAACTTTTGCGGCGTCGCTGGATTGGTCGGCGGTACTCATCAGCGCGACCTCTTCCAAAAAGTCCGGCAATCCCGCGAACGCCTGCGCGTCTGCCGCGAGCACGCCGAGATTTGCTTCGCGCTCTTCGGCTTGTGGCGTGCCGTCTAAAATATAGTCGCGGTAATCGATTTTTTCGATTAGCCGTTCGATGATTTCGCTCGGATTCGCGCCGGACATTATATGCGTTTGCAATTCGCCGAGCGTATCGCCCAGCTGCAGCAACGCTTTTTTGGCGCGCGGCGCGAGCGTATCGGTTTGGTCGGCATTAACTAGCGCCGTCAATATATCCATGTTTGAGCCCGCCTGCCACAACAAAAATTTCTCCAAACTCACCGCGCCCAGTCCGCGCGCCGGCACGTTCGCGATACGGCTGAAGCTCATCCGGTCATTCGGCTGATAAAGCAGACGCAGATAAGCGATAATATCCTTGATTTCCTTGCGGTCATAAAAGCGCACGCCGCCAACCAGCTGGTACGGAATCCGCTGCTGCATAAAGGCGCGCTCAAAGGCGAAACTTTGCGCATTTGTACGATAAAGCACGGCGAAATCGCCGAAGTCGCGCGCGCCAATCGACACTTGCGCCAAAATTCGATTCGCCACCAAGTACGCCTCTTCGGATTCGTCCGCCGCCGCCTGAATTTGCACCGGCGCGCCCGCACCGGCGCTCGTCCATAATTTTTTGTCGGTACGTTCCAGATTTTTGCTAATTACTTGTTGAGCCGCTTCTAGAATCGCGCCCGTCGAGCGGTAATTTTGCTCTAATTTCACGACTTTCGCGCCTGGAAAATCGCGCTCGAAATTTAGAATATTTTTAAAATCCGCCCCGCGCCACGAATAAATCGACTGCCAATCGTCGCCGACCACGCAAATATTACGCTGCTCGTTTACCAAATATTTCACGATAGCATACTGCGCCGCGTTCGTGTCCTGATACTCGTCAATTAAAATGTGCTTGAAACGCTGGCGATAGTTGGCGCGCACTTCAGGCACATCACGCAACAAACGCACTGTTTCGATTAGCAAATCGTCGAAATCTAGCGCGCCGGCTTCGCTGCGCAGCCGCTCGTACAAATCGTAAATTTTCGCAACCGACTGCTGAAACGGATAGTGCGCGCCGGCAGCGTAATCGTCGGGAGTTAAGAGCTCATTTTTGGCGTTTGAAATCGCGCTGCTGACCGCGCGCGGCTTGATTTTATCCGTGCCAATCGACAGCCGCTTCATCGCTTGTTTGATTAAACCTTGGCGGTCGTCTTCGTCGTAAATGATAAAGTTTTGCGGCACGCCGATTTGCGCGCCGTCTGTTCGCAAAATCCGCACGCAAATACCATGAAACGTTCCCATCCACGGCATGAAATTGCGGGAATTAACCTGACCCGTCATCTGCGCCAAGCGCTCGCGCATTTCGCGCGCTGCCTTGTTGGTAAATGTCACCGCCAAAATTTCGTTCGGCCAAATTTTTTCGTGCGCCAGCAGATAGGCTATCCGGTGCGTCAGCGTTTTGGTTTTGCCGCTGCCCGCGCCCGCCAAAATTAACAGCGGACCAACCGTCGTTTTGACCGCCTGTTTTTGCGCATCGTTAAGACCCTCGAGAATATCCATCAGTTATATTATACGTCATCAGCGATTCATCAGAAAATAGTAGCCGGCCGCGCCCGCTAACGCGCCAAGCAGCAAGAGAATAATCAACCACACCAAACGCGCGGCGGTTTTTTTCTTGGTTTTGCCGGCAGGTTTTGGCGCCGGCGTATCGTCGACGTCGATATGATACTGCTCGGTGTCGTAAATCGCTGCGTTCGGTTCTTTTTTGACCTCGCGCTCGACATATTGCTGCGGAATCGAGCCGGCGTTGTTTAGCGGCTGTTTTTCGCTCTCTAGCGTCGTCATCTGCTCGATGGTCGCCGACATGTCTAATTCTGGCTCGGCGGCAGGTTCAGGCTGCGTAGTTTCTGGTGCGCTTTCCGGCGCGTATTCAGGCGCTTCTGCGGCGGACGCATCCGGCTCGGTCTCGGCGGTCGTTTCAAAAGTCGAGTTTGAAACATCGGCTGCAGGTTCGTCCGGCTCATCGGCTGGCGGTGTTTCGCGGTCTAGCGCGAGCACGCGCGCCATATCTGAAGTGCTGTTATTTACTGCTGGCTCTGGTTCTAAGTTCGAGATAGGATTTACGGTTACGTCTGCCGCGCTGCCGCCCGCCAATACGTCGCGCGTCATCGCCGGAATATCGTTTGTCGCCGAGATTTCAGCGGATTGCGCTTCTGGACTTGATTGCTCCGCAGCAGACGAATCGCTTTGCTGCGCTGCGGAATCCGAAGCTGGCTGCAAAGCGCCCAGCGGACGTTTTTCGGGCTTAGTGTCCGACAAAAACGGCGAGTCCGGCAAATCTGGCTCTTGGTACAATGGTTCGTGCAAATCGCTCGCCACCGACGCCTGACCGTCGTCTTGCGACAAATCATCGACTATGCCGGTAAGCGGCGTACTTTCAGAGCTTATCAGCGGTGCTAGCGGCTCGATTTTCATTTGTTTAGCGCGGTAGCCTCGGTTCGCACCAGCATCAGCCTGCTCCGGTTCGGCGAATAAACCAACCTCGCCGCTCGTCCCGCTGGCGGGTTCTTTGTCGAATTGAAATTCGCTGGTCGTTGTATTTTCGACATCGTTATTGTCAAATTCTGAGTTTTCCGAGTTCGGCATGGCGCTAAACGACTCGCGCGCTGCGTTTTCGGGCGGAGTAACCGGCAAAATCGTGCGCGGCGCGATGCGCGGACGGCGCTTCATATTTGACGACGGATGCACCATATCCATGAACTGACCGCGGCGCTGTTTGTCGGACGGTGCACTGGTTTGGGCAGCCTCAGGACTTGCGATTGGATTAAATTTCGGCGCGGTATTATTATCCGCCGCTGCCGCCGGCTGAGCTGGCTCAAGCTCCGGCAAACTGCGCGCTTCTGCCGTCTTTTTGGCGTTGCCTTTTGCCATCGCCATGCTAATCGACCGGTCAAGTTCGTCAAAATCAAATTCCGTCATGTCGTTTTCCTCACTATTTTTTTGTCTACCGTGCTAGCTTTTTTGATGATTTCGGCGAAAGCGTACACATCTAAACTGGTATCGCCGATGAGCAATCCGTCGACGCCGTTAACCTGCAAATAAGCGGCGGCGTTATCGACGTTGACGCTACCGCCGTACAGTACGCGCACTTGCTTGGCTGCCAGCGTACCGAAGAGGTGCTTGATTTGACCGCGAATCGCTTTGACTGCCCGCGAAACGTCGCGCGGCGATGCAAATTTGCCCGTACCAATCGCCCACACCGGCTCGTAGGCGATGACGATATGCTCGACCTCGATACTGGTGATGTTCGCCAAGCCGCCAACCAGCTGGTCGTGAATCACGTCGGCGGTTTCGCCGTCGGCGCGCTCGTTAGCCGTCTCGCCGATACATAGCACCGGTGTTATATTGTTGCGCACCGCCGCTTGCACCTTGTTGCGGATATCTTTTGAACGCTCGCCAAATACGTGGCGGCGTTCGCTGTGCCCGACTAACCCGTATTGCACCAAACCTCGCAGCTGCGACGCCGAAACTTCCCCGGTATACGCGCCGTGGTCGCGCCAATAAAAATTCTGCGCCGCTAAATTGAAATGATGGTGCTGCACCTGCAAATGAAGCGGCTGAACCGCCAGCATCGTCGGGGCGAGCACCACTTCAACATTGCGGCGCTTGCCAACCAAATCGTCCAAACGGTGCACGAATAAACTCGCTTCGCTAACCGAGAGGTTCATTTTCCAGTTCGCAATAATAAGTTTCTTGCCCACGTTTGAAATTGCTTATGATTTATCTTGCTACCAGTTTACTACACTCTGGCGCGCGCGTCTAGCTTCATCTGCATGTTTTTGTAGCAAAACTGCGCCCTAATTTAATTAGAACGCAGTTTATGGCGATTAAAAACCAAATTATTCGACGACGCGCACGCGCAAAGTATCGGTGCCGCCTATCTCGCCCGGCTGGCGACCGCTCACGACTACAGTCATCAACCTTTCGCTGTCGCTGTAGCAGCCGTCGGACAGCAATTCTTTCGCCAGGTTCACGCCGGCGTGCTCCTCGTCGTCGCGGACAAAACTGCGCGTCGCATAAGACAGCGCCAACTGCTGCGCCACACGCAGCGACGGCGTCACGGCGATAATCGGCAACTCAGGGCGAAGCGCCGCAATCCGCGCCGCCGTTGCACCCGACTTCGTCTCGGCGATAATAAGATCTGCATCAACACGCTCTGCCACCTCAACCGCCGCATGCGCGATAGCATTACGACGGCGGTTTGCTTCACCTTCTTCAATCGGCATATCGTTCATCGGCCAGCGCGACTGCGTGTAGCGGACGATTTCCGCCATCATTTTCACCGTTTCGACCGGATAATTTCCGTTCGCTGTTTCGTCGCTCAGCATCACGACATCCGTGCCCAAAATCGCGGCAGTCGCTACGTCGCTGACTTCGGCACGCGTCGGCTCGGGATTATCGACCATGCTCGCCATCATTTGCGTCGCGACAATCGATAGTTTGCCGTATTTGCGACACAAACGGATAGCTTCGCGCTCGACAATCGGCACGACTTCGGCGCTGGCTTCGACCGCCATGTCGCCGCGCGCTATCATCACGCCGTCGGCAGCTTTGACAATTTCCGCCAGCGTTTCTAGCTCGATAGCAGCTTTGGTTTCGATTTTGGCGATAATTTGCGCCGTCGACCCAAAACCAGCCAAAATTTGCCGCAAACTATAAACATCGTCGGCGCTCTGAATAAAACTCAGCGCCACGAAATCGATGTCTTTATCGACGCCAAATTCGATGTCCGCCATGTCTTTCGACGTGATGATATCGCCGCCAAAATCGGTATCCGGCAAGTTCAAGCCTTTGCGGCTCATCAAAAAGCCGTCGTTATCGATTCGGACTTTTATCGCCGTGTCACTCACGCGCTCAATCATGCGCCCGCGGATTTTGCCGTCAAACAGATACACGGGTTCGCCGACTTTTACTTTGTCCGCTAAATTGTACTGAATCGGCAAATTAGCGCTGCCGTCGTGCTCGGCGATAGCGTGGTCGAGGACGATTTCGTCGCCGGCTTTTACCGCAAAATGATTGTCCTTCAGTGCGCCTAAGCGGATTTTCGGTCCTTGCAAATCTTGCAAAATCGCCACCGTCCGTCCGGCTTGCTGGCTAGCTTGGCGAATCCATTTGATTTGCTCGATACGCTCTTCGTAGCTGCCGTGGCTGAAATTCAAACGGAATCCGTTTGCGCCCGCTTCGATTAGTTCTTTTACTTTTTCTGGTGAATTTGTCGCTGGCCCCAGAGTCGCCAGAATCTTGGTTCGTTTAATTATATCGTTCATTACTTGTATATTTTAGCACAATAGAGGTGGAATATGCGGTAGATATTTTGATTTTATTCGTCGCGAATATCGCGGATGGGATTGCGCATCGTGTTACGCACCAGCGGCTGCACGCTCGCCACCAAACTAACGGCAATTATCGCAGCTGCCACGGCGAGTAGTAGCGGCGAACTTAGGTCAAACAAATGAACTGCCGGCGCGCGGTCGATGATACCAAATGCCGCCGCTACCATATCAGTTAGCATGCTGCCGTAAAAATAATTCACCGCCAAAGCCGCCGCAATTCCAACCGCCGCAGAAACTAGCACGACGCGCAAAGCGATAAGTACAATATACACGGCGTAAATATGCACGATATCGCGCCGTTTCGCGCCCATCGCGCGGTAGACGGCGGTTTCTTTGCGGTTTTCTGCCATGATACGCGAAACCGTAAACCAAATGATAATCGCCGCTAGTCCGAGCGCTGCCGGAAATGCAATGGCCGCAATTTTAGCAAAGAGTTTACCGATTTCGTCGACGATGAGGTAATTCGAGCCATACGCCACGGCGAAAAATTTCTTGTCGCACTGCGAGCTCGACAGCGGGCAAGTTTCGTTGTTCAAAAATTCGCGCGCTTTTTCAGCGCTAGAAAATTCCAAAACGCGCGTCGCGAAATCTTCTTTATTATACGCAGACGGCGGCAACTGCGCGCTGTATTCGCGGCGAATATCCTGAACTTTCAAATGTTCTGGCAGCGCGTCGTACAGCTGGAGTGGTATATCAAGCGTCATCGACGCATCCTGGGAGGTCAATAAACTCTTCACATATTCATTTAGCCCTTTGGTGTGGTCGCTGTACGGCTGCGCGTATTTGATGCCAACGATTTGGAACGTGACCAGCTGATGTTTTGGTGCGACGTACGTGCCGAGTTTTTTATGCGTGTCGTCGGCGTTTGCGTCCGCCTGTTTTTCGGCGCTAGTGCGCGAATCTTCTTTTACGACGATGTCGCCGCACGGCTGCGCCGGATAGTCGTAAAGCAAGTGCGGTTTTCCATAGCCCGCTACGCCTTCGCTGTTTTTCATTTCGGCGTAATCGCGCTGAATTTTTTCTAGCATAGTTTGCTCGGCGCTATTGCGATAGCACGCTTGATAAGTTTGCCCGTTTAGTTTTTCTTACACCGATTTTAGCCAGGCGCGTTTTTCATGCGGCGCAGCCGGCTCTTTGCCGATACCCGCGTTTTCACCAAACAGCGCAGCAGATTCTTGCGCCGTTATAATAACCGGAATACCTTTTAGTTCAGACGCCTTTGTCGTTAGCAAGTAGCGCGACAACAACCGCTGGTCGCTAAAATTATACGCGCTATTGTACGCCGAATTGATGTAAACCTCATACGCCGACGCACCACCCTTTGGCTCTGACACGCTGAAATCCTCTTTGCCGTTTTGGATAATGCGCATAGCCGGAATTTGCGGCAGCATACTTGGCGTGTCGGCAATATAGTAACCCTTGGCGCCGTATTTGCTGCCGATTTTTTGCAAGTCGCTCAGCTTGTTTGTCGCAGTTTTTGCGTAAGCTTCAATTTTTTGCGCTTGCATCGCCTGAATGACCGGCGAAGAATAATTAACCCTCACGCGCTGCTCTTCCGGCAAAGTTTTGTCAATCCAAGCCGCCGGCTCCAACGCGGAAATTTCCGACGATTCATCGTACGCCAGTTTGAGCGCCGCGTATTTTTCCTTCAACGCCTGGTAATATTGTTTTTCAAACGCTTTTATTTCGCGAACTGCGGCGAGCGTTAGCGGCAGCGAAAAGGACATTTTGTCGTGCGGTATATTTGGTTCGGTTTTGACGAGGTAATTATCGTTTCCGGCTTTTTTGATAAATTGCTACGCGCTTTTTTCGGCGCCCGAAAACACGATAATTGTCGCGATTAGCACCGCAAACGGTAGGCCCGCCACCACGACCGACGCCGCCAACACGCCGCGTTTTGAGCGGAGCTTTGTGCGCGCCAATTTCAAGGCATACGACGGGCGAATCATACGATAACTCCATCTTTTAGTTCGACTATGCGGTCTGCCTGGCTAGCAATTCCTCTATCGTGCGTCACGACGATAATTGTCGTGCCGAGTTTGTCGCGAATCGTACGGAATAAATCAATAATCGCCCGGCTATTTGCCGAATCCAAGTTGCCCGTCGGCTCGTCAGCCAGTACGATGCGCGGATTATTAACTAGCGCCCGGGCAATCGCCGCGCGTTGAATTTGCCCGCCCGACAGCTCTTTCGGAAAATGCTTAGCGCGTTCGGTCAGACCGACTTGCTGCAGCAGCTCATCAACCCTAGCGTCGATGTCTTTTTTCTTTTCGCGCGTAAACATCGCCGGCACAGCCAGGTTGTCATTTAGGCGCAAAAACGGCTGCAAATAAAACGATTGAAAAATAAACCCAATCGCGTGTTGGCGCAGCTCGCTCAGTGCGTTATCGCTCAGATGCGTCGTTTCTTTCGACTCGACTACGACGCGCCCGGATGTCGGTTTGTCCAGGCAGCCGATTATTTGCAGAAGCGTGCTTTTGCCGCTGCCGCTCGCGCCGGTAATCGCGACAAATTCGCCCTTGCCGATACTTAGCGTAACCTCGCGCAGCGCGTCGACCGTCTGCTTGCCGAGCGCGTAGCATTTCGACACCTGCTGCACAGAAACAATTTCATTGCTGGCTGATTGAGGTTGGCGGGCTGCGCTAGAAGTATTCGCCAAGTCCGGGTGCTCGTATTTATCAGGCGCCAAATCCTGCCTAATTTTCGTATCCGAATTTTGCTGCCGCTCGTAAACATCAAGCGCCGCCCGCGCCGCAGCAATATCGCCATCAAACGAAGCGAGAAATTCTTTTACTTTATCGTCAGCAGTAACCGTCATGTCTGTTTTTCGTAAAAATTTATGCCAGGGTTTATTATAGCGCAAGTCAGGAAATAAGAAAAATTCACCAAAGCAACTTGGCGGCGCGAGTTAGCGGACTTTCAAACTCTCTTCTGTTTTGGCGAGCGCAAATCTTTCTTTTGGTTTTCGATGACGTCCGGACTATTTGCCTAGCACCCTTCACTCACGTTTACGAGCCTCATATTTCTCTTCGTTTATCGCTAATACACTCATAAATCCCTTCCTCGCTCACCGACTCGTCCGACGAGCAGTATTTACCCCATTCTGAGTTATCGCTATGTTTCTCCGCATATTTCGTCCACACTTCTTTAATTCCTCGTTCGTGTGATTTTTCAACCAATGAATACAACTCTCGAGCAGTCGGTTGCATATCTTTTTGTTCGCCTTCGTATTTTGCTCTGATGAAATATATGACGTCATTTGGATATTGTTTATAAGCGTCCTCAAAGGAGGACTTATTTTGCCGGGCAGTTTCTTTAAGTTCACCTGAGATGCCGATGCTGACTTCTATTTCTACAGGCGAGTCTTTGGTGACATATGCCTGAATTTTTTTCGTCTCCTCTTTTGCCCATATAACATTTACATATTTATCAGAAGGAGGATTTTCATAGCCATCAGTAACACTCACTCCAAAATTGAGACTTTTGTCTTTTGCTGGACGAGCTGTCGCATACCATGTTCCTTTAACACCCAGCGCCGCACCTTCTAGCGTTGGTATGCCGACGTCAAAATCCTCGTCATATTTAGTTTCTAGGTATTGCTCTAATTTATTGTGCGCCTGAACTGTGTGTATGACTTTTCGCACAATGACGAATAGAGCTATTAGCGTCAATATAAATATTAGAGTAGTGTATGCAATTCTAGCAGCCGTAGGTTCTTTGCGCTTACGGTTGGCTTTTTGCGGCGATTTTTGCGTTTTTTTACGAGACCGCTTCGAGGGCTTTGCCAGTTTGGGTGTTGATTTATTTTTTGCCATGGGCTGCCCTCGCTTATGGTTTATTGATTTCAGTTTATTATACTAAGCGCGGCGCAGCAACCCTGCAATTCAAGGATTGTGCGCTTTTTGAACAAACTATGCTATCATCAACTCATGCCGCATCCAGCGCAATATAATTACGACGAGCAGGAAATCGAGAGGGCGATTACTTTTCTCGCGGTTTGCTGAAAGAATCAAGCAACAATCCCAAGCCGGTGCTGATGCATTCTATTCGCGTGGCTTCGCTGCTTTAGGAGCGCGGCATAGCGCAAAATTACATCGTAACCGCGATATTGCACGACGTAGTCGAGGATACGGCGGTATCTATCGATACTATCCGGGCTGAATTTGGCGATGATGTAGCCGGTATAGTTAGCACGCTCACCATCACTGGCGATAACGATATGCACCGCTCGTTTGAAGCGTCGTTTCGAGACGAAAATATCGCCGCTATCAGAGCGGCAGATTTGGTCGATAATAGTAATTATTACAGCCGCGCCGATAGCGATGAGCTGAAGCAAAAATTGAAGCGAAAATACGAAAACTTCATGCAACAAGCAGAGGGTCGCGTACCAGAGGATATTTTCGCGCTGCTAAAATCAGCTTACCAAGAAAATGTCGCAAATCTGCTAAATCGCGATGAAAATCAAGCGGATTGACCAGCTGAGCTAAGTTTGGTGCGCCAGTTTCGACAGCAGCCGTTTTGTAAACCTGCGCCTAGCGGCTTTCAGCTTAACCGTGACCATCAAGCGCTACTTTTTTACTTTTTCACGCATTTTTCTCTCGATATTCCGCCGCGGCTCGAAAAGCCAAATCGACCGCTTCTTTGGCACTGCAGGCTTTGATAATTAGCTGCCGCTCGCGGCTGTCTAGGTAGCTGCCAGCTAATTTGTCCGCCCAGCCGCCGTAACCTTCGAGCGCTACCATCGGGATGTCCGCTTGATAGGCGATTGCCAGCTCGGTCAGGGTGCCCGAACCACCGCTGATTGCGATGACGGCGTCGCACCCCGAAATAAGCACTGTTTCGCGCCCGCCGCCGCGCTCTAATCCGCACGGAATTATTATGTCAGTGTCTTTTTCTAAAATGTCTTTGCTTTTGCCGTAGGTAATTCCGACGGTTAGCCCGCCCGCGTCTTTTGCGCCGCGGCAAGCGACAGTCGATAGCGAGCTGCCGTCTTTCTCCGCCCCGAAGAACAAGATTCCTCCTTTTTCGGCGATATATTTGCCGACTTCGTACGCCGCGCCCTCAACTCCTTTTGCGTAACCTAGGTCAGCCGCCGAACCTATCACGCCAATTTGAAATTTTCTTGCCATAAAACCTACCTCCCTAGCATAAATAATACAATAATTGCGCCCGGAGAACGAGCGGCGAATGTTAATTTACGGCTCGTCGCTGCATAATGATTGCGCGCGCCGAAGACGGCGGAAACAGCGGTAAATTTCGTATTGCAGATGTCGCAAATATCTGTTAGAATAAACGAAGCGCGGCCTTATCGTCTAACGGTTAGGACACCAGGTTTTCATCCTGGCAATCCGGGTTCGATTCCCGGTAAGGTCACCAAAGAAACTACCTCACCTTTCCGGTGGGGTGTTTTCTTTGGTGTGATTTTATGCCTAAGTTTGAACCAGTTTTGGAACAAAAACTAAATAATTTTTAGCTTTATATAACAAAAACTCCCCGAAGGGAGTTTTTGGTGAAAGGTTCTGAACCTGTGTTACAACACTGCCGAAGCCTTCAATACTTTCATTATAGCATACATTAGCGGTATATTTCAAGTGGTTCACCACCTTTTGGTATAAAAATAAGTCGTTTGACGGATTTAACAATCTTAAACTGATATTCGGCACGTCGCAGCATTTCATCAGGGTGCATTTTTGACCGACTAGCATCGAGGATGACATTGACTGATTGTCCGTGCGCCTCTTGCAGTTGACGTTGAATATTGTTTTTTCCTGTGCCCGTTGGACTTTTTAGCTCCCATACTCTACCCTTTATCAAGAAATCGGGTGTTCGCCGGTTGCTACGTGGCACAAACTCAATATCTGCTTTGAAATACTCCGCAAGGATACCTGCAACATATATCTCGTGGTCTTCTGGTCGAGGCTTCATGCCTGGAGGCATGATAATTCGACCTGTTTGTCGTTTTTTCTTTGCCATCTCTATTTATTTTATCACCTTAGCGAAGCTACGCTATATCTGGTGTGTCTACGCTAGATATAGCGTGTTTGTTTGTAGTTCATTGCTTCCTTGTTAGTCGTTAAAGCTGTTTTTTCACATCAACAAGCCTTTCAAGCTCTACCTCCAAAACCTCCGGGCTATCTATCAGCACGCGCTCGAATCCGAGTCTTTTATATTTGCCACTTTTGTCGGGAGAGTCGTCTAGGAGTATGGCGTCAGCGTAATTCCAGCCGTGCCTCGCAAGGTATTCATCAAAGAACGGTATGCTATCTTCGGGGTGGTTATCGTCTTTCAAGTATCCAGTATCATACGAGTTTAATATTCCATCGAAAACAGTATCCAGGCGCATCGCAGGAACCGTGAAACGAGAAAAGGTGTCCATGTTATCGGTCGCGATAACCACTTCGATACCATTTGCCCGAACCCGTCTAACAATATCCTCGAGATCATCGATACTATAGCGCATCTCTTCGCAGCTCCGCTGCAATTCATCCAGTATCATGCCGCTATCAACGCCGGTGCCTTGGCTCATTTTGCTGGCAATATCCTCGGCAGAAAATTCACCTCTCATCCATGAATTTATAATATTTCGATTATCGACAAACAGCCACTTTTCAATTGCCGGCAGATGTTGGTGGTTCGGGTGATTTTTGTGTTGGAGATGTTCCCAAAACAAGCTATACGATAGAGTTTTGTTCCAGTCGATAAACACTACCTTTTTTGTCATAGTTCTATTTTATACTATGCCCGCACCAACTTCTTTATTACTACTTAGAGCTTGGTTTCAACGTCGATTAGCGCAAATTTTCTACTCCGCAGAAGGCGGGTTCTTGAGCTTATTTATCGGCAGCCGAAAACCAAACGTGCTGCCTTTGTTTAGTTCGGACTCGAACACCAAGCGGCCGCCGTGTCCGCCAACCACTTTTTTCGCCAGATACAGCCCGATTCCTGTGCCGTCCGGGCGCTGATTGCGCGCGTTGTCGGCGCGGAAAAACTTCGTAAACAGCCGCTTTTGCGCCTCCTTCGGCACGCCCATGCCTTTGTCTATCACCCGCAGCACTGCGTCGCCGTCTTCGATACTCAGCCGCACCCGCACCGAATCCGCGTCCGGCGAATAATAGATCGCGTTATCAATCAAATTCATTATCACCTGGCGAATCTTGTTTTCATCGAGGTATAGCAGCGGAAACCGCGCGGGCGAGCGATACTTCACTTCCACTTTGTGCGCCGACGCCACCTGCCCAACATTCGCCACCTCTTCCGCGACGATTTGCGCCAGATCCACCTGCGTTTTATCTATCACAAATTTACCCGTTTGCAGCCGGCTGACATTCAAAAAATCGCCAATCAAATGTACCATGCGCTCGCTGCTGATAAATGCTTCTTGCAGCAATTGACGCTGTTTATCGGTGATTTTGCCGGCATCGCCGTCGAGTACCATACTCAAATAACCCTTGACGCTAGTCAGCGGCGTACGCAATTGATGGCTCGCCATACTCACAAATTCGTCTTTGGTCGCATCGAGAAATTTCAGCTGCTCGTTCGACTGGCGCAGCTTCGCCGTCGCATCGTTCACTTCGTTTTCGAGCGTTTTCGCAAAACGCCTGATTTCTTCCAGCCGAAAAATATTCAAAAGCGCTATCGACAATTCATTTGCCAACACTCCAAATAGCGCCACATCTTTTTCGCGGTATTCCCGGTCGTCTTTGCCCTCGCCAATCACCAAATAGCCGATATCTTGCGTCGATGCGTGCAGCGTAATTATCGTCGCAATATGGTGCGAATAAACCAAAGGCTCTTTTTTTATCGCAGCGACCGATTTATACGACAACCACTCCGCCGCGCGCCGCCCGGTGATGTAAGTTTTGCGCTTAGGGTCTTTGAAAACTATCGCCGCAAATTTCGGGTGAAAAATATCGGAAAACGCGCTCAAATACTGCGTCAAAAGCGTATCGGCGTCGGTTGAGCGCGTCGCCAATTTCGTCAGGCTATCGACGACTTGCTGCGTGTCGTAATTGCGCCGGTAAAAAATCCGCTCGGCTCGGCTATCGAAAAAACGCTTCAGCGGCTGAAAAGCAAACGCCGCCACCAGCGCCAGCGAAACGTTCAGCACGAAACTATCGGTCGACGGACTGTCGGCTTGCGGCCACAAAATCGTTGACAACGAGAAAAATATTATACCATAAAGTACCGCGAGCGTCAATATCAAACAAGTGTACGTCACCGCTTGCACCAAAAATGATTTCACCCGCAGCAGCCGAAAACGCGACATACTATACAGCGTCACGCCCAAAAACACCGTCGATACCAGCGGACCAATCCAAATCCACTGATAATTACCGAAAAACGGCAGCACCAAATCAACCGCAAACCCCGGAATGCTAGTCGCGACAATTCCCACCATATAGTATAGTTGCTGCTGTTTGCTGCGAGTAGTCTCCTCTAGTCTCCGAGTGACATCGACGCCGAGCGCCGCGAAAAAATACGCCACAAACGGCACCGAAAACACCAAATAACCCGCACGGTTAACGCCAACTATCCGCTCGCCGCCCGGCGCTATCGCCAAACTGTCGATAATTAGGCGCGGATAAAACACAATCAAAACCACCAGCATCGCCGTTGTCGACGCCAGCACGACGAACCAGCGCCAATCGACGTGTTTTTTGCGCGGATAATGCAGCGCAAAAACCAGCAGAAGCGGCGCGAAACAAGTCGCTGCCAAATAAAACAATGCCGCGCCCGCCCGCACAAACACCTCGTCTGTTCCGCCGATAAACACAACCATGCCCAGTGACCAGACCGCGAAACACAGCAAAATTGCGCCAAACAACACATTTGCCGTCCGCTTCAAGTTGCCGTACACGACCACACCCGCCAGCAGCATGTAGCACACCACGAGAATCGCAAGCATAAGTATTATCATATAGTTTTATAGTACACGCCAAACGGCAACTACGCTAGGGTTTGTGCGAAAAATAGCATGTATATACGCCGCTCGCCACCACGCGCGCCTGCGTATCGCCGCCCGCGAAGCCGGCTTTTTCTAGCGCGCCGACCATTTCTTTGATTCCGTGCCGCCGAATATTCACCGGCCAACCCATCGCACCGTACAAAAAACCGGCGTGCGGACGATTTTTGTTTGTCGCGCAGTTCACCGCCAACCCGTCCGCTCCGAGCACGCCGTAAATTTCTTTGAGCAGCCGGTTGTAAGCGATGTCGGGCACGTACTCCCGCAAACCCGAATTTTCGACGACGGTAGGAATTCTGCCCTGCAAATAATGCGCCAAATCGACCGGCCGACCCAATTTATCAAACAGCCTGTCGCAGTGCAGCTCGACCATATCCGACACGCCGAGCCGCCGCGCCTCCAGCCGCGCCGCCGCTAGCGCAATCGGGTCTTGGTCTACCGCGACCAGCAGCGGCGATTTGCCGCGTTCTTTCAGCCTGCTCACTAAATCCAACATCGGAATCGCCGTGCCGCAGCCCAAACTCATAATCACCGGACATGTCGGCTGATTGTCCTGCTCCAAAAATTCGATAATTCCATCGTTGACAGTCTGCATGCGCTCGCGGATGCCGATTCCGTCCGAGCAATACCGAATCACGTCGAGAAACTCGGCGGTATTTCGCGCCGTCACGAACCGCTCTAATTTTTCCAGTTTTTCGGCAGAACGCTGCTCCCGTTCGGCGGGCGACAGTTCGAACAGCCCGCGCACCGCGCCGAAATTCTGCGCCATCACGCCGACCGCCGACCGCAGCGACAACCCCGACAATTCAGGCACGTTGTCGCCAAAATGGCGCCGCAAAATCCCCGGCCCAATCGGACCGCTCATCGTTTGATAACCGTGCTCGCCCGGCTCAGCCAATTGGTGCGCAAACACGATAGTGGCGAGCGCCATCGCGCCGCCGCCCTGCCGCCACCAGGCTTCGGCATCGGTGCGGTCTGGACCGTACAAATGGTCGCGCCGCGCTTTTTCGACAGCCGAACTCCGATTGACACGAGTCTTCCACGACTCCTTCGTAAAGTCGCCCGACAATACATACTGCGCCCACTGCGCTAACTTCCCCATTTCGCGTCTGCGCGCCTCTTCTACGAAACTGTCCGCCAGCGATAGCTCGCCGTACACACGCTCAATCTCCTCTGGCGAATCGTACGCCGGGTCGCGCCGCTCGCCGACACTCACCGCGATTCCTTCGCGCTGCGCCGCTGCAATTTCGCGGCTCAGCCTGCCCCAGCTCCGCTCATCTACCGCTAACAAATCCCCCCGCCGCCATATATCGCAATTCCGGCTCGCCTTTTCCATCACTGTCTCCTCATTGTTATTTATCTATGATATCATAATGATATATGGCAAAAATCGCGATTATCGAAGACGACCAAGTAATCAACCAAATGTACCGCATGAAATTCGAGGCTGACGGATTTGATGTCGCCACCGCCAGCGACGGCGAAACCGGCGTCGCTATGGTGAAAAAATTCCAGCCTGATTTGATTTTGCTCGACCTGCAAATGCCGCATCTAAACGGCGCCGAAGCACTCAAACTTATCCGCAACTCGCCAGCCGGCAAAACGATTCCCGTCATCGTCCTGACCAATTTAGGCGAAGAAGAAGCCCCGAAATCGCTGCGCGAGCTCGACATTCACAGCTACATCGTCAAGGCTAATCTGACGCCGCGCCAAGTGGTTGACCGCGCCAAAACTGCGCTCGGCTTGAACAAACCTAAATAATTACAATTTACCCGCCAGCCGCAAGCACGCTTCGATTAAATGATCGAACAGTACCGCGTATGTCAGCGGACCGACGCCGCCTTTTTCCGGCGTAATCGCGATATCGCGGCGCTGGCGCACCTCGGCTGCCACATCGCCGACGATTTTGCCGTGCTCGCTAGCCGTGCCCGCGTCGACTACAACCGCCTTTGGCTTCACCATGTCGCTAGTAATCAATCCCGGTACGCCAGTCGCTGTAATAATTACATCAAACGTATTCATATTTTCTAGCGGCGTCATTTCGTCGAATGCCGCCACGTCGAGTCCGCGTTCGCGCCAAATATGCGCCAGCGGCGCGCCCGCCAGCTTGCCCTGCCCGACAATCGCGATTTTTTTGCCCGCCAAATTGACATTATAGCCCGCCAGCAGCCAATCAATCGCCTGCGCCGTCGCGCTCGGAAATTCCGCCGCCGCACCCAGTCCATCGACGTCCTTGTGCGGCGCAATCAAATCGCACAACTCCTCGGTAGCAGCCGGGTCGTCAATCGGCAGCTGCAAAATTATACCCTGCACCAGAGGGTCATCGTTGGCGCGGCGAATCGCAGCCGCCAGCTCGCTTTGCGCCGCCGTTTCCACTTCGACATCTATCAATATATCGTCGGCGTAGCGTTTTTTCATGCGGACGTAAGCCTGAATCACCTCGCTGGCGCGCTGGCTCATGATGATGCGCAGCTTCGGAATTATGCCGTCGGACTGCCGCAAATTTCGCACTTGGCGCGCTTGCCGCTCTTTAATAAACCCCTGCAATTCTAAACCGCTCAATTTTCTGCTCATGTGATACTGTCCTTTCTATCATCGATAAATGCCGACCACTGGCGAATCACGCGCAAAAGCGTTTTCATCGGCAACTCAATCATCATATCCAGCACCAGCGACACGACATTCACCTGCGAGTACGTATCACTCACCCAGCGGCCCGCCACGACAAACGGCAGATAAATCGTATCGCGCACAAAAGTGATGCCGTTGCTGGCGCTGCGCACGATTTCCAGGTCGCGAATCATTCGGCTCAGGCGGAAACCCAAAAAGCTCGCCGCCGAGAAGAAGAAAAAGAAAATCGCGATATGCACCGCCGAAAAATCAAGCAGTAGCAGCAGCCAAATCACCACCGAAAACACCACCAAACAAGACAAGCCATACATTGCCGAAAAAGTCGTACTGTACTTTTTGCCGCGCAGCTGGCTGCTCATCAGCATCGCGTTCGACCCGTACAACATAGTGTCGGCGCGCTTCACCAGCGCCGTGGTGTTGGCGTACCCCGGCACGCTCAAAGTGAAACGCAGCAGCACCATATACACCGGCGGGAAAAATAGATTGATAATCAGCGGCAACCACAGAATTTCGCCGTGCGCCCACAAATCATACGGCACTTCGATAGCGATTCCAATCAAAAACTTAGTGATTACCAAAAAAATCACACTGCGTATAATTGCTTTATTTATGCGCGCCATGATATTAGAATACTCTTCTGCAACTTGCTGCTCAAACGCTTCCAAAAAGCTCTCGCGCTTCGATAACTCCTTTGGAAGCTCTTCATGCGTTTCAATCATCTTGCGAATCACCCGCAGAGGCGCGCCCTGTCTATTCACTATATGATATAATTCGTCGCTTATACCGTCTTTGAGTAGCGCGTCGATTTTTTTGTTGTAGGCGATAAATTGGTCGATATTCGCCGCGCTCACGCCGTAGCGGGTCAGCAGCCCGGCGCGAATCTTGGCGACATCGGATTTCAGCAGCGCGCGGTGAATCGCGACATAAAGCGCCGCGCCGTAGTCGCTTTGCGTTTTTTTCGACACCGCTTCGCGCGGAATCGACTGCTCGAAATATTCGTACGCGAAGTCCATAAATGCCACGTCCTGCTCACTCGGCGCGATGATATGCGCCGCCAGCACCGACAAAGTCTCCAAAACCCAGCCCGCCGCGATATCCGCCCGCAAACTGCGCCGCCGCTGCAGCCGCCCGTAAGCTTCATAATAAGTTACCGCCAGCTGCGAAATCTCTTTTATTTGCGCCCGCGTCACGCTGTCGTTCGGAATATAGCCCGCAAACGTCAGCTCGACAATCAGCTCGGCGCCCGCCCGCTGAACCAGCGCGTCGTCCCGAACGATAAACGTCTGCTTGAAAAAACGGCGGATAGCGTTTTGCAATAGCAAATGCTCGTCGGTGTTTTCGGCGGCATTGCGCAGCTGCTCGTACGCCGCCGTAATCGCGCTGCCAGCGCCGACCACATTGTATTTTTCGGCTTTGGCGAGGCTTTTCGCCCGCGCGTCACTGCGCTTTTTGGCGCCCAGCACCGCCGATTGCAGCCGCTTGCCGATTGAATTCAAAGTTGACATACGAGCTATATTATCGCGCATTTTCGCAAATTTAGCAATCTCAGGGCGCTTCTTTTAGTGAAATTTGGCGGATTCAAAGGCTTCACTTAAACGACAAAACGTGCTATAATAAAAAATAGGGGTGTAACAAACCCTAAAGCCCAGAACCTCTGTTCTACGCTGATTTCTGGGTCAGTAGCTCAGCTGGTTAGAGCACCTGCCTCTTAAGCAGGGTGTCGAGGGTTCGAGCCCCTCCTGGCCCTCCATGTATAGTATTTAAAGTACTTTCGGGTATCTTCTTTGCTTTTAATGTGTCCGTGAATCGCGCTAATTTCGAGAGTCGTTATCACAGACGGTACCGTGATGGACTCCTACACAGAGCTTTACTATCGCTTTTATAGTGGGTTTGGCTTGGCTGCAAATAAGCAGGTTTAGTAGAGTAATATCTATACACCCTGCTTTAAAGACTATGAGTGAGTATGGAGAGCGCAGAACCGCGAGAAGCATCAACAACAGCTGCTAGACCAGCAAGCCTGCAGAGACTGCGGTTCTAAGCCTACACACTAACTAAGCCGTTAGCAAAAAGAAGCTTAAGGGCACGGTTACAGAATCAGTACTCTTGCTAAGCGGTGACGAGCTGACTGTTAATCCATAAATGCATTTGTGGCGAATCTTGCTTGCGTTTGCCTGCTTTGGTTTTTTGCTGCCGTACCCAACCTCTATACAAATCCTTCTATTATCATTAGACAAGATGAAATCTGCGCCATTGTCGGCGCTGTCATACGTAATACTTAGACCGCCAGCCAAAGCAGCAAGACCTTGTCGAGTTAAGATCGATAGATACAGGCTAATAACATCTTCAAGAAGGAAGCCCTTGTAGTCATCATACGCCACTACACTACCAACTAGATTGAAGTACATGCTTCTATATGCTGGCGACACGAATACGTACTTCGATGGTCTAGTGATCTGTGCCTTATGTTGAGCGTATGGATATATTCGCTGCAGCACGCTGGCTTTCTCTAGTGCGTCAAGCACTGATGTTAACACAGCCCTGTCTATACCATGCACTGAAGCCATATTATTAACACTAGCGATTGATGTGTTGGCGAGCGTGTAGAGTATGGGACTTATTTTCTTGATGGTTGCATTATCAAAACTGCCTAGCGACGCAATATCCTTGTTTACAATCGTAGTAATAATCTGAGCAACCTGTTGATAAATGTACTGCTCATTATCGCCATAGGTCAGCGTAAAGGGTAGGTTTGCATATTTGATATATTTGTCTATGTCATTTTGAGTTACGCCACCCCAGTATTGCCTTACATCACCTCTTAGTGCCGTCAACCGCGCATAAACCTCATCAATGTATTCACTCTCATACAATGCACTTCGAATCTTTGCACCTAATCTAGCAATAGGCTTTTTGCCATCACGCAGCAGTAAATACTCAGTGAATGATAAAGGATGAAGAGTTTCGGCTAAAATACGTCGTGCCGTGTCGCTATCTAGCGCTTTCTTTATTTCAGATACAGACGAACCTGTAGTTACGACGAATATGTAATCGCTTCTGTCGGTGAGTGTTTTGAGCGATAGTGCCCACTTTGGATCAAAATGAACCTCATCAAGGAATATATAGACAGGTTTAGTCAGTTCTTCAAAACTGTACCCTAGTTGTCGCTCATATCCCTGCATAATCTCCGTGACACCAATTTCTAGTGCATCTTTTGCGTTGTCAATCGAAACAAAAATCTTATGTCGTAGGTCGCACTTTATCGCCTGGAACAGCTGTGAAATCATCGTGGTTTTACCCACACCTCGCAGACCGAGAATGGCGATCCATCTTGGATCCTGTCCAGCCTGGAAACTCCTAAGCAGCTTCTCTAGTTTAAGAATAGCGCTTCGTCTAGGGAATTTCTTTTTAGTGACACGATCGGTGATGATATTCTTAGTGCGCACATCACTTATCGCCATCTGTTGTGCTACATACGCATCTATCTCTTGTATTGTTGCCATGTTACCATTATACAATTGCTGATCGCAATAAGCAAGTGCTTGTAGATTATAATCATCAAGTGAGTATATGCGGAAAAACTACCTCTGTTAAAAATCGCATGTGACTTGTTATCCACAAGCATCGTAGTGATATTTTTTCGGTGCAGCGGAAACTTATCTAGCCGTCTACCAGCTAAACGATATTCTGTATAATTTACTTAAACATGATGTTTAAGGATAGATTTCACATCCCCGAATACGAGTACGACGAAAGGGTGTTTGTAGATTATGTCAATCGTCAATATACTGATAGTCTAGCTTCTATAAAGAAAAAGATGGATGCTATCATACCGCCAAAACTCTCCAGAGAAGCTGAAATTTTAGCCGACGATACGCTAAATAAATACTGGGACGGCGAGTATCCGGTAGATTCCAGCAGAATAGTCCACGATATGGGAATAGCTGCGTATGTTGGCGATACTCCCGGCGACGCCACAGGCTTAATTCTCAAAAAAGCCGGTTCGGAAAAACCTATCATATCGGTAAAAGGCGACGTCAGTACCTCTCGCCAACGGATCGCATTCGCCTACGCCGCTGGCTACTATATAGGATGCGTCAATGGCGCTGGCGGCACGGAGTACGACCCCGAAGAAAGTTTTGGGCTTCGCTACTACTCGATCGACAGCGATGAATTTATACTTCGAGACAGAATATCTAGCGGTCTCGAGCTTCCAGGTCGAAACACATTAGAGATGTTTGCGGATAGATTTGCGCTTTCTCTGCTGATGCCTAGGCATGAACTGAAATCATTCTCTGACGCCGGCGTAAACACGCTCATGACTGTGTGGGCCTTTGATGTTTCCGAAACCGCACTACTAAACCGCCTGCACTGGCTTGAATCAGACTCCCTAACAACCAACAGACAGCCGAGCGAGTTTTTTCGAAACTTGCTGAAATAAATCCGTGGTACGCCCGGCAAGATTCGAACTTGCGACCACTTGGTTCGAAGCCAAGCACTCTAATCCACTGAGCTACGGGCGCACACCATCTGCATTGTACCACGAAACGCGCTATAATATAAGCTATGAACATTCAGCACAACATTTCCCTCAGCACTTTGACCACTATGCGCCTCGGCGGCGAAGCAACGCAGCTCGTCGAGATTCACTCGCCGGACGAAGCGCGCCAGGCAGTGCTTTACGCGCAGCAGCACGGCCTGGCATGGTACGTTCTTGGCGGCGGCAGCAACACCTTGGCGCATGACGATGGTTTCGCTGGATTGATAATCCTAAACAAAATCCCCGGTTTTGAAGTCATCGAAAAAGCGGCCGCTAGCGCGAGCATTCGAGTCGGCGGCGGCGAATCGTGGGACGCCGTGGTGCAGCGAACCGTCGAAATGAACTTATCGGGCATCGAATGTTTATCGGCCATTCCCGGCACCGCCGGCGCGGCACCTGTGCAGAATATCGGCGCATACGGGCAAGAAGTCAGCACAGTTATTACACAAGTCGACGCTTACGATGCGAAAAATGACGCGTTTGTGCAACTTTCGAACGCAGACTGCGAATTTTCGTACCGCCACAGCATTTTTCGCGGGCGCGAGGCTGGGCGCTATATCATCACCGCTGTTACCATGAAACTTTCCGCCTTGCCGCCCGAGCCGCCGTTTTACAAAGCAATCGAAAACTATCTAGGCGAACACGCCATCGCCGCGCCGACCGTTCAGCAGTTGCGCGACGTTGTTATCGCGATCCGCGCTAATAAATTGCCCGACCCGCGCACCACGCCAAATACAGGCTCGTTTTTCAAAAATGCCATCGTGCCGCGCGAAACTTACGAGCGCATCCTGGCAAGTTACCCCGACATGCCGCACTACGACATGCTGGGTGGCAGCGTCAAAATCCCAACCGGCTGGCTAATCGAACAAGCCGGACTAAAAGGCGCGCTCCACCGCGGCATGCGCGTACACGCCAAAAACGCGCTGGTGCTCATCAACGAATCCGCCAAAAGCTACGACGACCTAGCTAGCGCCCGCCAAAAAATCATCGACGCCGTCCACCGCAAATTCGGCATCGCCATCCAGCAGGAGCCGCTGGAAATTAATTCGTAAAAACTCTAGCCATTCGCCGCACAACGCGCTACAATAAGCATATGCGCGACAGCCAAGGTGGGTTTAGTTTAATTGAGTTCGTCATAGTCATCGCCATTTTAGGCATTTTGCTTACTATTGGAATTTTCGCGACCAACGGAATGAGAGCGCGGTCGAGAGACCACCAGAGACACCTAAACTCCGAGACTATAGCGGGGCGCCTAGAAACCTATTACAAAGTCAATACTACGAGGAAAAATTCTTATCCTTCTACAAACGAACTTAATAGCAAAGCGCCGGCAATCATCGGCGATAACGACGCGATGATAGCGCCCGACAGCACTACCAGAAGTTTATTTTCTGCCATAAATACTAGCGTACCTACAGCCATGACGACCAGCCAATTCATCTATCAGCCATTCAACGGCGACGATGCGCTGTGCACCGGCGCGCAAGTTTGCGTCCGCTTCGTTTTGTATTACCGCACCGAAATAGATAATGTCATTCATCAGATAGAAAGTATACGCCAGCAATGAAAAATCGAATTTCACCGGGATTTACCATCGTAGAAGTCGTCGTGACATTGGTCGTTTCGTCGCTGCTGGCGATGACGCTAATTCGCATTCAGACCGATGTCAGCAAACTGTCTATTTTGCAGGTTCAGCGCAGCACCGCCAGCGAACGCGCCTACAATAACTTGCGGCGCTATGTCAACGACAAAACACCCACCTGGTTCATTTGTTCAAAAGCTACTGCCAGCGCGCCGCCATCGCCGATGGTTTTGATCGACGATACCAACATCACCGTCGAAGGACTACCCTCGCCTGTTTCACAAAAAGTCGTCGCGACAGCGCCGTACAACTGCGGCGGCGGAGTAAGCACCATCGGCACGCCCATTCGCGTAGAATCAACCGTAACCTACGGACCAGAAAATAGGAGCGTTACTCATGTTTCGTATGCAGCGTACTAGCGGCGGCTACACTTTGGTCGAGCTCGTCACTGTAATTAGCGTATTCAGTTTGATTGTCATCACGTTTGGAATCACGCTCACCTCGTCATACGGCAGCGCTTTCGAAAGCAAAGCTCGTTCGCTCGCCGACGTTTCGCTGCAAAACGCCATGGATGTCATCGAAAAAGACGTCCGCTACAGCACAGGTTTCAACAACGCAACCAGTGCGCCTTATTACGATATTTACGGTCCTGGCACCGTGCAAATCGGCGGCAGCGGCTACATTTGGAATTACCGCGGTTCTAGCCCCAATTCGCGTACGCTGATACTCTCAAACAACGCCAGCACTGCGCGCAGCAGAGACAATACGCGCAGGCCGCTGTTCGTCAACCAACCGTTCGGCTTGATTAGCTGCACGTCCGGCAAAGAATACCTGCCAAAGCTGCAATACCGCACCATCTACTTCGTCCGCGACCGTATCCTCTACCGCCGAATTGTCACCGACACCTCTACTTCCTTGTGCGCTGGGCAGCCCGCTATCTCGCAAAAACAATCTTGCCCGCGCGAAGCTTTTACAGGTGTCAAGCCGGCTGTTTGCAAAGCGCGCGACGAAGCTCTAGCGCGCAACGTCAATAAATTTACGGTCAAATATTATCAAAACATTACCACTCCTATCGCCAATCAATACGCAACTGGCAGCGAAGATTTGAGCGACGCCGAGCATATCGAAGTTAGCCTGACGGTTAGCATGCCGCCCAGCAGCAAAACCCGCACTAGTACATTATTAATCACGAGGATAAACTAGCATGAATACACGCTACCGCAAAGGATTTTCGCTCGCGCTCACTATGATGATGTCGGTTGTTGCGCTCGTCGTTTTGTTTGGCATATACCGCGTAGTTACCGCATTTTTCATCAATACCCAAGAATCCTACTACCTAAAACTAGCCGAAGAAGCCGGCGAGGCTGGCACAGCGCGCGCCAACGGCTGCCTCGACATCAATGCGCGCAAACAGTCTTGGGGCAGTGTAACTGGCGGCGTCGGTCCGCTCACGCCCAGCAGCAGCTGCACCGGTCAGCCTAACGTATTCCCAGCGAACTCTTACGTCCTAAATCAGCCGCGGCTGCGCACGACCTTTCGCGTCGGCAATCTCGACTATTCCGGCGACGGCGTCGCGCAAATTTCCGCTGTCGGCACTACGCAAGTTTTAGACTCGATGGGCAATGTCATGAAAACATACGATGTCAGTGTCAAAAAATACGTCAGCTGGGTGATTGATTACAGCGGCGAAAAATCGACCAGCGGCACATTTCGCACCTGCGCGATCGTCACGGGCAACGTGTGGTGCTGGGGCCGCAACCGCGTCGGGCAGCTCGGCAACGGTAAATCGATAGGTCCAAGTTCCATCAACGTCGAAACAGCAGCACCCGGCATAGACTCCGATATACCAGTAAAAGTCCGCAAAGATCCGGGCGTACTCGCTGGCAAACGCGTCAAAGATATCTTCGCCGCCCAGCACCACAGCTGCGCCCTAGCCGAAGGCAAAGTATACTGCTGGGGATACAACAGCCACGGCCAACTCGGCAACGGCAGACAGGGCTGGAACGAACACTCAAACGTCCCCGTAGAAGTCAAGGGCGCGCTAGCAGGCAAAACCGTCACAGCTATCGGCGGCACCGGCAACATGTCATTTGCCATCGCTGGCGGCAAAATCTACGGCTGGGGTCAAAACACCAACGGAATCCTAGGCATCGGAACATCTACTCCAGGCTCAGTATCTAACCCTACTCTTCTAGCCGTCAATAAAGGCACCGGCAGCCTGCCAGCTACCTACACCGCCAGTGCACTTTCGCTCAACGGCAGCCGATCATCTACCATGTGCGCCATCGCAAACGGCGCCGCCTACTGCTGGGGAGAAGGCAAATCAAACCAGCTAGGCAGAACAGTCACGAACAACATATCGACATACCCGATCCGAATCAACGGCATTCCTGGAACCGTGACATCTATCGCTCAAGACGGCTACCCAGACGGTAACCCAGACGGCAGAAACCACGTACACGTCTGCGCGCTATCAAGCAACGGCAGAGTGTATTGCTGGGGGTCAAACGGGTTCGGACAGCTCGGTATAAACTCGTCCTCGCCCGCTAACTCAGCCGCGCCGCGCGAAGTCCTGAGAAACAACCTACCCGCTGGCGACACTGTCACCAGTATAGCAGCGGGCGTTTGGCACACCTGCCTGCTAAGCAGCAGCAAAAAAGTCTTTTGCTGGGGCAGAAATCACCGCGGGCAAGGCGGTAATGGCACAAGCGTCGAGTCCGTCCGGCTACCTACCGCCGTAGTAGTCGGCGCCGACGGCTTGCCCGCTGACCGCACCGTCCAGGCTATCGGCGCGGGCGCAAACCGCGGCTGCGCCATCGTATCCGACGGCCGTACGTTCTGCTGGGGGCAAAACGACGGCGGACAGATCGGCGACGGCACAAAAATACACCGCTACAAGCCAGTCGAATCGCTGTTTTTACGCCCGACATCGTACCGCTATATATTCTGAATCTAGACTTATACACAACTGCGAAAACTACGGCAAAAAAACGCTTGCGCTTATCCGCTGGGTGTAGTATTATCAGTTTATAAATCAACTTAATAAATAGGGGGCACTTAATCGTGACTACTACACAAATCAAAAATCGCGGTTTCACACTCGTTGAGCTTCTCATCGTGATTGTGATTATCGCTATCCTCACCGTGATATCGCTTATCGCTTACAACGGTATCCAAAATCAAGCACGCAAGACGACTGCAGAATCAACCGCAAAGAGCGCAGCCGACAAAATTCAAATTTACTACACAGAAGAAGGCAAATATCCAGACGATCTTGACGCTCTGGGAGGTGCCACTGTTAGCGTGAACAAACCATACCATATAGATAAAAACTCTATTAAATACACCAACACTGCCACCGACATGACGAGTCAACCAAGCGACCCGAATACCGTTGCGTACAAAAAATGCAACAAAGATGGCGGTCAGCTGTTCTGGTGGGACTACACTGCAGCTTCTGGCAGCGAAAAACAAACTCGCAAACTTGGCGATCAAACAGGCTGCTAATATAACAGTTTAGTTATAAGAATAACTCCAGTAAAACTGGAGTTATTCTTTTGCTATATTCACACCTCTTTGCGCAATCTACCAACTAGTTTTAGGCAGTTTAATGAAACAGATTCTATTTGGAGCTAGGGTTGCTTTAACTGCAAACAAAACTCCCGCACCTCGCCCCGCAGTTTCGCGAGCGCTGCGTCGTCGTCGCGCACGTCTATCGCCCGCTTCATCCATTCGGCGATTTGAGGCATGTCGCTCGGCGTACAGCCGCGCGTAGTTAGGGCTGGCGTACCGAGGCGAATGCCGCTGGGGCGAAACATCGGCAGCGGGTCATCTGGCACGGCATTGGCGTTTAGCGTCAGCCCGATTTTGTCTATCGCCTGCTCCGCCGCCTTGCCGTCTATACCGAAACTTTTGTGCACGTCCGCCAGAATCAAGTGATTGCTCGTGCCGCCTGTCACCAGCACGAAACCGCGCTGGCGCAGTTCGTCCGCCAGCCGGGCGGCGTTCGCTACTATATTCCGCGCGTACTGCCGAAACTCCGGCTGCAGCGCCTCGCCAAACGCCACTGCTTTGGCGGCGATGGTGTTCATGTGCGGTCCGCCCTGCATGCCAGGGAAAACCGCGCGGTCAATCAGCGTAGGAATGTTTGCTAGCGTTTTGGCGGGTTTTTTGAGCGGGCTGCTTACCGTGCCCATGCTCAAAATCAAACCGCCGCGCGGTCCGCGCAAAGTTTTGTGCGTAGTCGTGGTCATGACGTGGAAACCGTGTTTCAGCGGGTTCTCCGCCGCGCCGCCAGCGATTAGCCCGGCGATATGCGCTACATCTGCCATCAGTAAGCAGCCGGGAATTTGGCTACCGATTTCGGCGAACTTCGCCCAATCCAATTCGCGCGGATAAGCGCTAAAGCCCGCCAAAATAATCTTTGGCTGGTGCTGCTGCGCTAGGCGGCGGATTTCGTCGTAATCAATCTCGCCTGTCGCTGGGTCTTTCGTTTTGTACGGCACGAAATTATACAGCTGCGCGCTGCGCGTCACCGGCGAGCCGTGCGTCAGGTGTCCGCCGTGGCTCAAATCCATCGCCAAAATCGTGTCGCCCGGCTGGCACCAAGCGCTATACACCGCTTCGTTGGCAGGCGCGCCGCTATGCGGCTGCACGTTAGCGTGGTCGGCGCCAAACAGCTGCTTGGCGCGGTCTATCGCCAGCTGCTCCAGCCGGTCGGTGAACTCTTGCCCGCCGTAGTAGCGCTGCCCGGGGTAGCCTTCGGAATATTTGTTGGTAAACACGCTGCCGAGTGCCATGCGCACGCTTTTGCTGGTATAATTTTCGCTCGGAATTAGTTCTAAACCTTCGCGCTGGCGTTTCGCCTCGCCGTCCATCAGCGCCGCAACAATTTCATCATTCATAGAATAGTCCTCCGTTTTATCGAGTTAATTTTCAAAATTTGGGCGGAAATCGTTGCTATATCATGCTACCATTATAGCGCGTTTCAAAATACTTGACAATATATCATAACAGGTATATTATGAATAACATGAAAACGTTGGATTACCTCAAAAATATCGGTACTTTAATACAAGAAAACCGCCAAGCTCGCGGTATGACACAGAGTGAATTAGCCGAAGCGCTCGGTACTAGCCAGTCGGCAATCAACCGAATCGAAAAAGGCGGACAAAATATCAGCCTTGAGATGATTGCGCGCATCGGCGATGTGCTCGGCAGCGAAATTGTGCGCGTCAATAACTCCGGCAAAACCAACTTTCGCGTAACTGGCGGGCGCGAGCTGCACGGCACGATAGAGGTAAAAACCAGCAAAAACGCCGCCGTTGGCTTGCTCTGCGCCAGCCTACTAAACAAAGGTAAAACCACACTGCGGCGCGTCGCGCGAATCGAAGAGGTCAACCGCATCATCGAGGTACTAGAAAGCGTCGGCGTGCGCTGCCGCTGGCTAGAAAACAACGACCTAGAAATCAACCCGCCGAAACGGCTCGACCTAGCAAACATGGACATAGCCGCCGCCAAACGGACGCGCAGTATCATCATGTTCCTGGGACCGCTGCTGCATCAATACCGCAAATTCGAGCTGCCGTTTAGCGGCGGCTGCAATCTAGGCACACGCACCGTCGAGCCGCACATGACAGGACTGGCGCCGTTTGGACTGTCGGTTCGAGCGACTAGCGACCGCTACATCGCCGAGAGCGAGCCGCAAACTATCGACCGGGCAATCGTCCTGACCGAGCGCGGCGACACCGTCACCGAAAACGTCGTCATGGCGGCAGCGCTCTACGATGGCACGACGGTTATTCGCAACGCCAGCCCGAATTATATGGTGCAAGATGTCTGCTTCTTTTTGCAGGCGCTGGGCGTGCAAATCGATGGTATCGGCACGACCACACTAACGATTCGCGGGCGAAAATCAATCAACAAAACCGTCGAATATTACCCCAGCGAAGACCCGATCGAAGCGATGAGTTTCGTGGCGGCGGGCGTGGTGACAAATTCCGAAATCACCGTCGCGCGCGTACCGATTGAATTTATGGAATTAGAGATGGCGACGCTGGCGGGCATGGGGTTGCGCTACGAAATCACGCCGGAATATATGGCGCGCAACGAGCGCACGCGCCTGGTCGATATTACGCTGAAAAAATCCAAACTGCACGCGCCGAAAGACAAAATTCACGCCCTGCCGTTTCCCGGTATCAACATGGATAATCTGCCGTTTTTGGGGCTGTGCGCCACGGTCGCCAAAGGCCGCACGCTGATTCACGATTGGAGCTACGAAAACCGCGCGATTTATTTCACCGAGCTGACGAAGCTTGGCGGACAAATCGAAATGGTTGACCCGCACCGCGTATACATCAGCGGTCCTACGCGCTGGAAACCAGCCGACATCATCGCGCCGGCAGCGCTGCGCCCGAGCGTGGTGATTTTGTTCGCCATGATGGCGGCGCCTGGCGTATCGCTGCTGCGCGACGTGTACAGTATTAACCGCGGTTACGAAGATATCGCTAACCGGCTAGACACGCTGGGCGCGCAAATCGAAACGGTGTGGGAATAATTTTCTTCCCGGCGCCCGCTGGACGCCAAAGCCGCAAAACAAGCAAAAAACCGAGGCGAAAACCTCGGTACTTTGCTTGGGGCGAAAGATGGGATTCGAACCCACGGCCTCCGGAGCCACAATCCAGCGCTCTAACCAACTGAGCTACTTCCGCCACGCGATTGCCGTCTCAGTATACCAGATACGACGCGGGTTGTCGACTAGCGCGTGTACGAATCGCGGCGGCGCGATGGCGGTTCCGAAAAACCCCTGCCGCTGCCGCGGCTCAAGCCAGACGAGCCGAACCGATTCGTATCCGCTAGGCGAGCGTATTTTAGCGAACGTTCTTCGGCTTGCCGAGAGGCTGGCGAGTTGTCGCCTGGGCTAGCTTCTACGCTAGACGCTTCGCTGGCGCGCTGATTTTCTTCGGCGGCTATACGATAATCGCGAACGACGCGCGCACTATTATAATCACCCACGAAACGCCGTTGGCGGCGCGCCGCCTGCCGCTGGCTGAAACTTTTCGACGGGCTAGCGACGCCGCCGATTTGCCGCGCGCTTTCATCTGCTAGCCCACTAGAATGGAACACATCATCTTGATTGCTGTTTCCAAAAAAGCGCGATAAACGCATACCCATACTATTTATTATACTACACGAAAATGGTACAATACAAACATTCGCGGGTGTAGTACAGCGGTTAGTATGCAAGTTTTCCAAACTTGAGATGGGAGTTCGATTCTCCCCACCCGCACCAAATTTTACCAGCCGCGCCTGGTTTTTGTTATAATGGACGGGTACGCCCCCGTAGCTCAGTTGGATTAGAGTACGCGGCTTCTATCCGCTTGGTCGTAGGTTCGAGTCCTACCGGGGGTACCACGGTGTCCTTATACGAACCTGCGCTGTGTGGTGTGGGTTTGTTTGAGTTTGGCGAGTTTTATTATCTTGTCAAGGCTTCTTGACCGTGGTTTAATGAGAAACACCATGAACGAGAAAAATAAGGAGCATAAACCGCGAGAGCGCAGCCGAACTGGTAAGATTGATCAAATCTATTCCGATGAGTACTACAAGATAAAACTTGGACGCGGCGTGATGGGTGCAATAATGTCATTGAAGTGGCGTCTAACAGCTCCCTTCCGTTACTACCGACCTGGTGATAAGATTACTCGATTCACCATAGTTGAACCAGGTTCCGAATTTGACCTGTCAGAGACTGGAGGAATTATTCCGGGTCAAAAAGTTCCGCTTCATGTGGCAGGTTCAGTGCTTACGCCTTTTTCAAACGAAAGGTCGGAAGAGTTACTCAAATTACTGGAGACCGAACTGATTAGAGGAGGGACTGATGGACGACGAGAATACTAAAGATTAGATACAACCGAGGCAAGCAGCCTCGTCCAAAAAAAGCCCGCAAAACTTCATCAGCTTAGCCTTGAGAAAGACGAGAATCGTTTATAATGCCAAGCCGATACATTGTTAAGCGCAGCACTTTGTGATTAAATAGAAGCATGACGAATGAAGAGCTCGCCCAGCAAGTACAGACATTAAGCGAGACTGTCGACAACCTTTCTAAAACAGTTGACGGTTTGGTCAAAAGCGTTGATATTCTATCCCGGAATATGACAGAAGGCTTCAAACGCGTCAATGAACGATTTGAGCAGATTGACGGGCAGCTCTCTACCATCCGCCAAGATCATAAGAATCTAGAAGATATCGTCAAGGACTTTAGGCTGGAGACAGAGGTGAGATTTAACAACCTAGAAGCTGGTCAAAAAGAAATTCGCGCTGACATTGCCAGTCTGCGGCGCGATCTGTTTCATGAAGAAGGCGCGCGAGAAGCGACAGACGATACGCTTTACGAGATTCAAGAGAAGAACTATCGCGCCCTAGACGAACGCCTCAAGCTGGTCGAGGCGAAGTTTCCAGATTTGGCACAAAACCAGGTCGCCTAAGACCACGATAATTTTTGGTTTAGGCGCCAACAATGTACGCTAGAACGTTGGCATCCTTGTAGACACTACAGTAGATCGCAACTATGATTGTGCTATAATAAAAGTGGCGCTGGAAGTAACACCGTCACTAAAGCTTTTTGATCTGACTAATTTTGGCTATTTGCGTTTCGCAATCAGCATCTTGGGAACGAAGCTTTTCAAGAAAGATCAGCAAGGCGTCCCTGTTGTTTGCGTCGAGTGTGCGGAAGCGTACCACGATTTTGCCCTGTTAGCTCAACTGGATAGAGCGTTGGTTTCCGGTACCAAAGGTTGCAGGTTCGACTCCTGTGCGGGGCACCAATTACGATTTGCGAATATAACGTTGTGGAATTTACAGCAATTATTTTTTCTCTAGCTTGCCGTCAATTTTTCGCTCGCCGCCAACCAAAAAACTCCCCCAAATCTACCAAAGGAGGAGTTTTTTGAATTCTAACCCTAGAGCTAATTCAATTGTTTTCTTCTTTTTTCAATCTTGAGCTTCTTTTTGCGGGCGCGTTTGATGTCAGCGCCGTGCCATGAACGATGTTTTGCCATAATTATAATTCTCCTTTGCTTTTAGTTTATTATACCATATTGCACTCTGCCGCCAATATTGCTACACTATGGTTATGGTTACAAAAGCGAAGAAATCCACCAAAAAGTCAACCAAAAAACGCACTTACACCAAGCACATCACCAAAACCGACACGCATTTCATGGTGCGGCGCAGTTTGCCGGTGTATGCCGTGCTGGTGTTTTTGATTTTCGCGCTTTTGAGTATGAGTATTTATTTGGTCGACCGCATGGCTGTCCAGCGCGACCATTCGATTCGCCATAATAAAATTACCAAAATTTACACCGACCTCAACCTCGGCGAAACTTATCGAATCGCCAGCTCTAACGTTTTCGGCGACAAGCGCGTCCACAAAGACGACCCCAAAAAATCGCACGCTTCGCGCGTCGAGTACGGGCACAACGCCACCGTCGCGGAAACGCGCGCCGAAATAGCCGAAAAAGCCAAAAAAGCCGGTTTTTCACACGTCGAAACTCTCGATAGCAGCAATTTTTATCAAACCGAAGTTTTCAAAAACAGCCAAAACAACTACTTGCGCGTGAGCGTCCTTTCTCGTACCATGCACAACGACTTGGTCTACGGCACGTCTGAAGTACAGACACCGCTCAACGACTCGCAAACAATCGAAAAGATGAACAGCGAAGCCCCGAGCTACGTAGTGATAGAGGTCAACCTGGACGATAATAACGAATAGTTTCTACTTCTTATTTTACACTCTAGTTTGCGAATTTCTTCGGAGCGTACTACAATCATTAGTATGAGAGGTTTTTCGAAAAAAGAGTGCAGCTACGACAACTACGTGAGCGAAGCACTTCAGGCAATTCGAAGCGATGACGGTGCGCGGGCTCAGGAATTGGCTGCAAAAGCATACGATTTAGCACCGAACTCATCGCAAAGAGCACGGATGGCGCGCGATATAGGAAATGCTTGCCGTCACCAGGGAGATTATGACGAGGCTAGAAAATGGGCAGCCGAAGCGGTCGAGCAACACCAGCAACTAGCCGAAGAAACCCCAAACCGCAGCACGCTACGCGAACTTGGCGCTAGTACGGCGATGCTGGCAACTATTGAATTTTCACAGTTACTACGCGATCAAGAATCCGACGCTACGCAAAGCGAAGACGATAAAATATCTGCTATAGCGCAAAATTACCGCGCCGCTCTCGACGCAATCATACAATCGCGCCAACATGCCGAAGGGTTAAATCGTAGAGTAGATCAGTACGAAATAAATTTCACGGCGCGCGCCAGTTTCGCCGAAACGCTAGCTGGAAATCGTCAGCGCGGACTGGCGCTTGGCGCAAGAGCTGCATACCTGGCTGGCATGTCGGAATCGCCGCGACTCGACACAACCGATGAAACTATCGGCAAAAAAGAACGCTACAAGATGAAAACACTAGCGCTAGTGCGCGGATTAGGCGCTTTGGCAGCTGAAGTCATCGAGCCAATCAATCGAAACGCTGCTAAAAAAATTGCCCGTAAATTAATTTAGCGGCGTGCTATTTGGCGGTATCTGATCGCTATTGCCTGCAAGCCCCAAACTTTCATCGCGGATAGGTTCGGAATATATGAGACCGGGCGCGGCTGATGCGCCGGGCGTATTTGGCGCGCCGGAAGCAACTGGCGCGGCATCGGGCGCGGGAATGCTATCTGCCGAGCCTAGCGCCAGCTCGACTTGTTGGCGCGTGATTTGGACTGTGCCGCCCGGCATGATTTCGCCGCTTAGCACCTGCTTGGCGACGGTGTTTTCGACGGCTTTTTGCACGACGCGGCGCATCGGACGGGCGCCTAGGCGCGGGTCGTAGCCTCTTTGGACGAGCAGCTGCTTGGCGTCGTCATCGACCGCGACAGAAACTTTTTGCGCAGCCAGCGTTTTATTAACGCTAGCCAAAATTAGTTGAAGCACCTGCAACAACTCAGTTTGTGTGAACGGTCGGAACAGCACGATTTCGTCGAAACGGTTCAGAAACTCCGGACGGAACTGATTGGAACTTATCAGCTCGTTGACGAACTGCTGCTCAAATTGCTCCAGCTGGTAGCCGCGCTCGATGTATTCGCGGATTCGGTCGGCGCCAGCGTTGCTCGTCGCGATAACGATGGCGTCGCGAAAACTAATTTCGCGGTTTTTGGCGTCGCGCAAAATACCTTCGTCGAGCAGCTGAAGCAGCGTCGTCAAAACTTCTGGCGCAGCTTTTTCAATTTCGTCTAATAACACCACGCTAAACGGCTGCTTCATGACCTGCGCCGTCAAGCTCATCGGGTCGTCCGCGCCGTCGGCAATCAGACGCGCGACATCGTCTGGGCGGACAAATTCATTCAAATCCAAGCGAATCAGCTTGCCCTCGCCGCCGAAATAAACATCAGCCAAAGCCTTGGATAATTCCGTTTTACCCACACCGGTCGGTCCGAGGAATAAAAACGTACCAATCGGGCGATTTTCGTTGCGCACGCCCGCCCGCGCTCGGCGCAAAGCATCGCTGACGACATTGACGGCGCGCACCTGGTCAACCATACGCTGGTGAATAAAATCTTCCATATTGAGCAGCCGCTCACGGTCTTCGGTGTCGCTCGCCACGCTAACTTTGACGTCAAGCGTTTTTTCGATAGCGCGCTGCACCGAGTTCATCGTCACCAAGCCAGATTCGCTGAAACCCGCCGCCGATTCCAACAGCTTAAAAGCTCGCCCCGGCATCGCTAAATCGTGCACGTAGCGCAGCGCCAACCGGTACGATTCCTTGACCGCCTGATACATAAACGTCACCTGCCGGCTGGCTTCGGTGTAAATCAGCTGCTCTTGCAAAATCTGCATGGTTTCGTCTTCGTTCGTTTCGGCGATATTGATGCGGTTGAGCGCGTTGATAAGCGACGGATTGCGCCGCCCAATTTCCAGATAGCGCTGCTCGTCCATTGATAAAATGATGCGCAAGTTGCCAGCATCCAAAATCGGCTGCAGCACGTTCGACAAGTCGACCGCGCCCGTACCTTCTTCGAAAAACAGCTGCGCATCCTCTAAACAAATGATGATGTTTTTTGCATCGTAAGCTTCGCCCAGCACCTGCATGACGAGATTTTCCAGCTCGCCGCGACCCGGCGCTGCCGCAATCAGCGTCGCCGAATCGAGAATAAACACCTGGCGAAAGCGCAAATTTTCCGGCACGCGCGCTTCAGCGTCGAGCAAACGCTCGGCAAAAGCATGAATCACCGTCGTTTTACCCGAACCGGACTGCCCCACCAAAACCGCATTTTGCCGCCCGCCGCTGCCAAAAGTATCGACCAGCTGGTCAATCGCTTCGGTATGCGACGGCACATCAACCACCGAAACCACGCCGTGCGCGCCGATTTGCTCGCTAATATTTCGACCGAAACGGTCTAGTAGCGGAATCCAGCCGAACGACCAGTCGCGCGCGATTCCGCCCGTGCGGCGGCGCACATTATGGCGGTCGATCAGCCCGAGCAAATGCTGATGCCACAAAATACCTTTGTCTAAATCTTCGTCGCCAAGGTGAATTTGCGCGATGACCGATTCGAAATTTGGAAAATTCCGCACAATCGCCGCCGCCAGCACGCTCGCTGTGATTTGCGCCATGCCGTTTGCCTGGCGAATTTCATCGGCTTTTTGCCACAAATCGCGAATCGCATTCGGATCGCTGCTCGCCATCGAATTTAACAATGACGGCGTCAATCCCAGCCGCGCGCCCATAAATTGCCCGCTCGGCACCTCGCCGACCGCTTTGGCGACATCCGCCGGCGTCGGGCGCGCCGGCAGCCGCCCGAGCACATCGCCCGCTAGAAGCGAAGTCATATCGTCGTCTTTGCCAGCCGGCAGTTTCTTGACATGCCATTCGTAAAACACCGCCGTAATCGAAACGGTGCAGCCCAAAGCACATACCAACCAGCCAACCGGCAGCCGCTCGAATAATAGCAACACCACCCCAAACAGCCACAACATACCCGCTAGCCACGGCAAAAGTTTCGCGGCAGCGCCAGATAGCATCCGTCCGAACCGCGCTTGCTGCGCCCTAGAGGCATGATAATTAAAATCTAACGAAGCCACGGAATCCACCCCATCAGCATGAAAACAACCGCCGCCGCTGGAAAAATCGGTATGAGCGGCCAAATTATAATTTTACACAAACCTATCGCTACTGTTAAAAGAACCGCTGCCGTACCAAAAATCAAAACGACCGTCCGAATAATTCCGCCGATAATGCGCGACACCAGCCGGTCGAAAAACGCCCGCAATTGCACCTGCAGCGGACCGCGCACCCGTCCCGCCGAAATCTGCCGCCACGGCGCAAACAAAGTTTTCAGCAAAAGTCCCAGTGAAAAATAATCATACACATTTAGCAACGATTCGCGCACGCGCTCAATCAGTTTTTTCCAGCCCGTACTATACCACCAAAAGTATACGCCCACTACAAACATACCTCTATTGTACGCTATTTTGCCAAGATGCGCTACAATGGAATGTATGAATAAACGCCAAACATTTACAACCGTTCTCGGCAAAACGGTTCAGCAGGTCGCGCGCTTGCGCGGCGGCGGGTCGGCGCTGCCCGGGCTGTTTGTCGAAAAAATCGACCCGGATTTCGTGGCTCGCACGCTGAAAAATTTACCGCGCGGCATCGCCATCATTAGCGGCACAAACGGCAAAACCACTACCACCAAAATGGTCGTTGAGCTGCTAGAAGGACAAGGGCTAAAAGTCTTTACCAACCGAACTGGCAGCAATTTTACTCGCGGCGTGGCAGCGGCGCTGCTTGGCGAGGTCGATGTCTACGGCAATCTAGACGCCGATATCGCCGTGCTGGAACTCGACGAAGCTTACGCTGTGCATTTTGCGCGCGCTATCAGTCCAGATTATTGCTTGCTGCTAAATGTCATGCGCGACCAGCTAGACCGTTTCGGCGAAATCGACAACACTGCAGACCTTCTTCATACTGTTGCGAAAAATACAACGAAATGCGCCGTTGTTAACCGCGACGACCCTAGGCTGGGCGGCTATGAATTTGTGCGCAGCCTAAAAATACCGCTGCGCAGTTTTGGCGTTCACCCGAAATACTTGCAGCTGTTCCCGTCCGACGATTCGCTGCGCGGCGGCGAGCAAAATGCTGCCAAATTATACGCCGACGACACCAGCCTGGAAGATTTTAGCGAGCGCGGCGCCACCATCGCTTTTGGCGGTGAAAATTATTCCGTGCAAGTCGGACTGCGCGGCGTTTATAATTTGCAAAACGCTACCGGCGCAATCGCCCTAGTCCGCGTGATTATGGGCGGCGAACTAGACATCAAACAAATGCTCGATTCGCTCAGCCAAATCACGCCGGCTTTTGGGCGCGGCGAACAAATCACCGTCGACAGACAACCGTGCGAACTGGTTTTGGTCAAAAATCCGGCAGGCTTTCGCCTGAGCCTGGCGTCGTTCGACCCGGACGGCTGGGCGACGATGATTGCAATCAACGACAACTACGCCGACGGGCGCGACATGAGCTGGCTGTGGGACGTCGATTTCGACAGCCTGCGCAGCCAAGGCGTCGCCGAGCTGTCCGGTGTGCGCGCTTACGACATGGCGCTGCGCTTGCAGTATGATTTGGTCGGAGTTACCCACGTCGAACCAGACATCGCCGCCGCGCTCAAACAATTTATAAATACTAACTCCGGCAAACCGAAACGTATCTATTGTACTTACACCGCCATGCTGCGGTTGCGCCGCGAATTAGCTAATTACACGACTGTCGAGGAAATCAAATGAAGCCGCTGAATTTACTGCAACTCTACCCGAAAGATATGAACATTTACGGCGATTGGGGTAACACGCTGGTTTTGAAGCGCCGGCTGGAATGGCACGGCTACGACGTTCGGCTGCTGGAATACAATCCCGGCGACGAATTTCCGCAAGACGTCGATTTGGTTGTGGGCGGCGGCGGACAAGATTCCGGGCAGTCCAAAATCTGCCGCGATTTGCAAAAAATCGGACCAAAACTCCAAGCTCTCGCCGACGACGATGTCCCGATGCTGGTGATTTGCGGCATGTACCAGCTGTTTGGTAATTTTTTCAAAACCAAAACCGGCGAAAAAATCCCCGGCATCGGTATACTAGATATCGAAACCGCCGGCGGCAACGAACGGCTCATCGGCAATATCGTCACATCAAGCGAGCAGTTCGGCTTGATTGTCGGCTACGAAAATCACTCTGGACTGACCACCCTGGGCGCGGGCGTCCAGCCGCTCGGCCAGGTGATTCGCGGCGCCGGCAACAACAACCGGGACGAAACCGAAGGCGCGCGCTACCGAAACGTCATCGGCACTTATCTGCACGGTTCGCTTTTGCCGAAAAATCCCGCCATCGCCGACTGGCTAATCGAGCAAGCCGCCACGCGCAAATTCGGCGATTTTACACCAACCGTAATCGAAGACCGCTTCGCTGCGCTCGCCCGCGATGTCGCCCAGCGCCGCCCGCGTTAGTTTTTAGCTATTTTTCAGCAACCACGTATAATAGATAACTATGGCTAAGCCTCTAGCACAATCAATCGAAGAGCCGCACATTGAACGCATTCGGGCATTCGACCTGATGCGCGGCTTTTTTTTGATTGTAATTTTGCTCGACCATTTGGCGTATTATCCGAGCGGGCTAGACATTTTCACCGGACACGGATTATTATACATATCGACCGCCGAAGGTTTTTTTGCAATTTCAGGGCTGGTGCTCGGCATCGTGCGCGGACGGAAATTAATCAAAAAGCCGCTGCGCACGCCCGCGAAATTATTATTTAAACGCAGCTGGCAATTGTACGTCGAGTCCATCATATTGACGCTGCTTTTCACCCTTTTCGCCTGGCTATTTTATCAAAATCCAGAAATTAAATACGGCGCCGCCACGCCAGACACGCCGTTTTGGCAGGTCATTTGGCAGACGATTACTTTGCAGTACACCTACGGCTGGGCAGATTTTTTGCGCTACTACGCGCTGTTTTTGGCAGGCACACCGGCTGCGCTTTGGCTATTGCGCCGCGGCAAATGGTATATTCTAACCGCCATCAATATCGCCATTTGGCACTTATATCCGCTGACGCCCGGCGGCGAGCAGTGGCTGCCGCTATCTTGGCAGTTGGTGTTTTTCTCCGGGCTTACCATCGGGTTTTACTGGCCGGTGCTGACGCGCTGGTGGCGGCGGACACTTCACGCTTGGCAGCGCCGCGCGATTTCGCGCACTGTGGTCGCGCTATTTTTGCTCGGGTTTATCGCCAGTTTTCTTTTGGTGTTTAACGCCAATTATTGGCACATCGAACCGTTTGCTGCTTGGCACGGCGAACACAACGTAGATTTGTTCAACAAAGACCGCTTGCCGGTGCCGCGCCTCGTACTCGGAATCGCCTGTTTTTGGGGATTATTCGCCCTGGTGTGCCGCTACGAAAAATTTCTCGTCAGGCGCGCCGGCTGGCTGCTCATGCCGCTCGGCACAAATTCGCTATACGTTTACACGATAGAAGCTTTTATCGTGTTTTTTGCTCATTTGTTTATATTGCCGCCGCAGCCAATTAACGCCGTCGCGCCGTGGTACGTGAATTTATTATTGTCCGCCGCCGCAATCGCGCTCGTCTGGCTAGCGGTGCGCCGCAAGTTTTTGTTTTCGATTATTCCGCGCTAGTATCGTACAGTCCAGCGCGATATTCCGTTTCGCCGTTAATCGGGTCGTAAACCTCAACTTTTTTGACGAGCTTCCACGATGCCACCGGCGGCTTAATTTTGTTCTTGGTCGTGTCGAAATACCAGACGTAGCGGTGCTGCCCGGTAAACGCCGCAATGTCGCTAATTCTGCCGGTGTCGTCTTCTTTTAGCATCGCCAGCGAACCATAATCGTCGCGGGCAGTTGATTCCAGGTAATAAACCGGATGCTCGCTGCTATCATAAAAACTCGCCTCGTAATAAATCCACGGCGTCGCCGAAATAATCGGCTGCCCCGCCTCGCCCGCAGAGGCGATTTTCGCGACTAATTCCGACGTGCGAATTGAATGTCCGGTGGTTTTGTTGTAATTTCCGTAGTAATACACATTGCAAATCCCAATCAGCGCCACCACGGTCATTATAATCGCGCCGTAGCGGGCGAAATTCGGACGCGTCTTGGCAAGCGCCAGCAAACACAGCGCCAAAACCGCCGCCAGCAAAACCTGCGCGTACAATACGTAGCGATTAACAAACGATGATTTCAGCGGCGGCAGCGAAGCCAGCGTCAGCAAAACCGGCGGCGCAATCACCATCAGCACCAGCAGCGACGCTCCGCCCCCGCCTAGCCGCTCCGTCAGCTTCGTCCAGCCGAAATACAACGCCGCGCTCATAACGGCAAACGCTGCAAACGCGCCAATCGCCCACCAGCCGTCCATCTGCGCCACTTCGCGGTAAAACAGCATATCAGTCAAATAATTAATCGGCGTCTGCGGCGTTATCGGCGGAATCCAAAACCCAATTTGCACCATCGCAAATTGCCGCGCCGCCACCGGCAGCCAAACCGCAAATAACCCAACCGCAAACACATGGCACCATACCCATTCGCGCGAAAAGAACTTCTCGACGCGCCCCGCGCGCTTTTCGTAATAACGCCACACCCAATGCGCCAGCCACGCCAGCGCCGTGAAATAATGCGTGTACATACCAGCCGCCAGCAGCCCGCCGTAAACCACCCACAGCCAGCGGCGATTCGTTTCGACCGCCCGCAGCAGCACATACGTCGCCCACACCACAATCGCAAACACCAACGTATACATACGCGCTTCTTCGGAAAAGCGAACCAGTATCGGCGTTAATGCGGCTGCCGCCACCGCAGCCAAACTATACTGCTGCGATTTCGTGATATGCCGCACCACGAAATACAGCCCGACCAGTCCGACCAGCGCCAAAGCCAAACTCATCGAACGAACCGCTAGTAGGCTGTTGCCAAATATCGACGTCCAGCCTTTTAGTAGTAAATAATACAACGGCGGATGCACGTCGAGCGCCGTGAAATGAACGATTTTCGCCGCGTCAAATCGCATCAGATAAGCGCTAAAAGCCTCGTCGAACCAAATCGACCAGCGCGTGATATTTCCCAGCACCACCACCGAAAAAACCGCCAAAATCACACTCAGCACCCACCACTCGCGAGTCGCCGCCCACTGCTCAAATTTTCGTTTCATAATTTTATGATAGCACGCTGCCGCCAGAAAAAATACTCGCAAAAAATCAAAAAGAGCCGCCAAACGGAGCTCTATGGTAAAAACCTAGTGGTCGGGGTGACTGGACTCAAACCAGCGACCTCACGGTCCCAAACCGCGCGCGCTATCAACTGCGCCACACCCCGATCGGCGACACCCTTTATTACGGCATCTCTAGCGGCTATTATAGCGTATACGGCGTGACTTTTCCAGACATAGCCGTTACAATGTAGTTATGGTTCGCTCGAAACGCACATCGCGCGCATTTATCGCTGCCAATACTTTCGGTACGCTCGGTTATATATCGCTAATTTTTCAATGGGCGTGGACCGGACTGATTTTAGCTTACCCCATCATCACCCAGGCAAAACGCGACGATTTGTGGCTGTTTTCGCCGAGCCGCCAAAAAACCAATATCACGCCGATTCAACCGGCTGACTTCGGCGCAGTTATGCCAATTATCAGCGTCCTAGCGATTGCTTTCGCCGCCATACTGATCGTCATGTCGATAGTCGCTGTTATTCGCCTGCCTAAAAACGTCGGCAAAACCGGCGCCAAACTCACGCAAAGTGCCGCGGACGTCATCGTTCCTATCGTGGCGCACACCGAAAACGTGCCAAAAGCCAAGCGCAAACGCTTGTCGTTTCAAATTATCGTCGTGTTGAAATGCGTTTGCACAGTGCTCGCTCTGGCGCTGCTGCTGTTCGCGCGCCCGATTGGGCAGGTCACTTTCCCGATAATTTGGGCAGTAGGCATGTTCTGCTTCGTGTGCACTATGGCTTACTGGCTAATCCAATACATCATCGCGCGCGCTGGGCGCGTGTCGCAAAACAAAATCTGGTAATCAAGCTTTTGGCGGCGTGATTTCAATCTGGCGCACCGTCTTTTCAACCGGCAAATCATGCTCGCTGTCGAACCGATACACCAGCAGCGCGCCGAACGGCATTTCGACCAAACCGATATCGGCATCCGGAATTTCATCGAGATATTTCATCAGCGCGCGAATCGTATTGCCGTGCGACACCAGCAAAATATCTTCACCGCGTTTTAGCCGCGGCAAAATTTCTGTCTGGAAATACGGCACCGCCCGGGCATACACATTTTTGAGCGTTTCGCCGCCCGGCACCGGATAATCCCAGCCGCGGCGAATCCCGTTAAAAGCTTCCTCGCCGATTTCATCCTTGACTTCCCACTTATTTTTGCCGGTCAAATCGCCGTAATCGCGCTCATTCAGCTCCCCCGCGATGATGCGCGGCAAATCCGCCTGCGCGCCCTTGCCTTCCAAAATTCCATCGCAAGTTTGGTGCGTACGCTTCAGCTCGCTGGTATAAGCCTCGTCAAACGTAATATCGCGCAGCTGCTGCCCCAGCAAAACCGCCTCGCGGTAACCTTTGTCGGTCAGATTGACATCCGTCCAACCCGTCCACTTGCCGAGCAAATTCCATTCGCTCTCGGCGTGGCGGCTAATCACTAATATTCCTGATTTTTTCGTTGTATCCATAATTTCTATTTTAGCACGTTGCCTTATCTTTTTATTATACCATACTTTATGCGTAAATGCAAGCAATATATGTGTTATACTAGATTTATGCAAGATTTTTCTATTTCAACCATCAAAGCACGGCAAATTTTAGACTCACGCGGTAACCCAACGGTCGAGGCTGATGTGATTTTGAGCGACGGTACGCTGGGACGAGCCGCCGTACCGAGCGGCGCGAGCACTGGCGCCGCCGAAGCGTTAGAACTGCGCGACGGCGGCGACGCTTGGGGCGGCAAAGCTGTTTATCAAGCGGTGCGCCACGTCAACGAAATTATCGCGCCCGCCCTAACCGGCAAAGACGCCAGCGACCAAGCGGCGCTCGACCGCGCTATGCTCGCGCTTGACGGCACCGACAACAAGTCCAACCTCGGCGCCAACGCAATCCTGAGCGTCAGTTTAGCTGCCGCCAAAGCCGCCGCAAGCGCCAAACGCCAGCCGCTGTGGCGCTACATCGCCGACCTAACCGGCAGCACGCCTAGCCTGCCGCTACCGATGATGAACGTCCTAAACGGCGGCGCGCACGCTGCTTTCGCGACCGATATTCAGGAATTTATGATAATCTGCAAAGGCGCGAAAACTTTCGAAGACACGCTCAAAATGGGCACGGAAATTTTCCACTCACTCGCCAAAGTTTTGAAGAGCCACGATTACCCGACAACTGTCGGCGACGAAGGCGGCTACGCGCCGCGCGTCCACAGCGGCAACCGCGAAGCGCTGGCTCTATTGTCGGAAGCTATCCAAAACGCCGGCTACGAGCTCGGGCGCGACGTTGCTTTCGCGATGGACGCCGCGTCGAGCGAATTTTACGAAAACGGCAGCTACGAACTGAAGTGCGAAGGCAAATCGCTATCGAGCAGCGAAATGATAGACTGGCTGGAAGCGTTGGTCGATGAGTTCCCGATAGTTTCAATCGAAGACGGACTAGCCGAAAACGACTGGGACGGCTGGAAATCGCTGCGCACCCGGCTTGGCGAGCACGTCCAGCTGGTTGGCGACGACCTGCTCGTTACCAACACTTCGTTTATCAAGCGCGCCATCGACGAGCAAACTGCCAACGCGCTGCTCGTCAAGCCGAATCAAATCGGCTCGCTCACCGAAACTATCGAAGCCGTCAAAATGGCGCAGTCTGCCAGCTGGAACACCGTCATGAGCCACCGCTCGGGCGAAACCGAAGACACGACAATCAGCCATTTGGCAGTTGGACTGGGCTGCGGACAGATTAAAACCGGCTCGCTATCGCGCACCGACCGCGTCGCGAAATACAACGAGCTGCTACGCATCGCCGAAAGCGACGACACGCTGGTGCTGGCGCGGCCGTTCGATAAATAATCTATACTAAAATTTCAAGGAGAACGCTTGCTCGCCATCAAACATCGCAAAAATCGCCGCGGCTCGTACGTCGTTTTGACCGTCGCTTTATGTTTGGTCGCGGCTGGGTTTTACGTGCTGGCGCTGGCAGCTTCGCCGTCTGTCGCGCCGCTGATTTTCACTAAACCAATTGATGCCAAATCTTTGCCGCAAGCTCGAGCCAGCGAAAATCGCGTCGTTATTCCGCGAATCGGCGTGAACATTCGCTACGACAAAGGAAGCGCGGCGCTTGACCGCGGCGCCGAGTGGCGCTATCCGGAGCGCGGCAATCCAAAAGACGGCGGCAACTTCATCATCGCGGCGCATCGTTTCAGCATTCAGCCGACGCCGCGCAGCACTGTCGAGAAATCGCCTTTTTATAACATCGACAAAATGCAGCTCAAAGATAATATTTTGATTGATTACGAAGGCGCGCGCTACGCGTATGAAATTACCAAAATTTTCAACGTCGAACCGACCCAAACCGAAATCGAAGCGCCGTCTAGCGAAGCGAAAATCACGCTTTACAGCTGCGAGCTCGGCGGTTCTGAGACTGGGCGCGTCGTCGTCATCGGCAAGCTGCTCGGACAAGTCGATAGCATTCAGTGAAATCGTAAAACTCCGCGCTAGGTAAAAAGCGCGGAGTTTGGCTGTTGCTGTCTGCAGCTGGTAAATTGCCGTCAGTTGGTCTGAATTGTAAGCCGCCCCGGGCGGAGCGGGCGATTTTTATTTCGCGTATTCGATTGCCCGCGTCTCGCGAATGACGTTGACTTTGATTGTGCCTGGGTACTGCATGGTGGATTCGATTTTCGTCGCGATGTCCCGCGCCAATTTGAAAGAGCCGAGGTCGTCGATACTTTTTGGCTTTACAATGACGCGAATCTCGCGCCCGGCGCTAATCGCATACGCCTTGTCAACGCCCTTGAAGCCGGTCGCGACGTTTTCGAGCTCGCGCATTCGCTCGGCGAAATTCTCAGCCGAAACGTTGCGCGCGCCTGGCCGCGCAGCGCTGATAGCGTCGCAAATTCGCACCACCACCGCCTCGACCGTAGTCGCTTCGATGTCGTCGTGGTGCGCTTCAATCGCGTGGCAAATCTCCTCGCTCAGGCCAGCCTTGCGCGCCAAATCAGCCCCGATGTGGTGATGCTTGCCTTCGATTTTATGCGTCACAGCTTTGCCCATATCATGAAGCAGTGTCGCCGTCTTGGAAATGCGGACGTCGGCGCCGATTTCGCTCGCAATCATGCCGGCAATTTGCGCCATTTCGACCGAATGCTTGAGCACATTTTGACCGTAACTGGTGCGGAATTTAAGTTCGCCGACCAGCTTGGTCAGCTCGCGCGGCAGACTGCCGATTCCAGCTTCGCGCACCGCGTCTTCGCCGGCGCGCATAGTTTCTTTATCGATTTGCTTTTCGGCTTTGGCGAACACTTCCTCAATTCGACCCGGGTGGATACGACCGTCTTTCATCAGCATTTCGAGCCCGAGCCGCGCCACTTGGCGGCGAATCGGGTCAAAACTCGACAACACCACCATGCCCGGCGTGTCATCGACCAGAAAATCAACGCCGGTAACGCGCTGCATCGCCTGAATATTGCGGCCTTCCTTGCCGATGATGCGGCCTTTCATATCGTCGTCAGTCAATTTCACCGCCGTCACCGTGCGCTCCGCCGTCACTTCGCTCGCCATTCGCTCCATCGCCTCGACGATGATGGTCTGGGCGCGTTCTTCAGCGTCGGCTTCGGCGTCTTGCTGCAATTTCGCGACGAGATTAAGCAAATCGCCCTTGATGTCGCGCTCGGTCATTTTCATGAGCTTATCGGCGGCGTCTTTTTTCTTCAGACCAGCGATTTTCTCGAGCTTTTCTTGCTGCCGGCCGCGAATTTCGCGAATTTCGCCCTTTAGCTCTTCGACTTCGTCTTCTTGCTTGCGCAGTTTTTCGCCGCGTTTGTCGAGCTGGTCAATTTTTTGGTCAAGCGCCGACTCGCGGGCAGCCAAACGATTTTCGGTTTTTTGCAGTTCCTTGCGGCGCTCCTTTTCGATACGCAAAGCTTCGTCCTTGGCTTTGAGCACGATATCGCTGGCTTTGCGCTCAGCCTGCGTGATAACTTTTTCGGCTGTGTTTTGGCTGTTTTTGACGCGCTGTTTGTCGTAAACGACCTTGCCGCCCGCACCAGCAATAACACCAACTATCGCGGCAAAAATTCCCTCTATCATAGCGTTCCTTTCTCTTGCAACCGTTCCTCGTGCGCCAGATGCTGCCCCTAGAGAATCGAATTACAAGAATCGTTCAAAAATTAAATTAGTCGAATGTCAGGTTAATACTAGACTCTTCTATTGTAGCGCGTTTGTGCAACCTAGCGCAAGTTATTTGCGCGGTTTCGTGATACGCGCGGGCGCGCCGTATTCCGGCAAAACGATTTTGTCGTTTGCACCGCTTTCCAAACGCACCAGACAATCAGCTTGCCAATCGCTGCCAGCCGCACCAACAATCGGGATATTTTGCTCATGCGCAATCGTATTTAACACCGTGATACCGATGCGCAAACCCGTGAAGCTACCCGGACCGCGAAAAACGCCGATTCCGGTAATATCGCGAAACGACGCGTCCCGCTCCGCCAAACGGTCGCGCAAATAAGCCAGCATGTCGCGCGCCAAATTACGCTCCGCCGCCCATTCATAATCCGTCCAGCTATCGCCATCCACCAGTGTCAGACGCACGGTCATATCCGCGCTGTTCCACAAAACAATCACACTAACTCCTTGATTAAGCGCTGCGTTTTTCCGCTGCCTTCAAATGCAACGAGGCGGCTGTCGTCCGGCTGAACCGCAATTGCGATACGCAGCGCGTCAGCCGGCAAAACATCGTTTACTATGCCGCTCCATTCAATCACTGTCACGGTGCCAGGGTCGTGCATCGCTTCGTCGAGCTCCATTTTCATGATTCCAGCATCGCGTAGACGGTAAAAATCGTAGTGCGCCAGTCTTAGACCGCTGGGCGCATCGTAATTGCGACTAATTGTAAACGTCGGGCTCTGCACATCGTCTGTGATTTTCATGCCGCGTGCCACACCTTTTGTGAAAGTCGTTTTGCCAGCGCCAATATCGCCGGCGAGTTCGATTACTTCGCCGCCGCCTAGCAGCGCGCCCAACTTTTCGCCGAGCTCAATCAATTCCGCCGCTGTCTGCACGGTTATTTTATTGGTCATACTTGGTATTATATCATCTCGATAGATGGTATAATATTGTCATAAAGCGAAGGAGGGTTATGAATAGCTTGAAAAAATATTTGACAGATGCCTGGTGGTTGCTTTTTACGGTTAGCGTGTCGCTCATTATATTTGGGTTGTTGGCGCTGCTTTTGCCGGGCGCGACGATAGTTTTGCTGATGCAGATTTTGGCGGCGTTTATCATCGCGTGGGGAGTCTCGCAAATCATCGGCGGTTTGCGCGCACAGCAGAGCAATGTCCGTGGAGTATCGGTCGTAGCTGGCATTTTGGTGATTTGCGTCGGGCTGATATTCTTGTTTAACCCAAACGTCAGCGCGGAAACGCTCGCCGTCGCGGCTGGCATGATTATCCTTTTGTACGGATTGGTGAATCTGGCGTTTAGTTCGGTTTTTCCGAGCGGCAGCCGCGGCCGGCTTTATTGGATGTCGTCGGGCGTTATGAGCGTCGCCGCCGCGCTAATCATTTGGATTTTCCCAGGCGGCAGCGCTCGTGTCGCCATCATGATTATCGGCGCTTACGCGGTGATGAACGGCTTAGCTTTATTGCTAACCGCCATCGACATGCGCCGAGCATTTAGCACCGCGGCGAAACGCGTCAAAAAAGAAATCAGCGAAGTAATCGACGCCGAAGAAGTCAAAACCTCGCCGCGCGGCGGCAAAAAGTAAGTTCGCTATAAAAACGAAAGGATTTTCTATGCCGCCAAATATTTCACCAACACCAACACCGCCATCAGTCTCACCAATGCCGCCCGTGCAACCTAGGAAATCACCATCTGTCTTAACCACAATTATAATGATTATATTTGTCGGTCTTCCCATACTCCTCGTTGTAGCGATAGCTCTGAAAGTAACTATTTCTCAGAGATCCACTTTATCGCATATTGAAAGATCAGCCGAGCAAATGAGACAATCACCCCATGTCGAATCAATTACCTACGAGACTTACCGAAATAAGCTCTATTCATATGACGCCAAATACGTTATAACCGGAAAAAGCGATATTACCTTAAAACAGGCTACGGAGTTATTAAACTACACCATCAAACTCGCTAAATCTCTTAAGCTCAATGGCACAGAAATAGTCTACAAACAACTTTATCACGGCAAGAAGTTAAAACTCTTCGCCCTTCGTTTGCCCAATATTCAAGAAGGTCAACACAATATACACTCAATAATCGCCAGCCTGATGAACGAGCTAGATAACGGAATGGTAGATGCTGAAATGACCCTGGAAGGTTCTGATTATAAAACTTGGTGTACGTCTGAGTCAACCGTTCCGGCATCAGCAAGCGAAGTCAAAAAGATTATCGCACGCCCCCTGCATCCATCTTGCAGCACTACACGCCGCTCCTGGAAAAATGACGGTCATAGCATGACTCTCATTGATATATCTGATGATGACCTCAGCTGGCTGCCTTTTGACGAACTATTCTCTATCGCTACAAAACCCGAAATTCTCGAGGTAACGTCTGAGTACATCAACTCAGGAGGTTTTTCATACGGATTAGGTTTCGCGAGCAAACAAAATAAGCTTACTGACATAGAAAAAGACATAGCTGTTCAATTTATTAAAACTATCCGCAATACCAAACCTAAACTTTCCGTAAAGATAGGTGATTTACCATTCTTCACGATCAACCAAGGAAAAGTCTCATACAACAACAAAGTAGACTACAGATACAGAACCGCCGACGGCGACGAGGTTATTTCTAGAGTAAATAGCGATTTGTAACACTCCGAATAAAGCCAGGCTAAACTAAAAGAACTCCCCAGGTTCTAGGAGAGTTCTTTTCGCGTCAGGTAAAAGCGAGACTACTTCTCGTCCACCACCTCGCCCTCGACTGGCTCGTCTTTGTCGGACTTTTTGGCGTCCGCGCCGTCCTCTTTCGAGTCGTCGGCTTTCTTGTCGTCCGTCGCCTGCTGGTACATCTTGGCACCGATCGGCATGATGGCGTCCTGCAGATCTTTGGCAGCCTTTTCTAGCTCATCCTTGTCGTCAGAGCTGGTGTGCTTTTCGGCTTCTTTGACCGCGTCTTCGATGGCTTTTTTGTCATCGTCGGAAATCTTGTCTTTGAATTCATCTGGCATTTTCTTCGCCTGATAAATCGCGTTTTCTAATTGATTTTTGGCATCGACCGCTTCGCGCTTTTTCTTGTCTTCGTCGGCGTGCAGCTCGGCTTCTTTTTGAGCTTTTTCGATATCTTCCTTGCTCATGTTGCCAGAGTTTTGGATGGTAATCGACTGCTCTTTGCCGGTGCCCTTATCCTTGGCGGTGACATTGAGAATGCCATTGGCGTCGATGTTAAAGGTCACTTCAATCTGCGGGATGCCGCGCGGTGCTGGCGCGATGCCGTCGAGGATGAATTTACCGAGCGATTTGTTGTCGCTGGCAAATTCGCGCTCGCCCTGCAGTACGTGAATTTCCACCTGCGGCTGATTGTCGGCAGCGGTCGAGAAAGTTTCCGACTTGCTGGTCGGCACCGTGGTGTTGCGCTCGATCAGCTTGGTTGACACGCCGCCCATGGTTTCGATGCCCAAGCTCAGCGGCGTCACGTCCAGCAGCAGCACATCTTTGACGTCGCCCGCCAGCACGCCGCCCTGAATCGCCGCGCCGACTGCCACCACTTCGTCCGGGTTGACGCCTTGCATCGGGTCTTTGCCGAACAATTTCTTGACGCGCTCGACCACCGCCGGCATGCGGGTCATGCCGCCGACCATCACGATTTCGTTGATATCCGATTTTGTAAGTTTAGCGTCCTTGAGGGCTTTTTCAACTGGACTATCGAGACGATCAAGCAGCGAAGCAACCAATTCCTCTAGCTTAGCACGCGACAGTTTAAGCTCAAAGTGCTTTGGACCATCAGCATCCGCTGTAATAAATGGAATATTGACTTCGTATTCCGTGACAGTTGAAAGCTCTTTTTTAGCCTTTTCAGCTTCGTCCTTGAGACGCTGCATCGCCGCATTATCTTTACGAAGATCGATGCCATCAGATTTCTTGAACTCATCGAGGAAGTAGTTGACAATGGCATTGTCAAAGTCCTCACCGCCGAGATGGGTATCGCCGTTAGTTGATTTAACTTCAAACACACCGTCGCCAAGCTCAAGTACTGATACGTCAAACGTACCACCTCCTAGATCAAAGACAACGATTTTTTCTTCTTTACCCTTATCTAGACCATAAGCAAGCGCGGCAGCGGTTGGCTCATTGATAATGCGCTTCACTTCAAGTCCAGCAATCTTACCAGCGTCTTTTGTGGCTTGGCGCTGAGAATCGTCAAAGTAGGCAGGAACGGTGATAACCGCTTCAGTAACTTTCTCGCCCAGAAAGGCTTCTGCGTCCGCCTTGATCTTGCTGAGGATCATTGCCGAGACTTCTTCTGGCGTATACTCCTTGTCGCCCATCTTTACCGCAACACCACTCTGGTGTTTGACGATCTCAAACGGCATAATGTCGATGTCTTTTTGGACCTCTTTGTCGCTAAACTTACGACCGATGAGGCGCTTAATTCCGTAGATGGTATTTTTTGCATTTGTCACACGCTGACGCTGTGCGACTTGACCAACCAGGCGTTCACCTGATTTGTTGACCGCAACAACACTTGGCGTCGTGCGGTTACCCTCTGCATTTGTAATCACCTCTGGCTTACCAGCCACTAGATACGCAAAAGCGCTGTTTGTCGTACCGAGGTCGATGCCGATGATTTTACCCATAATTTCCCCTTTCGTTTAATTTTAGGTCAAATGATCTTGGTTCTATTCTAGCACTCTTCACCTGCGAGTGCCAACTATTTCATTGTATATAAAATTAGCACTCGTGTCAATAGAGTGCTAAACTCCGATTACCCTCTTGCTCATGCTATACTTTAACCATGAAGCATAGAAAGTCTTGGAAGCGCATCGGTCGAAAGCAGGTTTTTCGGCATCCGCGTTTGCAGCTTACCGAAGACACTGTTATTTTGCCGAGCGGCAAAGAGATAACCTATTTGCGCGAAGAACCGGCAAAAACGCACAGCGTCGCCGTCATCGCCATTAACGCCGATAGACAAATCTTACTACAAAAAGAGTACAGCTACCCGCCAAACAAAACACTCTGGCAACTTCCTGGCGGCGCAATCGAGTTAGGAGAAGACACCATAGACGCCGCTAAACGCGAGCTCGCAGAAGAGTCAGGTTTTACCGCAGACGACTGTTCGGTAATCGGCAGCTACTACTTAAATAATCGCCGCACCGACCGCAAACAATTTGTCGTAGCGTGTAATAATTTACGAAGAAAAACGCTCCCGCCGGATGACGAAGAGTTTATCGAAAGCGTCTGGGTGGATTTTGCGAAAGTTAAACACATGGTCGCGACCGGTGAAATTGACAACGTCACGCTGCTTGCGGCGCTGCAGCTGTATGATTCAATCAAAAACTCTTCTTCAAAATGATGGCGCTGAATATTTAACGTGGAATTTGAAAAAATCTGCGACTGCGACATTTATTTTAATTACAGAAAACGGAAGGCTTGCTTGTTTCAAGCGCGCTTCACCCGCACCATGGCATGGCGAATTACTGCGCCGTTCAGCGTGTAGCCAGCTTGCATTTCCTCGGCGATAACTTCGTGCTCGCCCTCGGATTCTTCGTCGAATTGTACCGCTTGGTGCAGTTCGGGATTGAACATCGTGCCCGGCGCGGCGCTAATTTTTTGCACGCCAAGACCAGCCAGCTGTTTGGTCAGCTGCCTATCGATACCAGCCACACCTTTCGCCCAGGCATTGTCCGCCAAATCCGCCGGCACGTTCGCCACGGCGCGCTCAATCGTATCGACGACGGCGAGCAGTTTCAAAATCGCCCTAGTTTCGCCGGTTTGCTGGGCAGCTTGTTTTTCGGCATCGACGCGCTTGCGGTAATTTTCGAAATCCGCCCGCGTCCGCTGCAAATCCAGCGTCAGCTCGCCGATTTGCTGCTCGTAATCTTCGTCTTTTTTGCGTTTCGTCATTTACAAAACCTCCTCTAACATAGTTCCCGCTCGGCGCACCAGCTCCATGGTTCGGCGATAATTTTGGCGCGTCGGACCAATCACGCCGATGTAGCTGCAGTCGCTAAACGGCGAACGAAAACGGCTGATGATTAGCGCCGCGCCGCTGGATTTGCCAATCGGATTTTCGCTGCCGATGAAAACATTGAGCGGCTCGTTTGGGCGCGCCTCGTTTAGCCAGGGCTCGATATTGTCGATTAACGCGGCGATAGCGCGCACATGGTCGCCCTCACGAAACTCCGGGTGGCTAAATAAATTTGCCATGCCGTTCATGTACAATTCGCTGCCGATTGTCGCGAAACCGAAATTGCCCGTCAGCTCCACCAAACTATCAACCGCCGAACGAATCGCCCGGTCGGCTTTGTCAACGTGCGAATTGACATGCGCTTCAATCGCTCTCGCACTGCGATCGATGCCGCTCGGCAACTCGCTCATAGTCGCGTCGGTGATGCCGTTGACATAAAAACGGTAGCCTTTGTCAGTCGGAATTCGACCGGCGCTAGTGTGCGGCGCCTCGATAAAACCCATTTCCTCGAGCTTCGCCATTTCGCTGCGAATCGTGGCGCTAGAAACACCAAACAATTTCGCCAGCGTCACGCTGCCGACAGGCGCTGCGATTTCAGCGTACTGCTCGATGATGGCGGCGAGAATCGCCTGTTGCCGTTCGGTCATAATTTCATTATAGCGCATTATTAGCACTCATACAAGTAGAGTGCTAATAATCGCCGTCTGCTTTGCTGCTTCTGGCCCGGGTGAATCGCCGCGCCGAATCCGAAGACAGCAGCAAAACCACCACGATGTTCGCACCGATTAACGCCAGTAGTTCGACCGTTGCCCAGGTGATTTTATCGACCGTCAAACCGAGCGACAACAGAAAAGCCGTCAAGCTAGACAACACCATCAGCACGACACGCGGTCGATTGCCGCCGCGAAAAACTAGCGCTGCCGGCAGCGCCGCGAAAATGGTCCAAACCAGCGCAATCGCCGTCATAAACAAAATCAATCCGTCCGCCGCCTCTACATTTGGCTGAATCCAGCCCTCAGCCAGCAAATCTTTGATTAACGCCTGGCGCAGTTCCGGCAAATTAAACAGCTCGGCTAACAGCTCCATCAGCGACCAGCCTGCCGCCAAAATCGTCATCACCACGCCAAAAGCAATTTGCGGCGGGCGGCGGCTCCACAATTGCCGCAGCAAGGTGTCATGCTCGTCCGGTAATTCGCGGTGGCTGGTAGCATCCAAAATCAAATCGACTCGCTGCTGGTCTACTGCCTCGGCTTTTATTTTCGCCAGCTCCAGCACCGGCAAATTTCCGTCAGTCTGAATACTATCGCCGCCGCCGTTGCGCGAATGATAACCCGTCGAAAAATCCCGCAAATTCGTCACCGAAACTTTCGGAGAATTTCGCCGCACCGTCTCGACGATATAATCGCGCTCGATGTCGATATTTTCGTCGATTTTGTGCGTAACCTGCAGCATAAACAGCGACAAGCCGACGCTGCGGTCGAAAGTGCCCGCCGCCAGCCAATCCACCTGATGACCGCCCGGCAGCGGCCAACCCTTGAGGCAGCGCCAAAACCTAACGTGATGGCGCTTGCCCGGACTGCCGTCAACCTCCTGCTGATAAGCAAAATCTTGCCGCCGACCAAACAAAAACAGCGACGAAACCGGCGCGCTTGGATAACTTTTTCTGGTCAAGGTCGAAACGATAATTTGCCAGACGGAACGCGGCGTAATCTCGTCCGCCAAAGTCCAGCCCGCCGCCGTCATCACGTGATGAATCTGCGCTTCGTGCCCGCGCAGCGCCAAATTCACCGGGTCGCCGAGCAGTCCGTCAGCCGTGCGCGTCCGCCCGATGAAATAATTCGGCACATAAATACTACTCAAAATTCTGTGCATGCGTGGCAAAGCCAAATATGCGATAATCGACCACACCACGAAAAACAAACCGACCAGCCACCAGCCGCCCGAACGCCAAGCTTCGCGCCAAACCAGCCACGCCAGCCAAAACGACGCCAGCCCGGCAAAAATCAAAAATCCCTGGTCGAGCAAAGCCGACGGCGACCACACCGGCCGCCTAAAATTAGCGGCAGGTTTTTGACGGTGCGAATTTGAATTATTTTCTTTCATCTTCATTTCGCTTCAATAATTCTTCCAGCAAATCACGCGCCGCCAGCCGCGCCTCGTCATCTTTGCGATTGTAAATGTCAGGCTTGCTGGCGATTGCCCGGACGATTCTCGTTGACTCAACCAAATCATCGTTAAGCACGAAATGATAATATGGCACTTCCAGCGCGTGCGTCAATTCTTTGATAGCGCTGTTAAATCGCTTCGGCCACTCCGCCTCGAACTCGGCGTCGCTGGCGTAACGCGCCCGCAGGCGGCGGCGCCATTCGTCGTAATTTGGCGGCAGCAAAAATATCGCCACCACGTCCCCGGACAGTTTTTTGTACTCGCTCACGCCCTGCACGTCGATATCGGTCACAGCGATTTTGCCCGCCTCGGCGATCGCCTGAATTTCCTTCGCGCCGGTGCCATAAACCGTGCCGTGCACAAATTTTGCCTCGATAAACTCGTGGTTTTCTAGCATCTCCACCGCCGCCATATCATCGATAAAATGATAATCAACACCCGGTGTTTCCATCACGCCGGCGTTTCGCCTGGGCTGCCGTGTAGTGTAGGACACGATGTCAGCAAACTCGTTATCTTCGAGCAAACGGCGCTTAAGCGTATCCTTGCCAGCACCAGAGATGCCGACTAAAAGCACGATTTTAGTACGCCGCACCACCTCAATCGCTGCTTGATTTGGTTGGTAGTTTTCGATCAGATTTTTTAGGTTATCCATTTGATAATTATATTTCATCACAGCAAGTGGCGCAACACAGCCTCCCAATCGGGAAATTCTCGGCTGCCGAACAATATATGCTCGCCCTCGAAATCGCCTGCGCCGTTTGCCGTGCGATCGTCGATCAGAATATCACCGCGGCTCAAATTTTTAGCAGACGAGAAGATAACTTTTTTATAAAACAAACTGTCTTTTTCGCCGCCAAAATGTTTCTTCACCCACGCCAACTTGTCGCCCAACGCCGTCGGATTTTCCCACGGCGACGACGACAAAATATAAAGGTCGTATTTGCGCCGCAATTTTTCCACCGCCTCAATCGCGCCCGGCATCGGCTCCATCAGCGCAAAAATTCCGGGAACATTATCGTATTGACCAACGTAATTTGCATGGTCATCTTTAGCAAGCTTCGAAAGAGCCGACTCAAAGTCCACCAACACTCCGTCCATATCAAGATAAAGCGTTAGTTTATTTGCGGTCATCTTTACCTCGGTTTGTAAAATGCGAAAAATCACGATATGCGTTATCAGGATTTATACCCAAACCCTGTCTTCTATGAACAAATCCTGCACGGCGCGCTGCTTTCAGGTCGCTAAGTTTTGGAAATACGCGAATATCGCTCCATTCATTCGGCAAGCGACGATTCGTAACAGCAAACTCCAGACTAACATGCTGCACAAGTATAACATTCATGAGACTCACCCCCCATTGTCTTTGTGAGCATTGCACGATGTGTACCGTCAACCAACATCAAGCCTTCCTTGGCATCCTCCTCGACAAGCGGCGGAATCATAATTTCACATTCTCCTTCAGCTTGTTCGATTTCTACACCGCCAGATTGCATTCGAATCGTATCTTCTCCATAAGGAAGAATTGCATCACGAAGCTGCCGCTGTCTTTCAATGTTTTCGCCTATCGCGTAATATTGTGTTGGACGAAGCTCGTCTATGGCAACTGTAGCAATCGAAATTTCTGCATCACGATATGGTCGAGCATTCTCATCAACCAGCGTCGATGCGCCGTATAAATTTTCGATAAGTTCTTTGCGAGACTTAAAACCATTTATCTTCATAAATACTCCTTATTACCTAGATCATCACAATACTTAGTTAATAATTCTTGATCATGCTTAATTATAGCACCTGGCGGGTTTAGTCAAAAAATCTTACGCTTAAATTTACTCAACACCCATCAAAAAACTAAAAATCACACTAACGTACAACTCGTACGCCAGCGGTTGATTACTCCCATCAATTCTCGAAAAATTATGATTTGCGCCGGGGGCTGTCTTTTTGACAGCAAGCCTCGCCGAGCTGTACGCCGCCAACAATTCGTCCTGCGACGCAAGCGGTACGACCGCGTCTTTTTCGCCCTGAAGCAGCAGCACATCGCCCGTGAAAGCCGCCGCCGCGCTGGTGACGTAATGCTTGGACGGATAAGTCGAAAGAATCGGTTTCGTCGCCGAACTAGCGCCGGTGCCTGAGCCGCACAAAACAATTTTCTCGACACGCGAAAAAACCTCGCGCAGCGTACTCGCCATAGTGCCGCCCATCGAATTCGCCACGATTTGATAACGCTTTTGCCGCGCGCCAAAAACTTCCGGCGCGCGCTCATCCAAAGCACGAAACATATCCAAAATATCACGGCGCTCCTCGTCAAAAGTTTTCCCGCAAAAAGCTTTCTTCTCACTGCCCGCTTTATAAATTTTCCAATCCCGCGACGAGTTAAAATAAGCTACATTTGCCGCGCCCAGACGGCGAATTTTCTCGCCCAAAATGTACGACTTCGAGCCCCTGTCGCCCGCCGTGCCATAAAGACCGTGAATGAACACGACCGTCAAATCCGTCTCAGTTGCGCTCTTCGCAAACTTAATGATGTTGTGATTTTTACGATAATTTCCTGGGGTGTGAAGTTTCATATTGACTCAATTATTTTCCTAACTGTAGCAAAACCTATCTCAACCTTACTAATAAACATCGGCATAAAATCCACTAGCGTGTCTTTTATGCCGAGATGGAAATACAAGCAATCTTTTACGCACTTATTTCCTTAAATACTTTATAAATCACTTTACCGACTCCTGTTGCCATCATCTTCATTTCGCCGCCAATAACTTCAGAACTATATCCATCATCATAATCATATTCTCTACCGGTCTTCGGATCCTCAAACGTTCCACCCGGGTTATATTCCACCTCTACATTCTCTATTGGCTCATAGGTAAAGTCAACAAGGCCGGTCCATAACAAATTGTAGTTCTCCCTTGTATCACCCTTAAGATAGGTAAAATCTCCACAAAATCGCAAAATATCTTCACGCGATAACTTGCAAACAATTCTTGACGACGCCATAAATTCATCATAAGAGATCTGCTCTTTTAAAAACGTTCGAAACAGCAACGCAATATTCTCCGCACTATCGTCGTCAAAGCTCTGGTCTATCAAATTAATAATGTTCTCGCCAACCTTTTGTCTATACTTCTTCGACTTATCAATTTTCTCAATCTCGTGCCTAATTTTATCCTTAGGTAAATCATCAAGAGAACGAAGAAAACTCTTAAGCTTCGACATAAACACGATATCACGAATGCTACATGAAACCGCTAGAGTTCTTAAGATCGGAAGATCTTTCAGGAGGTCGATTGGTACACTTTTCAAGTCATGATCGCCAATAGTCTCAAGAATCGAGGATACCGCAACATTATCAATGACAGCCTCACCAACCTCAATCCCTAGATCTGCGAGTTTACCCATTTATCAATCCCGCTTCAACATTACCGTAAAAGCCTCGCTCGGGATTTCGACATTGCCGAATTTTTTCATGCGCTTTTTGCCCTTGGCTTGTTTGGCGAGCAGTTTTTTACGGCGCGAGACATCGCCGCCGTAGAGTTTGGCGGTGACGTCTTTACGGTAGGCCGAGATGTCTTCGCGAGCGATGAAGCGGCCGTTGATGCCGGCTTGCAAGCTAACCTGAAAACTCTGGCGCGGCACGACTTCTTTGAGTTTTTTGGTGATTTCGCGCCCCAAACTTTGTGACTCAGAGCGATGGCACATTACGCTCAAGGCATCGACCATCTCGCCAGCCACATAAAAATCCACCCGCACCAAATCCTCGGCGCGGTAATCAGCCAGCTCGTAATTAAACGAGCCGTAACCGCTAGTTACAGACTTCAGCTGGTCGTAAAAATCAGTTAGCAAGTTTGCCAACGGTGCTTCAAATGAAATTAACGCTCGCTCGTCGATGTAACTGAGGTTTTTTTGCCGACCGCGCTTTGAGACAATAAGCTGGATCACCGCGCCGATATAATCTTGTGGCACGACGATTTCGCCGTTGATCCACGGCTCGCGAATTTCAGCAATTTTAGTGACCTCGGGCATTTCCGAAGCTGATTTGATGTCGATTTCCTCGCCCGTCACCAAGGTAATTTTGTAATCAGTGCTTGGATTTGTCACCACTAGATCGAGATCGTATTCGCGCTCCAATCGCTCACGGATAATATCCATGTGAAGCAAGCCGAGGAAACCAATCCGCACCCCAAAACCCAGCACCGGAGAATTCTCCGGCTCAAACTGCAGCGCCGAATCGCTCAAGGAAAGCTTCTCGATCGCCTCCTTCAAGTCATTATAATCTTCGTTAGAAACCGGAAAAAACCCAGCATACACAAACGGCTGGACATCTTTGTAGCCAGGCAGCGGGCGGAGCGGAATTGGTTGATTCATCTCTATTATTATATCGTAAATGTCCTGTTTTGTAACGCTTGGCATCGGCTCAAATAAGCTTCGACCCCAAACTAAACTTGCTACTTTGATATATCCATCTTACCTATTGCCTACAAATTAATTTATACTATATGTATGATAAATAATACCGCAGAAAAAATCACATTATTGTTTTATAAGCTATGGAGCGAAAAAGGCATAGTCACAGATGAACCTATTGCAATAGAAACTGGAGACGATATTGACTTTGAGTGTGATGACGAGCCATTAAGGCAAAAACTTCTGTCGGTAGTTGACGGTAATATTGTTCTACTCAAAAACGCCCTGACGTTTATGGAACAAGAGAACATATTCTCTTGCAAGAAAATAAATTTGGCTGACAGGAATGTAATCCTGTTTGGCATAACGATGGAACCTAAAGCCATAAAAATGGTTGAAGGTCTGGTAAGTGGAAATAAAGATTATCAGAAACAATATAATAAAACATTCGCGTTAAACTTAAACTTCAGCGCAATTAACCTAGGTTCGTTTCTAGACGCTCGTCTTGGTGATGTCAAGCTTTAAGATTAGCAAAATCTATTAGATTTAAGGCTTCGCGCACGGAAGCAATAAGACGTGCTATAAATAATTTAGATATATAATAGAACTACAAGAAAGGATAAATTATACATGCAAACAAACCAAGACAGCGCCACGCTAGCTGAAGGACAGCAGGTCATAACGGCGTGCGCGGTTATATACCGTGAGGGTAGCGATGGGCATGAGATTATGGTTGCGCGGCGGGCGCTTACGAAGAAGTTTTTGCCGGGTAAATTTGAGTTGCCGGGCGGGCATATCGACTTTGGCGAAACGCTAGAAGATGACCTATACCGTGAGTTGAAAGAGGAGCTTGATATTGACGTTGCGATTGGAGATGTTGTCGGCGCGTTTACTTATGTAAATGAGGTGAAGCGATCGCATTCAGTTGAGATTATATTTTTTGCGAAGCTAGCAGACGGTTGCCTGCCGAAAATTAACCCAGCTGACCACTCGGAGGTTGTTTGGGTAAATCAGAATAGTTTAGCTATTGTCGAGAATGAGAATGGTGCAGATGACCAAGAGTTTCCGTTTTTGGTGCGGGCTTTGGAGTTGCTTGAGCGAGACGGTTGCTGTGAATCAAAATCTTGATCTATAAGGACGGACCTTATCTACAAGATCTACAAGGACGGACCTTGCAAAGAAGGTTTTTGTTGTATAATATGCTATCTCAGTCGCACTAGCTTGCCTTTTCGTTTGACGATGTTTTTATAGTCCCACTGGATGTCACGGGATTTCATGAGCCAGCGATACAGTTCTGGCAGGTCGATTTGCGATGGATCGGTGTAGAAAATTGAAGCGTCTTTGAACTTTTCACCGCGCTCAGTCAGCTTGGGCTCGTCAAAATCTTGTCCGCTCCAGAACATCAAGCGCACGCCGCGGTCTTTGGTCGGCGAAAAGCCAACTATCGGATTTCCGTCGATAAACCACGCCGGGCTACCATGCCAAATTTTTGCTTCGCTTTCTTCGAGCACCTCAGAAATACGAACCGCCAACACAGCGCAAATCTCCTTGGCGTTTGGTTCAAAATTCTCATAATATTTTGCTATCTCGTCCACAAAACTAATCCTCCAAAGACGAAAATATCTTATTCGTCATATTTTTACCAACAGCCTCTTTCAGCTCCGAGTACTTAAACCAGCGCCCTTTTGTCGACTTATCGCGGCGATGATCGTTTTCGTCGGTGATGTCGCCGCGCGCAATCACGGTGATTTCTCTGCGGGCAAACCAAGGTTCATCGTCGAGAAAACTATAATCAAGCACCACCCGACCCGCGTCAACTATCTGCAAACTCCCGGTCGAAAACCCGCGCGCATACAGCTTCTGCAATATTTCTCCAGATAGCTCAGCCAGATTTTTCGCCTCGAGATACAAAAAATCGTCGTAACACTCACCCGCATCAAAATGGCGATTATTTATCACGGTACAATACTCATCGTCATCCACCACCTTCTCATCCAGCCACACAAGCTTACCGTAGGTCATCGGAACAACCCGGCAGCGAATTTGTTCGGTGAAATTTTTGAATTCCATATTACGATTATACCACCCTGCCCAGGCGGCAAAGTCTAAACTATTTACCCAGCGCGTCGCGAATCATTTCTTGTTGAGCAGGACTGTACATCTCCAACACCTGGTGTCTTTTACGGTATTTTTCAACTTCGCCCAATTTTCCCTCGTCCAGCAATCTACTAATGACCATACGAGCTGTTTTATAATCAACTCCTAGTTCTGTATGAATCTGCCCAAAAGTAGCGTAGTCCTCTGGGGCAGTGCGGAAAAACCCTTCACTCTCAAGATAACCCCGGATAGTTGCCTGCTGCTCTGGCGATAAACTAATCGCCAACCGACGAGAATGACCTCTCGTGCGGTACTTTTTTAGTTCTACGCCTAACGTACTGGCTGCTTTTAAAACACTCTGCTCTGACACCCCAAGCGAAGAGCGAAATTTGGGAACAGTTGTATAATCATCAGGCATATCGGGATAATTCAGACCCAGATCTTCTACATATCGTTGTATCAGCTGCTGTTGCTCGGGCGAACAATAGATTGCCGGCCGTTTATGCGCGCGACCGTCTCCAGGATACTTGTCAGGTTGCTCCATAGCGCCGTCCAGAACTAACTGCTTAATAGCCTTGTAGGCGGTTGCCACACTGATGTTATTCGCTGCAATTATATCCTCCACTGGCACATAACCCTCTGGTATCTGCCGCAAAAGACCTCGATTTTCAAGCACTTCTTTAACCATCGCCATCTGCTTGTCCGTGTAGAACCTCTTGACGTATCGCCGCGACCCTTTAGTGATTACTGAACCAAACTCTTTAGGGTCGATTGCGGACACCGTTCGTGCTACAGTTCGCACATGAACGCCTAGCTCTCTAGCTACTTGCGCCTGCGTTTTTAACTCTGTGTTTCGGTCTGGATCTAGATAACTAATTCCTTCACCCGTCTGACTTTCCGGTTGATCAATTTCATCACGTAATGCGCCGACCAGGCGCGGCACGAATTGTTTGCTGCAACGCAGCGCCATTCCGCAGCCTGGCTCAATATTTATCAACTCACTCAGTTGTTGTTTGCTACTGTCAACCAGCGCAGCCTGAACTTCATCCGGCAACTTACTGGTGTCAAATACGAAAGTTGCGTTGCCATATCCATCGCAGATAAGCACTTTGCGCTCTAGCGTCGGCACCGTCACTTCGTAGTACGGCTGCTGGCGCATCATCTCGCTATTTACGCTGCCGCAGCGAATAGATACCGACTCCGGATCATTCGCATTTAAGCCAAATTCATTCGCCAAAACAAACAGCAGAGTCTTGAGCCGCGGCTGTGTGTCGGGGCGCTCGGCGCTGCTGCCCTCGCCTGCTCTACCGAGCCCAGGCAAATCGTCCGGCGGCACGAACACCGCATCGTCTGGAGTCACTTGTTGGATGACAGTATCAATATCCCTCAATTGTTCTGCTTTATCGGCGATATAGTCTAAGATCTCGCCCACGCTCTCCATTTCGAAATAATTAAAAGCGGCGTCTTCGTTTTCGGCGTGCTGCGCCTGCAAAATCGTCGGCTGCCGGTTGTATGCAGCCTCTGCCTCGCGAACCAAATTCACCAAATCATCGAATGCCGATTCAGCATAATCATCGATATTATCAACCGTCAAGTCCCGGCTGGTTATCTGCTGCAGCTTTTCGGCAAAATCCCCCTGATTGTACTCAAAATCCCTAGAATGTTTTGTCTCCATCTTTATATTATACTACTTTTTGCATATATTGTAAATAGTTTCAAGAGGGAAACCACCGCGTTGCCGACTAGATTCACCGCCTCAACTCCCTCATGCTATACTAAAAACATCACCAAACGAGGAGGGCTTATGGCGCTACAGGAAACTCGTACGGCGGACGCAGCGTGCTGCTATGCAAGGAGGCTACATCGATGGAGCCAGTAAATGATTAAAAAAACAACCCGATCATCGTCGAATTTCCACTGCGGGGCGAATGGAAGGCTGCGAACAGTCCCGGCGACAAAGTTCCCAGCCATGGAACCAACAAATTAGCCACGAGATACGCCTATGATTTTATCCAAGTTGACTGGAATAGACCCGGCAAGCCGGCGATCAAGGAAGTTTTTTCGATTATCTGATAAATGGCAAGTCGCTAGATAAATACTATGCTTACGGGCAAGAAGTCTATTCACCATTTGATGGAACTGTTGTTGCCGCCGAGGATGGTTATTTTGAAAATGAGAAAACCAATTTATTTTCGGATATAGCCAACGCCTACAAAAACGCTCATTATTTTGACCCGGACAAAGATGACGTACGCTCAATTGCGGGCAACTATGTCGTCATAAAATATAGCGATAATATCTACGCCGCGCTATGTCATCTAAAGACAAATTCTGTCGTGGTTTCCGCCGGGCAAAAAGTTAAAAAAGGCGAGCTAGTAGGTAAAGTTGACCATTCTGGCAATTCGATGGCACCGCACTTACACTTTCAACTGATGGATAATCCAGACATTCGCAGCGCCAATGGGCTACCCGTTGCTTTTGAAAAATACGAACTGTTCCAGGACGGAGAATGGCAACCGGCGACCCGGGCGATACCGAGGAGTAGGGATAGGATTAGGTTTTAGGAGGAGTTGAATTTTGATTTGTGAGGCTTTAAGGGCGAACTTTCGGCAGCCATATCCCACACTGTAGCATTCTGCGCAGCTCGAATCTCTACCAACTACTTTGAGCGATATCCAATATTTTCCTCCAAAGCTTCCGTGATTTTTCAATGTCAGCGCCAATTTCATGAGGCAGCTTATCTTTGTCGCTCGTCGTATAGCCATGATCACGAGCCTCAATAGCATTTGTTATGTATGGCACGGCTACACCATTTTCTTCTACCATTGACCGCCAAATAGGGTGCAGTGATTCTATGTCGCGCGCATCAAAAACTTCATTATTGATAGACGATGGCTCTAACTTTCCATAGTATTTCACCTCACCCAGAGCTCCCGGCTGTTTTATTAGATACAAAGATGGATCTCTTGCCGTTTGCATGCGCTTTAGTGCACGACGAGAAATAATATCAGTCCAGTCACTACCTAATACAATTTTATCGAGATAGTCGTGCAAACACTCCTTGCCGTCGGCTGGCAGCTCGTCAGCCTCCATATCCATATACCTAAACATCGTTGAGTTTATGTCGTGCGGCGTCACAATCGTATCAGGCGACAGCAATACGTCTCGAGCATTGATTGAAAGAATATGCCTACCATTTTGCGTCGGATAAAATCCTCCCCAGTGCATGAAAGTATATTGATCTAATCCTAGAGACTTATCGAGCGGAAGAGTTTGCGAACGCCAATCGTCAGCCCTAGACTCGGCTAAGTCGGACATCGGCGACACACCTTCACACCTTAGACGGTTAGGGTTGCTGGCTGTAGCATGAGACAAGTTAATATTGAGAAAGTTTTCTCGAACAAGTTCCAGAGCTTTTTGTTCAGAAATATCCGGATTCCAATTAAATTCCGGGTAATTTCTCGCATTTGCAGATATCCGATCAGGATCAATGAATCGTTCTAAATCAGGAGGTATTGAAACCTTTGGGGCTTCTTTAGGTAAATGCTTCATCTTTATATTGTAGCATATTATTGCATATAAGTCAATATGCATATGTTATATGTTATATGTTATATGTTATATGTTATATCTTCTCTGCTCGACCAGAACCCCCCGCGGCGAACTGATTTCTTTGTCGGATCTATGAATACAGCCATACCGCAAAGAAAAATACACCAGACAGCTTCACTGTTTTTGCAGGTTTTTCAGCCGTACGCATCATGTTCGAATAGTTTGATAATAAAATTATAAAGAGTACAATGAGTGGCTATGAACTATAAACAGCAGAGTAATCAGGGCTGTCTCATTGTCGATTTGCTGTATTTATTCGGCATCGAACCAGCTCGAGAAAAAGAAGAAGCCATCCTCAGCGACGGATTATTTAGCGTGCGCGATAATTTTACATTAGGCTGCTTGCACGCTTTTTTAGACCGATATCCAAACAAGGCGATGACCCTTTATGTCGATAATAAATTCTATTTAGAAGACATAAAACAATTGGTGAGATATCCTCAAATAAAGCTGGTTCATAAGAAAAATGACAAAAAATTCATGGATTCGTTAGACGCGCCGTTTATATTTTGCATCGACAACCACATCATAGACGGCTGGACGCATCTGCCTCATTACATGATGGTTACTGGATCTACCGAAAAATTCTATAAAGTATTTGACCCTTGGAAGGGTGGTGTCCAAAAATATTCCAAAGATAAGCTGATAAGCAGCATTAACTCGCTGCGAGATCGCGTTGGATTTTGTCCTATTATTATCGCGGCAGGTTGAGCCGTATATAGCGTAAACTTTTGGTGCGTGAGATTTATCTAAATTCTTCACGTGCTGCATTATGACGCGTTTGGCGATAATGAGCAACCTGTCGCAGTGCTTAGCTCCTAAATCTTCTCATATCCAAACCGCGCCAATTCCGGTTCAATATCAGCGTAGCTTTTACCTGCTAGCGAGCCGCCGGCAACTTCTTCGCCAAATAAGTCAGTTCGAGTTCCAATTCTTGATTCATGCACCCCTCGCTTTCCCTAGTCGTAATTGTCGTTGCTTTATTTTATCAGCCAGACGATTATCGGTCAAAGCTTTTGCTTGTATCAAGCTGTGCTCATATACAGTCACGCGAGATAACCGTATGAGACCTTTTCTGTAATTAGCTGTTTTGACCACAGTTTACGATGTCTGCTTTTGGTTACAAAAGTTTCAGACTGATACTACGTCGCCCACCCAAAATCACCCAATATGATAAAATTGTTCACATGAGAAGAATAGCAATGACGAATTCCCGATCGCATCGCAAACTGGTGGTTATGACGGTAATCATCGCAGGCATAGCGGTCGCTATAGTCGCGGTTAGTCACTTCATCGGTTGGGAAAGAATAGAAAGAAAAATTCGCCCGTCCACAACAATCCTGACGATAGACCGCTCGGACGGCGAGGCAAAATTCCCCGACATCAACACCGCAAACCTCAGCCAAACCCGCCAAAAAGTCATCGCCCTGGCTCGCCAAGAGTTCGCCGCTCAAGCACCCGGCACCAAATACGCCGAAGGAGTACGCGAGCCATGGTGCGCTGATTTCATTAGCTGGCTGTTCAAAGAAGCCGGCGCTCCCCTGAAAAACCTGCACACTGGCGGCTGGCGCATCCCCGGGACGTTCACTTTGCGCGAGTATTACCAGCAATCCGGCAGCTTCAAGCCAGTCGATTCTGGCTACACGCCGCGGCCGGGCGACGTGGCGATTTATCGCGAATCACCGCTGTTTGGCGACCACATCAATTTGGTGCTTGACTACCGCGACGGCATACTAACCACAGTCGGCGGCAACGAAAACAACCGCGTTCGAGTGTTCGTTAATTCTGAGCGGCAGTACGACGGCTTGTTGGGATATGGCGTGCCAGGCTAATCGCGTCAACTCTGAAATTCAAAATTCAGCTGCATTTAGCCCGCTCGCGTTATCCGGCGCTATAGCGCATCAATCGCTACAAAGCCCGTCCAAGCAACGGCACTTTTTCCCGTCCATCAAATCTGGAAATATAGACGACGTCTGGCGTTTTTATTTTTTCCGCCTTGCGAGCCGACCTTTCCGCGGGATGAAAAGCGTAACCCCACAAACCTGCCGCCGTGCTAGCCATCAATGCCAAACCGCAAGCTGCAGCTCCGACTTGAGTGGATACTTCTACCACGCGCTCGGAAGTATTTAAGAAGGCCGCCAACTCCTTGTCTACGAAACCCGCAACACCAAAATACGCTATACCCAGAATAATAAAATCTCTGCTAAACAGACCGTACTTTCCTATATTATGCCGCCGCATGCTTGAAGCATTCCGATAAAGTTTATCGTCTGCGTCTTTGATGTGCTTCAGCTCATGGCGAAGGAGTTTCATATATTCTTTTTGCAATCGGCAATTTACGCGAATGGCTCCATTTTCTTCGTAAGAGGCGCTTCCACCGACACCTTCAATTCCAAGTATAGCGGTGGATTTTTTGCCGCAAAAAGTAACCGCAGTCTTGGCGAGAGTCTCTGAATCCAAGCCAATTACACCCGAGGTTTTATATAGCGCCGACTCGTCGAAATCGATCGTCTCATCTGATTTTAACGACTCGCCTATTGAATTTTCAAAACTAACATACGGTCCACACGGCGGCAGGTCGGCAATGGTAATCGAGGACGAAGAACTGAAGTTCAAATCTGGATTTTTCATGATAATATTGTCTCGTATAATACCACATAGTTGTCGGCGAGTAAATAAAAGTATAATAAATGAACCAAGCAGCCCACGCCTTTATAGTCTGCCTAAACTTGGCATTTGGCACGGGAGCGAATTTGCGCGAAACTACTTGCCGGCAATCCTCGACCGATATTCATCCGCCATCATAAAACTCGTCGCGTCTTTTACGCGATCGACGAACAGCACACCGTTTAGGTGATCGACTTCGTGCTGGACCACATGAGCCACGAAACCACCCAGCTTCTGTTCGCGCTGCTGTGCGCTTTCATCACGCCAGCGCAGGGTTACCTCGGGGTGGCGCATCGCTTGCGCGTATAGCAGATCATCGCCGCTACCGCAACTAACGCAAGCCTCCCACATCGGCTCTGGCTCGCCATGATATTCAATAATTTCCGGATTGATAATCACCGTTTCAAAAGGCTCAAGCTCCGGTCTGGTCGGCGTCGGTTTTACGCCAATCACACTCAGCGCCAGATTTCGCCCAACCTGCGGCGCCGCCAAACCAACGCCATATTTGTTCTCGACCAAAAGGTGCTTCATGTCGGCGATGAGCTGCTTGGTCTCTTCGCTGGTAATCTCATCAACCTCAAGTCGCCGCGCCACTTGGCGCAATATTGGATTGCCGAAGCGTGTGAGTTCGAGTGTTTTAGGCTTTCTTTCAGACTGTTTCATCTTAATATTATATCCATTACGACGTAGCTTCTGCAAACTTTACTCCACCTCAGCCGCAACACCCTCGTATGTTATAGCTACTCTTGATTAAAAACATGCTACTCTTCCTGATTATTCTCGGAAAATTTATCAATCTCCCTTTGGTATCTATCACTCATTCGCTCAACAGGCTCTCTGGCGATCTCCGTGGAATCGCCCTGCTTCATCGAATACCAAGCGCAGTCGCACATCGATGATATTTCGTACCAGTCCACAACACTATCATCTTCAAGAATCCTCGCTATCGAAAATGTGATACTATCGAGATATTCAAGAGCATCGGCATCGTCTCCATAGTCTAGCATCATATCGAGTATGTCACGGGCTAGAATATATTGTCGCTTTGGTTTCATATATTTATGAGCTGCTATGGTCGGCAGAGCAGCTATAGCCGCCCTCCTACATGACACCCTTCAGCCTTCTAGCGTAGCCTCTGGACGAACTTAGCCGTTTGTCTTCAGACTAAATACCCTGGAAAAACACTGTATCACACGACCGATAACTCGCGGGTTGATCGGTAACGCATGAGCTATCTGAATCTCAGCAACTACGTAAATAAACCAACAATCTCAAGCTTGCACTTGGTTTTTGCATCTGCACAATTACTGTCGCCAACACTAAGACTACGCCAGTAAGGTGCGGCGACTTGCAGTGTTCTTTACCCTTCAGATTCGCCTAACATACTCAGCTCATAGTCCTTTCCTCTGTTAACTGGTAGTACTTACTATTTTATCACTATAGGATTTATATTCACAAGGACGGATCTTGAAACTCCGGCGCGAAACCGAACCGCTTGAAAAGTTTTACGATGTTCGAATAAGCGACATCGAAGAGGTTTTACCCGAGATTAAAAAGTGGCTTGAAGCCAAGCAAAACTACCAGAAAGATACGACCCTCTAATTTTTGACCACCGCGCCTTCGCGAGACAAGAGCGAGCGTTTAATGCCTCCACCATACAAGTAGCTACCAGCCTACCGTCGCTTTTTACTACTTGGTTGCATGGGATGAGTAGAATTAGGCGGTTGAGACCGCAGACGGTGCCGGCGGCGCGGATGGCAGATGGGTTGCCGGTGCGTTCAGTTAGAGTTTTGTATGAAATGGTTTTCCCTGGCGGAATTGATTCGAGAACGCTCCAGACTTTCTTTTGAAAATCCGTGCCGGGCTGGTCGCACGGGATGCGCGCCAAGAGCTCAAAGTCGCCGCGGTAGTATTCCCCGACTAATTTCTCATACGGATGCCCTTCAGCTTTTTTTCGATCGCGAAGCCCTGCAAATCTTCTGGCAGTCGTTTAGCTAAAAGTGTTTCTGCTGTGTATATTACATCAAATATTGTGTCGGGGAATTCGGGGACGCTGTATAATCATCGAGGGCGAATTTTAGGAGATTCGGCATGCTACGACCGACCAAGCGCCAAATTATACCCCGCCCACGAACCGAACCGTGAATAATACTTGGCAACGCCGTTTTTGCTGAAAATCAGCACTCCTCACGGTTCACCATCCTCTTTTGCTGTGCAAATATCTGAGTAGCACCATCGCCACGCGGTCTTCTTGCATGTCGCCGTCTAGGATCATTTCATTGACATCATCGTACGAATACCAACCAATCGAAATATCTTCGCCCTCTTCTAGCTTTTGACCGTCCGCACGCTCGCTGAATTCGGTAGTCGCAAAAATATACAAATCCCACTCGACAGTTGCGCCCAACTTAGAAGTGTCGATTAGTTCTGGATTTTGGATATCATACCCAGTTTCTTCGTGCGATTCTTGAATAGCTTTTTCGATAGCAGGATTCAATATATCAGCGCCAGTAGCACGAAAATCTCGGAATTCTTCAAGTGAATCAAATACCTTACCACCCGGCAAGCGGAAATCATGACCACCCAACTCGTGTCGAAATTCACGGGTCAGCAGAATCCTTTCTGTCTCTTGGTTATTGATAATCACCCGCACACCCGGCGCGCGCACTGCCTTTTCCCAGCCGCGATCGTTTTGTCGAATTTCAAATAGATTGCCAGCATAAACCGTATCCCAGGTTGGCGGTTGTTTTTCCATACCTATTTCACCTCTTTCGCAATATACTTTTTCAACGTTACCGTATCACCCACCTTAGCCTCACGGGTAGTCTTGAGGTTAGTGACGATGTAGCCGATTTGACCGGTGGTTAGGCTCGGGTCGGGGTTCATGGTCGGCGACAAATGCCCGACTTCGAGCGCCAAGCCATTGGCCTGCGTCGCCATCATATGAATCGCCTCGCCTTTCTTAATCTCGCCATCGACCACGCGGACATACAAAATCACGCCGCGGTAATCGTCGTAGTAGCTGTCAAAAATCAGCGCCCGAGTTGGAATGTCGGCAGGCGTCGCATCAGGAAATTCTGCGACCAGCAGCGAAACCGGCGGCTTGATACGCTCGACAATCGCCCCCAGAACCTTGTCGACATTCTCACCAGTCTTAGCAGAAATATGAATAATCTCACTCTCGTCACAGCCCAGCAGATTGATCACCTGTTTGGAAACGCGCGGCACATCGGCGGCCGGCAGGTCGACCTTGTTGAGCACCGGGATGATGGTCAAATCTTGCCCCATTGCCAGATAAACATTGGCCAGCGTCTGCGCCTGAATGCCCTGGCTGGCATCGACCACCAGCACCGCACCTTCGCAGGCCTGCAAGCTACGTGAAACTTCGTAGCTAAAATCGACATGGCCGGGCGTGTCGATGAGGTTGAGGTCGTAAACGCCAGGGTTGGTTGATGCTGATGAGGGCGCTTTGGCGAAACCAGATGTTGGCGCAACCGTTTCCTGCCCAATCGAGGACTGTTTGAGCGAAGCGAGTTCCGCAGATTGCAGCGAAGCGGTCGTGTCGGCATCCTGGCTTGAGCCAACCGCGCCCGAAGCAGTATCAACCAGTATAGCACCAGCCTCGCTAACATCTTTTTCTTCAGGCCGCTCGACCGCCAACTGATTCAGCTGTCGCTCTTGGTCTCGCTCCGCCGGAAAGGCGGATCCTTCAGAAAAAGAGTTAGCTTCAGCCGGCACGTACTCATACTTCATCCGCACCGGCGCCAACTTAATCGTAATCCCCTTCTCCCGCTCCAAATCCATCGAATCCAGCAGCTGCGACTTCATCTCGCGTTTCGCGACCGTCCCCGTCATCTCCATCATGCGGTCAGCTAGCGTCGATTTACCGTGGTCGATATGCGCGATGATACAAAAATTGCGAATATGACTCATACTCACCGGTTCAATCTCCCAAAGAAGAACTTCTGTAAACGCTTAAGCACCGGGTAGGCTTCGTCCAGCTTCAGTAAATGGCTTAGCTCCACATACACGCAAAAACTCACCAGCACAATCATCGAAAACTTCGGAAATATCGACATAAAACTCATATCTCCGCTCTGCAATTGTAATATCTGCGTCGTGAAATAAGCGACAATCCCCATTCCCGCACTCGCCGCGACCATTTTCGCCACAGCGCACACAAATTCCCGCGTAAATATCCCCGGAGTCCGATAGCACAAAATCGCAAACAAAATTACCACCTCGACCACCGCCACAATCGACTGCGCCCAGGCTAGTCCAAATACACCCCAACCAAACGCGCCGGTAAACAAAATCGCCAAAATTACATTCAAACTAATCGTCGCAATCGATATATACAGCGGCGTCTTGGTATCTTGCTGCGCATAAAACGACCGCGCCATGATATGGTACACCGTACGGAACAAAATCGCGACAACCAGCGCGCCCAAAATGCTCGATATCAGCGGGTCGCCGCCGTTTTTAATAAACGCCACCACGTACCCGCGCGCGAAATACGTAATCACCGCAATCGGCAAAGCCAGCCACAAAATCCAGCGCAGCACCGAACGCAATTCCTTTTTGAATAAATCTGGGCGCCCCTCGGCAAGCCGCTGAGTCATACGCGGAAACGCCGCATTGCTAATCGCCACGCCAACTAAATTAACTGGCATCAAACTCAAACTCGATGCCTGCTGATAGGCGCGCGTGATACCCTCGCCCATACGCGAAGCCAGGTTTATCTCGACGATTCCGTTAAAATAATCAATTCCTTGGTCGAGCGAACGCGGCGGCAGCAAACGCAGCACCTGCCGAAAACCCTTATTGCGCCAAAAAATCTTCCAATGATAATCAAACTCCGTGCCAATCAAGCCAATCGAACTAACCACCAACTGCAAAATCGCACCCAGCACTACGCCCAGCGCCACGCCCATGATGCCGCCTTCGAAAATCTGCCAACCGAAAATATTGATGCCGCCCGTAAACCAGCGCGCGCCAATCACGATACCGATATTGTAAACTGTCGGCGCCAACGCCAAAAAAGTAAACCGCCCAATCGCCTGCTGCATGCTGGAAACCACCGTCGCCACCGCAAACAAAAACGGATTTACGGCGATAATCCGCATCATGCTCACCGCCAAACTGCGCCCCTGCTCATCGAATCCCGGACCAACCACATAGCGCACCAGCGGGTCGGCGAAAATAATAATCAAAATACTAGTCGCGAGCGTGACCAGCGCCAAAAGATTAACCAAACTCGAGCTAAGCTCCCAGGCTGATTTTTTATTGCCGCTCGCCAGCCGCTGGTTAAACACCGGTATAAACGACACGCTCAGCGCGCCCGACACCAGCATGAAAAACATAAAGTCTGGAATCGTAAACGCCGCCACATAGGCGTCAACTCCCACTTTGTAGGTGTCGTAGTACATTCCGTTAATCAAACGGTCGCGGTAAATGCCGAGCAAACTCGACAGCATGGTCGAGCAAGCCAACAACACCGCCGCCCACTGCACCGATAGCTTGCTATTGGCGCGGGCTACAACTGACCTAACTCGACCTCTTCCTGTCATAGCCGCCTACTTATGAAGTGCCGCTTCCTTTGGCAAAACCGCCTTTGCCATATATTTTGCCGCCTCTTCTTCCTCGAGCGTTTCATGCTCCAGCAAAGCGTCTTTCAGTTTTTCCAAAATCGGCATATTGCGCGAAATCACCAATTCCGCCCGGCGTGCCGCCTCGGTAATCAGCGCCTCGACCTCCTTGTCGATTTCGGTCGCGGTGGCGTCGCTGTACGGCCGCTCGCGCGTCATTTTATCAAACATCAGCCCGCCGTCATCTTCGTGAAAGACTTGATTTCGGAGCTTGCTGCCCATACCTTGCTCGATAATCATGTTGCGCGCAATCTGCGTCGCGTGGCGCAAGTCGCTGCCCGCACCCGTCGTGACGCCGTCGTCACCGTATTTCAGCTTCTCGGCGATGCGTCCGCCCATCGCCCTCGCCAAAATATCTTTGTATTCGTACACGCTGGTGTAACTCTTGTCTTCCGGCGGCAAAAACCACGTCACCCCGCCCGTGCCGCCGCGTGGAATGATGGTGATTTTGTGCACCGGGTCGCTATCCGGCAAAACATGCCCGACAATAGCGTGCCCCGCCTCGTGATAAGCCGTCAACTCTTTTTCGTGCTCATTCATCACCTTGGCTTTGCGCTCTGGACCGATGGCAACTTTTTCGAACGCTTCGGTCAAATCATCGTTCGAAATTTCCTTGGAATTACGCCGCGCCGCGATGATAGCCGCTTCGTTAGCGATATTCGCGAGATCCGCGCCGCTCGAGCCCGCCGTTTTAGCCGCCAATTTATCCAAATCGACCGTATCGTCAACCGGTTTATTTTTGAAATGAACCTTTAGAATCGCTTCGCGGTCTTTGCGCTCCGGCAGCGAAATATTAACGCGCCGGTCGAACCGCCCGGGGCGCAGCAAAGCCGGGTCGAGCACATCCGCCCGGTTGGTCGCCGCCAGCACAATCACGTTAGTATCGCCGTCAAAACCGTCCATTTCCACCAAAATCTGATTCAAAGTCTGCTCGCGCTCGTCATGTCCGCCGCCCATGCCAGAGCCGCGCTTGCGCCCGACGGCGTCGATTTCGTCGATGAAAATAATCGCCGGCGCATTCTTTTTCGCCTTTTGGAACAAATCGCGCACCCGCGAAGCGCCCACGCCGACAAACATCTCGACAAATTCCGAACCGGAAATACTGAAAAACGGCACGTTGGCTTCGCCCGCCACAGCGCGCGCCAGCATAGTTTTACCGGTACCAGGATTACCGACCAGCAAAACGCCTTTCGGAATCTTGGCGCCGAGGTTTTGATATTTTTTGGGGTGCTTGAGAAAATCAACTACCTCTTGCAAATCCTGCTTGGCGTTGTCATTGCCAGCGATATCCTCGAAAACCACCCGCTCTTTGTCTAGTCCATACAACTTCGCCTTGCTTTTGCCGAAACTCATCGCCTGGCTGTTTTGACCCTGCGCCTGGCGCATCATAAACATGAATAGCAGCGCAATCAGAGCCACCGGAACCACAATCGAAATGATATGCCACATTATGGTATTGTCGCTTGGCGCGCTATCCGACACTGCCGCCTTGCCCTGCTCGTTTAGCGTACCGTCGCGCAGCAAGGTACTGATACCGCCGTTAATATACGACACTTGCGACGGCTTATCCTCGTTTTTGACGGTGATTTTCAAATCGCTGCCGCGGCCTTCGATTTTCGCGAGCTTGCCGTCGTTGGCATCCTTGATTACCTGCGATATCGGCACTTCTTTTAGCGGCTGGTGCGGCGAAAACAGCGCCCACATCGACAACGTCGCCAAAACGGCAATCGCCCAGAACAAACTGAGTCTGATAGTATTAGAAACGCTTTTGGTACGCTTCGGTTTTTTGGTCGGCATAAAAACTCTAATCCTTTCGGTTAACAATCAGCAAAAACTCTTTTACACTATATCATCTCTGGTGCGCTTTTGCCACTTTTCTGGGGCTCAAAAAATTCACGCGCCGCTTTTGAGGGCGCTTATCAGCCAGCCCGCCGAATTTCGAACCCTTTTTGCGTCATCAGCAGATAAATCCCCTCCGCTACATCGCAGCGCGCGCCGACCGACAGCGTCTTTACCGCCAGCAACGCCCGCGCCGCCTGCGGGCGCGTTACCAAAACGCCGGTTTGCTGCTCTATGGCAATTCGTAGTAGCTCCTCGGCAACCAGCGGCGAAAGCTGCGCCAAAAAATACCGCGCCTGCCGGCTATCTGGCAGCAGGGAAGCGCCTTCGGCAAAAATCGCGCGTTTTAGCCGCACCTGCTCGTCGCGGAGCTGCGCGATTTTAGCTCTCGCTTCGCCCGAAATACTCTCGAATATTTTGCGACGTAAGCGATTTCGCAAATAGCAGTCTTTTTCGTTAGTTTCGTCTTCGACCCATTCTAGGCGGTTTTGGCAGGCATAGGCGTAAATTTCGCGTTTCGTCATGGCGATAATCGGTCTTTTTAAGCCCTCTCGGCTCATTACCGCCAGGCCGCGCCAGCTCGTGCCGCGCGCTAAGTTTATCGCTACCGACTCGACGACGTCCTCGCGGTGCTGCGCCAGCCAAATCTCCGCCCCGTACTCCCTAGCGAGCGAAAACAAAAAATCATACCGCGCCCGCCGCGCTCTATCCTCGCTGGCGCCCGCCCCCAATTCCGCCCGCCGCACTCGAAAAACGCAGCCGTACTTTTCCGCTAGCCTCGCCACAAACCGCGCATCTAGCGCCGAATCCGCGCGGATACCGTGGTCAAAATGAGCCACAATCAACTGCTGCGGCACGTGCTGCTGCCGCGCCATATCCAGCATCACCACTGAATCGACGCCGCCGCTCACCGCCAAAATATACTTTTTATCGCCCGCTTGCACACATCTAGTATAACTCTAGCAGCGGTCAAATTACATCCAAACCGCAAAAACAATTTTTCACAAATACCGCGTGCTGCCAAATGGTATTTTCACGCTAATCGCGCTCGTATCGAGCGTGCTCGCCGCGTGAATCGTGCGCGCGCCGTAGCGCTGATTGATTTCGTCTATCGCCCAAGTTATTTGCTGGTCGCGCGCCAATTCGTCGCCGAATAAGCTCAATTGGTCGCTCAAACCGTTGTGCAAATTATAACAATGCACGCCAATTTCGCGAATATCGCCAGACGGCAAGCGCCTGAATAAACCCTCGACTACCCGCCAAATCGCGCGGTCGCTAAAAAAGGGCAGGGGAAGCAGTTGTTTTTGGTGCCAGTAATTCCCCTTTCGCCCCCAGCGTCCGTTTGATTGCGCCAGCGGCACATCGCCCGCCAAGCGAGCATAAATACCCACGCCGCGCGCCGCCTTTCCCTGTCCGCGCAGCTTCGCGCCGACCGCTTCGACCAAATTATAAAGCCGCGCCCGCACTTCTTGGCGCGTCATGCCCCGCCGTTCCAGCACGTATTGCCGCCCGCAGGTTTTCACCTCGTCAGGGCGGTCGTCCACTTCCCAGCCGCGCAGCCGCCGGCACCACTGCTCGCCCGCGATGCTCCGAAACGCCGCGTGCAACACTTCAGGGCTAGCGTCGAGCATATCGAGCGGCGTGAAAATCCCCACCGCATTTAGGCGGTGCTCGTTGCGCGCCGCAATCCCCGTCAAATCCTGCAATTCCAAATTCGCCAACACTGCGCGGATATTATCATGCTTCACCACGTCCAAACCGTCCGGCTTATGCAAACTCGCCGCCATTTTCGCCCACCAGCGATTCGTGCCGATTCCCACATTGCAGCGCATCCAGCAGCCGACCTCGCTGCGTAACCGCTGCTTAATTTCCCGCCCTACCGCCTCCAGTCCGCGCGCCCGCGTTTCTTCGGTCGCCTGCGCAAAATCAATCACGCCTTCGTCGATGCTTTTCATCGCCACCGCCGGGCTGTAACTGCTCATAATCCGCAGCAGCTCGTGATAAACGTGGCGGTATTTCGGCGGATCGCTGTCGATTCCTACTATTTCCGGGCAAAGCCGCTGCGCTTCGTAAAATTTCATACCAACTTTCACGCCGCGCGCTTTCGCCTCGTAACTCGCCGCGACGATTGACGTATCCGGCGTGCGGCGATTCAGTACCGCCACCGGTCGCCCGCGCAGCCGCGGCCGCGCTTGTTGTTCGACCGTCGCGAAGCAGCTATTGAGGTCGATATGCATAATATGCGGCGGCGCTTGATTATAATCCTGTAGCGAGCCCGCTCCCCGCGCCAATTTAGCCACGGTCCGCCTCCCGCACCAGCGTCCAAACCAGCCGCTCGCTATCCAGCTCCAAACGATAATCCGCCTGCCCGTCCGTCACATCAAAAACATGCACCAGACGCCGCCCGCGCCGCACGATATGCCGCAGCCCAACCTCAGCTACCGCGACTTCGCGCCCATTCGGGCGTCGAAACCGCCGCGGCTCGCATAAATGCAACCCCGAGCCAAATGCCGCCGCAACATCGACTCGTTCGTTTAGCAAAATTTCATTATTCATCTCAAAAAACCTCGAATTACTATTTATAACCGAGAAACGTTTGAAATGTGTCGCCCGTTTCTAGCGAAGCCCGTTTCAATAGCCCCGAGACCGAACCGAAGACGACGTTATGCTATGTCCTAAGGCGAGGGAAGCTTTGCTGCCGAGCTAAAAAACTCCGTGCCAGTGTTTATCGCCTGGAATTACCAACCATTGTACCGCAAAATCGTTTCTAGTGCTAGGCATCTGCGCCTATATCTGATATAATCATGACGCGCGGCACTGTAGCTCAGTTGGTTAGAGCGTAGGACTCATAAGCCTAAGGTCACTGGTTCGATTCCAGTCAGTGCTACCAAAGCAAGCCCCTCGGCAGAATTTCTGCGGAGGGTTTTACTTTGGTTGAGGTTTTATAATTTACAAGTCGAGCTCTTCGACTTCGAGCGCTTCGTCGCGGGCGGATACGAACGCGCGCAGTTCTGCCAGCGAACGCGACCGGTTCCAGCTGGCGCTGCTAAAATCTACTGATGCTTCGTCGGTGCTGCGGGTCATGTTGTTCCTTTTTTGTGTTTTAATAACTTATACTTTTATTGTATCACAAATTTGCTAAAAAAGCAATACCTTTTTACAAAAATCTTTACAGATTTACCCCGCTTATGCTATAACTTTAACAGAGGGTTACCAAATAAACATGAATATTCTATCTGCCATCAGTGTTGTTATGCTCGCCGCGTTGATTCACGCTAGTTTTCAGCTGAGTGTCAGCGTGGTGACGACACTATCGAGCTACACGCGCGGACGCAAATCGCCGCGCGGCAAGCTGTTTCGTCTAACCAGCAGTTTTTTGGGCGGCACTATTACTATGACACTGCTAATTGTTTCGTTTATCGGCTACTTGGCGAGCGGTTTTCATAAGCTGCTGCCAGTGCCGCAGCTTTGGACTATCGTTTCAGGGGCGCTGATTGGCATCGGCGTGGTCGTTTGGCTGGCTTACTACCGCCGCGGCGATGGCACTAATTTGTGGATTCCGCGCAGTTTTTCGCGTTTTTTACAGCAGCGCGCCACCCGTACGTCGCTGGCAGCCGAAGCCTACAGCCTCGGTTTGGTTAGCGTGGTTGCGGAGCTTGTGTTTATCATCGCGCCGGCTACGGCAGCCGCTATCACCATCGCGGCGCTGCCGTTTCACTGGCAAATTGCCGCTATCGCGCTTTATACGGCTATCGCCTCGCTTAGTATTTCGCTCGTCACCGCTCTAATCGGCAGCGGTCATTCGCTCAGCAGTATTCAGCGCTGGCGCGAGCGCAACAAACGCTTTTTGCAATTTGCAGCCGGCGCCGGACTGATTGTCCTAGGTTTTTATCTGTACACTAGCCAAGTTACCGACATAGCAGCGAGGATGGTAAATCTATGAACAAACTCGCCGTCGATGTCGTGAAACGCCAAGGCAAACGCCCGAACGAAGCCTTTGACCCCGGCAAACTATACGCCAGCGTTTACGCGGTCTGTATCAGCAGCGGCAGCCCGGACGGACTAGCCCACGACGCCGCGACCGCCACCTGCGAAGCCGTCATCGCCTGGTGCAGCAACAAACCCGAAATCACCACCACCGATATACGCGCTCAAGCAGCGGTAGCACTCAAGCGGCTTCACCCCGACGCAGCTTATTTATACAAACACCACAAAACAATCATGTAGGAGGCTTTATGGCTAAAAAAAATAATTTCGACTATGACCTAATCGTAATCGGCAGCGGCGCCGGCGGGTCGGCTGCGGCTACCATCGCCGCGCGCGCCGGCAAACGCGTCGCTATCATCGAGGAAGACACCTTTGGCGGCGACTCGCCCAACTGGAGCGATATTCCTACCAAGGCTTTGCTACACGCCGCTCATCTGTACGACGAAGCGCGGCACGGCACGAAATTTGGACTGCGCTCCGGCGTGCTGAGTTACAATTATCCGAGCCTGCGCGCCTGGAAAGACCTGGCAGTTAAGCGCACCGGCGCCGCCGGCAACCGCAAGTTTTACGAATCGCACGGCATCACTGCTTACGCTGGGCACGCGCAGTTTTTGTCGCCAAACGAAATTTCGATTAACCGCAAACACATCAGCGCCGGGCACTTTTTGGTCGCCACCGGCTCGCGCTGGATTGCACCTGATATTCCGGGTCTGTCTGATATTTCGTATTTAACGCCGCGCACCATGCTAGAGTCGATTCGTCCGCCGAAAACCTTATATATCATCGGCGCCGACACGGTTGGCGTCGAAATCGCGCAGTTGATGGCGATTTTCGGCACGAAAGTGTATCTGGCAGAAATTGCAGCGCGAATTTTGCCGAAAGAAGAAGAGGAAGTCGGCAGCTTACTTGAACAATACCTGAAAGACCATAAAGGCGTGGCTTCCCTCACGCAAACCCGCACGACCGCTGTCGTCAAAGACGGGCTCGGCTACCGCGTCAGCTTCTTGCGCGGCGGCGTCGAAAAAACCGTCCGCGTCAAAGAGGTTTTAGTGGCAGCTGGACGCGTGCCAAACGTCGATTTGGGACTCGAAAATGCATTGGTAGACTACGACCCGACTGGCATAAAAACAAACGACTATCTGCAAACGACCGCACGCCATATTTACGCTGCCGGCGACGTCGTCGGGCACGCCGAACACACGCATACGGCGCTATTAGAATCGCAAATCGCGGCGCACAACATGTTTAGCAAAAGCCAACTCACGCCAGATTATACCGCCACGCCTCGCCTAACCTTCACGATGCCGGGCGTCGCATCTGTCGGACTCACCGAGGACGACTGCATCAAGCGCGACCTCAAAGTCAACAAAGCTCTAGCGCCGCTCACCATCGTGGCGCGCGCCAACACCAGCGATTTCCGCGATGGATTCGCCAAAATTATCACCGACAAAAAAGGTGTTATTTTGGGCGCAACCGTCGTAGCGCCGCATGCCGGCGAAATTATCCACGAACTCGCTCTGGCTGTCCGCCTAGGCTTAAGTGCGCGAGACATCGCCGACACGCAGCACGCTTTTCTGAGCTGGAGCGAGGTGGTACGCGTCGCGGCTAGCAAATTGGTGCGCTAATTTTTCTCCCAGAGTCCCGCCCGAAAAAAAGAGCCAAAACAAAAAGGCTTCGAGCGAATCGAAGTCTTTTCTTGGTAGCGGGGGCTGGATTTGAACCAGCGACCTGTTGGTTATGAGCCAACCGAGCTGACCAGACTGCTCCACCCCGCGGCACATTCGTTATTATACACGCCGCTAATTATTTTTGCAAACGCGCCGAGCTTTTGCCCGACAAAAAGTCCAGCCACTGCTGAAAATTCGACCTGGCGGCAGATTTATCGGCTACCGTCTTGGCTTTCGAATCCTGCTCGTCCTGCTGCTGCGCCTGCGCGCTGTTGGGCGGCAAAATCAGCACTTTTTCGCCTGGACCAGCCAGCCCTAACTTCGAGCGCGCTTCTAAATCCTTGAACTCGTCGCTGTTGTAATAATTTTGCTGGTAGCGCAGCGTTTCCACCTCTAATTCCAAGATATCCTTTTCGCGCTGCCGCTCCTCGACCGCTTTTTGCGCCTCGAAATTCGCCTGAATCATCGACACCGACCCCCACACCCAGCTCAGCACGATAAACGCCGCCACCATAATTATGCCGGTGTTTAGCGTCGCCCAGCGATGCCATAAATAGCGGGCAAGTTGTTTGTAGCGCATAAGCGATATCATAATTTCATTATAGCCGAATCGGCAAAAATCAGCTATAATAACCTCAGGCGGGGGCGTAGCTCAGGGGTTAGAGCAGCGGGCTCATAACCTGTTGGTCGTTGGTTCGATCCCAACCGCCCCCACCATTTTGGATTTGGCGGATTGTCCTGTGTTTTGGCTAGCTAAATCTACTGTTAGAGATTAAAAACTATTCGAGACCACGCTATATCTAGCGGCACGATAATTTTTATAATACGATGAGCAAAATCCATCTCCACGTTGCTGGCGCCAATCAAGCTTTCACTGGCGCCGAAGTTGCCGCGTTTAGAAACGCAGCGCGACAAGCCGAAGCTTTCGTTTCAAGCGAGTTCGCACAGTTCGATTATGAAGTTGATGTAATTATCACTACGCCGTCGCCTCTGCTGCCAACCATCGCCGAGGACGGAATTGCCGGTAAAACGCTGCATTCGCGCTTGATTATGATTTCTGTCGATAAAAATCAGCACCAAATAAGCGAAGATTTCATTTTCGAAACGATTTGCCACGAAATGTCGCATTCGCTGCGTTGGGAGAAGCTGCCTGAATATGCCGAAACTATGTTTGACGGCATGATTTTGGAGGGTTTGGCGGTCGTGCTCGAAGAGGAAGCGATGATTAAGCTCGGACGGCAAGACAAACAGTTTTTCTTGAAAGAAATGCAGCAAACTCCTCAGGCTGAAATCGACGAGATGATTGCCGCGCTAAAAGATAGTTTTGCAGACAAGGTCTATGATTATAACAAAATATTTTTCACCAGTGATGATATTTTACCGCGCTGGGCGGGATATAAGCTGGGCTACTATTTCGTGAAGCGGTATTTGCGCCAGACTAATCAAACCATCGCGCAGGCGACTTTGGCTAGCTATAAAGAGTTTAGCCTCGTGACGCCACGGCACACGCAGGCAACGAGGTAGCGGCTCATAAATTTCGCCAATCAAAAACCCTCCGTCGGGGAACGGAGGGTAATTTAGCACCTGTTTGTTTCTGTTTTTAGCATATCGCGTCCGCGCAAAAAGCGCAAGTACTTTGCGGGGGCAAAAAACAGCCCCGCCGGAACGTGCCGCGAGGCTGCGATTAAATTAACTCGAAAAATTAGCTATCTTTCTTCTTTGGCAGCGTCAAAAAGCCGTTGCGCGGGTTTTCTTTGACGTAGCGGTTTTCCGGCAGGTCGCACGGCGTGCCTTTTTCGTTCTTTTCTACTTTCGCGAAAAAGTAAATGGTTTGCTTTTTGCCGCCGCGCAGAACAGCTTCAGTCTTATGTAGGTAGTAGGTGACGCCCTTTGAATTCGTGTGTTTGTAAGCCATAATCTTATACCTCCTGTTAGTATAGGTTTACATCTGTTAGCTTAGCGCATACACATAACCGTTGTCAACACCCACTTACTCTCCCACAACATATCAAACACTTTTTTAATTAAACCCCGCAATCCCCCC
>ERZ772964.28-NODE-28-length-103213-cov-65.8834_pt1 | contig 103213 bp, 114 predicted proteins | sample MGYA00580675_ERZ772964 | MGnify/ENA primary metagenome ERZ772964 (study PRJEB29015, sample SAMEA2737941) | human oral metagenome | biome: human oral; feature: human-associated habitat; material: dental | place: China | collected 2139 ... | reverse complement strand
ACGCTCGCGCCCTACGTATTACCGCGGCTGCTGGCACGTAGTTAGCCGGCGCTTCTTATCCAGCTACCGTCAACCCACCCACAAAAAAGGAGCAGGCCTGCTTCACTGGCGAAAGAGGTTCACAACCCGAAGGCCTCCATCCCTCACGCGGCGTCGCTGCATCAGGCTTGCGCCCATTGTGCAATATTCCCCACTGCTGCCTCCCGTAGGAGTCTGGGCCGTATCTCAGTCCCAATGTGGCCGTCCACCCTCTCAGGCCGGCTACCCGTCGACGCCTTGGTAGGCCATTACCCCACCAACAAGCTGATAGGCCGCGAGCTCATCCTGCACCAAAACAATAATTTTTCCACCATGAGACACTAAACCATGGTCCTATCCGGTATTAGACCCAGTTTCCCAAGCTTATCCCGAAGTACAGGGCAGATCACCCACGTGTTACTCACCCGTTCGCCACTCGAGCACCCCCACCAAAAAAGTGGGGGCCTTTCCGTTCGACTTGCATGTGTTAAGCACGCCGCCAGCGTTCGTCCTGAGCCAGGATCAAACTCTCCAAAAAAACAAACAAAAAAACAAAACAGGCAAAAAACAAAGAAATCAACAAAACAAACAACAAACAACAAACACTACTCATGCTCATGTTCGCGTTCATGTTCATGTTCAAACAACAAAAATTTGCTTCATCAAATGACACACTATCGAGTTCTCAAACAACACCACCACCCACAACCCAACACCCAAAACAAGCAAGGGCCGCAAACAGCGACCACACAAATATACAAACCCCACCCCAAAACCACAAACCACCACGTCACAACAACAAAAACCGGGATGGTTATCATGCCATCCCGGTTACGCTATTGGATCTTTGCCCCTGCGAAGGTTTTCTTGCCTCGCCGCAGCACTAGCCATGTGCCATACAGCAAATCATCGGCTGTTGGTTCCCAATCCTCGGAGGAAATACGCTGGTTATTCACGTATGCGCCGCCTTCTTTTATTGTGCGACGCGCGGCTCCTTTGGATGCTGCCAAACCGCTGGCCACCAATAGGTCCACGATTGTGCGTGGGTCCTGTGGCGTAATCTCTGCCACCGTGGTTTCCTGGAGCGCCCCCCTCAGGGTTGCTTCATCCAGTTCGGTCAATTCTGCCCGACCGAATAGCGCTTGAGCTGCTAGTTCTACCGCTTCAGTTGCCGCTGAACCGTGCACCAGGGTGGTCATTTCTTGCGCCAAGCGTCGTTGCGCTTCCCGCAGATGCGGTCGTTCCTGCACCGCCACTTCGTATTCGGCGATTTCCGCTTGGGACAGGAACGTGAACCAGCGCAGGTAGTCAATGACCACGGAGTCTCCCGCGTTGAGGAAGTACTGGTACCACGAATAAGGGCTGGTCAGTTCAGGATCTAACCAGAGTTTGCCGCCACCCGTGGATTTGCCGAATTTTTGCCCTTGCGCATCCGTAACCAATGGCACGGTTAAGCCATGCACCTTGGTTTGGTTCATGCGACGGTTGAGATCTACGCCGGAAACAATATTGCCCCATTGGTCACCACCACCGATTTGCAGCACGCAATCGTATTCCCGATTGAGGTGCACATAGTCGTAGGATTGGAGCAGCATGTAGGAGAATTCGGTGTAGGAAATCCCGTCGGATCCTAGGCGCCGCTTCACGGTTTCTCGATCCAGCATCGTATTGAGCGAAAAGTTTTTGCCCAGGTCACGCAGGTAGTCAATGAGCGAGAATTTCCCCAACCAATCGGCGTTATTGACCATAATGGCTTTGCCGTCCGTGTAGTCGATAAAGGACCGAATTTGGTCTTGGATCGCCGCAATGTTGTGGGTGATTTCTTCCTCGGACAGCATGGACCGCTCCCCCACGTCCCGCGGATCGCCGATCATGCCGGTAGCGCCACCGGCCAAGGTGAGTACTCGGTGCCCCGCGTTTTGGAAGCGTTTCAGCATGATGAGGGGCACAAGGTGCCCAGCATGGAGCGACGCCCCGGTCGGGTCGAACCCGCAGTAGAGAGTGATGGGTTGCTCGCAAGCGGCACGTAACTCGTCAACATCGGTGGCTTGATTGATAAGCCCCCGCCACAGTAGTTCATCAACGATATTCATGTGTTAGTCCTCCGGGGAATAGGGGGTAGCTTCGTCGATAAGCATTACGGGGATGTCATCAACAATCGGGTAGGCAATCTTGAGTCGCGGGTTGACCAGCACATTTTTGTCTTCCAGATAAGTGAGCGGCCCATGGTCCTGAGGGCATGCCAGCACTTCTAATAGTTGGGGGTCGAGGCTCATGCGTGATCCCCTTGCGCCCATGCCCGATAGTCGGCGGTCAACGTGTCTACCCGGTGCCGCTGTTCGTCGACTCGCACCTGCGCGGTCCCGCCCCGGGTGGTGCGTGATGCCACCGCACCCGCAACCGTCAACACTTCCCGAACCCCCGGATACAGCTGCTTGTGGGCGCTGGCCAGTTCCTCGTCCGTGAGCTCGTCAAGGCCTACGCCGCGTTCCTCAGCGATGCGTACACAGGCACCAGACGCCTCGTGTGCTTCCCGGAACGGCACACCTTCCCGAACCAGCCACTCGGCCAGGTCCGTGGCCAGCGTGTAGCCGGCCGGCGCCAGTTCCAGCATTCGCCGCGGATGGAACACCAGGGTGGCAACCAGCCCGGTCATGGCCGGCAACAGCAGGTGCAGCTGCGTCACCGAGTCCACGATGGGCTCTTTGTCTTCCTGCAAATCCCGGTTATAGGCCAATGGCATGGCCTTGAGGGTGGCCATGAGCCCGGCCAGGTTGCCGATGAGCCGACCGGTCTTGCCCCTGGTGAGTTCCGCCACGTCGGGGTTTTTCTTTTGCGGCATGATCGACGATCCCGTGGACCAGGCATCGGCCAAGGTCACATAGCCAAATTCCGGGGTAGACCAGGCGATGATTTCCTCCGCGAGGCGAGACATGTCCACCGCGATTTGGGCCAACACGTATGCAGTTTCGGCGGCAAAATCCCGAGAGCTGGTGGCGTCGAGAGAGTTGTCTGCCGCCTCGGCAAACCCCAATTCGGCGGCGATTGCCTCCGGGTCGAGGTGCAGGGAGGATCCCGCGAGGGCCCCCGACCCATAGGGACTCACCGCGAGGCGTTTGTCCAGGTCTTGGAGCCGTTCGATGTCCCGCAACAACGGGTGCGCGTGCGCGAGCAACGCATGGGCCAACAGGATTGGCTGAGCCGCCTGAAAGTGGGTTTTCCCGGGCATGATAACCCCCGGATGATTGGCAGCCTGAGTGCTGAGGGCCGCAATCAGGTCGGTCACCTCAACCGCAATGTCCCGGATAGCGTCCCGCACCCACATGCGGAAGAGGGTCGCCACCTGGTCGTTTCGGGAACGACCGGCCCGCAACCGACCGCCCACCTCGGGACCCACAATCTCAATGAGGCCGCGTTCCAAAGCGCCGTGCACGTCTTCGTCGGTGGGCAGGGGGACGAAATCGCCGCTGGCTACTTTTTCGCCAAGACGATCAAGGCCGTCAAGCATGGTGTCCAGGTCGGCGTCGGAAAGCAGACCCGCCTTGTGTAGGACCTTGGCGTGCGCCTTGGATGCCTGGACATCGTAGGGGGCAAGCACCCAGTCGAAATGGGTGGATACGGACAGGGCGAACATGGCGTCGCTGGGGCCGCCGGCGAATCGGCCGCCCCATAATGCGCCTTGGTTGGTTTTGTGTTGCTGTGCCATGAGGATTATGCTTCGCGGTCCCGCCGGTTGGAAATCTTGGTGGACAGGCCGTGGAGTTCCACGAAGCCCTTGGCCAGGGTTTGGTCAAAGGTGTCGCCGGTGTCGTAGGTGGCCAGGTTAAAGTCGTAGAGGGAATGATCGGAGCGCCGACCGTTCACCACCGCACTGCCGGCATGGAGGACCATGCGGATGTCGCCGGTCACGTGCTTTTGGGTGGAGTCAATGAAGGCGTCCAGGGAGCGTTTCAGCGGGGAGAACCACAGACCGTCATAAACTTCTTCGGACCAACGGGCGTCGACAAGCCGCTTGTAGCGGGCAAGTTCGCGCTCCACAGTAACGTCTTCCAGGGCCTGGTGGGCGGTGAGCAGGGTGATTGCCCCGGGGGCTTCGTACACCTCGCGGGATTTAATGCCCACCAGGCGGTCTTCCACCATGTCGAGGCGGCCCACGCCTTGGGCGCCGGCCCGCTGGTTGAGCTCTTCGATGGCTTCGAGCACGGTGACGGGCCGGCCGTCGATGGCCACGGGCACGCCGGATTCAAAAGAAATTGTGAGCTCGTCGGGGGCATTACCCAGCCCCGGATCCTCGGTGTATGCATAGAGGTCTTTGGTGGGCGGGTTCCACAGGTCTTCGAGGAAACCGGTTTCCACGGCACGACCCCACACATTTTGGTCGATGCTGAATGGGGACTTTTTCGACTGTTCGATGGGGAGGTTGATTTCCTCGGCAAAGGCAATGGCCTTGTCCCGGGTCCAGGCGTAGTCGCGGGCGGGGGCAATGATTTCCAGCTCGGGGGCCAGGCTGCGGAACCCGACTTCGAAGCGGACCTGATCGTTGCCCTTGCCGGTGCAGCCATGGGAGACGTGAGTGCCGCCGAACTCCTGGGCGGCCTGCACCAAATGCTTCACAATGAGCGGCCGGGAAATGGCGGAGACCAGCGGGTATTGCTTCATGTACATGCCGTTGGCCCGAATTGTGGGCAGGCAGTAGTTATTGGCGAATTCGTCTTTGGCGTCAATGACGACGGCTTCGACAGCACCACAATCGAGGGCGCGTTGGCGCACGGATTCCATGTCCTCGCCGCCCTGCCCCAAATCGAGGGAAACGGCAACGACTTCACCACCGGTCATTTTGGCCAGGTATGGGATAGCAACGGAGGTGTCGAGGCCACCGGAATATGCGAGGACTACACGGTTGGTCATAATGTAATTTTTCTCCTTATCGAACGTTGAGTAAGTCGACGAGTTCCTTGCCCGTCAATGGGTCGCGGGCCAGGACAAACACGGTATCGTCACCGGCGATAGTACCCACTACTTCATCCATGCTGACCCTATCAATAAAGCTAGCAAGGAAGGCCGCGGCCCCGGGCGGGGTGCGCAGCACCGCAATGTTCCCGGAATGATCGCTGGATACCAGCAGGTCATCCAGCATTTTTCGTAGTTTTTCCCGGGTGCCAACGGTGGTGGGGGCAATGGTTTCTTCGGTGTTGCCGACGGCATAGAATGCGCGGCCGCTGTCCGGCCGAATTTTTTTGGCCCCGAGCTCGTCGAGGTCACGAGACAGGGTCCCTTGGGTGATTTCAACGCCTTTGTTTTTGAGCAGTTCCGAGAGCTGCATTTGGCTGGAAACTAGATTCTGTTCGAGCAGTTCCAAGATCAATGCTTGGCGGACCGTTCTAGTGATTGGTCCAGGGCTCACGGGACTCATGGGCGCTCCTTCGATTATTTATTTGGTTTAGGCTGATTCCACAGTAGCCACGTCATCAAAGCCTTTTGGGCGTGGAGCCGGTTTTCGGCTTCGTCGAAAACTACGGATTGTGGGCCGTCAATCACCGAGGCAGTGACTTCACTACCGCGATATGCCGGTAAACAATGCATAAAGATGGCGTTTTTATTAGCTTTACTCATTATTTCATCGTTTACCTGGTAGGGCAAGAATGGGGTACGCCGATCCAGACCGTCATTTTCCATGCCCATGGATACCCAGGTATCCGTGATGACCACGTCGGCACCGGCTACCTGGTTAATGTCACTAGTGACGGTAATGGTGGCACCGGTTTCCGCGGCCCGAGTGCGGGCTCGTTCCACAAAATAGGGTTCCGGTTGGAAATCGGTGGGAGCGATAATACTGATGTCCAGGCCCGCGGTAGCGAAGCCCAGCATGTAGGAATTGGCCATATTATTGCGACCATCGCCCAGGTATACCGCTTTATGCCCCCGAAGCCCGCTGGGCCCTTGTTTGGGGCATAAATTTTCGATAATGGTTTGCAGGTCGGCAAGCACCTGACAGGGGTGGAAACTATCGCACAGCGCGTTAATGATAGGCACTTGCGAGGTTTCGGCCATGTCCCACAGGTTTTGGTGAGCGAAGGTGCGCCACACGATGAGCGATACCATACGTGATAGGAGCGCCCCGGTGTCCTGGTAGGTTTCGCCTTTGCCCATTTGGGTTTTGCCGGATTCGACTACGATGGCGTTGCCGCCGAGCTCGGCGATGCCCGTCGCAAAGCTAAATCGGGTGCGTGTGGAGGTTTTATCAAAGAGCACCGCCACGGATTGCGGCCCTTTCAACGGCTGTGAGGCAAATCGCGCATGCTTGAGCTCCGCGGCCATGGTGAGCACTTCGGCCTGTTCGGCGGGGGTGAGGTGGTCGTCGGCGAGGAAATGCCGCACATTATTAGTCATCGTGGGAAACTCCTTTAAGAAGGTCAGCGAAGCGTGCTACCGCTTGGGTGATCTGGTCATCACTAATAATAAGCGGTGGTGTGAGTCGCACTACATCAGGTTGCGGGGCGTTCATGAGGATTCCGTAATTCGGCGCCTCAGCCACGGCTTGCTTTGCGACGGGCTCCCGCAGCACCACCCCAAGCATCAATCCCCGACCCCGCACCGACTCGACCTGGGGTAATTTGAGCAGTTCTTGACGCAGCAGCTCCCCTTTGCGCGTGACCTCCGCCAGGAATTGCTTATCGACGACGTCCAGGACCACCCGGGCAGCGGCACAGGTCACCGGATTGCCACCAAAGGTACAGCCGTGGTCCCCAGGTTGGAAGAGCTTGGCGGCCTTGCCTGCGGCGATGCATGCCCCCATGGGGAGGCCACCACCGAGTCCCTTGGCCATGGTGACCACGTCGGGGCGAACATTGTCGTGTTGGAAAGCGAAGAACTCACCGGTGCGACCAACCCCGGTCTGTACCTCGTCGCAGATCATGAGGATGCCATGCTCGTCGCACAGCTGGCGCACCTGGGCGAGGAACCCATCGGGTGCGGGCACCACGCCGGTTTCACCCTGGATGGGCTCCAGGAAGATGGCGGCCACGTCGTCGTCAAGCGGTGGGAAGCTTTCAATGTCGCCGTAGGTGTAATATTCGACGCCTGCGGGCATGGGCTCGAATTTTTTCCGCTTGTCGGGCTGGCCGGTGAGCGCCAACGCCCCCATGGTGCGGCCGTGGAACCCGTGTTCGGCGGCAAGAATTCGGCTCCGGCCAGTAGCGCGGGCAATTTTGAACGCAGCCTCGTTGGCCTCAGTGCCGGAATTGCAGAAAAACACCCGGGCATCCGGGTCACCAAACCGGTCGATGAGACCAGCTGCCACATCAATGACCGGCTGGGATGCATACAGGTTGGAAACATGCCCCAGGGTGGCAATCTGCTCGGATACCGCCTGCACCACCGCCGGATGACCGTGCCCCAAGGCGTTCACCGCAATGCCCGCCAATAGGTCAATGTGGGTTCGCCCCTCGGAGTCGGTAACCTCGGCACCGGCACCGCTGACCAGGGTGATGGCCGGGGTGCCATAGGTGTTCATTATTACGTCAGACCAGGTTGGCATTATTCGTCTCCTTCGTTGCGATAAATCGTGGGGCTGGCGGGGTCGGCCACCACGTCGTCCGGCACCACCATGGTGCCGATACCGCCGGCGGTGAGCAGTTCCAGCAGCACGGAATGACCCACCCGGCCGTCAATCACATGGGCCGCCCGAACCCCATGCTCCACCGCCCGCAGACAGGACTCCATTTTCGGAATCATTCCGGTGTCGAGCTGCGGCAATAATTCCGCCAGCTCGCTCACGGAGGTTTGGGAAATGAGTGAAGTCCTGTCCGGCCAATTGGCGTACAACCCCTCAACGTCGGTGAGGATCAGGAGTCGCTCGGCACCCAGGGCAACCGCCAGGGCCCCGGCGGCGGTATCCGCGTTGATGTTATACACCTCGCCGTCGTCGAAACCGGGGGCAATGGTGGAGACCACGGGAATGCGTCCGGCATCAATGATGTCCATGAGGCTGCTGGCGTCCACATTTACGATCTCGCCCACCAGGCCAATGTCAGTGAGCTTCCCATCGACCTCCACCAGGCGTTTTTCCGCCTGAAACAGGCCGGCGTCCTCCCCGGAGGTGCCCACCGCGTAAGGACCATGATTATTAATGAGCCCCACCAGGTCGCGGCCAACCTGGCCGAATAGCACCATGCGGACAACCTCCATGACCTCCGGCGTGGTGACCCGGAAACCGCCCTTGAATTCCCCTTCGAGGCCCAGTCGGTCCAGCATGGCGGTGATTTGGGGGCCGCCGCCGTGCACCACCACGGGTTTCACGCCGACGGTGCGCAGGAACGCCATGTCTGCGGCGAAGGCGGCCTTGAGCTCATTGTCGATCATGGCATTGCCGCCGTACTTCACTACCACGATCTTATTGTTGAGATGCTGGAGCCAAGGCAACGCCTCCACCAGAACTTGTGCACGTTTTTGAGGGGTCATATACCTCATTATGATCGCTTCTTTCCTAGGTAGAATAGGCGGAATTGAATTTGACGTAGCCTAATGACAGATCAGTCGTTCGAATCGTGGCTTGGCCGGGGCCGCCGGTGCCTAGGTCCACCACCACATCAATATCCACACCGGTCAGGTCCACGTCTCGCGCCCCCGGGGCTCCGCACGAGTCAATGCACACGGCTTGATTATTGAAATACACCGAGATTTTTTCCGGATCCATATCAGCATCGGCCATGCCCACCGCGGCAAGGGTGCGACCCCAGTTGGGATCCGAACCGAACATGGCGCACTGAAACAGATTATCCCGCGCGATCGTCCGGGCAGCATTCAGCGCCATGTCGTCGGTGGTGGTGCCGGTAACGGTGACGGCGACCCGCTTGGTCACGCCCTCGGCATCCGCCTGCATCTGCCGGGCCAAATCCGCGCAGGCCTCCCGAACCGCCTCGTCTAATTCCTGCTGGGTTGGGGTGATCCCCGACGCCCCCGACGCCAGCAACAACACGGTGTCGTTTGTGGAGGTAGACCCGTCAATGTCCAGGCGGTCAAAGGTGACCGCGGTGGCCTGCCGCAGCGCGGCATCAGCCATGTCCGGGGTGATCGACGCATCGGTGGTGAGGCACACCAGCATTGTGGCGAGCGACGGGGCCATCATCCCCACCCCCTTCCCCATGCCGGCCAACGACCAGCCGCCGGCGTGCGTCACCAGGGTGGTTTTCCGCACCGTATCCGTGGTCATGATGGCTTCCGCCGCCGCATCAGCATGATCCCCCAGGCCGGCAACCAGCGGGTCGACCGCATTGAGCATCAGGTCCAGGGGCAGCTGCTCCCCGATGAGCCCGGTGGAGCAGGCGGCCACATCCACCGCCTCGCAACCAATGGCATCCGCCACCCGCTGCACCACGGCAGCGGCGTCCGCATCCCCCTGCGCCCCGTTGCAGGCGTTGGCGTTGCCGGAATTATAAACCACCGCCACAAGCCGGCCATCAGCCACAGCCTTCCGGGTCAGCTTCACCGGTGAAGCCACCACCCGGTTCCGGGTAAACACGCCGGCCGCAACAAACTCTGGCCCGGTATTGACCACCAACGCCATGTCCGGCTTCCCCGACGGTTTAATGCCCGCGGTCACCGCCGCGGCAACGAAACCCGGAATCATGGTGCCACCCCATTCACGGTCAAACCGGCAGCCTCATCCAACCCCAACGCAATATTCATGCACTGCACCGCGGCGCCGGCCGTGCCCTTGACCAGGTTGTCGATGGCGCTCACCACCACCAGGCGACCGGCGGCCTCGTCGACCTCCACCTGGAGCTGACACATATTCGCCCCCACCACGCTCTTAGTTTGCGGCTGCTGATCCCCCGGCAATACCGATACAAATTGCTCGTCTGCATAAAATTCCGCATAGGTGGCGTAGGCTTGTTCCGCGGTCACCCCGGCAACCAACGGCGCCGTGGCCGTAGTCAGGATGCCCCGCGACAACGGTGCCAGCACCGGGGTGAAACTCACCGTCACCGGCGCCGCCGAATACGCGCCCAGGTTTTGGCGAATCTCCGGGTTATGGCGGTGTTTACCAGCGGTGTTATAGGCCCGCAGGTTACCCATCACCTCCGAACCCAATAGGCCCACGCTGGCTTTCTTCCCCGCACCCGAGGTGCCGGTGATGGACACAAATTGCAGATCCGGGTGTACTAAATCATGCACCACCGCCGGCAACATGGCTAGGGTGGCGCCGGTGGGGAAACAACCAGGCACCGCAATCCGGTTCGCCCCCCGTAGTTTACTGCGCTGACCAGGAAGTTCCGGCAGCCCATAAGGCCAGCTGCCGGCGTGTTCCCCGCCATAAAATTTTTCCCAATCATGAGAATCCGTCAAGCGGAAATCGGCGGCACAGTCGATCACCAGCACATCATCACCCAAATTTCGGGCAATTTCGGCGGAATGCCCGTGCGGCAACCCCAAGAAAACCACATCATGGCCGGCTAAAATATCCGTGGTGGTGGGCTCAATCGTGCGGTCTGCCAAGCTCACCAAATGCGGCATGAGCTCGGCCACGGACTGGCCCGCGGTGGTGGCGCCGGTCAGCGCGCCGATCTCCACGTCCGGGTGCGCGGAAATCAGGCGGAGAATTTCGCTGCCAGCATAGCCGGAGGCTCCGGCGACGGCTACGTTAATTGTCATGCACCCAGCATAGCAATTATTCGGAAACTTGCAATTTATGCACGCATGTGGGCGCCGAACCGTTCCGCTGCCAACTCCGCGGCAGCCAGCCGGCCCACCGAGCACTCCTCATCCGTCAAGGTCCGATCCGGGGCCCGGAACACCAGGGCAAAGGCCAACGATTTCACGTCGGCCCCTAACCCTGCCGAGCGGTACACGTCGAAAAGCTCCACGGTTTCCAATAAGTCGCCGCCACCAGCAATAATGGTCTGCCGCACCGTCTCGGCCGGCACATCCTCCGGCACCACCAACGCCAAATCCTGCTTCACCGCCGGAAACGCCGACAGTACCGGCGCCGGCAACACCTGCGTGAGCGGCAACGCCGACACATTGAGCTCCATGGCGCACGTGCGCTTCGGCAGACCCAACCGCTCCACAACCTGCGGATGCAGCTCACCGGCATGCCCCACCACGACACCATCCACCAGCAATGCGGCACACCGGCCTGGATGCCACGGCAAGTACTCCGCATTTTCCACCGTCAACGACACCCCGGCGGCCCGCGCCACCAGCTTCGCCGACTCGATCGCATCCGCATACGAATACTCCCGGCCCTCACCCCATGGGCCTGAAAACTCAATCAAACCAGTGCCCACGGTCGCCACATGCAACGGCTGGTACGGCAACGTTGCTAACAACCCAGCAATCTCCGCATCCGATGGTCGCTGCGCCACCGACAGCATCGGCGACATGCCCGCGCCCTGCACCACCGACACCTGCTGTTGGCCAAACAACGACAAATTCGTCATGCCCCGCGCCACATTCCGCGCCACGGCCTCCAGCATGGACGGCAATAACGTTGTGCTCACAATGGCGTAATCCGCATCCAATGGGTTGCGCACCGCCACCGCGTTACGACGCTCATCCGTGGCCGCCAACCCCCACGTATCAAACGTGTCCTGCCGAATAAACGGGGTCGGCAAAATCTCCACATAACCGCCATAAGCCAACGCATGCCCAATTGCCCGCCGCCGCTTCTGGGCCGGAGTCAATCCCTTACCCGCCGACACGGTTGGCACAATCGCGGGAATATCCGCCAACCCCTCCAGGCGCAGCACCTCCTCCACCAGGTCCGCGTCCTCGGTCAAATCCGGGCGCCACGTCGGCGGAACCACATCCAACATACCGTCATGCTCCGTGACCTTGCACCCCACCTCACGCAGCCGACCGACCACCGTCTCCGGGGCATAATCCACCCCAGCAATCTGGCCCGGACGCGACACCGCCATCCGAATCGTAGGCATCACCGGCACCTCCCCCACCACGGTGCGGCCCGTGGAAATGGTGCCACCCGCAATATCCTGCAACAACGCGCAGGCCATATCCAAGGCGACCTCCACCAATGCTGGATCCACGCCCCGCTCAAACCGCCGCGACGCCTCCGAACTCAACTTATGACGCCGCGACGACCGGGCCGTCACAATAGGATCCCACGTAGCAGCCTCAAAATACACTTCCGTGGTATCAGCAGAAATCTCCGACGACACGCCCCCCATCACAGCCGCCAACGACTGGATGCCGGCATCATCGCAAATCACCACATCTTCAGGATCTAGCTTGCGCACAACATGGTCCAGGGTTTCCAGCTGCTCACCTTGCCGGGCCAACCGCACCACCAAATCACCGCTGATCTTCTCGGCATCAAACGCATGCATCGGCTGACCCAACGCCAACATCACATAATTCGTCACATCCGTCGCCGGATTCACCGGCTGCTGGCCGGAAAGCAACAACTCCCGCTGCAGCCACCACGGCGTCGTGGTCTTAGGATCAATGCCACTTACCCGACGCAACCCAAACCGCTTCGCCTTGGTCTCCGGCCGCAAATCCACGTCGATAAGCTTCGATGTTGGCCGCGGCACCTGCGGAAACTCCGCCAACGCCGGATCCTGGTAGACCGCCGACAGCCCAAACCCGGACGCCAATTCCCGAGACAACCCCCGGGCCGACAACGCATAGCCACGATCCGGGGTGATATTCACGTCAAAAACCGTGTCATCCAGGCCCAGCACCTCCCGGGCATCCGCACCCGGTTCCCCCGAATCCAGCGTGAGAATACCCGACGACCTGGTGGTGAGCCCCAACTCCGCCGCGGAACAAATCATGCCCTCCGACACGTGACCATACGTCTGCCGCGCCGAAATCTCGAAACCACCCGGCAGCACCGTCCCCGGCAACGCCACCACCACAATGTCGCCCACCGAGAAATTCTGGGCGCCACAAATAATATTCTGCACTTGATCCGGCCCCACCAACACCTGGCAGTAGCGGATCGGCTTCTTAAACTCCGTCAGCTCCTCGATGGCGACCACCCGGCCCAACACCAGTGGGCCGGTGGTTTCCGGAATCGACTCGTATCCTTCGGTCTCAAACCCCACCTGCACATACATGGCATCCAACTCCGCCGGAGTCACACCAGCGAAATCTGGAAGCAAACTCTGAACCCAACTCTGAGTAATAAGCATTATCCCAATATCTCCTTTATGCCTGGATTCCGAAAGGTGCAGTGAAACGAATATCGCCCTCCACCATGTCCCGCATGTCATTCAGCCCATTGCGGAATTGCAGCGTCCGATCCACCCCAATACCAAACGCAAACCCGGTATAGACCGCCGGATCAATGCCCGCAGCACGCAGCACATTCGGGTTCACCATGCCGCAACCACCCCATTCGATCCAGCCAGCCCCACCTTTCTTCTGCGGGAACCACACATCCACCTCGGCGGACGGCTCCGTGAACGGGAAATAATTAGCGCGCATCCGGGTACGAGTCTCCGCACCAAACAACGCTTTTGCTAAATGGTCAAGCGTGCCCCGCAAATGCGCCATCGTCAACCCCTCAGCCACCGCTAGGCCCTCCACCTGGTGAAACACCGGCGTGTGCGTGGCATCCAACTCGTCGGTGCGGAATACCCGACCCGGGGCAACCACATAAATTGGCAGATCCTGCGACAGCATAGTGCGCATCTGCACCGGCGACGTGTGTGTCCGCAACACCTGCCGCGACCCCTCGTGAGAAACATGGAACGTGTCCTGCAAGGTGCGCGCCGGGTGATCCGGCACAAAATTCAAGGAATCGAAATTGAAATACTCCGCCTCCACCTCTGGACCATCCGCCACCTCATAGCCCATGGAAACAAAAATATCCGTGATCGTCTCCAACAACGTCGTGATCGGGTGCAGCGCCCCCACCTGCCGTCGGGTGGTAGGCACGGTAACATCCACCCGCTCAGCAATCAAAACCTCGGCGTTCCGCTTCTCCTCCAGGGCGGTCTTAGCGGTGGCATACGCCTTCTCCGCCTCGCCCCGCGCCTGATTGACAAGCCGTCCGGCATCCTTCCGCTCATTCTTCGGCAACGACCCCAACGCACGCCGTGCCTGTGAGATAGGCGCATCATCACCCAAATGTTCCCTGCGGGCGACAGCCAATTCTTCGAGGTTAGTCGCAGCAGCAAAGGCTTGCCGCGCGGCCTCCACAGCTTCGGTCAGCTCGGACACGGATTCTCCTTGGTAAATCGATAAAAATGTAACTCATCCATAATAGCGACTAGTTTGCAAACCACCAAGATCACGAATGGGGGTGAATTTGATCAAAATCACATTTCTTCTTTCTTCAGGTTTTACTAGGGTATAAAGCATGGAAACGCTTTACGACGCCTACTGCACCGCACAACGCAGCGGTGCCGCACTTGTTGCGCATGTGCGTCGTCAAGGCCTGAAAAAGCACCAAATCGCCCGGGATTTCCGCATCACCCAAAAAGAAGCAGACCTTTATATCTGGTTGGGCCACCAATTCACCGCCAAGCTCCTCATGCTCGCTGCCGAGAAACAGTTATCCGTCAGCCAACTCCAGGTGGTGGCCAAAGCCGCGAATAAGGCCAGCGCTAACCTCGTCGACAAGCAAGCGCTGCGGCAAGAATTCATTAACCACGCCGCCACCTGCACTGTCGACGAACTGCACCTCTACGTCAACACCCGGGTGCTCGAAGTCAACAGTGGGCGCGCGCCGCGGAAAGCCGCAACCGGTATATCCAAACAAGCCGACGCCGACGGCATGGGCCACATCCACGCCGCCATGCCCTACCACGAAGCCAAAAAAGTCAGCGCCATCCTCGACACAGACGCCAAAAAACTCCGGCGACTCAACCCCAACCTCGGCTACGCGGAAGCCCTCACCCACGCGCTCATCAACCGGGTCACCGCCCCCAGCGCCGACAGCAGCCCCACCAACACCCCCTGCTTCCTCTTCCCGCTCCAAGCAGACGCCACCTACTTCGCGGACGGCACCGTCGCCTTCACCAACGGCTCCACCCGCCCCCTCAAAGAACTAGTCGACGAACAACTCAGCGACTACGGCTACGTCATCGTCACCGCACTAGACGAAAACGGTGTCCCCACCGTCGCCACCTCCTACCTCTGCCGGCGCAGCAACCCCGACGGTGGCGGCCGGGACAAACAACGAAGCTTCAGCCCCTGGCAAAAATTCATCAGCACCGCCGAATACCTGTGCTGTATGCACCCCGATTGCAGCTACCCAGCAATCTCTAGCCAGGGCCACCACCTCAAAGCTTGGACCAATGGCGGGCCCACCACCCTCACCAACTGTGTGCCCCTCTGCGGCCCCCACAACGCCCAAAACGACGACAACCCCGCCAAACACTGGCACAACGGCCACGCCATCAAAGACCCCGCCACCGGGCGAGTCGGCTGGCAATTCACCCGAGGCGGGCCCATCTACCACAATAAAAACCCGCTCATCCGCAAAGGAATGCGGGAATGGGCACTCGCCTACTACGGATTCATTTCGATGACTCCCACAAACAAATAGACGCCGCGGTAGCCAAATTCAACGACTCCGCCGAACCCTTAATGGGAATCGCTACCCGGTGATCGGCCAACTCCATAAGCTCCGGCCCCAACCCATGCGCCTCATTGCCAAACAACCAGGCAGTAGGACGGGCCAGGAGCTCATTAGCCGTGCCCAAATCCACCTCACCATCAGCCGCCGTCGCCACCAACTGCAACCCCCGACCTTTTAGTAGACGCAGCACCTCCCCCACATCCCGCGACCGCGCCACCGGCACATGAAACACCGACCCCGCCGAAGCCCGCACCGCCTTCGAAGACTGCGGATCCACCGTATCCCCCGCAAAAATCACCGCATCCGCCCCCAAAGCATCAGAAACCCGCACCAACATCCCCGCATTCCCCGGATCATTCGTCCCCACCGCCACAGTCACCAGCCGGGGACTACGACCCAACGCATCCCCCACCCGCCACAACACCGGACGGCACACCGCAAAAATCCCCGGCGCCGTCGCAGTATCCGCCAACGACCGGGCCGCCCCCGCAGTAATCGGGTGCACAAACACCTGCATATGACCCGCAGCCACCACAATATCCGCAAACCGCTTCGCCGCCTCCGCAGTCACAAACACATCGGTGGCGGAACCCGTAGCAACAGCGGCCTCCACGGAGTTGGAGCCTTCGACGATGAATCTCCCCTCCTTTCTTCTGACCACTGTCCGATGTAGCTTTGCTGCTTTGACGATGCGGGGGGTGCGTTCGGTAAACGCTTCAGTGAAGTCCAGGCTGCTCATTCACCTTATGGTAGCAGGTAGCAAAAACTCCACCACTCTTCTTCTGGGAAGCGGTGGAGTCAGAATGTTTTAGGCAGCCTTGGGGGCGTTCACGTCTGCCGGCAGCGCGGCCTTGGCGGCCTCGCAGATCACGGAGAACGCAGCGAAGTCGTTCACCGCAAGGTCGGCCAGGATCTTCCGGTCTACTTCAATTTCGGCCAGCCGCAGGCCTTGGATCAACCGGTTGTAGGTGATACCGTTCATGCGGGCGGCAGCATTGATGCGGGTGATCCACAGTTTGCGGAATTCCGATTTACGGGCCCGGCGGTCACGGTAGGAGTAGGTCATGGAGTGCAGCCATTGTTCCTTGGCCTTGCGGTATAGGCGGGAACGCTGTCCCCGGTAGCCCTTGGCTGACTTGAGAATCTCGCGACGTTTCTTCTTGGCGTTTACTGAGCGCTTAACACGTGCCATTGTTTACAACTTTCCTTACAGCAATAGATTATGTGGTGGATTAAGCCTTGCCCAGGAGACGCTTGACGCGCTTGGTGTCGGCTGGGGCTACATCCGTCGTTCCCTTCAGGCGACGGGTGCGTTTCGACGGCTTCCCTTCTAGGAGGTGGCGTCGATTAGCCCGCTCGCGGCGTAGTTTGCCGGAACCAGTGGTCTTGATCCGCTTAGCGGTGCCCTTGTGGGTTTTCTGCTTCATGAGATTAAACGTCCTTCTAACTTTTAGGTCTCTACTTTTTGCCTTTGCGCACTGGGCCGAAGACCATGGTCATATTGCGACCATCTTGTTTGGGCTTCGATTCCACAATGCCGTAATCGGCAACATCCTCTGCCAGTCGGTCTAAAAGCCGGGTACCGAGCTCCGGTCGGGACTGCTCCCGGCCCCGGAACATGATGGTGACTTTTACTTTGGACCCTTTTTCGAGGAAGCGGATCACATTGCTCTTTTTTGTCTCGTAATCGTGATCGTCGATCTTGGGACGGAATTTTTGCTCCTTGACCACAGTTTGCTGCTGATTTTTGCGAGCTTCACGAGCCTTTTGAGCCTGTTCGTATTTGAACTTGCCATAGTCCATGATCTTGCAAACCGGCGGCTTGGCGTTGGGGGCGACCTCAACGAGGTCAAGGTCGGCGTCGTAAGCAAGTTTGCGCGCATCTTCAATATGCACGATGCCAACCTGCTCCCCATTAGGTCCAACAAGTCGAACCTCGGGTACTCGGATTCGCTCATTAATGCGAGCTTCAGCGCTGATGGGAACTCCTCAAGTAGCAAAGTGGATTATGTGATCTACCGTTATTCGCTAGCGATTCCCGTGACATACGAAAAACCCGTTTGCTTCTTCAGGAGCAAACGGGAGACCTGATACCTTGACCTCTTTACCGAAGCTTGAGGTGGGAAGATCTCCACTTGCGTTGGGCGGTAGTGAGTTAACTATAACACAGTAGGTACCCCCAAACAAGTCTGCGGCTAAGATAAGGAGCATGACCCAAGATAATTCTGATAAACATCAGACTAGTCTGATGGATCTTCCCAAATTTAGTGGGACTGACGTCCTACAACCATTAAAGGAGCCGAAACCGCCGGATACGCAACAAGCGCAAATTCAATCTGAACCGTGGTGGACTAATGAGAATATTATTATTCGCCTATGGGCCAGTTTTGGGGCGCTCATCACGTTTATTGGTGTGGCGTTCCTTGTTGCTTGGGGTATTAAAAATGGGTGGCTCACCCCCACCATCCGGGTTGTGCTCGCAACCTTGTTGGGCGTCGCTCTGTTGGCGACCACCTCGGTTTTGCGGCGTCGTCAGTTGCATTCCGCCGCCGTGGGTTCGGTATATGTCACCTCTCTTCTGACTCTTGGCGCCACCGCCATTAGCGTTGGCTATATTTTTGATATGTGCCCGCCGGTTGTTGCGTCTGCGGTGCTGGGGGTGATCGTCGCCGCGTATGGTCTGGGGAACCGGTGGTTGGCGCAGGAGGGTGTCGCTATAACCGTTGCGATTGTGAGTTTCATTCTGCTCGGGTGGCATATCAGCCGCGCTGGCCTTACCCCTCACGTGTTTCCGTATAGCCTGCCGGGTCTGCTGCTTCTTCTGACCGCTTATCGACGCCCAACCTGGCCGAACGCCCAAGCGGTTGCCGGGATCCTGATCTTTGCTGGTGCGGCCGTCGGCGACACCGGTAATTCGTGTTTCTTCCTGCTGGGGGCGATGCTTGTCACCATCGTGCTGCGTGGCCATTGGCTTATCACCGTCAGTCTTTACCCAGTGATGTTTTTCCCGGGTACCCATCAGATATATTTCCTGCTGGTTTTCGGTATTTTCATTCTGTGGGCCTGCCTGGAGCGCACCAACCCCATCCCCTGGGGGCTTATTGCCGTGAATTTCCTGTCATTCCACAGCTATTTTTCCCTGGTGCAGGCCGGTTATTTCGTGGCGTTCGCCATCACCATTTGGTTCCTGCACCGGATTGACTACCGCGAGATTCTGTGGGGGCTTTGGACCCTCATTGGCCTATATTTGGTTCGTGGCCTGCTGGTGGCGGCCATTCTTAACCGGCCCATTGTGTTGGGGAGTCCGCACCCCATGGTGTGTTGGGCGATCGTCACTATGTTGGGGGTCGCCGTCTACCGCTATAGGCAGGTTCTTCAGCTGCCGAGGCCCATGCCCGCAGTGCTTGCCGTTATCGGGCTGGCGTTTTCGATGATTGTAGTACTGCTCATCACCAGCACTCTCATGCCTTCCGAGGTGGGGTTTTATGCGGGCCATGCCATTGTGTCAGTGGCATGGTTGTTGCTGGCTGCTTGGTTGGCGATCTGGCGGCACACGTCGTTGAGCGTCGGCATGTTTTTAAGCATTGGCGTGATTTCAAAACTCATCTTTTTCGACATGCAGGCAATCCAGGGGGTGCCGCGCATCGCCGCGTTTATCCTCTCCGGCATTATTTTGATCGGTATCGCCGTCGGCTACGCCAGTAAGGGGGCCAAGAAGGCACCGGTGTATGAGCCGGCCACTTGAGCTACTTCTTCAGGCGTGCCGGCGGCGGCGATTTCACCGCCGCCGGCGCCGCCTTCGGGCCCCATGTCGATAATCCAGTCCGCCGCCTTAATTACATCTAAATTGTGCTCAATGATAATCACGGAGTTGCCCTTATCCACCAGCGACTGGATGACCAGCATGAGTTTCCGAATGTCTTCAAAATGCAGACCGGTTGTCGGCTCGTCCAAAATATAGATGGTGCGACCATTGGAGCGTTTCTGCAGTTCCGCAGCAAGCTTGACCCGCTGCGCCTCCCCACCGGATAGGGTGGTGGCCGCCTGCCCCAACCGCACATAGCCCAACCCCACCTCGGTCAGGGTGTGCAAATACCGGTGGATGGCGGTGATGGGTTGGAAAAACTCCACGGCCTCCGCAATCGGCATCTCCAACACTTCAGCAATATTTTTGCCCTTGTAGCGCACCTCTAGGGTTTCCCGATTATATCGGGCCCCGTGGCACACCTCGCAGGGTACGTACACGTCGGGGAGGAAATTCATTTCTATCTTCAAGGTTCCATCGCCTTGGCAGGCCTCGCACCGGCCACCTTTCACGTTGAAGGAGAACCGGCCGGGCTTATAGCCCCGCACTTTGGCCTCGGTGGTTTCCGCAAACAGTCCCCGAATCTTGTCGAATACCCCGGTGTAGGTTGCGGGGTTTGACCGGGGGGTCCGCCCAATCGGCGACTGGTCTACCTGCACCAATTTGTCGAGGTGTTCCACCCCATCCACCCGCACCGCCCGACCCGGCACCTGCCGGGCCCGGTTGAGCTTATTTGCCAGCGTGCGCGCGAGAATCTGGTTGACCACCGTGGATTTGCCCGACCCGGACACCCCGGTCACGCACACCAGCACGCCCAGGGGAATGTCCACATCAATGCCCTTCAGGTTATTTTCCCGGGCCCCCACCACCGTGAGTTTCCGATCCGGGTCGATGGGGCGCCGCTGGTTCGGCACCCCCAATTGCCGGCGGCCCGCAAGGTACGCGCCGGTGAGCGACTTCTCGCACTCCCTTATCCCGGCTGGTTCCCCCTGGTACACCACTTCCCCACCGTATTCGCCGGCCTGCGGCCCAATGTCGACCAACCAGTCTGCCGCCTTGATGGTGTCTTCATCGTGCTCCACCACGATCAGCGTGTTACCAATGTCCCGCAACCGTTCCAGGGTGGCGATGAGCCGCTGGTTATCCCGCTGGTGCAGCCCAATGGATGGTTCGTCGAGCACATAGAGCACCCCCGCCAAACCCGAGCCGATCTGGGTGGCGAGCCGAATCCGCTGCGCTTCCCCACCGGACAGGGTCCCGGCCGCCCGGTTGAGCGTCAAATAGGTGAGCCCCACATCAATTAAAAATTGCAGCCGGGCCTGAATCTCCTTCAGCACCGCCCCAGCAATGAGCTGTTCGCGTGGCCCTAACACCAGGCCACTTAGGAATTCCGCGGCTTCGGCAACGCTCAGCTCGGCCAGGCCGGCGATGGACAAATCCCCGTGATTCTCGGATGCCATGCGCACCGCCAGGATTTCCGGCCGGAGCCTGGCCCCCTGGCAGGCGGGGCACGCCACCTCCCGGGTGTACCCCAGGAGGTGATCCTTCTGCGTTTGGGACTCCGAGGTTTCGATCTTCCGGTTCATGTACCCCAGTACGCCTTCGAATGGGGCCGACCAGTTCCGCACCCGCCCATACCGGTTTTTGTAGTGGACGGTCACCACATCGTCGCTGCCGTGGATGAGCGCATGTTGCGCTTCTTCAGGCAGCTGGTTGTAGGGGGTTTGCGGGTCGAAACCCATGGTGGCGCCCAGGCCGGCAATGAGTTGGGAGAAATATTTGGAGTTGGGGCTGGAATACCAGGGCTGCACCGACGTGAGCGCGGGGGCGCTGGGGTCGGGGATCACCAAGTCAATGTCGATTTCCTGCCGCATGCCTAACCCATCGCAGGTGGGGCACGCCCCGTAGGGGGAGTTAAAAGAGAACGAACGGGGTTCCAACTCGTCGATTCCGAGGGCGTGGCCGTTGGGGCAGGCGAGTTTTTCGCTGAAACGGCGCACCCGGTGCGGGTGGTCGTCGGCAAGCGAAACAAAATCGAGCACCACTACCCCATCGGCGAGCCGCAGGGCGGTCTCAATGGAGTCGGTGAGGCGCTGCTTTTGGGTGGGTTTGACGGTCAGCCGATCCACTATCACATCAATGTCGTGCTTGACCTGCTTTTTCAGGGTTGGCGGGTCGGTGAGCTGGTAGGTCTTTCCATCGACTCGGGCCCGCGCATAGCCTTGGGCGGCCAGGTCGGCAAACAGGTCCACGAATTCGCCCTTGCGGGTGCGCACCACCGGCGCCAACACCTGGAATCGTAACCCAGGCTCCATTTCTAACACCTGGTCGACAATCTGTTGGGGGGTTTGCCGGTCGATGATGGCGTCGCATGTGGGACAGTGCGGGGTCCCGGCGCGGGCGTAGAGGAGGCGGAGGTAGTCGTAGATTTCGGTGATGGTTCCGACGGTGGATCGGGGGTTGCGGTTGGTGGATTTTTGGTCGATGGAGACTGCGGGTGAGAGTCCTTCGATGAATTCGACGTCGGGTTTGTCCATTTGGCCGAGGAATTGGCGGGCGTAGGAGGAGAGGGATTCAACGTAGCGGCGTTGGCCTTCGGCGAAGATGGTGTCGAAGGCGAGGGAGGATTTTCCGGATCCGGAGAGTCCGGTGAAGACGGTGAGGGCGTTGCGGGGGATGTTGATGTCGATGTTTTTGAGGTTGTGTTCTTTTGCGCCGCGGACGATGAGCCGGTCTGCCACGTTGGGTCCTGTTCTGTAGGGTTGGGGTTATGGATTTGAAGCGTGTTTCAGTGTCGGATATGGATAATAATTGCTACTTATTGTTTTGCAAAGGTGAGGGGTTGCTTATTGATGCGGCGGATGATGCGCCGCGGTTGTTGGGGTTGGCTGCGGAGTGTGGGGTGCGGATTACGAAGGTGGTGACGACGCATGCGCATTGGGATCATGTGCGGGCGTTGGGTGAGGTGTTGGCGGCGACGGGGGCGGTGCATTATGCGTCGGCGTTGGATGCGCCGGAGTTGCCGTGTGGGGTGGATGTGAAGTTAAGTGATGGGGATGTGATTGAGTTTTGTGGGGTGGAGTTGCCGGTGGTGGTGTTGCGGGGTCATACTGCTGGTGGGGTGTGTGTGGTGGCGGAGTTGGGTGGGGTTCCGAATTTGTTTGTGGGGGATAGTTTGTTTCCGGGTGGGTTGGGGAAGACTGGGTCGGTTGCGGATTTTGAGTTGTTGTTTTCGGATGTGTCGTCGCGGTTGTTTGATCGGTTTTCGGATGATGCGGTGGTGTGGCCTGGGCATGGGGCGTCGACAACGTTGGGGGCGGAGCGGGGTAGTTTGGGGTCGTGGTGGGAGCGTAAGTGGTAGGTGGGGTTTTTGGGTAGCATGTAGGGGGTAAGTTTTGTTCCGTTTTTGTTGGGAGTGTTTGTGGTGATTCGTAAGGTTGCGCGTCCGATGGTGGCGTCGGTGTATGTTGCTGATGGTGCGGATATGGTGTTGAATACGCAGGCTCATGTGGAGGGGGCTGAGGCGGTGTTGCGGCATGTGCGGTCGATTGTGTCGCGGTCGACGTATCAGAAGTTGCCGCAGGATCCGGAGTTGTTGGTTCGGGTTGTTGGGGGGTTGAAGGTTGGTGCGGGGTCGTTGTTGGGGTTGGGGCGGTGTCCGCGGTTGTCTGCTGGGGTGTTGGCGTTGTTGAGTGTGCCGACTATTGTGGCGCGTCATGCGTTTTGGGAGACGCAGGATGTGGAGGAGAAGGTTGCGCGGCGTCAGGGGTTTTTGACGTCGGTGGCGTTGTTGGGTGGGTTGGTTATTACGAGTATGGATACTGGGGGGAAGCCGGGTTTGGGGTGGCGGGTGCGTCAGGCGTTGCCGTCGCGGGCTGAGTCGGAGTCGATGGTGTCGCAGGCTGCGGATTGGTTGGGGGATGCTTCGGGCCGTGTGGTTCAGTATGTGGGGGATAATCGGGAGGATTGGTTGCAGGCGGCTCAGGCGAATTCGCGGGTTGCGGGTAAGCGGGTGGTTCGGGCTGCGGTTGCGGCGCAGGAGCAGGCGCAGGCTGCGTATGCGGATGCGCAGGTGTTGTCGGGGCGGGCTGCTCGGCGGGCGGTGCGGCAGGCTGATCGGTTGCAGGTTCGGGCGGTGCGTGCTTTGCGACGTGCGCAGGAGCGGTTGGATGGTAAGGTTTAGGTTGTAAGGTTTTTTGGTTGTGCCAGCGCTGGGGGGCGCTGGTTTTTAGTTTTTTGGGAGTGATTGTGGTGTGTGATGTGGTGGCGTTGGAGCAGGGTTTTGTGGATGGGTTGTTTGGGGTGTTGGATGCGCGGGTGCGGGTGGCGCAGGAGCGGTTGGTTGCGGTGCAGTTGCAGGGTGATGATGTGGATGCGTTGGTGGAGCGTGAGGTGGAGTATCACGGGTTGGTTGAGCGGTTGGATGAGTTGCGGGTGGCAGAGTTGGGGTTGGTGTTTGGCCGGTTGGATATGGTTGGGGGTGAGTGTCGGTATGTGGGCCGGGTTGGGTTGGTTGATGATGAGGGTCGGGTGTTGTTGGTGGATTGGCGGGCGCCGATGGCTCGGCCGTTTTATGTGGCGACGACGGCGCAGCCGGTGGGGGTGGAGCGGCGGCGGCATATTCGGATGCGGGGTCGGGTTGTGGTGGGGGTGACTGATGAGGTGTTGTCTGGTGTGGATGTGGGGGGTGTTGGTGATTTGGGGGTGGTTGGTGAGTCGGCGTTGTTTCGGGCGATGCGGGCGGCTCGGACTGGGCGTATGGGGTCGATTGTGTCGACGATTCAGCGGGAGCAGGATGTGATTATTCGGGATGAGAGTCGGGGGGTGATGGTGGTTGAGGGTGGTCCGGGGACGGGGAAGACTGCGGTGGCGTTGCATCGGGCTGCGTATTTGTTGTATGTGTGGCGGGAGTTTTTGTCGCGGACGGGGGTGTTGATTTTGGGGCCGAATTCGACGTTTTTGGAGTATATTTCGCAGGTGTTGCCGGAGTTGGGCGAGACGGGGGTGGTGTTGTCGACGGTGGGTGAGTTGTTTCCGGGGGTGGTTCCGGTGGGTGTGGAGTCGGTGGTGGGCCGGGAGGTGAAGGGGTCGGTGGAGATGGTGACGATTTTGGCGCGGGCGGTGCGTCGGTATCAGGTGGTTCCTGATGAGCCGGTGGTGTTGGTGGTTGATGGGGTGGGTCTTGAGGTGTCGCCTGGGTTGGTGCGGGCGGCGCGGGCTGCGGCGCGCAGGTCGGGGCGGCCGCATAATGAGGTGCGGGGGTTGTTTGCGGATTTTTTGGCGTCTGGGTTGGCGCGGCAGTGGGCTGGGTTGATTGGGGCGGATCCGTTGGGTGGTGAGAATTTGTTGTCGGCGGGTGATGTGGCGGAGTTGTATGATGATGTGGTTTCGGATGTGGGGTTTGTGGGGCTTGTTGATGAGTTGTGGCCGGTGTTGGATCCTCGGGTGGTGTTGGCGGAGTTGTTGTCGGATCGGGGGGTGATTGCTCGGGTGGCGGGTGATTATGATGAGGTGACGCAGGGGGCGTTGTTTCGTGAGGTGGGTGATTTGTGGTCGGCGTCGGATGCGGCGTTGGTGGATGAGTTGGCTGAGCTTATTGGGGGGTTTTCGGGGGTTGATGAGGGGGTTGGTGATGGGTGGCGTCGTCAGGTGGCGGATGCGCAGGGGGTGTTGGATGTGTTGAGTTCGTCGGCGAGTTCGGATTTGGATGATGTGTCGGATGCTGAGGTGTTGTCGGCGTTTGATGTGGTGGATGCTGAGGGGTTGGCGCGGCGTCAGGAGGTGCGGGAGCATCGGAGTGTGGCTGATCGGGCGCGGGGGGATATTCGGTGGTCGTATGGGCATGTGATTATTGATGAGGCGCAGGAGTTGAGTGCGATGGAGTGGCGGATGGTGATGCGGCGGTGTCCGACGAAGTGGATGACGATTGTGGGTGATACGGCGCAGACGGGGTCGCCGGCTGGGGTGGATAGTTGGGCGGAGACGTTGGGGCCGTTTGTGGGGGACCGGTTTGTGACGCATCGGTTGTCGGTGAATTATCGGACGCCGGCTGAGATTATGGCGGTGGCGGAGCGGGTGTTGGGGTTGTTTGCGCCTGATGCTCCGGTGGGGGTGGCGTTGCGGGGTGGGGATGATGGTGTGGTGCGGTTTTGTGCGGCTGGTACGGATCCGTGGGCGGTGTTGCCGCGGGAGGAGGGCCGGTTGGGGGTGGTGATTGTGGCGGATTCGCGGAAAGGTGAAACCCCTGGCGTTCTCGGGGTGAGTGACGTCAAGGGTTTGGAGTTTGATGATGTTGTGGTGATGGATCCGTTGGTGATTGTTGATGATTCACCGCAGGGGTATCAGGATTTGTTTGTGGCGTTGACGCGGGCGACAAGGTCGCTGGTGGTGATTGGTGAGTTGCCGGGTTAGTTGACGGTGTGGACGATCATGACGTCGCAGTCGGATTGGCGGGCGACGTCGGCGGGGACGGAGCCGAGGAGTCGGCCGGTGAGAGAGTTGATACCACGGTTGCCGACGATGAGGAGGTCGGCGTTGGTTTCGTTAACGATGCTCATGAGGGCTTCGACGGGGGTGCCGGGGCGGATGGCGGTGCGGATGGTGGGGGCGCCCATGGCGCGGGCGTGTTCGGTTGCTTTGTCGAGGTTTTCTTGGGCGGGGTCGGTGCCGAGGACGGTGACGGAGTCTTGGCGGAGGGTTTTGGAGGCGTCTTCTTTGGTTTCGTAGTAGGCGCAGCCGATGACGAGGGTTGCGTCGAAGGCTGCGGCGATTTTTGCGGCGCGTTCTACGGCTAGCATGGAGGATTTGGATCCGTCGGTGCCGACGACGATGGTGGAGTAGGCGCTCATGAGTAACCTGGTTTCTTTGGTTTGAAAGTAGTTAGGAACAGCGTTTAGTGTAACAAATCACGTTGTGGAAGCTGAATTGGGGTTTTTAGAGGCCGGCGTCTTTCATGCCGCGGAGTTGTTTTTTGAGGTCAGCGATTTCGTCGCGGAGGCGGGCTGCGAGTTCGAAGTTGAGGTCGCGGGCGGCGTCACCCATGTGGGTGGTGAGGGTGGTGATGAGTTGTTGGATTTCGGTGGTGCTGTTGGGTTGGTGGGTGATGGCGACCAGGTCGTCGGGGGTGTCTTCGTGGGGGGTGTCGGTGAGTTGGTCGAGGATGTCGGCGATTTTTTTGCGGAGGGGTTGGGGGTCGATGCCGTGTTCGGTGTTGTAGGCGATTTGTTTTTTGCGGCGGCGTTCGGTTTCGTCGATGGCGTATTGCATGGAGTCGGTGGTTTTGTCGGCGTACATGATGACTTCGCCGGAGACGTTGCGGGCGGCGCGGCCGATGGTTTGGATGAGGGAGGTGGTGGATCGGAGGAAGCCTTCTTTGTCGGCGTCGAGGATGGCGACGAGGGAGACTTCAGGCAGGTCGAGGCCTTCGCGGAGCAGGTTGATGCCGACGAGAACGTCGTATTCGCCGAGGCGGAGTTGGCGGAGAAGTTCGACGCGTTGCAGGGTGTCGACGTCGGAGTGGAGGTAGCGGACTTTGATGCCGGTGTCGAGGAGGTAGTCGGTGAGGTCTTCGGCCATTTTTTTGGTGAGGGTGGTGACGAGGACGCGTTCGTTTTTGGCGGTGCGGGTGCGGATTTCGCCGATAAGGTCGTCGATTTGGCCGGTGGTGGGTTTGACGGTGATTTTGGGGTCGACGAGCCCGGTGGGTCGGATGACTTGTTCGACGTATTCGCCGCCGGCGGCTGTGAGTTCGTAGCGGCCGGGGGTGGCGGACATGTAGACGGTTTGGCCGACGCGTTCTTCGAATTCTTCCCAGGTGAGGGGCCGGTTGTCGAGGGCGGAGGGGAGGCGGAAGCCAAATTCCACCAGGTTGCGTTTCCGGGACATGTCTCCTTCGAACATGGCACCGATTTGGGGGACGGTGACGTGGGATTCGTCGATGATGGTGAGGAAGTCGTCGGGAAAATAGTCGAGGAGGGTGGCGGGGGCGCTGCCGGCGGATCGGCCGTCGAGGTGGCGGGAGTAGTTTTCGATGCCGGAGCAGAAGCCGACTTGTTCGATCATTTCGAGATCGTATTCGGTGCGCATGCGAAGGCGTTGGGCTTCGAGAAGTTTTCCCCGGTTTTCGAGGTCTTTGAGCCGGTCGGCAAGTTCGGCTTTGATGTCGCAGGTGGCGCGGTGCATACGCTCCGGGGTGGCCACATAGTGGGTGGCCGGGAAGATGCGGATGGTGTCGGCTTGACTGATGATGTCACCGGTGAGCGGGTTGATGTGGTAGAGGGCGTCGATTTCGTCACCGAAGAATTCAACCCGGACGGCGGTTTCTTCGTAGGCGGGGATGATGTCAATGGTGTCACCTTTCACCCGGAAGGCGCCGCGGGTGAACCCGATGTCGTTGCGTTCGTATTGGATATCGACGAGGAGCCGGAGGAAATGATCCCGGTCGATTTCGTCACCGGTGTTCAGGAGGACGGAGCGGTCCAGGTAGGTTTGGGGGTTACCGAGCCCGTAGATGCAGGACACGGAGCTCACAACCACAACATCCCGGCGGGAGAGGAGGCTGGAGGTGGCGCGGTGGCGGAGCCGTTCCACATCGTCGTTGATGGCGGAGTCTTTTTCTATGTAGGTGTCGGTTTGAGCAATGTAGGCTTCCGGCTGGTAGTAGTCGTAGTAGCTGACGAAGTATTCGACCGCGTTATTGGGGAGGAGTTGGCGGAGTTCGTTGGCGAGTTGGGCGGCCAGGGTTTTATTGGGCGCCATGATGAGGGTGGGGCGTTGGACTTGTTCGATAAGCCAGGCCGCGGTGGCGGACTTACCGGTGCCGGTAGCCCCAAGAAGAATGATGTCGCGTTCGCCCCGGTTGATGCGTTGAGTGAGTTCGGCAATGGCGGCGGGTTGGTCGCCGGCGGGCTGGTAGTCGCTGATGACTTCGAACCGGCCGGGGGTGCGGGCTATGTCGTCGGGTTGGTGGTGGGAGTTAACGGAAGACATAGTGTTTCATCATAGTGGGGGATGTCCGGTCCGGCGGGTTGCCCCATCATGATGCGGGCGTCACGCATGAGGTGGAGTCCCTCGACGGCGATATCGCGGGCGATCTCCGCCTGCCTGCGGGTTTGGGCGGCATCCAGGGTGGTTTGGGCGGTGGTGTAGCGTTCGGTGGCGGTGGCTATCAGGTTTTTCGAGTCGGGGTCTATGCCGTCGGTGGTGAGCACTTCGGACCCCAAGCGTTCCAACCAGCGGCGGGCTTCAGCCTGGGCGTCGAGGGTTTCAAGCTGCCGTTCCTGCTCGGCTTGTTTCCGGCTTTCGGCCTGTTCTTTTACTTGGCGAATGTTGTTGTAGGTGATGAGAACGGCGGTGGTGATAATACACAACGGCACAATAATGAAGGGAAGAAAGAATAATGAATTAATCACACACTATATTTTACCTATAAGTTTTGCCACTTGGTTGCGCAGGTGGGCTTCCGTGCCATTGTTATCGAGGATGATGTCGGCGGCCCGCAGCCGGGTTGCTTCGTCTATTTGGCTTGCTATACGACGCCTAATGTCCGCCTCGTCCAGGCCCCGGTGGCGCATGAGGCGGCGGATGCGGATGTCTTCATCAGCGTGGACGACGATCACAAGATCCATGCCGGTGTGCAACCCATTGTCAATGAGGAGGGGCATGTCGTAGACGACGCGGGGCTGCCCGGCAGCCTCGGCCTGGGCGAATTGGCGGCTGGTTTCCGCCTGAATGCGGGGGTGGGTAATGGTATTAAGCAGGCTGGTGGCCTCGGGGGTAGCGAAGGCGCGCCGGGCCAGTTCGGCACGACGCAAACTCCCATCAGGGTGGAGGATATCGCTGCCGAAGGCGTCGACAAGCTCAGCGAGTGCGGGGGTGCCGGGTTCGACAATGCTGCGGGCGATCCGATCGGCGTCAATGATGGGAATGTTATGGTCGCTCAGCATACGGGCAACCGTGGATTTACCGGAGCCGATGCCACCGGTGAGGCCAATTTTTTTCATAAAAACACTATAGGCGCCCCCACCAAAACTGGTAGTGGCGCCTAGTAGGCGACGGCTTATGATTCGGCTGTCTTAGCGGTGGTCTTCACCACCACGGTATCGGTGTCCGCATGGTCGGTGGGGAAGCCCTCCACCTCGGCGAACTTCTTGGTGTTGCTGACCAGCACCGGGGTAATCATGTTATAGCCCTTGGATTCGATAAACTTCGTATCGAACGTGATGAGCGGGGTGCCGGCGGTCACATGTTGCTTGGCCTCGACGTGCACGGTGAAACCTTCACCACCGAGCTGAACGGTGTCGATACCAACGTGAACCAGCAGCTCTACCCCACTGTCGAGACGCAACCCCACGGCGTGCCCGGACTTTTGTACCGCGAGCACGGTGGCGTCGGCGGGGGCGAAAACCGTATCCCCGCTGGGCTTGATAGCAACACCCTTGCCCAGCTTAGCGCCGGCGAAAATGGGGTCAGGCACGTCTTTGAGTGCCACTGCCTCGCCCTCTAGCGGGCTGGTGATTTCGGTGACTGCACCCGACTGGAGGGCGGTTTTCACCGGCTTCGTCAGGGTTGCTACCCCACTGCCGTCGGCGGGTGCATCCGATGCTGCGACCGCGGGCGCATCATCAGCCACGGGGGCCACAGCTGGCGGTGCCGCCTCACCGTGTTCCGCAGCAATCTTCGCCAGGGCCTCAGCCTTTTCCTCCGGAGTGCGGTAGTCAAACATGAGCACCAGAGTAAGCGAGGTGCCGAAGGCCACGGCGATACTCAGGGCATAGCCAAGCATGGGGTCCATGGCGGGGATGGTCAGCAGAGAGGTGAACACGAATGCGTGAGCCTTGATGCTGAAGAACCCGGCCACAAAACCACCGGCGAGACAGCCTGGCAGCAGGCGGGAGTAGGACTTCTTGAACCGCAACAGCACACCGTACAGGGACGGTTCGGAAATACCACCCAGCAGGCCGGCCATAGTGCCACCAAGTGCAACCTGCTGCATGCTCTTGTTGCGTTCTTTGATGGAGAGAATCAACACACCGGTGATCACGCCGAAGCAGGCAAAGTTCCAGGAGCCCATGGGGCCTTGGATGACGTCTTCCCCATAGGTGGCGATGTTTTGAATCATGATGGCGTTGAGCGGCCAGTGCAGACCCAACGGCACCAGGAACGGGTAGATCAGCGGGATGATGATGGCCAGGATGAAGGCGCTGAAATCATTGACCGCGGCAAACGCTGCGGCGATACCATTACCCACGCCGATACCGAACGGGCCAAGCAGGAACGCAGTAAGCGGGACCATGATGAGCAGGGAGAGGAACGGGACGAACACCATGTGCACGGACGACGGAATGATCTTCTTCAGGCCCTTTTCCACCCAGAACAACCCAATGGCGGCAATGAGCGGTGGGAACACCTGACCGGAATAGGTGTTAATCACCAGCGGCAACCCCACCACGTTCACGGTATCCCCCTGGCTACCCATGGCGAGGAATTCAGGGGTGAGGAAAGCCGCGGGAATGGCGGCACCCACCCACTCGTTCGCACCAAGTTTCCTAGCGGCGCAGGCACCCACCATGATCGGCAGGAAGTAGAACACCGACTGGTAGGTGGCGTGCAACAGCTGGAACACTGGTGGCTGGGTCTTAATATCATCCCGGAACGCCTGAATTCCGAAGGTGTCAAACAACACCAGGAGGGTAATCACCAGCGAGGCACCAAGCAATGCCCACAGGATAGGGCGGAACGTGTCAGACAAAAATTCGAAAGCATAGTCGACGAAGGCATACTTACCGCGCACCCCGCCATATTCTTTCTTGTTGCTAGCGGCAGCAGCCTTGGTATCATCGTCGCCCATGCCAGGCAGGGCTTTAATACCCTTGTAGTATTCGGCGACGTCACCACCCATCACAACCTGCAACCCGGTGGTACCCTGCGGGACCACCCCCAACACGGAGGGGTTATTGTCAAGCGCATCCTGGTCGGCCTTCGACTGGTCCGCCAATTGGAACCGCAGGCGCGTTGCACAGTGGGTTAAGGATGTAATGTTTTCCGCGCCACCGACCTTATCAAGGATAAACTCGGAGACTTCTTTGACATTTGTAGCCATGAAGTACCTTTCACTGGAAAAACCACACATTATGGTGGTTTGGACATAATCGGAAACATAACCGGAACAATATACACAACATTAGGACATGAACCACCCCACATCAAAGTATTTTTCCGTAATCTGTCACACATCCTAACAATAGTGGTAATAACCAAGCTCCTGCTTAGATTTTTATGAGCGGCTCCCCCGCCGGCCGAAATAACTACATGGAGTATTACCCCCATATACCCCAGTACGTGAGAAATTGATTGCACATAACCAAGCTTCGAAAAGCCAAAACTGACGATTTGATCACATCACACCCCACGGCAACTATGTGGCTCCCCACTCCCCTAACCTCATATGGGGGAAGTCGCAATCAGCCCCGCACGCTGGGAGATTACCACGCACTCCCCCACTCGTTTTCATTAACAATCACGCGCCACACCGCGCCGTTAGGCACGATAAGCAGTTGAAAGTTAATTTTAAGCGTGGAACTATTGGTACTGTGGACCTTCTACACCTCCTTGTTGACAACCAAATTCTCGCGCTCGTGACGATCATGGCCATAGGCCTGGTTATTGGTCGAATAAAAATCGGTAATTTCCGCCTGGGTGTTGCCGCCGTACTCTTCGTTGGCCTAGCCTTCGCCACCGTTGAACCGCAAATCACCCTACCGCCCCTGCTGTACATTCTAGGGCTCAGCCTCTTCGTGTATACCATCGGGCTAGAAGCTGCCCCCGGATTTTTCCAATCCATTAAAACCACCGGCCTGCGGCTGAATGTTTTTGCCCTCATTATGATCTTGGTCATCACCTTCGTGTCCTTTGGCCTCATTAAGTTGTGGGGAATCGCCCAACCACAAGGCGTTGGCCTCTTCACCGGTGCCATGACAAACACCCCCGCCATGGCTGCAGTGGTCGACGCCCTCCCCTCCTTCCTCCCCGACGCAGACAAAGCAACCTTAGAAATGCCCGTGGTCGCCTACTCCCTCACCTACCCCATCGGTGTGCTCGGGGTGATTCTTTCCGTGGCGATCCTGTCGAAGATCTTCAAAATCGACCATGATAAAGAGGCCGAAGATGCCGGCGTGGCCCTGCAAAAACTCGAAACCCACCGCATCAAGGTGACAAAAGAGAACTTGCCGTCTGTCACCAGTATGCCGTTCCGGTTCAACCTGGAAATTATCGTGTCCCGCATCGAACACAACGGGAAACTCTTCCTGCCCGAACCGCACGACACCGTAGAACCCGGCGATATCATCTCTGTGGTGGGCACCGCCGAAGAAGTGGACAAGGCTGCCGAACTCATCGGCGAACCCCTGCCCGGCGACCACCCAGTCCACGACGAAAACCTCGACTTCCGCCGCATCTTCGTCTCTTCCTCCTCCATTGCCGGTAAATCCATCCGGCAACTCCAGCCCCGCCTGCAGGGCGTGCTCATCACCCGGGTGCGCCGCGGCGACATGGACTTCGTGGCCCGACCCGACACCGTGCTGCAGCTCGGCGACCGCGTACGGGTCGTTGCCGACCACGAACATATTGACATTGCCACAAAGATGTTCGGCGACTCCTACAAAGGCATCTCCGATTTCAACCTGCTCCCCCTGCTGATCGGCATGACCTTGGGCCTGCTTGTCGGCCTAATCGAAATCCCCCTCCCGGGTGGCGCCAGCCTGAAACTCGGCAGTGCCGGCGGCCCACTGCTCGCCGCACTGATTCTCGGGGCGATGGGTCGCACCGGCCCCTTCGTATGGCAAGTCCCCTTCGGCGCTAACCTGGCCCTACGCCAACTTGGTATCACCATCTTCCTGGCGGGCATCGGCACTACCGCCGGCGCCGGCTTCGCCAAAGCCCTGCAGGACCCCACCTCGCTCACAGTCATCGGTATTGGTGCCATCGTCACCATTCTCTTCAGCCTGATGACACTCATCATCGGCTACAAGATACTGAAGATCCCATTCGGCCAGGTTTCCGGCATGATCGCCGGTATGCAAACCCACCCAGCGGTCCTGACGTACGTGTCGGACCACACCAAAAACGAGCTGCCAGCCAACGGCTACACCACGGTCTACCCCATGTCCATGGTGGCGAAAATCCTCTGCGCCCAGCTGCTCCTATTCCTCCTATTCCTATAACCCCTAGTTGTAACCCGCCCCTAATCATTCCAAAGAATTCAAATATCGCACGCCACCCACTGATACACTTATCCCACACAAGCATCGGTTCGGGTGGCGTCACTTGGGTAATCTACAAATTTACGGAACACCAGCGGGTCAAACGACGAGGTGGGGAGGTTTTCTTCCGATGCTCGCAGCCGCTCGTCTTCCATCACAACATAGGGGCCCTGATCGCCACTGGTGGCAGCCTTGATGAGGGTCATGCGCTGCGGAATGCGGACGCTTCGCACGGCCTCCCCCACCGAGTTTCGCTCAATAATAGTACCGTACACAATGGCAGACACGGTAGAATCAGCCGCCCCCGACGTCCCTGCCCCCGAGATTCCCGCCCAAGCCCAGGCACCCCGGCCAGGATTCTGGTTTTGCGCCGCCACACTATAAATCGCAAACCCAATGATTGGGGCGAAACATGCCCGCTCACTGTCCCGACCCACCAGGTTTGCACGCTCCTGCTTGGTGAAGACCGACCGCTCATCTGGCACACCGGGGATTGCCTTACTCGACGCGGAGCAATGCGATAGCGTGCAATCCTTATCAAGCCATTCCGCGTTGAGGACTTTCAGGTATTTCTCTACCGCCTCACCCACCGCCTGATCGACCAGCGAGCCGGCAGTTTCCTGCTTCTGATACACGGGGTTAATGGCCTGCTCATAGGGGTTATTATAGATAGTGAGAATAGCGGCACACATGACTGCAACAAAGCCAATAGCGCTCAGCGCCACAAACTTATCCCAGTTGTGTCCTATTAATCTCATGGTCCATCCCACATCGTTACTTATGCTACGTGTGACCCTACCTGTGGTAGCACGCTGGCACCATCCTTGAGATCGAACCGGGGGTAATGATTCGAAAATTTGATCCCATACATGACGCCGACATACCGGCGGGAAACCCTAAGTGCTACCTTGAGGTTCCATCGCTTCCTGCCCCACACCCCCACCTGACACTCAGTATCGAATGACAGTGATAAGTTTTACCCCCAAGGATGGGGGTCATTGGTACGACGTACCTGCGAACATAGCTGGCGCACGACAATAGGTTCTTAGCGGTAGCTAGTCGACGCCCGTAAAAGCGAGCACTCAAATGGCGAAAAACGTCAGGCCGCGGCGGGGGTCGCGGAGATAATCGCGGGTGTGAACAGTCCCCCAACAACAATGACCCCAATGGCAACAGCGGTGGCAACCAGACCGGAAATAATGGTTTTTCTCATACCGCGCATTGTATACATTAAACCAGATTTCAACAGCAGAAACACCCCCACCCTATCGGTTAACTTGCGGTTATCCGTTATGGGTGAGGGTGATAATTCATCACGCTCTTAGCTACCCAAGGCAGCGTCGCACCGCATGTGCATATGCGTCCACTGCCCTAGTAGTGGCTGGGTTAGCTGTTCTCGTTCGACTCAGCCTTGCCGGTGAGCTTCTCCCGCAGGGCCTTCAGCTGTTCTTCAGAGGCCAGGGAGTTACCGGAGGTCACCTCGGCGGCGGCCTCGCCGGCGGTCTCGGAGGAGTAGTTACCACCGGTGGCGGATTCGCCGGCGGCAGCTGCCTCGGCGGCGGCAATCCGGTTCCGCTCAATCTGGGCGGTATGCAGCTGGAAGCGGCGCTCCGACTCAGCATAGCGGGCTTCCCAAGCCTGACGTTGCTCGTCGAAGCCTTCAAGCCACTCGTTGGTCTCGGGGTCGAAACCTTCGGGGAAGATGTAGTTGCCCTGCTCGTCGTAGGAGTCGGCCATGCCGTACTTCGACGGGTCGAACTCTTCGGTGTAGTCCTCGTCGGCCTGCTTCAGCGACAGGGAGATCCGGCGACGCTCCAGGTCGATGTCGATGACCTTCACCATGGCGTCTTCGTTGGCGTTGACAACCTGATCCGGCACCTCAACGTGGCGCTGAGCCAATTCGGAGATGTGAACCAGACCCTCGATGCCTTCTTCGACCCGCACGAATGCGCCGAACGGCACCAGCTTGGTGACCTTGCCGGGCACAATCTGGCCAACAGCGTGGGTGCGGGCGAAAACGCGCCACGGATCTTCCTGGGTTGCCTTGAGCGACAGGGATACCCGCTCGCGGTCCAGATCCACATCCAGCACCTCGACGGTCACTTCGTCGCCGACGGAAACAACCTCGGACGGGTGATCGATGTGCTTCCACGACAGCTCGGAAACGTGAACCAGGCCGTCGACCCCGCCCAGGTCCACGAAGGCACCAAAGTTGACGATGGAGGACACCACACCCTTGCGCACCTGGCCCTTTTGCAGCTGGTGCAGGAATTCGGAACGCACCTCGGACTGGGTTTGCTCCAGCCAAGCCCGGCGCGACAGGACAACGTTGTTGCGTTGTTTGTCGAGTTCGATGATTTTGGCTTCGATTTGCTGGCCGATGTAGGGATCGAGGTCGCGGACGCGGCGCATTTCGACGAGGGATGCGGGCAGGAAGCCGCGCAGTCCGATGTCGAGGATGAGGCCACCTTTGACGACTTCGATGACGGTGCCGGTGACGGCTTCGTCTTTTTCTTTCAGCTCTTCGATAGCGCCCCATGCGCGTTCGTATTGTGCGCGCTTCTTGGAGAGGATCAGTCGGCCTTCTTTGTCTTCTTTGGTGAGGACGAGGGCGTCGATCTGGTCGCCCACTTCGACGACTTCGTCTGGGTCGACGTCGTGTTTGATGGAGAGCTCGCGTACGGGGATGACGCCTTCGGTCTTGTATCCGATGTCGAGCAGGACCTCGTCGTGATCGACTTTCACCACGGTGCCTTCAACGATGTCGCCGTCGTTGAAGTATTTGATGGTGGCGTCGATGGCTGCGAGGAATTCCTCAGGGCTGCCAATGTCGTTAATGGCAACCTGGGGGGCTTTATTGGTGGGCATATGTTAGGTGCTCCAAATTGTGTGTAGGAATTGTTGATGGACAGTGGTTCATGTCTTTTAAAAGCAATGGTGATTCGTTGTTTTAATCTCACTTTGATGGGGGCCGCACTCTCCTACCGCAGTGGGGTTCCATCGTAGTAACGACATGCTTTTGCTACTTTACCGGGTTTGCCCAGCTAGAGCAAATAGATTGGTGGTTTTCTTTTTGGTGGGTTTGGTGGGTTAGTGGGCTGCGGCGTCCCAGTTGGGGCCGTGGCCGGTGGAGACTTCGAGGGGGACTTTGAGGGTGATGGCGTTGTCCATTTCGTGTTCGATGAGTTTTTTGACTGTGGTGAGTTCGCCGGGGGCGATTTCGACGACGAGTTCGTCGTGGACTTGGAGGAGGACGCGGGATTTGGCGTTGGTTTTTTTGAGTTGGTGGTGGATGCGGAGCATGGCGATTTTGATGATGTCGGCGGCGGTGCCTTGGATGGGGGCGTTGAGGGCGGCTCGTTCGGCGTTTTCGCGGGTGGCGCGGTTGGTGGAGGTGAGTTCGGGGAGGTAGCGGCGGCGGTCGAAGAGGGTGGCGGTGTAGCCGTCTTTGCGGGCTTGGGTGACTACGGTGTCGAGGTAGTGTTTGACGCCGCCGAATCGGTGGAAGTAGTTTTCCATGATTTGTTTGGCTTCTCCGGCTGGGATGTTGAGTTGTTGGGAGAGTCCGAAGGCGGAGAGGCCGTAGACGAGTCCGTAGGAGAGGGCTTTGACTTTGCGGCGGAGTTCGGGGGTGACGCCGCTGGGTGGGACGTCGAAGACTTTTGCGCCGACGTAGTTGTGGAGGTCTTCGCCGTTGTTGTAGGCGGTGATGAGGCCGGGGTCGTTGGAGAGGTGGGCCATGACGCGCATTTCGATTTGGGAGTAGTCGGCGGTGAGGAGGGTTTCGTAGTTGGTGCCGACGGTGAAGGCGGAGCGGATTTTTTTGCCGGCTGGGGTGCGGATGGGGATGTTTTGGAGGTTGGGGTCGGTGGAGGAGAGTCGGCCGGTGGAGGTCATGGTTTGTTGGAAGGTGGTGTGGATGCGGCCGTCGTCGCCTACGGCTTTGATGAGTCCTTCGAGGGTGGTTTTCATTTTTTGGTATTCGCGGTGTGCGAGGAGGTGGTTGAGGAATTCGTGGGGGTGGTTGGCGGCGAGGGTTTCGATTTCTTTGGCGGCGGTGGAGTATCCGGTTTTGATTTTTTTGGTTTTGGGGAGGCCGAGGGTTTCGAAGAGGACGACTTGGAGTTGTTTGGGTGAGGTGAGGAGGAGGTTAGGGTCGCCGGCGATGGTGCGGGCTGCGGTTTCTTCTTGAGTGACGAGGTTGGTGAAGGTGTCGAGTTGTTCTTCGAGGGTGGGGATGTCGACGGCGATGCCGGTGGCTTCCATTTCGGCGAGGATGGTGGTGAGGGGGAGTTCGAGGTCGAGGTAGAGTTCGAGTTCGTTGATGGTGGCGAGTTTGGTGGGGAGGGTGGCTGCGAGTTCTAAGATGGCGGCGGCTGCGGTGATGAGGGTGTTGGTGTTGGTGATGTCGAGGAGTGAGAGTTGGCCGGTTTCGGTGATTTCGAGGGTTCGGTGGAGGTGGCGTTGGTAGGTGGTTTTGAGGTCGTAGGTGCGTTGGCCGGGGTTGAGGAGGTAGGCGGCGAGGGCGGTGTCGTGGGCGATGCCACCAAGGGTGATGCCGCGGCCGGCGAGCATGTGGTAGGTGGTTTTGGCGTCGTGGAGGAATTTGGGTTGGGTGGATTGGAGGTAGTCGGCGAGTGCTTTGTCGTCTTTGGGGTTAAGGTCGGCGAAGTTGCCGGCGATGGCGTGGTGGTTTTGGTCGATGATGGCGAAGGATTCGGCGTCGCCTGTTGCGGGGGTGCCGCGGCCGGTGATGTGGACGGCCATGGCTTCGGTTGGGTGTTGTTTGAGCCACTTTGCGACGCTTATGGTGTCGACGGTGGTGGGGGTTTGTGGTGGTGTTGCGGTGGTGTCCACGGTAACGCCGCGGGCTTTGAGGATTTTGGTGCGGAGGGTGGTGCCGAATTCGAGGTTGTTGAAGTCTTCGGTGAGGGTTTCGGTGTTGACGGGTTGGAGTTTGAGTTCTGGGGGGGTGTGTGTGAGGTCAAGGTTTTTGACCATTTCGGTGAGTTGTCGGTTGAGTTTTACTTGGTCGATGCGTTCCCTGAGGTTGGTGCCGACGACGCCTTTGATGGTGTCGGCGTTGTTGAGGAGGTTGGTGAGGTTTCCGTGTTGGACGATCCATTTGGTGGCGGTTTTTTCGCCTACTTTTGGTATGGAGGGGAGGTTGTCGGATGGGTCGCCGCGGAGGGCGGCGAAGTCTGGGTATTGTTCTGGTGTGAGTCCGTATTTGTCTTGTACCGCTTGGGGGGTGAAGCGGTGGATGACGGATACGCCTTTCATTGGGTAGAGGACTGTGGTGGTGTTGTTGACGAGTTGGAGGGAGTCACGGTCGCCGGTGACGATGAGGGTTTCGAATCCTAGGGGTTGGGCTGTGGTGGCGAGGGTGGCGATGATGTCGTCGGCTTCGTAGTTGGGTTTTTCTATGGTGGTGATGCCGAGTGCGGTGAGGAGGTTTTTGAGGATGGGGATTTGGCTGATGAATTCGGGGGGTGTTTCGTCGCGTTGGGCTTTGTAGTCGGGGAACATTTCGGTGCGGAAGGTGGTGCGTCCGACGTCGAAGGCGACTGCTACGTGGGTGGGTTGTTCGTCGTTAAGCAGGGTGGCGAGCATGGAGAGGAACCCGTATATGGCGTTGGTTGCTTGGCCTGTGCTGGTGGTGAATTTTTCGGTGGGGAGGGCGTAGAATGCGCGGAAGGCCATGGAATGTCCGTCGATGAGCATGAGGCGGTTTTTCTCGTCAGTCACAGTGCCACAGTGTAGCGGACGGTGGGGACATTTCGGCCGGGCGGTGGCTGTGAACAGGAAATTTCGTGGCTGGGGTGTTTTGGGTTATTATTTCTTTTGCGCCCCAGTAGCCCAATTGGCAGAGGCAACGGATTCAAAACCCGTCCAGTGTGAGTTCGAGTCTCACCTGGGGCACTTGTTATCCCCCACTGTTGCTGGTGTTTGTGCTGGCAGGTGGGGGTTTTGTTTATGGGTGGATGTAACAAGTTGTAGTTTGTTTTAGTTCTTTTTAGTTTCATGTGTCGTCAAATTGTCGTCAAATTTGGTAGTAGGATCTTGCTGCTAGATGCCATGAATGCGAAAGAACCCCCACCCGGCGCGCTGTTGAGTCCGGCAAGGTGTGGGGGTTGTGTGATTTTAGTATTTGTTGCTGATGTCTGTTTGGGGGAAGCCGCAGCCTTCACGTAGTGATTTTAGTTCTTGGTGGATGTTTTGTAGGTCTGTTTGGATTCTGTGTACTGGGGTTTTGGGTTTCGCGTGCCAAAGAGTAGTACAGCGTTGAGTTCGAAAATGTCGCTGTAGTGGGTTGGTTTTTTGTACCCGTCGGTGTAGCTGATTTTGATTGTAGTTTTGGCGGGGATTCCTTCTGCAGAGACGTCGAATTTGCCGTTTTCGTTGGGGAACCAGAACAGCATTGTTATTTCGTAGCCTGGGACCCAGGTTTGGATTGGTTCGCCGAGGAGTCATTGCCGGATGATGTCGAGTGGGTTTTGATGCCATGCTGGGGTTTTTGTTGGGGTGGTGGTTTGGGAAGGTCTGGAATAAATTCAAATTTTACATTGTGAGCAATTGTTTGCCCTGGGTTGGAGATTACTAATTCTGCGCAAGAGAAGGGATCTTCGGCCATGCGTAGATGGGCCTGCATCATGGGCCGGATTCGCTGCTTCTCGAATTCTTTCGTTTGGCGAAACGTCAAAATGGCGGTGATTAATGTTCCGAAGGCAAAGATCGCCAAGATAATGTTCATAATCTGACTAAAATCCACGCTCATCATGATAGATCATTTTCCTAAATAAGTAATGACGAGACTTATTCAATACTGCTCGGGTTAGGGATGCTGTGACTGAGGCGTTTTGGGCTATTATTTTTTGCGCCCCAGTAGCCCAATTGGCAGAGGTAACGGATTCAAAACCCGTCCAGTGCGAGTTCAAATCTCACCTGGGCACTTATTATCCCCCACTGTTGCCGGCGTTTGTGCTGTTAAACTGGGGAGAAAGATCACATAATGAGTAAAGTGTCGTTATAATCTAAAAAATCCCATTTTGGGATATTGCTGGTTGATGGCTGATGTTTATTTTATGCATTCCATCGCTCATGTCATTGCAGGATTCCGAGAGGAAGCAGCCCTCACCCAATCCCAGCTTGCACAACGACTGGGAAAACCTCAGTCTTTTATTTCGAAGTTGGAAAGTGGAGAACGGTCGTTACGCGTTGAGGAATTGCCGCAAATTGCACAAAGTCTAGGGGTTTCACCACTTCGTATTGTTACTCGAATGCTTGGATTACGCAGTGTGCTTGATGATTGGGATATGGATGAAATAGATTTTACTAAATTGATTCTGGATAATCCTTCCATGCGGGGCCTTGTGCTTGGGTATGCGGCTGAATTCATGTTCTGTAAGAAATATCTTGATGCTCGTACAGATATTATGAGTGTGAAAGATGATGATCATGACCGAAAAAGGAAAGGAGATCGACGACTTTGGTATCAGGAAAAAGAGCTTATTATTGAGGTAAAATCCATCCAAACCAATTCTGTCAGGTTACTTCAAGAAAATCCACGATTACTCAGGGGTGGCACCCAAGTGGATGCTTCTGACAGACGTAGGGTAGATTTTTCCGATGGGACTTCACTCGATACAACATGTTTACTTGTTGGTGAATTTGATATTCTTGCAGTAAACTGCCGTCCTTTTACCGATAACTGGGATTTTGCTTTTGCTCTCAATGTGGATTTGGAGCGTAGTTCTTATAAAAAGTATTCTCCGTTGCAGCAATCCAAGCTCATCAAATCAATGCAATATCTTACTTGGCCTTTAAAAGCAGATGGCATATTCACTACTGATTTTCAAGATGTGCTGGATCGCGCATGGAAAATAAAGTAATTCACCTATTTTGAAGAGGCACCACGGCGTCGCTTGGGCCGCGGTTTGATGAATACAAGGAAATAAGAATGGTTTTTCCGGGCATGGACTTGTTTTTTCACTCGGGAGATTCCAGCTTTATTGGTTCGGGTGACGACAAAGAGATCTTTGGCGTAAAAACCGTAGTTGGCGTATTCATTGATGATTTCTACATGTGTTAACCATTGTTTATTTGCGGATACTTCGTCTTGGCATTTGACGATAAGGACACCGTTGTCTTTAAGAACTCGCCATGCTTCTCGCCCGGCGCGGAAATATAGGTCGGTGACTGCCGCATGCCATTTGGGTGGTGGGGTGCCATTGTCTCCGGGAAGAGTGGATTCAGTGCCATTGCTGTAGTAGTCACGAAATCCTGCGTGTGTTCCGGTACCGGCACTGCTGGTTTTATTGGCTCGCAGTAAACCTTCCATGTAGGGCGGGTCTAAAACGACTGCGTCTAGGGAGGCATCATCATAGGGGAGATCACGGCAATCTACTCCGGTAGCAAGATCTGTGGCCAGTAATGTGTAGTTGTCGAGGTTAACGTTGCGCCAAAACACTCCTTTTCCATAGGTGACATCTGCAATGGTGGCGCCTTCTGGGACGTGGAGCGCAAGGATGTTGGGGAATACGTCACTATTTCCTGACTGGTAGGAGGAGAAAATCACATCGCTGCGGGTTTCGCCTCCTTGGGTGCGTTGTGATTTGTTTTTCGATGGCGTTTCGGCAACTTCCACGCCAAATATGTCGAGGACAGGGTATGTTTCTTGTTGCGATTGAGCCATGATTATGAATGTTACCGGAATTATTGTTGCAGAAAGATTCCGGGTTCTTCTTTTATTTCACGCCGCTCCCCCACCGATTGTGCAGTAAAACACCCATTAATCAGATTAGCTGCCTGCTGGTTGGCGGTATTATTTAAGGTGTTTTGTTCAGCATCCGTTGTGTAGGGAGCAGTCTCGTGGCTAAGCATTTCGAATTTACTGGTGATGAGCGTGTGTTTGAGGGGGTGACGGTGCACCGGATTCGCGCGCTTGTCGATTTGCCGGAGCTTCATGTTGTAGCTGGTGATGTTGGGGGTTGGGTGGAGTCGGAGGATAATGTGTCGGATTCTGCTTGGGTCATGGGTGAGGCTGTGGTGTGTCAGGATGCGCGGGTCATGGATTCCGCGGTAGTTTCGGGCAATGCTGTGGTTTCGGGGCAGGCCAAGGTGTCTGGTTCGGTGGTGGTGACGGATAATGCCCAGGTGACAGATGGGGCGAAGGTTTCGGGTAGCGCGGTGGTTTCGGGGCAGGCCAAGGTGCGGGGGAAGGCGAAGGTGAATGGTTCGGTGACAATCACAGATAACGCCCAGGTGCGTGATGATGTGGAGTTAGCTGGGGTGATTACTGTGTCGGTGAATGCGCTGGTGTGTGGGAATGCGTTGGTGACTGGGGAGGTGTTGGTGACGGATAATGCGCAGGTGCGTGATGATGTGGAGATTAGCGGCAAGGTGAAGTTTTTGGGGAATGCGCAGGTGTTTGGTTCGGCGTTGATTTCGGGTTCGTGTCGTATTGAGGATGATGCGCAGGTGTTTGAGCATGCGGAGTTGTATGGTCGGGTGCGGGTGAAGGATCGGGCGCAGGTGCACGGGAGCGCGGTGGTGTATGGCAAGGTGAAGATTAAGGGGAAGTCGAACGTGCACTGATTTGTTGCTTGTCGACGCCCTCCCGGTGGGGTTAGGTCAGGTCGCCGTCGATGTATCGTTGGAGGGTGGGGCCTACCGTTTTGACGAGGGTTTCGGTGTCGAGGCTGGCCATGGGTTCCATGCCGATGAGGTATCGGGTGGTGGCCACACCGGAGATTTGGCTGATGAGGAGGGCGATGCGGGTTTCCCGGTGGGGGTCATCTGGGTCCAGGATGTGTTCTGCGAGCGGCAGGATGGCGTCGGAGATGATGGACCAGGTGGCGGTGGCGTTGCTGGCGATGGCGTGCCGGAGGGCGGCGAGGTAGGATTGACCAGCCGGCGAGGTCCAGAGGATTTCGGCGTAGCGGATGATGCTTTCCCCTAGTTGTTCCCGGGGAGTGGTGGTGAGCATGGTGGTTACTTCGTCCATGTTGATGGTGTAGGTAACAACGGCGTAGAAGAGTTTTTCTTTGCCTCCGAAGTAGTGGTTGATGAGTGCTGCGTCCACGCCGGCGGCGGCAGCTATTTTGCGGACGCTTACTCGGTCGTAGGCGGCGGCGGCGAAGAGTTCCCGCGCCGCTCGGATGATTCGGGCCCGGGTTTGGTCGCCTTTGCTTGTTTTCGCCATACCCCAAGTATTACTTGGTGGTCCGCCGCATCGTCAATGAGGATGCGTACAAGGCCACAATGATGAGGATGATAAGCCCGCCGATGTGGCGCCATACGCTGGTATCAAGGGTGTCGGTGGTGGTAATGGTGCGGACTACTTCAACCGCCCAGGTCATGGGGAGGATTCGGGCGATGGTTTCGAGGATATTGGGCATCGCTTCGAGGGGGATGAAGAGGCCGCAGAGCAGGAGTTGGGGGGCGATAAAGACGGGCATGAATTGGACGGCCTGGAATTCGGAGCGGGCGAGGGCGCTGGCGAAGAGGCCGAGGGATACGCCAAGGAAGGCGTCGAGAAGCGCGAGGACTAGCAGCATGGGCCAGGGGCCGGCGATATCAACGTTGAAGGGGCCGAGCACCATGAAGCAGAGGATGCCAGCCTGGATGAGCCCGAGTACGCCGAAGACGATGGCGTAGGACACCATGAGGTTGATGGTGTTGATTGGGGTGGTGAGGATGCGTTCGAGCGTGCCGGTGGTGCGTTCGCGGAGCATGGCAACTGAGGTGATGAGGAACATCATGGTCAGTGGCAGTATGGCGAGCATGGTGGGGCCGATGCGGTCGAAGGGGGATGCTGGTACTTCGTGGAATTCGTAGTAGAGCAGGCTCAGTAGGACGACTGGGACGATGAGGATGAGGGCGATGGTGCGTTTGTCTGCTTTGAGTTGTTGGGCGATTCGGATGGTGGTGGCGAAATGTTTCATGATGACCCCAGTTATGAATTGTTCGCAATGTAAGCGAGGAAGGCGGCTTCCGGGTTGGTGGTGTGGGTTTCTTGTTGGATCGTGTCGATGGGTGCGTGGGCGAGGATGCGGCCGCGGCGCATGAGGATCACGTTGTCGCAGTGGTTGGCTTCGTCGAGGACGTGGCTGGAGACCATGATGGTGATGCCGGTGTCGGCGAGTTGGCGGAATACTTCCCATAGGGATTTGCGGGTGACGGGGTCGAGGCCGACGGTGGGTTCGTCGAGGATGAGCACTTGTGGGTGGGCGACGAGGGCGCAGGCGAGGCTCACGCGGCTGGCTTGGCCGCCGGATAGGTTTTCTACCAGGGTGGTGCGGTAATCAGTGAGGCCCACGGTTTCGAGCACGTTGTCGTAGTCGGTTGCGCCGTAGAGTCGGGCGAAGTAGGTGATGTTGGCCATGACGGTGAGGTCACGGTAGATGCTGAGGTTTTGGGTGGCGTAGGCGACGGTGGTGCGTAGTTGTGCGCTGCCGGCGGGTTGGCCCAGGATGGTGATGGTGCCGCTGGTGATGCGTTGGCTGCCCACGATGGCGCGGATGAGGGTGGTTTTGCCGCACCCGGAGGGGCCGAGCAGCCCGGTAATGCTGCCTTTGTCGAGGGTGAAGGTGAGTCCGTGAAGGATGTGGTTTTTGGCGCGGATGATATGGAGGTCGGTGACTTCTAACATTGATACTTCTTAACAGGTAATTTACATTGATTGAAACGCATTGTGGTCTAGCTAATGTCCAGCTTTCCCATTCCGTTTACATTACTGAAATGTAATCAATATCATCATCTCCGACTGTCGCGGTCTCGGATTAAGTTGTCGGTGTCCTCGCTAATAGCAAGGACACGCTCCACCGCCGAGGGGATAGTAGGCCTTCCCGGAGGATTAGGGTACGTTTCCAACAATGTTCGGAGTGTCAGACGCACCTGCACATCCAGTATACGTTCGGAGCGCATCGCGTCGATGGTGTGTTCCATTTCGGCCTGCTGGGTTTCCAGCTTTTCGATCTTCCGCCATAGATCTTCCCGAAGCCGATTACCGGCTTCGAGGGTGAGCTGGAGTTCGCTCTGCGCTAGCTGAGCTTTTGCGGTTTCTGCTTCTCGCTCCGCAACAGCGCGCGCCGCTGCCGACTCCAGCGCTTTCGTTCGCCAGAGTGTTCTCTGCACGATCACCGTGGTGGTCAGCGTGGTCACCAGGGTGAGGAGTGCAATACCAATGCTCTCGGTAATTCCTAGACCCGATAGCGATAGTCCTGTCACTGGGTCCATGTGGCCTCCCCAGTCCTAGGATAGGGCCACCGCGGAATCAACCACTGCCGCCACCAAGGCGGGGTCCAGGCTGCGGATCAGCGCCTCAACCGCGGTAAGCAGCACGATTAGCTGGTTGGCCATTCCTTCACCTCCCGATGGGCCGGAGTGTGGGTGTCAGCAGTAGTCGCCGGCGTGGCGTCAGCAGCTGGAATCACCACCGCCGGCGTGCCTGATGCGCCAACCTTAGACGTTGCGATAGATGTCAGCACGGATGCGATGGCTGCGGTGACCGCGATGCCCAGGCCGGCTTGCCAGTCCACACTGTAGACGGCATCACCAATCGTGATGGTTGCCAGCAATGCCTGGGCGAAGGTTCGTGCCGCACGGTCAGCAGCATCAATCCAAAAAATACGGGTCCACATTTACTTGTTTCCTTCCTTGAGTAGGGTTTCGATCCGGTCGAGGCGCTCCGGGAGCGTGGCTACCGTGCGGGCGATTTCCGGGATGAGCTTGATTTTGTCGGCCACGAAGTCGACAAAGGTTTTGCCTTCGGTGGCTTTCCAGCCTGTGAAAAGAGGTTTGTCATCTTTCCATTCGGGGCCAACTAGTTGGTCTAGGATCCAGCGCACCATGCGTGGTTCTCCTTCTTCTTGTTGTGGTTGGTTAGGTGAGTCGAGGAGTTCGGCGGCGTAGGCCAGCACGACGTCGAACGGGAAGCCAGGGCCGGGGTCGGTGTGGTCGACCTCCCGCCAGGCAGCGGAAATTTCCGCATGGCCATGAACGCCACGAGCCCCGGCGCGGAGTTGATCGGCGTCGATGAACTCCAGAGGGATGTCGTAGAGTTGCGACCAGCTGGCGATTTGTTCAGCGGTCCGCCGCAGCTTGGCGTCGTCGGCAAGCCAGTCTTCGCGGCTCATGCTGGCGTAGCCGGTCAAACTGATGTGGAGGCAGCGGGCGTTGCCGGTGGGGCCTGCTGCGTACGGCATGAAATCATCCGTGTTGCACAAAATGAGGTTGCCGTCGGCGCCGGCGAGCACGTTATAGCTGGAGCCGTTAGCGGGGTTTGTTTGCCACTGGGCGACGGCAATGCCGTCTCGTTCTGGCGGGCACTCCACTGTGTGGACGCAGATCGACTGAATAGTATCGAGGGAGCGGTAGCCGACGCCGGGCATGTCCGCGGTGAAATCAGCATCGTATCGGATTTCCATGGTTCCTCCTTCTTCTTGGGTTGGGGTTTCAGGTATGGGGTTGGGGTCGCGCGATGCGGTGTTGTTTGGGTGTTGGCCCCAGTAGTCGCCGAGCACGAAATTGATATCGCAGTCGATGCTGCCCACGGTTTCGCTTCCCGGGCGCTGGTACAGCACTGCTTCCGTGGCTAGGACGCCTCCGCTCCAGGCCGCAGTCTGCCACGCCAGGAACTTTCCGCCGCCCAAGTCAGCAATGAGCGCATCTGCGGCAGCCCAAGCGATCACCCTGGAATGCCCGTAAATACCGACTCGTTCACGCCCTAAGACTTCGCAGCAGGCGCGGAAATATTCGGATGCGGTGCCGTTCCACTCATCAAGGCTGATAGGAAAGTCCACGGCGAAAAACACCGGGTAGTCGCCACAGTCGAGCTCGTCGAGTTTCCGCTGGGCCGCCTGGGCGTCGGCTAGGCCACCGCCATAGCCACGCATCACGTCAGAGTCGGATTCCTTGCCAAACTGCCATACGAAAGCGACCCCCAGGCCATGAGCTTGGAGGTCATCTAGTTCAGCCTTCTGGATGGGCTTTCCCCGCATCCAGCTAGCCCTGGGTGGGCTGATGTAGCGGATCACGCCATCATGGCCGGCGGCACGAATCGCCGCAGCTGGCGGCACGCCAGCACTGTAATCAAGAACGGTTAACACAATGTTTTTCTCCTCATTGGAAAGTCATGGGTAGCATGTGGTGGGTGGCGTGCAAGCCCAGCGTGCGGCGGATGAAATCAACCCCCCGGGGGCGGACACGAGTCGTATGCGTTACCACCTGGGTGCCGTTTGAACGGGTATAGCCGCCGGCCTTCACCTCGAAATAGGTTGCGTAGCGTTGGTATGGGGTGTTCCGCATGTCACCTTTAGTAATCAAGATGCCCCGGTTCCGCAGCTCACGGAAAAGTGTGTTCTGCCCAATGCCTAGCATTTTCGCCACCGTGCCCATGCTGTAGGAGCCGGTGGAATCAATAAAACAGTCGTAGGCATCCGCCTTCGGCTGGAGCTGCTTATTAGCAGCCTCTAGGGCTAGGCGTTCCTCTTCGGCATTGAGCGCAATTAAAAGAATCTCAGATCGGGTCAACTGCGATGGATCAAACGCCGGCGCCATGCGGGCACGCTTTTCCACCTCGATGAAATAGCGGCGGGCTTGCCTACCCCTAGCGGAGCGCTGGATCATGGCAATCTCCTTTGCCATGTCCAAAGACACAACATGATTCAACCGCGGCCGAGACGGCATTCCCGCAGGTGGCGCCGAATGCTCATTTTTGAGCGCATAGTCCACACCCTCCTCAAAACCGTAGGCAACCATTCGCGGCCACCAATCTTTATAGGGGGTTTTCACTTCCAGAAAACTATGAAGGTCACGCCCTAGCACCGCCTGACCGCCCTCCCCCATGTTCGTAATAGGGATGAGCTGGCCGCCGCCTGGTGTATGATTATTATCTGGTTTCGACATGAAGAGTCTCCTTTCGAAATTATTTTTGTATTAGGAAACCCGCGGCCTCACATTTGAGGGGCCGCGGGTTTCCGCATTCGTGCCAGTTTGTTTGTTAGTTAACGGCGAAATCTCGGATGTACATGCCCATGCCGTACCCTGTCTTTGCTGCAGGGTCCGAGAAATTCACGCTCACCACGCCTTCCTTCGTGATGGTGCACCAACCGGGGGTGCTGCGTTTCTCTGGGCTGGTGAGGAAGAAATCTACATCCCGGGCCACTGGGCGTAATTTCGGCGGGAGGGTGCCTTTCACACCAGCGGAAGCAGCCCCGACAACGGCCCACACCATAGCGCCAATCCGGGTGAAGACAAGTTGACCGTCATCCCAGCGGACAATATCATCATTTTCCGGCACATCAATGCGCCGATTCACCTCCTTGATTTTGGTATCAACATAGCCCTTATTAGCAATATGGGTGGCGGTGACAGGATCGCTGACATCCGCGTTACCGGTGTCACTGCGAATCATGAGGGAGGACTGGCCAGGGGTGAGGAATGTTGAGGCCACCGGGGGAAGGCCCTGGATATCACGGAGTTGGTGCGTGTGCTCCTTATCGGCCTTCTCCAGCCGGAGTTTGTTATCGGCTTTGTCCACGTAGTCCTTGTTGGTTGCATGAGCCGGCTTAGTGATCGAGGGCGTGGTGATAGCGATCCGACCATCCGCCTTGGTCTTCACAAACGCAGCCCGTTGCGCATCATGATGGATACTGAAATCCACATCTCCCGCAGTAATAACCTTAGGCTCAGCAGCAGTGCCAGTCAGATCTCCAGCAAGTTGGATTTTGCCCTGCACGGTAGCGGTGGCAGGAGGCGTCGGCTGTGCCGCAGCAGTGGCGTTTTCCGCAGCAGTTGCTGCTTTCTTCGCCGCCACCTCAGCAGCGCGTTCTGCAGTGATGGCACCCTGCCAGGCAGCATAGGCGCGGTCAGCGTCCGCCGCTACCGCTGATTCCACTGACGGCCGGTACTGGAAACTGCGCTCCATGCACGTACGCAGCGACACCGGGCCAGTTCCCTCAGGGACCACAACCTCAAACGGGGCACTGCCGCGCACGGATTGGGTACGGATCTGCACCAGCAGCGGGCCAGACTCTACCTGGACCTCGGCTTTGCCGTCGGTCAGATCAACATGCACGGGGGCTGTCATGATAACCGACCCCGTGAAATCGGCGGAGCCGCGGAGCGCTGGTGCTTGCAAGAGCACGTAGTCCTCGGGGTGGGGCTTACCGCCCACATCGCGCAGGTCAATGATGAGTGTTCGCATATTTTTCCTCCTTGTTGGTTTTATACTTCGTCTCGGACAGTCTGCTCACCGAGGTTTTCGACTTCATGTGAATGGCGGATAGCAGAAAAACTTGAATAGCGGGTGCCGCCATAGCACGTTCGCCAGTTCGCCATGTAGATCTGGATCTTTGCTTTATAACCAGGCCGGTCAACTACCACCGGTTCCGTTGCCAGCACCAGCGACTGCGCATATTGTTGCGGGGTCTCAAAAGTTGCTGCGACCTCGTGGTACAGCTGACCCTCAGGCGTGTACACCAACAAGTTCACATCACAGTAACCCCAGCCGGTATAGATAGTTTTCCCAATATGACACCTGGCGTTAAACGTCCACAGCCCCTTCGCATCAAGCACAATCATGCCGTTTTCCGTATCCAAATGCGCATTCTTCGCAGGACCCACTTGTCCCTTAAAGGGCAAAGTCCGCGCTGCATTTGCCTGCCAGGCACTATTCAAATTCACCGTCTGATACGCGCACACATAGCCCGGCGCGCCGTCGAGCAGGTCGATGCGGTCGTTGAGGGCGAGCTGGCCGGAGAGCCCAGTCTTGATTTCTTTCTGCATCGGTTTAATGAGACTCCCCACCGCGTCGAAGACCCGGTTCAGTAGGCTGCCGATGAATTCGAGGCCGGTCTTAACGACGAAGGTGGCGCCGGTGGCGAGAGCCCGGAAGATGTCGGCGATGCCGCTGAGTACGGTTTTGCCCAGGTCGGCCATGAGCTCGGGCAAACCCTTCTTTCCGAAGGGCATGGCTTCGAGCGCCTGTTGCCGGGCGCGGTCTTTGACGGTTTTCTCGGTGTAGGGGGTGATTGTTTTGACCTGGGCACCTACTAGCGTGTCCCCGGTGGTTTTTAGTGGGTAATCGCCGCTTTCGATGAGGGCCTTTGGGTCAGTCATAGTTTACTTTCGCCTCCTGCCGTGTGGTGGGTTCCGGGGGTGTGAGATCTGTAGTGAGCTGGTCGAGCAGGGCGCGTTTTTCCGCCATGGACAGGTGGGAAATGTCCGGGGCGGTTACCTCGGGCGGGAGTGGCTGGTTGATGTCTACCCATTTGCCGCCGGCGGCGGTGATCCAATCGTGCGGGCCTCGGGGCGGCACGTATTTTATTTCCTGCAGTTCTGGGTGGTGGCGGAAGCCGCACCGGTAGAGGTGTTCTGACCATTGCCTAAGCGTGCTGGTGGGGACTACGAGGGGCGCGGATGCGGCGGGGCCGGCCAGGCCGACAAGGGCCCAGAGGGCGTGTTCTTCGGGGGATTCCGAGTCGCAGGCGGTTTGGAGAGGGATGGGCATTAGATGACTCCTAGATCATGGATGCTACTCATGGAGGATTTCACCCTGGTGAGGATTTGCTCCAGGGGTGAGTGCTGGGCCTGGGGATCCCCGCAGACACACGCCCAACCGCGGGTGTCGCGGTCAAGTTCGTAGGTGATTTCAGTGACCTGCTCCACCACTACCTGGTCGCCAGGGAGGCCTTTGATGGTGGCGCCGATCCGATCACCCAGGAAGAAATGGCCCTGGCCCCGGTCACCGATAAACCATGGGGCGCCATCGCCGAGGGTGAGTTTGTGGGAGGTTTTTTCGCGGGTGTCCCAAAACCCCTCCCGGAGCGCGGCCAGAGCGGAAAGCGTGTAGCCGCGGTCTGCCCCGTCGGCGAAATGCTCCCAGTATTTTGACCAGCCGAGGGTGCGGCTACGCTGGATCGACTTGAGTGACATCCAGGCCAAAATAGTGTCCTCGTAGAAGGGTTTGAGGAGAGTATCCGCAATGACGCCGATGGTCGGTGTGGCAATGAACATACCCAGGTAATTACCAACCAGTGTCACCAGGGAGGATAGGGCTTCGTTGACGCCGTAGGTGGAGTGGCCGCCAGTGAGGATTTGCACCGCGGTAGCGGGTTCCCAGGTGAAATCCGCGGCCTCTATACCGGTTAGCGGAGCATCCCGGTACAGCACATAAGGGCACTGGGGGATGGTGCCAAGCCAATTCGGGGCAGAATACTTCACCGGGATATTTGGGTTGGGGATCACTGTGTGCTCGGTGTCAACGTTATGTCCAACCAGTTGTTGGGTGGTGCGGAGGAAGCCTTCCCGGATAGTGCCCCACAAGGAGGTTCCTTCAGGATCAAACCACGAGGACTTGTCCACAATGTCGATAATCAGGCACCCGTGCCGGATTTTCGCACCCGGCCACGGGAGCGGATCCCCTGTCAGGTACCTACGGCAGTCCACCATCAGCTGGGCCTGCCGCAGCGGACTGGACGCCATATCATGCCACGTTTTCATCCGCGACGAAATAATGGTCCATGGGGTGGTATCACCACCGATCCGCCCCGGCGCGACTTGGATCGCCCAGGTGTGGGGGTTGAAGGTGTCGGTCCATTCGGTAAGGTCGAGTGGGTCGTCAGGGAGCGCCCACACGGACCCCTCCAAGCGCCAGATGTTGAGCATGAGGGCGGTTTTGAGTGCCCACCGGGTGGGGCCTAGCAGCATAAACGTGCGGGGGAATTGGACTGCCGCCGGGGTGAGTGGGTTGGGCCAAATGTAGATGTGCTTGAGTTCTTCGTAGTCGTGGAGGAAATTCAGCTCTAGGTATCTTTGGCCTGTGCGTTCTTTTACTAGGCGGGTGGATTTCAGGCGGCCACTCCAGCGTGCCCCGTCTTTGTCCATGGTGACGTGGATGTTTTTTGTGGGGCGCCTGTGGTGGTCGAGGGCCCAGGTGGCAAGCCAGTGATCTATCGGGATGGTGATGGTACCGGCCCCGGTGTCGTTGAGTTTCCACTGGAATTTGGCGTGGATGGCGTCTACCAGGCGGCCTTTGAGGTTCCAGTCACCGTCCCAAAGCCGGATGAGGGGTGGGGTGCGGCGGGCTAGGATGCGGTCTTGTCTGAGGGTTTGGCCTTTCCGCCACACTCCTTCTAGCCGGTCTAGGGTGGTTTGGTCGAGGGTTTGGGTGCCTGGCATGAGGTGCGGAGTGGTGGTCATTAGAGCCTCCTTCCGCCCCACGGCCTGGTCCAGTATTCGACCATGCGGCATTGGATAGATGACTCCACTCCCCCGGTGAGGGTTGCTTTGACTGGTACCACGGTGGGTGGTGTGTGGGGTGGGAGTGGGTAGAGGAAATCCACACCGGCAAACCTGCCAGCAATGTTGGAGCCGTTGGCGGCTACGTAGCGTTCATGGCGTGGATAGGTGTCAATTGTGAGGTCTTCCCCGGGGCGGAGTTGTGGGGTGGTGATGGTGCGGCGCCCATCGCGGCCAGTGGGGTCCGCGAAATCATAATCAGGGATAGTCCACTGGCCGGGTGCGGTCATCGCCCACTGCAACCATAGAGGCCGATCGGTGGGGTTATGCACCGTCAGCGTGCCGCTGGTGCTGCCCGGGGTGGCCTTGAACGCTGCCACGTGCGTGTCCCCTTTCCAGAATGGGAACGGGGCGCGCAGGTTCAAGATGAGCTTGGAGTGGTGGAGAAACCTGGGGTCCTTCTTCGACTGTGTTTTACTCTCCTTGAGCTTGACAACCTCTAGGGTGCGGCACTCACTGTTGGTAGTAACCATGATGGTGGCGGGAGTATCCGGGGCGAAGCCCGAATAAAAACGGGACTCGATGGTTTCCCAGTCGCCGGTATCACCGTAGATATCAAACCCCAGCACCAGGTCGATGGGGTCGATAGTGTGGCCCAGGTAGGTGGACCCCTCCTGGAACGCCGACTGCTGCCAGATCCCCGAGATCGGCGCCTCATCAAATAGACCCTGGGGGTCCTCGGCCAGTTCGACGCCCTCCGCGCCCACACCCGCACCGGAAACAGTCCACGTGCGACCGTGAATGTCCGTGATGTCGATGCGGGCGGGGGTTCCAATATCCAACACAACCAACCAACTCCTTCCAACGGTGTACCGGCTATGCGCCATTCATGGCCATGACCTGTTGCCGGGCGTGCATCTCTGACCTGCGCAGGCCTTCCTCCACGTTGTTCGTTTCAATGTGATAGTGCACCTCCACCGGTGTGGGCGGATCCTCAGGTGGGTTCGGCGGGGTGCCCGTGACGGCTTGGGTGATGGCCCTAGCGTGCTGCGGATCAGCGTTGAGCATTTCCAGCAGTGGCCTGGCATGCCGCGTTGCCGCCTCCCGCACCACGAATTCACCGTTAGAAATCCATGCGGGGATGAGATCATCAGTGGGGCCACCAGGGCCTTCCACCAGGCCACCACCTGCATAGCCGTGGCCCTGACCCCACATCGTGGTCAAATCAAAACCATAACGGCTGCGGTAGTAACGCAAGGCCGCCACCATATTCGAGAACGGATTCCGGCGGTCGTCCGGTAGCTCGGGGTCCCGGTGGGCGGCATAGGTTGCCGGAATGATCTGCAACAATCCCACACCCGCCGATTCCCCGGACCCATTCACGTCCACGATCTGCTGGGCAATATTCGGGTCGCCACCGGATTCTGACTGGATCTGCCTTATCATGGCATTAACCTGCGCCGGATTGTCAGCATCGAAACCAACCCGGCGCATCGCCGCCATGGCCATGCCACGCCACTGCTCAGCGCCGCCGCCTGGCACATACACATGGTCAATATCACCGTCATCGGCTTTTGGCGCTTTGATCGGTGAGAGGCCGCCCACCAGATCCAGGCCGGTGACCTCTACCGTATCCACCTGCGGGTCGGCGTCAATCACGCTCGCTGCCGCCTGGGACAGGCTGGTGATTTCTTTCTGCTTCGCGGCGGTGCCTGAACGCTTCGATACGCTCTGGCGGGCTTTTAGCCACTGGCTATAGGCCTTCACCATCGGGATATCATCAGACACACCAACCAGGCCCAACAGGTCCTTAGTATGGCCTGCCGCCGCGGTCTTAGCGAAATCAGCAACAATCTCCGAAATGGAAGACGGGCCATCTGATTTCGCCCCGGTCACATACGAATCCGGGTCAGACTTACCCGAAGCCCGGAACGACTTGAGCTTATCGCCCGCCGGGTCAGTGGTCTCCACAGCACTAGCAGAAGCAGCGTCGGTGTGGCCGAAATCAATATCGCCCAAACCGCCCATGCGGGGCACTTTAATCGGAACGAAAAACTCTGCAGGCACGTGCGCATGATCCGTGTACTGGGGGTGGCTAGCAGGTGCCGCACTGCCGCCGAACTGCCCATTGCCGCGGCTGCCACCCATCTCAACAGCGGTGCCGGACGGGAGGGTGCCGGAAGTGTGGCCGCCACCCGGGCCCCCGTTATACCAGCCAATCTGCAGTGACCCAGAAGGCCCCAGGCCGGGAAGGAACCCTAAAGCGCTGAGGCCTTCTTTCTCTGATGCGGTTGTGAACCGGCCGCCCCAAGGGTCAACGCCCGCCGTGTAGCGGGCGATCGCCGACATGGCGCCACTACAGTCGCCCCAGTGGACGCCGCCCCACACGTAGGGTTTGCCTTCCAGGTCGGAAGCGAAACTGTCCAAATCGTCAATGGTGATACCGCCCTCGGCGAAAGCGCGCACATCTGTGGGACCTAGGCTGCCCTTCGCTACCGGGGCGAAGCCCTTCCCCTTAGCATCCACCAGACTGTAGCCGAAGTGTTCCGCCACCGCGGCAGTAATCGCCACAGCGCGGGAGCGCCGGTGGTCATTAGCCAAAGGGATGTAGGCTTCGCCGCCGGTCTCGGGCTCTGCCCATACACGCCATTCGCCACCAGCGGCAATCTGCGGGGAATGATCTTCCCCACCAGCAGCATAACGGCGAACCGAACCTGTAGCGTGGCGGCTAGCGCGACTGGAGAACGGGCTGCGGATCGCGCTCAGCTTATCGCTAAACCACTCCGTAACGCTTTCCCACATGTCTTTCATGCCATTCCACAGACCACTAATGATGGTTTTGCCAGCATTAATCAGCCAATCTTTGGCGCCCTTGAACACGTCAAGCACTAGCTGGCGGATACCCTTCACCTTTTCCACTACGGTCTTCACACCGCTCGCTACCGCGCCCGAGGCGTTATTCCACATGGTCATGAACTGGTTCACTAGCCGCTTGCCGAAATCAACGATCAGGTTAACAGCACGGGAAATGAACTGCTGGAAACTGCTGATGATCTTCGTGATGAACTGGCTAGTCGCAGCAACCAACCGGGCTTTGAAGGAATCCCAGTTCGTCACTGCCTGCACCACAAAGTTAATGATTGCCGCCAGGACCTTCACGACGGCGCCGATGAGTTCACCGATGATAGCGATCACCGGAGCAACAGCCGTAATAATCGTGGCGAATACCTGCACCAGACCTACAATCGCCGGCATCAGAGCCCCAATGACCCCGATTAGCGGGGAGATAATATCAAACGCCAACTTGGTGAATACCGGGATCAGCGGAGCCACCGCATCAAAGATCTGCTGCCATGCCGCCACCATCTGCGGAAGGAACGGCATCAACTGCCCCAAATACTGCGTCACCAAATCGGCAAGCATGCCCACCAGGTCCGAGAAAATTGGGGCCAGCTGCTGAATCAGTGGGGTCAAGGCCGTAGCAGCAATTTGGATCACTGGCGCTAACGCACCTACCACCTGGCTCAAACCCTGCGCAACCGGCACCAGCACAGCAGTCAGCAACTCGCCCAACACGGGAAGAAGCGGCGCCAACGCGGCACCGATATCGCTCAGCAGCTGGCCAATCGGCCCCATCGCCGGAGCCAAAGCAGACAACCCATCCGCGAAACCCTGCACAAACATCTGAACACCCGGCGCGGCCTGCTGGATGAAATCGCTGATGGCCGGCATGATCGTGGTGCCGATAGAGGTGAGGGCTGTGGATAGGATAGGCATGAGGGCGGCCAGGCCATCAGTCATGGAAGAGAAGAACGACCCCAGTGCCTGCTGCCCCTGCACGCTATTGACGAACTCGTTGACCATGGATAGCACCTGGCCAAGTGGGCCCAGGGAAGACTGGCCGGCGGTGGCGGCGGCCTGGAACACACCGCTGATGATGCCGCCCACGTCAGCTAGGGTTTGGCCGATGCCTTTCAGGGTGTTGATGCCGTTTTGCACCCACTGGTCGAATTGCCCGGTTTGGGTTGCCTGGGTAAGGAATTCGCCCAGGCGGGCACCTGCCTCACCCAGATATTGGCCTAGCTGGGGCAAATATGCGGAGCTTGCTGCGCCGATATCCACAATGGCTTGGGTGAGAGGTCCGGCAGCTTGGTTTGTGCCGGCAAACGCTTGCCGGGTGTTTTCCAGCATGGTGGCCAGTCCGGTTTGGGAAGCCTCACTGGATAGTGCTGCGATGTTTGCGCGCAGCCCAGTGTTGATTTCGCTAGCGATCCCCGCCAGGCCGGTCTTCAGCACGGGGAGCTGCACGGTCGCCAGGTTCGTGACGTCCTCAGCCAAGCCGTCGAATAGATTGTCCTGCACCGCGAATTTCAGGTCCTGCCACTGGTCGCCCAAGGCCTGCATGGCCAGCACGAATTCTTGTGCTTTCGGGGACAGGTTCGCTAGGGCTTCGGCGAAGGGGTCGACGCCACCAGCAGCGGAAGACGCCCCCTTCGCCAGGTTTTCCAGGGCGTCATCGAGGCGTTCCTGGGCGACCAGCACGTTTTCGTTTGCCTCTAGCAGGGTGCGCTGCGCGTCGGCTTCCCCACGGGTGGCGGCCTCGACTTTTTCCTTCGCGTCCTGAACCTTCTGCGAGCCCTCGATACCGGCGTCGTTCGCTGCCTGCACGTCCTTGGCTAGCTGGTTGTTTTTCTCCCGCACTTCATCGAGGTTTTTGACCGCTTTGCGGTATGCCAGGTCAGCTTCGGCGATATCCAGGCCGGAAGAATCCTTATCGGCCTGGGCGTCAATCAGGGATTGGCGGGCGCGGGCGACCGCCAGGACAGCTTCTTCTTCCCCTAGGGCCGCGTCTTCCAGTTCACCCTTGAGCTCTTTCAGGTCTTTGACGGCTTCTTTACGGGCGTCGTTGAGGGCGTCTTGGGCTTTCCGGGTGTTCTTCTGCGCGTCTTCTACCCGACGTTCGGCGTCTTCTACCCGACGGTTGGCCTGCACTAGGCCGCGTTCGGCAGACTCCACCTGCCGCTGGAGTTGTTTCAGCTTGTCCGCGGTGTCGTCGGCTGCGCCGCCGGCGGATTTCCCCATGGCAGAAAACGCCGCACCCACACCGCTCAGGCCGATGCCTAGGGTGGCCAGGCCTGCCGCGGCAGATGCAGCTATGCCGGGGAGTACACCCAGTACACCGATCACGCCGGAGGCGGCGGCTGCTACAGACGCCAGGGGGCCGATACAGCCAGCCGCGGCAACGCCAATGATGCCGATGCCGGTTGCTTGAGCTGCCACCATGCCCAATGATGATGCGGCACCAGCAGCCTGCGTGGCCATGGATGACAACCCGGCCGCGGCGCCACCTGTGTCCACGTCGATCTTGGCTTTACGGTCGCGGGCGGCAGCAGCGATCTTTGCTTTCGCCGCCGCGGTATCCGCATCAACCTCAACCGTGGTGTGGCGTTTCTTAGCGGCCTGGTCGATACGCTCCTTAGCGGGGGCAGTATCAGCATCAACCTCGACGGTGACTTTCTGTGGGCGGGTGAGATATTCGATACCCGACTTGGCGTCTGCGGTATCTGCCTCGGCCTGGATCGTGAGTTTCTGGTCCCGGCCCAGCTGGGCGATCTTCCCCTTGGCTGTGGCAGCGTCCACGTCCACGTCAATCTCAGCGGTAGGGAGGTTTGCCATTTCAGCGCGCAGTTGCTCCCGGAAGTCGCTCAAATCCGGGCGGATCTCCACGCCAAATTGGGCATTAATCCGTTCTAACTCCGCTTTCAGGCGCTTAGAGAACCCCGAAAGATTCGGCCTGATCTCAACCTTCGCAACCCCTGCGGTGTATTCAGCCATAACCAACACCCCCCGTTTTTTGTTTGTGGTTGTTTAGCGGTTTTCTACCCGATCCCCAAGCAGACCCGCGAGCAGATCATTCATGTCAGTTTTCCGTTGCTGCTGCTCCAGACGGTCAGCAGCGGTTATCGGTCGGGGCGGCGGCGGCAGCGACGTCTCCAGGCGGGCTGTGATAGCGCACAGGGCCTGAGTAAGCTCAATTAGCTGCGTGAGTTTCGCTTGGGTGCCGTCCCACTCCCGCAGCGACGGGGGCGCATGCGGGTTCTCTTTCCGATCCCGCAGCACCTGCTCCGCCAAATCATCGTCGTCAGCGAGAGCCGCCAGGTAGTGCGACCCTGGCGGCAACTGTTCTAGGAGCTCAATAAACGTCGCCCAATGCCGTACGCCACACAGGAAATCATCGAGGTCGATATTTAGATAGTGGTGGAGATCCCACCTAATCTCCGGCCCGTACTTGTTGATGAGGCCGGTTACATAGGGAAAGTGACTAGCTCGTCAACAATCCCTTCACCGTAGAAATGGGCTTGGATGTCAATGAACACACCAATGGCTACTTCCTCAGCGTCATCACCAACACTGTTCAACGCGGCCAGGAAGCGGCGGTAGTCATCCTTGAACAGGAGTCGCAGCACACCGGTGGCGTTGCCGGCGCGGGACATCTCCTCAATGGCGAGCCGATCAGTATAGACAGGTTTTTGGATCTCAATCGGCGGGGTGAAACCATACTCTTCACCCAGCACAAAAGGGTCATCGGTCACAAACGTGCGGCGGCGATGCCCAGCACGGTTTTGCATGGCCATGCCGCGGGCGCGGAATTTTTCAAACCGGTCCCCTGCCAGATCCGTGGCCTGGTCGGCTTGGGGCTTTTTCGTGGTACTGGTTGTGGTTTTTCTTGGCATGATTTATTTGTCTCCATTCATGGGGGCGGTGAAAAACCGCGGTAGGCGATGGTGCTTACCGCGGTGATTGATGGCGGTTATTAGGTGAACTGTGGGCTAGAGTAGGGAGCCCATCTTTGAGTAAGGGGTGACCTGCACCCGGTGGGCACCAGTGAGGGAGGTGAGTACCTGGCCTACGGACGTGGGGCTTGCCGACCATAGCCCTAGTGCGGTGCGGATCCGCCCCGGCCACTGCCTATCCAACGCGGTAGACAATGCTGTGGCTTTCGCCTCGTCACCGGTTGTGTAGTAGGCCCACACCTGGAGCTCGTCAGCAACCCGCAGCAGCTTGGAATAGTCATGGCCACTACCCACATCACCGGCCACCGGGGTGGCCCAGTTCGCGCGCACGTCCATGATGATAGGGATTCCCCCGGTCAGGCCGCGGCAGTGGCCGATGAAATCGGCCATCTTCGTGGTCAGCCACTCCTGGTATTCCTTGCTCTCATGCGGGGTGCCATCACCCCGGCGCGGCCAGTCAGTGGCGCCAGTATCACTCTTGTATAGGGTGAGGTCGTGGGCGGAGAACGAACCGGAATCCCAGAACAGTTCGGTGATGATGATGCCGTCAATCAGGTCCCCGTACTCGGCGGTAACCTGGGCAACGGCACCACCCAGCATGTCCCGGATATCACCGGGGTTGGTGAGTGCTGCGGGTGATGGCATGTCCCGGATAGTGCCGTCCCGGGAGACTGCTTTCCACTCGGGCTGTTTCCCCAGTGTGGTGGAGATCATCATGTCCAGGGTGAGGAAAACATTCTCGATGCCGGCACCACGAAGGGTGGTGATGGTGTCCCGGATGGGGTTTTTCCCGGCGTCGATAGACACCCGCTCTGGGTGGGCCGGCCATGGGAAGAGCGTCCATTCGGGGCGGCCCACAGCCAGGTCAATAGTGTTATAGTCCTTCGCTATGGCCTTCTGGGCGATAGTCGCCCAGTCGCGGTCAGCCGCGTTTGAGGTGTCTTCCCACCCAACACCAATGGCTCGGGTTTTCACCCCTGCCCGGTCGGCAAGCCTGCCCCGCAGGGCAGACTGCTGTACTTGTTCCCGTACAGTGCTGGCGGGTTTTGTTTCTAGCGCGGTGAGTCGCTTAGTGATCGGCCCAAGATCAACTGGGGGTTGGGCTTTGAGGGCTTCGGTGACTGCGGTTTTGATCGCCTGCGGGTCTACCTGCGCAGGCTGGTCTTTCAGCTTTTCCAGACTAGCAACCCGGGTTTTCAGGCTTTCACTAGCGACGGTCACAGCGTCGGCGGTGACGTGGGCTGATTCGATGCCCTGCTCGATACGACCGAGCCGCTCCGCCGACAGAGGGGTATTAGGGTCGTTATTATTCCAGACGTTACGGGCATACGCCATGATTCCTCCTTCTTATGGGGCGGCGGTTGGTAGGAGCCCTCGACCGGGTAGGGTGTTGTTACCGGCGAGGGCTAGGAGGGGTCCTTAGTGACCTCCACCGTCTTCGGGAAACCACCACCGGTGAGGTCAGTGGCGGTGATTGATGGGGCGGCGGATACCTTAGCGATCACAAAACCGGCATCCACCGTGCCGGTAGCCTCAGCCTCGTTTTCACCCAAAGCACGGAGAGCCGCCTGCACAGCCGCGGCATCAGCGTTATAGGGGATGGCAGCGGTGGTTTTCCCACTAATGGTGATGGTGTAAGTGCCGCCCGTGGCGCCCTTGACGGAGAACTTGAACTTGCTATCTGAGAGCTTGTGGGCGCCAGTGATGCCCATGAGCTTCGCTAGCTCCGGGGTGAAGCCGGGGCCGGCCAGGCCGAACCCGTACATGGAGCCGTACTTTTCATCTTCCTGCGCAGCCAAGGTCAGCGGGAACGTTAGCGCATCCGTTTCAGAGAAGGACTGTTTGCCACGCTTTTCGACCGTGATCTTGGGGAAAACGAAATGCGGGTAGATCTCGGCGCCTGGGTCGCCGTCCTTAGCGAGCACCAGGGCGGAGTATTCCCGCACCCGGGCAGCCCGGCGCTTCTTAGCGAAAAATCCGGTGCCCTCATCGTACTGCCCCTCCAGAAGATCGTAGAACATTTGCAGGGTTCGCCAGCGGGATTCTTGGGCGGTGAAATCAATCGTAAACGTTTCATCGGTCACGAATGTGCGGCGTCGGCCGCGGCTACCATAGCCCTCAGGGCCTTCCACCTTCGAGTCGGGGGCCAGCTCAACGCCGGCTTTTTTCTCACCTTCGCCGATTGGGAACCAGCCTTCCGGCAGCTCTAACAGCTTACCTGTGCTATCGGTGATGCGATCTGGGATTTTAGTCCCATAGGGGCACAGCAGAAGCGCGTAGTCCAGGGCCGCAAAAAGCAGGTCATCTGTTTTATCTTTTAATTTGTAGAAATCCGTGGTGGTCACGGCTATCTCCTCTCCCCGCACGGTGCGGGCATTAAGAAAGCCCCTGGGTCTCCCGGGGGCAAGGGTTGTTATTTGTGGCTTCGGGGCCGGCGGATCGTGATCTCATAAAGAGCATTCACATACCTGTGGTCGGGGTTGATCCATGGTGGCATTACTGATCCCACCCGCTCGGTGATACTCACGATACGGACCGGTACTTGCGGGTGAGTAGGGAAAACGTCTAGCATCCACGCCCTCAAGTAGCTGTTGATTTTCTGGGCGTCAGCACGGGTTTCCGCCAATACCCCAATCTCTACGAGTGGGACATCCACCTGGTTATTGATGTCAGCAGCCCCGGTGGTGCGCTGTACCACAATCAGTGGGGCTTGCTGGATCTGGGTTTCGTAGTCGTCGGGGATCCACGTGCCCACCCATGGCTGGGGCGTCATCTGCTGGGCTACCTGGTCGAGGGCGGCCACAATGATTTGTTCAGCATCCGGCCACGGCACCAGGTCGTCAGGAATGGTAATAGTCATAGCCGCACCGCCTTAATTGTCTTACGCAGCATCGCCCGGGGCGCAACACTGCCCCGCCCATGGCGGGATTTGACCCTGTGCCCGAACTCCACCGGCACACCATAGGGGGCGTCTATCGAGACCGTGGCCACCAGGCGCTTGCGGGCTTTACCCGTGTAGGGGCGGGCTATTTCCACATCAACTGCGCCAGAGGATGCTAGCCGGCCGGTATCCCGGGGCGCCACCGTAGCGTAGATGGCCTCCGCTAGATAGCCGGCACGGTACAGGAGCTCCTCCACCTCGGGGCCTTCCAGGTATCCTTTCATGATTCGGGGCGAAAACTTCATGATTACCGCACCTCCTCACAGATCACCGCGGTCCCCACAATGACGCTCTCTCTGCGGGGATGCTCCCACAACTGCGCCTCAATGACTTTTAGTTTTCTTCCGAAACCCTCGATAATATCCCCGGTGCGAATATCCGGGGCCTGGCGTTTGATATACACCGTTGGTCGGGTAGACACCACCGTCTTGCGGTCTGTATCGACCGTGGCCTGAGCCCAAGCGATTCTCGCCCCAGTGATCGTGAGAACCGGCACTGGGGCAGTCAGATCACCGAACTTGTCCCGGCTGCGGCGGAGCACTTGGATTGTGGCCACAGCCGTCACCATCCTTCGGCAGTGATGTTACGGAATTCTCCCACGCCGATAGCGTTTTCGATAAGGTCACGTTCTTGACCGGTGAGATAGAAATTTCCCTCACCGTTAGCGAATCGCAGAGTGCTGCTGAATGGGCCACCGGTGTCGGTAATCTCTGAAGCTCCATCATGCGTGTCAGCGATAAGTGAGCGCCTCACCATAGCGCAGGACACCATTTTTAGCACGCCTGCTTGATGTTCACTAGGGGCATCGGGGATCAGGGGAAACTTCGCCTTCAACCACACTGCGGCATCTTCCAGCAGCGTATCGACGACCTTATCGGGCAACCCGGGCGGAAACGCTTGCCACCGGTCTTTCAAATCCGCAGCGACTGCATACGGCATTAGGCGCCTAATCCGGTAAGCCGCACCATGGCCATGGGGTCAGTCACCACATGCTCTAACACAGCTTTCACCTTGGTCCAGGTCAGGTCACGTGCTTCGTCCCGCCAGGTAGCGGTACTAATTGGCTCCTCCATGCCGATCGTACCCACTTGCCCTTCGGCAACTAACAGGCCCTCACCTGGGGTGGCCAGCGGAGAGGAAATCACTTCCAGGCCCTGGGACTTCAGGAACGCATCCTGGGCGTCGTTAGTGTCAAACGTGTTAGCAAGCTGCAGTGCGTCATCGGTGTGGAGAACCAACAAGTTATAGAGGTAACCCATTTGGGTTTTCTCGCCGGCAGCTAGGGCCGCGTTAAGCTCTGCCCGGATAGACTTCGCTGCGGTCTGCTTGAGTTTTTCAGTTTTGTTCATGCTGACCCAGCCGGAAGATTCCACCTTGGGAATATAGGACCCGTATTCCTGGATGGCTTTCTTAATAGCGAGCATGCCATTGTTGTCCACATCGAACACCATGGTGTTCGAAATTCGCTGGGCTCGGCGCTGTAATAGCGCCATGTCGTTTCGGGCTTTCGCCTCGTCAGTGATGGAGAACTTACCACCAAGCTTTTTCACCTGGGCCACTTTGGGCTCACCAGGAGTGGCGTCCAGTTCCGGGTATTCGCCACCTGGGGCGATGATACCGGTGTGGTCATCTGCTAACACCTGGTTTTCGGTATTGACTTCATACAGGATGGCGCCGCCCTGAGCATCACTGTGGCCGAAAAGGCGGTCAGTGAACATCTTCAGTGCGGTGATGTCCGCAATGTATTTAGAGATTCGTGCTGGTTCTTGCAGCATCAAATCCACTGTGATGGCACCGTTGGCTACTGTGGGGGCGGCGCCCGGGTAAAAACCAGAATTTTTCATGTTGTTTCCTTCGTTCGTTTTATAGCAGTGCGATAGTTACGGGCTTATCCGCACCCGCGGCTTTCGTGAGGGCAATGGCCACAACAGGCCCAGTGCCGGCGGTGGCTGCTTTACCGCCGGCTGCGGTGGAAATCTTAGCGCCAGCAGTGATCGCGCCGGCAGCAATAGCATCGAGCACATACCCGGCCCGGTAGATGGTTACGTAGTCGTCTTTGGCCACGTCCGCGGCAACCACACCGAATGGGATAGCATCCGCGCCAGCAACGTCGACGACCGGGTTCCGGCCGTCCATTTCTCCAGAGACCACGACGAAACTACCTGCGGGGATCGCCTTTGCGGCTTTAGCAGTAACATCGCTGCCGGGACTGTAGTGCCGTTTAGTCACATTCATAATATTTCTCCTTGATTATCCGGTTTTATTTTTCAGCTCGAAGAGCGGCCGGAATCCAGGATTCCGGGTACGCCGTGTCTTCTACTTGGCTCGGGGTTCCCTGCCCTGATTGCAGCCCTTGCCGAGGGCGTTGCGACGGTGGTGGGGTGCCCTCTGTAGGATCCCCGTACAGGGCCTGGAGGCGCTTAGCGCGCTCGGTGATTTCCTCTTTCGTGCCAGTACCTAGAAGCGGTAAATCTTCCGCCTTAATACCATGCGCAGCAGCTACTTCGAACAATGTGTTTGTTGTCCGCTCCTGCGCTAGCTGCTGTTCCGCAGCGGCTAATTTTTCCTGCATGAGTTGAAGTTCCGTCTTTTGGGAATCCTCATGTTGTTTCCATTTATCAGCCGCGGCCTGCACAGCATCCCGCTCTTGGCGGGTTTTCTCCAATGCCGCCAAGGCCTCTTCCAAGGTCATCTCCTGCTGTAAAGCAGCGTCTTGTGATGGTGTTTGGCTGGTATCTGGGGTGGTGTCCTCTAGGCTAGTGTCTTGCTCATCCTGGGGCTCGGCGCTAGTAGCGTCTTGCATAGTTGCCTCCTTTTAGATTGTGTGAAATTCGAATAGTCAGGGTGGTCATGAATAAACCCCACCAGCTTGGATGAATAAACCCCACCAGCTTGGTGGGGTTAGTTCATAGGGATGGGGAGCATGGGGTCAATCCTGGTAAACCCTAGTGTTCTGCGGATAAAGTCAATGCCCTTAGGGAGAACATACGTGGTGTACGACACTTTCTCTTCCCCGTTCGGCTGCTCATAGCGGTGGGCTTTGACCTCGAAGTAGCTCATATGCCGCTGGTAAGGGGTATTGCGCATAGCGCCGCGAGGAATCAACACGCCTCGGTTACGCAGCTCACGGAAAAGCCAGTTTTGGCCCACCCCCAGCATCTTCGCTACCACACCCATGCTGTAGGATCCAGACGCATCAATGAAGCAATCATAGGCGTCTGCTTTGGGCTGCATTTTCTTGTTTGCTGCCTCCAGCGCCAGACGCTCAGTTTCGGCGTTCAGCAGCATTTGCGCCATCTCCAGACGAGTGATCTGGGAAGGATCAAATGCTGGACGGGCAGCAAGGCGCCGCTCCATATCGGTAAATGCTTTAACGAGCTGCTTCTTGAACTGTCGCACCACCGCAGTGTTACGCATATAGGTCATGAGCAGCATTGCATGCTCACGATTCAATACCGCAATGGTGCGATTTTGGGTTCCACCAGCAGTTTCAAAGGGTCGGATTTCAAATCCGACCCTTCCGAACTCCTCAAAATCCTCTTCATTATCACGCACAACCCGCAGCACACTGGCATGTTGAATTTGCGTTCCTTCAGCAATAACAAGTGATGTAGTTGTCAACTCCCCCTCAGGGGTTTGTCGAACGATCATGGTATAGTCACTATTTGGTTCTTGGTCAAACATCAGGAATCATCCTTTCTTATACAAAAACCCGCGTGCCCCTATATGGAGCATGCGGGTTAAAAAATGGTTTAGCGCTCGGACTAAGCAGGCACAGCAGGCAATGGAGCGTCTGGCATAAAAATAGTTTCCTCACTGGACCGGGGCACGCAGAACGTTGCCTTGTACCGCAACTTCTTAACAGATTCAAAAATTTTCCGCTGCAATTCCTCTTCCTCATCAGGAACGAAAATTAAAGTGTCTAACGTATCATTGTAAATATTGACTCCATAATCCATGGAAATAAGTACACCATCTACAGTACGAATATCATATGCTTCCGGATTATCATTGTAAGCAATAACATTCTCTGTATACGGCTCTTGCAAAAGAAGATCAACAATATCTTCAATGGGAGCGTCTGAAAAAACATAAAGACTCATCGTATAAACTCCTCTTCTTCACCATCGTGGTTGATATAAATTATTCTATCAATCCAAGAAAATCGTGGGTTCTTCAAACACATCTGAAGATCAATACGAACCTGTTCATCCGCACGTTGTAACCTAGCACCATCAATAACGATTTGCACTACATCTAGAGGCATAAGGCTGGAGAAATTCTTCTTTGCTTCACGAAGATTACCAGGAATGGTATTTTTCCCGCCACCATCAGGGGCTTTCATCTCTGTAATCACATCATCAAGCACAATATCAGGTGAGGTCTTTTTCTCCCCCTCACCTAACCGCCGTATTCGAACTGTGTGCCCATGTTTCAATAATGTGATAAGGGTTTCCCATTCATGGGTTGCTGGGTTGGTAGCTCCTTCTTCGGCTGATAACCGGTGTAGCCAATCGGGATTATCGCCGAAATTCTTCCGCACTTCGGGCGGAATGTAAACCTTTTCCCTTCTTTCTTCAAAGTCGAGCGTCACCCCTTCACCAGGGATGTCCTTACGAATCTCACTGGGCGACGTGTCAGGCTCAGTCTTTTCTGGGTCGGCCTTTAGCGCCGAGTATTTTTCCGGGTCGGCTTTTATCGCGTCGGCATATCGTTTATTGAATCTATCCCTCGGCTGGTCAAGACCTGCATCTAATTCCTCTTGCGTTGGCTGAAAAGTTGCGTCATCCCATAGATCTTTCAGGGCATGGTATTGCTGTTCACCATTCCAGGGCACTCCCTTAACAACGAGGACTGCTATGCAATCGCAGTGGTCATGATATTTCTCTCCTTCCCGCCGGGACCCTGAAACATATGTGTGACCCCCGGTAGCGCCCGGATTCCGGTAATGAACCTGGCGGGGCCGTACTTCCCTGGGCTTGCCTGTTGTCACCACGGTATCTTCGGAATATACTGGCCCCCGGGATGCCAGCATCGCGCAAAAAGCACAGCTCTCAGCCCCAGTTAAAACCCTGGCCCACCCCAACACCTTGCCACCAGGCTTGGCGCTAGCTGGTTCTGCCTTACTGGCCTTTTTCCCAGACCCACGATTATCATCTCCCGCCTTCCTGCCGTCGCTGGTGTATTCCACTATCACCTTGGGCCTGCCATCCGACCCAGTGCCATCTTCCACCGTCACCCGTGGACGTTTCTGCGCCGACACCGCACGCACCCGTCCCTGGGCCGCAGTATCAACCACCACATCACGACCAGCTGCACGCGCATGCCGCACTGCCCCAGCAGCTACCCGGCGCGATACCTGGGCCACAGCAGCAGGGTCCGCGGGATTAGCGGGGAAGGCCGCTACTTTTTCCACCAGGGCACGCTGTGCATCTTTTGAATATGATTCGATATCGCCAGGTATCGGATCTTTTTTCGGGTTCCATCCTAGGGCGCGCAAGAGCATCTTCCAGGCCGCGTTAGGCCGGTATGGGCGCATAGGCGCCACGTCTATCTCCATGCCTCGTGCGCGCATATCTTCGGTCATGGTTTGGACTGCGGAGTGGTAGAACGCTTTCCTAGCTTTATGGATGAGCGGCAGCAGCGCGGCCACTAGATCCCAGAGTGCTTCAATCGTGGTGGGGATCGTTTGTTCTTCGATTAGTCGATATATCTGGTCTCTAAGCCACAGGGCGGTTTCCCGGTCTCGGGAGTGCTGGTTTTCGATACTCACAACCCACCCCCTTGCGGTTTTGCTATGTCACTTCAGGCATGGTTTGGGTTTCATCTCCTTGTGTAGATGGGTAGCCATACTTGGTGAGAATCCGCTGGATTTTCTCCTCTGTGAACCCGGGGATGTCTTCCAGGAGCGCTTCCGCTGGTATGCCGAGCATGGTGGCGAGTTTCCCGAGCGCGTCGACGGTTTGGGCAAACGACCTTGCTGTGGTGTCTTTCCACTTCACTTCGCCAGCGAAGTCAGCGGCTGAATCGGCATCGCCGTCCATGTGCCCGCACAGCCGTAGTAGTTGTTCGTAGGATTCGCCAAGGCTTGTTTGGATTTCGGAGGCTTTTCGGTCTTTGGCTGATTCCATGGCTGCCAGGCCATCGGCGCTGATGTTGCTGATGGCGTTCGCGCCTAGGGATTGCGCTGGGACCTGGGCGATCGCGGCCAGGTCCCGGATGGTTGCTTGTTTGGAGTCAATGTATCGGGTCAGGTCGGTTTCCTCGAACTGGCCGGCTTTTGTTTTGGTGCCGTCCGCGTTAATGAACCAAACATCGTTCGCTTTCATGCGGATTCCGTCTAGTTCGTCTTTGGGGGCCCATCCGATCACGTATCGTTGTTTGAAAGCGGCATAGTATTGGGCGATGCCCATTTCGTAGCTGGTGCGGTCGATACGGTCTTGGAGTGATAGGAGCGGCTCGATAATGCCGCCGTGTTCCTCACCGTCTAGTAGCCAGCGGTCCCGGAAGCGGACAACTGGTGGCACCCCAGCGCCGTGAGGGCGGGCCTCGATGATCTGGAGGTTGATGGTGTTGTTCCACGTTTCGGAAACCCATTCCGCCGGGTTTTCGGGGGCGTGGCGCGCCCCAATGTAGTAGATGTAGTTTTCGTCTATAAGCCGCATCCTAGCCCCCCGGATTTCTAGGGCGAGAATAGGCCATTCTGAAGTGAGTCCGTATTCGCCTGGCCAGGCCCTTGATTCCCCGTAGTAGGCGGTCATCATGCGGGGAGAAACCCCCGTGATAAGCGGTGCGGATGCTTGGCCGGGGAAAGTACCCCGGTCGACTACGGCATAGGATGTGCCATATTTGAGGGCCGCCCGGGTAATGCCGGTTTGGGCAGCATCCATCGCATTGCGTTGCCAGTGCTCCCACAGTGGGGATTGCTCGTAGTTGCCGCTGAAATAATTTTCAATCTTCATCGACTGGGCAAACGTATCCAACACTAGAGGGAGGAATGGGACTTGGGAGTCTTGGGCGATCTGGATATGTCTTTCATACCTGCCGCCTGGTGTTGCTTTCTCTTTCAAGACCGTGAACCGGTTGGCCGCGTATTTCCGGGTCCAGGGCAGCATCGCCATATGGATCTTGTTGTTCCTGGCGTATTCGTATGCGTGTTGGGACAGGAGTCCTCGCACGCCATCGAGTACTGCCCGGTTCGACATTTTCATTACACAAACACCGCCCTTCCGTCATAGTGGGTATCTGGTTGGTTATCCAGCCATTTTCGGCGCACCATCCGCGCACCAATGAGGCAGACTGCTGCATCAATCTTTTTCGCTGAGGTTGGGGATTCTTTCCGCACGGATATCCCGTAGCGGTTTTCCGCCCGGTAGCAGTTGCGTAGGTGGTCTGTGAGGATTATGGAGCCGTCGTAGGTGAATCCGTGCTCAATGATTTCTCTTTCTGTTAGTTCGCATGCCCGGGTGAACTCAAAGTTTTTGCTGCGCATGTCCCAGGCGATTGGCTCGGGGTTTGCCCCAGATGGTATTGCCCACAGTTCTAGTTGGTCTTTGTAGCATTCTGGCCAGGTAATCTTCGTGAAGGATTCCCATTCACGCACGTCAGCGAAGAATGCTTTCACTGTCCACGTGTCAAACGCCTGGGCGACACGGGCGGTGACTGCCTCAACATCAACTGTTTTCTTCTCTGCTTGGGACACGTGGCTGTTACCAGGATCCCAAGCGCCGATGAGGAATACATGGCCATCGCTAACTCGGCACCCTACTAGCGCTGTCGTGTCGCGGGTGAGCGATCCATCAAAGAACATGACAATCTCTTCACCAGGCTCCACCTGGATATCCGGCATGGCCATGAGCGCCAAGTCCTTGGGGTCGATCCACGCATCAACAGACGCCACTGGCCAGTTCAGATATTTCCGTTTCGAATCATCGGGCTTAGCACTGTGCGTCCAAATTCGGGTCATGATGGCGTCGATATCAACCCACGGACAATCTTGATACACAAATTCCAGCCCGGCGCGAAGCGATGCCGCATCGGCTAGGTTGGTTTCTGGCGGGGCTTGGATGATATCCATGAGGATCTGTTTTTCATTCTTGGATAAGCCTTTCTCTTGGTTACACCAGTCGAGAAACGTGTACTCCCCCACGGTGTTTTTCCCCGGTTTCCAGGCATTCAGGGTGCCTAGCATACGGGACCCTGACTTAGTTAGGTTATCCACCAAGGTGCTGTATAGCTCACCGCCGCCTTTAGCTGGGGTCCAGTGCTCTAACTCGTCGCCAATAATGAACGTTGCCTCCGCACCCTCCTGGGTGGCAGCAGATGATGTAATAACCTCCAGTTTGCCTTCGGGGACAACATTAATCTTCGTAATACCGGGGTCAATGTCGTAATCACGGTGCAGCTCGATCGCCGTCTTCTTATTAGCCATCGCCCTGATATGCCTCATCGTGTTGTCTGTTTGCGACTCAGAAACCGCGGCTATCTGCACCCACGGCATCGCCACGGGCTTACCAATGCAGCCGCCGAGCACTTGCGGATCAAACCTTTCCAGCCTGACGGGGGCGAGCAACTCAATGAGCGCCATAGCAGCAGCAAACGGCGACTTGCCGGATCCCTTAGCTAGACGACGGAACGCACTGTAGAACAACCATTTCCCATCTGGGCCAACAGCGTAAAACCACAAAACGAACCTAGCCTGCCGCCTGGTGAATTTCCACGGCAACCCGGCGCGAATCCCATTCGGGTGCTTCAGATATTTTGCGGCCCACGCTAGCGCCTCCCAGCCGAGCGTTAAATCAGGAACCCCCGGGGGGAGCGTATCGAGGCGTTCCTCCGGGGAGATCATCATGCTAGATCAGCCCGATACTGTTCCATGATCGACACGGTGGCCTCCTTCGCCTCATCCGTTATCTTCGGAGTGATGAGCTCTACACGCAGCCGACGCCTGGCACCCTCGGTGGTCATCAGCGCATCAGCACGGGAAAAGATTACATCCATCATCCCAGCACGGGCACCGGTTGGGGAACTTAGCTCCTGGGTGATAAGCCAGGCCACTAGCTTTGCTTCACGCCAGTCGCTTTCCTGATAGAACTGGGCCTGGCCGGACCGCTTCAACGCCCTAAACCAGTCCTTGGCATACGGGTGCCACGCCCGGTCCTCTGTGGGCGGTTTCACTACCTGCTGCCCCATGGCCACCACCACAGCAGGGGCATCGGCCTCCGGCTTGTTCCGCCGGCGTCTCTGGTCGCTACGCTTCGGCACTGGACCACGCACCATGACCAATCACCTCCTTCACTGGTCGCTTACCGCTCGGGAATACGCCCCTCCCGCTGCAATGCAGCAGCCATCTTCACTGCGGGGGCGAGATCAACAAGGCCGCCCATGCGGTAAATGTCCTCCGTTGTGCGGATGAATCGGGCTCGGGAATAGATTTCCACGCAGCCGCGCCGCCGCCCCGGCCCTTCTGGGAGGAGCCCGAAAATATGCAGACCCCGCCGGGAGACCGACCGCTCTACAACGGCACCGGGCACCGCCCGGATAATCTCAACTGCCCAGGCGGCCACCTTGCCGCGCCGGTTGACACAGTGGTCAAGGTCGATACAGGCCAGGCCACCGCCCAGCATGACGCCGTGCGGACCATCCTGAACCTCAGCATGGGTGGTCCAGGTTTCCGGCTTAGTGGTTGACGCAGGGGAGCCTGTAGGCGTGACGGGGCGTTTACCGTCAGCAGCCGTCCACCGATCTAGCTCACGCATCCGGGCCGGCAGCTGCTCACGCCGCCGCCGACGGTACGCCTTCTGCCTGCATGCGGACGAGCAAAACCGCGGGGAGCGTCCCCGTGTAGGGATCTCCAGCCGGGCTTCGCACACCTCACACACCAATCTCATAATCTGCATTTTACCACAAGCGTTACGATATACCTAGTACTAGCTTGGTATATTTACCCTTTCTGGTCGCCAACGACTAGGGGGGTGGGCAATCAAGGAAATGGTGACCCACGCCATAATGCAAAGCCGCAGGTCACAGCCCCAGCACGCACCACCAACCAACACCTAAAACCAAGAAACCTAACCTGACCAGCAAAAACCCTGAAACCCGTACACGGGCCGGGGCCGTATGTGTGCCGTACCAGGGACCGGCCGACGGCGGGGTACCCCCCACCCCACGTGGCATAGATCACCTCATTTCAGGCCGGGGTGGCGGGTAGCAAACCTGTCATACAGCCGGCGGCGCGCCACACGCCTACTGATCCCCCGCGCTGCTTCGCGCCGGGACTTTTCCGCATGGCACGACGGGCACACCCACTGGAGATTATCGAGCCCATCGGTGCCGCCCTCAGCGACCGGAACGATGTGGTCCAACTCCAAGCCATCTCGTCCTGTCACCGGTTCGGCACCACAATAGGCACACCAATAAGGAAGGTGGCGCCCCGCTAATCGGTGTAGGCGTTTCCACTCAGCCGCAGACGTGCGCGACGACCCGTTACGCCACACCATCAGCACCGCCTTGCGACGGGCGGACAATAGCAGCAATCGCCCATGACAACGCCTGCTCTAGATGCGTGATGGCTAGCTCACGCTCACGACAGTCCGGTGCGATCGCCGCCACACGGTGCGCCGCCGCCTGCACACTGGCACGAACCTTAATACAGTCTTCGCACTGATCGTCGGTGCCTTCGTGATACCGGAAGCGACGGTCAATCTCTTGCTGGATACTCTTTGCTTCTGATCCCATGATCCCCTCCTCCCCAACCCTATGCACGACTAAACCCCCAGGCTTTTACCCAGGGGTTCCGAACGCTAGTTTACACCAACACCTGTCCCACACCAAAGGATACCGCACCACGCATCGCACCAGCGCGCGCCAGCACATCATCCAGCCGCACCAACATGCCACCATCATCACTCTTTGTGGTAGCCACTTTCCCCGCCTGCGCCCACCGATAGACGGTCGTGCGCGACACCTGTACCCCAGCTTGCCGAGCCCACGACGCCGCCACCTGACACGTCGCCCACTCCGGCGGTGCCGGCTCCTCACTCTCACTATCAGGCTCCACCATAGACGCCACCATACGCGCCTGGGCAATCACTTCTTCCGCCATCATCTCACCCCACGGCGCACCATCTGCCACATACAGGTATCGCTGCAGCCAAGCTGCCATAGCTGCGATCCCGTCAGGCACCGGGCCCACCACATCATCACCGCCACACGCCAACACCTCCGATGCCCAGAACCCCAGCAGGCATTCTGTCTGAACCAACAGATCCAACACCGTGAGGTTCACCGGCGGCCGCGAACAGCACACCGCGCGCCCCGGGATATCAGTGGTACTACTGCCCCGGTGAAAGGCGAGAAGTTCCTCCAACCCGGCACCATTACGTTCCAGTGAGTACAAGCCCTTCCCTAACTCATGAAGCAGATAATCATCCACCGCTTTAGTCCTCTCTCTTAAATAGGTATCCCTCAATAGGTTTGTAGTCTACTCACCGCCCCTGCCACCTAACTGCTCTACCCGCCCCGACCCGACCCGACGATCCTAGATCCGTCACCCCATTGTTCTGGTTTCGATCTAGGTCCGATCTAGATCCGTACTAGGTTTTACCGTTTCGTTATAAAACAGGGCAAAAGAAAACCCGGGCATATGCCCGGGACCCCTTCTAAGTGCGCATATGCGCCATAATTGGCAAAATTCGTTCAAGCTTCCTATCCTAAAAGCAGCTCGTCCACCATGCGTGGAAGGAGTATCCGAGGCCGTTTGCTTGCAAGCGGCCTCCGCTTTATCTTTATCGCGGCCAACAAGAAGGCGTCCAACAACAGCCACGGCACACTTCCACCCATGGCCACCGCATGGTTAGACGCCAACCCACCTGGCCGCACGCACGCCAACTACCCGCCCCAGCCCTGCTGAAGCGGGTAACGATGCGCGGTGCTACGCTATATCACCTACCTTCGTCTACCTAGTGAGCTACTTACCCCTACTTCCGCTTCCCACGCCCACGCTTGTGCTTACGGTGCCGACGCTGGACACGGCGACGCGCCCGCGCTGGCTTCACCCGCTTGGCATGCTCACGATCAGAACCACTGATAGAGCCCCCCACCGACACCGAAGCGCATTCCCTTAGAGCTTCTGAAAGCTCCTCCCCCATCGCCCAGTCCGGCGCGGTTTCTACCGGATCGCTAAACCCACCTGGGGTGGAAACATTATTGGACCGCGTAGGCGTCGCATCGCTCAACCGGGGTGGCGTATCATGTGTATCAGCCTTGGCTTCGTCTACCGTTGCTTTAGGCTGTGGTGCGGCACGCCAGGCGCGAGTGGATTGTTTGTGCTGTTTCTCGCGTTCTTCCTTAGCCACTACGTGAATATTGTGGTCCTTTGCGTACTGCGAGTTGTTGATGAACTCGATGCTGTATTTGTTGTAGTGCACTTCCTCGGGCGTGGGCGGGTCCTGCAGATCCAGGACCTCGCCAGCACCGCGCCGACTGTTGCATGACCAGCAGGCAACAACTAAAGTTTCTGCCGTTGAGTCCCGATGCCCATTAAGTGAATCATATGTGCCCCGCCGGTGACTACGGCGGTCTCGCCAATCGACAGTCTTTCCACACCAGCGGCATTGGTCTCCATCCCTTAGCCGCACTTGCATGAGCAAATCTGGGTTGCGCTTATCCTTCGACCGACGACGGTCAAGCTCCACCTCCTCCCGGGACCGCATGTGAAAGAGGCCGGGATCATCCACAAGCCGTAACATCCATGTCCCATCAGACTGCTGCTCCTCAAAAAGCAAACCCGACCTACTCAGCAGATCAATCATGATATCTTCCCGACCCGGCGCTACCTGGGCCAGTGCGCCATATTCAACGTAGTAGTCCATCAGATGCTCCGCCGAAATCGACGCCAAATCCAGCAGCACCCCTGATGCTTCATTCTTCAGCTGGTGATTCCCTTCACAGATCCCAAGTAATCGCATCATTAGTGGATGCGTCGTGAATGTATCGCTCATTTTAAGCCAAGCCATGACTTTCTCCTGTTTTTGTAAATCTCAAAAATATAAACGCGCGCAACACAAACCATCACGCGCGTTCCTGTTGTGCTGCGCCTAGGCAGCGGGTTTACGCGCACTCACCCGACGGCGCCGAGTGCGACGCACGGGTTGCGCTTTCCTAGCGGCGCGAGCCGCCCTTGAGTGTCCCTGATAGCAGCGGTTACATAACCCTTCTCCCATGTGGCGCTGTTTATATTGGTACGGTGTATGACAGCACTTCTTCCGCGCATGGGCCGCCACCAGGGCCTGCGGGTCCATAGGCCCACCACACCAGCGGCAACACAACTGATAGGGATCGCTACTGGTCAGCGGTTGGGGGCAATCCGAATAACGGCCAGCCACCACACCGGCAACCCGCACCCCACGCCACTCACAGGCCGATAGCATCCGCTCGCAAGCCTCAAGCAACGGGCACTGCGCACATAGCAACTTGGCCTGCTGGTGGCGCTTCCGCATACGCGCCACCGGCTCACCCGCCGCAGCCGGATCCCACAGACTTGGCGCGGCCGGGGTCGCCTGCATATCACGCTGCTGACAGATACCCAGCTCGGCATCACCACCACACGGCAACATCCCAATCCCACCAGTCATACCGCACCACCCGTGGGATTCGAGCGCGCTAACCGCACCCGCGCTTTCTGGGGCTTCGCCCCATCAATCACCGTGTCGTACTCAAAACCATCACCATCACGCACCACATCACCAGCAGCATCCGCACCGACATTAGACGACCCTACATCCGCGCCGGGGAGCCCCGGGAGGGGCTCTTGAACGCCGCGGTCAGCGGGCACGAAGGAATACGACTCGAACATATCCTTCAGTGCGACATACACCCTGGCGCGGTGGCGTTGGGTTGCGAGCGGCACCGGGATAATATCTGTATCAAACTGTCCCGCCGCAGCACCCAGCGCGGCAGCCTGTGCGGCAGTGAACATGATTGGCCCCGCATCTCCAGCGCCTTTTGCCTCAGCACGCACCCGGTCGAACAACTGCGCCACATCTGTGGTGAACGCCGAATCAGCCCGGGCAGCGGTCACCTCCGTTAGGTCACCGCAAGTGCCAGAAAGATCCTGCAACTGCACTTCCTCGTCACGGATGAAGATAGCAGCCCTTGCGTCGTCTTCTTCCTTATCCGGCTTCAATTTCAGAAACAGCTTGGCGCTAGCCGTGGTGATTTCTACCACCCGGTGGGCTTCTTCTACTGCATCGAAGTAGGTACCCACAACAGCCTGCACCACATGCTGGGGGTTCGCAGCAACCACCAGCAGACTCCCGGCGTAGGTGATAAGACGCACCACATCATAGATTTCCGGTTTACGCTCCGTCACCCCAACCACCGCCCGGATAGCACGCTGCAACTCCCGAACATCAACCACGATTTTCGATCGTGCCGGCATCTTCTCAGGCATGATCACTCCCCGATCCAGCATCGGCGCCAGCACCGCTAGCCCCGGTGATCTCCCGCAGCTTCGCGGTCACCGCACCCATACGGATAACCAGCTCGCCCAAAGCTTTCGCGGGAACGCTGGAGCTACCGGACTGGGCTGCAGCTTTGGTAACACCTGCAACTCCTTCCTGAGCAGCTTCTACCAAGTCGCAGAGCTCATCCCAATCACAAGAATGCACCGCATCAGCCAACTGCTTCTCCAGCTGGCGGTTTTCGATGCGCAAGGACTCCCGATCACGCTTTACTCGATCCAGCTCAGTGTGCAGCTTATTGATCCGGTCCGTGGCATCCACCGCCTTATGTAGCGCATCCAACGATGACGAGCGGTCCATCAGCTTTTTGATTAATTCCTGCTGCCACGCCATAGTGCGTTCCATACCGCTCCAGACGCCGTTGAGGCTTTGCAGCAGCTCCTGATCCAATCTTGGCGCGGCCATTATGCAGCCTCCAGCGCCAACCGGCGGGGCGGCCGAGTAGCCGCCCGTACCAACGCCATATATCGTTCCTGTTGGGCCGCAACCAGTTTCATGTGGGCGTACGCCACCGCATCACCCCAGCTACGGAACGAAGCGATGAGCTCCCCACCCCACAGCACTTCCCACAAATCCGGGTATGATTCACCGGTGAAAACACCGAACACACCAACCCGTTTAATACCCGGCCTCAGCCGGATCCGCAGCTTCAATTGCAGCTGGCTCATGATTGTTTTCCCTCCCGCGCAATAGCCGCGTTGGCCCACATCATGGTTTCTTCCAGACGCAGCAGCGCTTGTTTCTTCTCCCAGCCATCAGCCAGGAGAACATCCAGCTCGGTCGCTAGGGTCTTGATCTTCTTGCCCATCCGAACCCGCCGCTTCCGGGTCTCAGCATCCAAAGTGCGGTAATCAAACCGCTTATCAATCTCGGTCATCATTTCCTTCTTTCATTTCAATTGCGCCACAGCGATAGTTGTTAGTCGCCACCGCGGAGCATATGCTTGCCGATCACGGTGATCGCACCGTCCTCGTCGATGTAGCCCATGTTCAGCATCGCCCGCCGCCCAGCAGCGGTCATTTTCTTCCCCGCAGCGTGACGGCGTAACGACTTATACGCCAGGTAGCCCTCGTAAGTGTTAGACTGGCCAATACGTTTCCAGGACATTTTCTTTTCCTTTCTCTGGTCTTGGGAATGTGTTTTATGCAGTCCCCCGCCTTCCCCAGCGGGGGACCAAAATTATCAAGGGGGTGGGGCCGGCGGCTACGTGAACAGGCGGGTCATCAGGGCGAACTTCCATTTGGGAATCCGCTCGAAATAGGTTTCTCCCTCGAAGATGCACGCATCCCAGTTCTCACGGACGATGCGGAAACCATCAACATGCATAGTGATAAGGCCGGTATCCTCCAGGACGAACAAGTTACGCATCTCCTCGAACCGCTCTTCCGGCACGTGGAACAACTCACGCTCACCACGGGTAAAGACCACACCATCATCGACACGCTCAGCGATGGTCCAGTCGAAAGGCTTTCCCAGGTACACGCACTCGGTACTATCCTCCACATCGCCGATTTCAGGTTCGTCACCTACCTGTTCAGCAGGAAACGCCTCTTCTTCCTCAGCTGCAGCCCCAGCGGCCTCATTATCGACTTCCTCACCGCCCCACCTGCCTAAGAGATCATCCACATCAATATCAATCGGAACATCCGCATCAGCAGAAGCCTGATCCTCATCATCCAACCGCAGCGCATCCTGGCACACGCCCCGCAGCCGAACCTGAACACCATCATCTGTAACCGCTAGGTCGATCGTGCAATCCTGATCGGCGTCCGCGTGAACATGCAGATGAATCTGCACCAGCGAACCGTCACACCCCAAAGGCACGCTCACCACACCAGCCCCCAAATCCGCACTACTCATCATTGTTATTCCTTTCTCTTGAAGAGGTTTACGCACCACACCTCGTGGTGCTTGGTGCCCATGGCGGGGGTCGAACCCGCAGCATCCATATGAAGCCCGGAAGGATGCGGCCATTTCATGGGCCTGGTGCCGGATAACCCGCCGGCAGCGGGGCTGAGATAGCCTGTCTAGATGCGATAGGTGTTGCGCTCCACCAGCTCCTCCACCTCCGCACGGATATACAAAATCTTTTGCCTTGAAAGTCGGATCCGAGACAGTCGCCCCTCCCTGGCATAGCGCTGCAACGTGCGGGTTGAAATCCGCAGATACTCCGCCGCCTCCCGAGTTGACATATAACGTGGCACCATTAGGAGGCCCCCTGATCCTGCTTTACGACGGCGCCATGCCCCTCACTATGGTACTCATTGAGCGACGTGACCAACAGCTCAATAGCTATGATTAAGCCGGAAATGTACTCACTTGAAACATCAGCCGCAGCACACTTCCAAGGCCCCAGTAGCCCATGAAAATAGTGCACCAACTGTCCATAAACCCGGATACGATCAACAAGCGATCGTTGCCGGCAAAAATAAGCAATACGCCGCACAGTGGTAATGCTCAGTTCAACAACAGACCAGCCCAAACGGTCACTGCTCAGTTTGACTCCACGAACGGAATGAGCCCCACCATCCTCGGCAAGCCTTATCGCAGTCGCATAAGTAAAATTCGTATCAAAAGCAGCACCAAAACGAAGCAACGCATCCTCGGTCTCTTTGGCGTATTCCAGGATTATTTCGATCAAACGAACAGAAGCCTCTTCTGACGAGGCCAAAGCCCCTTGGCTGGGGTCGCCTTCAGGCTTGGGATAATGCGCATCCCAAACTTGAAAATGCTCGACCGTATCCGCCAGATACCGCTCAGCTATGGCAACCGCCACAGAATCACTCGTTCCTGTCATTTCTTCTACTTCCACTTACTTTCTCTCGGGGGTTATCCTTCCCCTAGGGCCGCTCACCCTGGGAAGGAGGTGAATTCTTGTGCTTAAACATCCGATTCCAATAGCCAATCGCACTAAATCGTTGGAAAAGATCGTGAAGATGTCCCATTCGAACGAAGACGCACTTATTGTTTTGGCGATGACTGTTCACGAACTTGCTCTCCGTATCGACGAACTCGATACCCGAATCCGAAAGCTGGAGAGCCAAAACCAGTCGAATATTGACTAAATCCGCTTCGGTCAAATCTTCCACTTTCGCCCCTTCAAGCCGACGAAGAAGATCCAACCGAATTTCTTTTAGAACAGCTTTTGGCGTATCAGCACCGGAAGCTTCTGATGTTGCAGCATCAGGGGCTTCTGAACTACTCATGGTTTAACTCCTTTTCCTTTCTTTGCTTTACGACGCCCCGGCGCAAATCACGCAGCAGGGGCAGCAGATTCCGGGGTTACCCATTCGACCCATGGAGATAGGTCAAAATTTGTTCCTTGGATAGTTGCTACGTGGAGAGCCATTGCACGGCTGATTGGTGCGCCCGTTCTCATAAGCTCAAGTTCTTGCAGGTTAACGCCAAGGATTGCGGCAACTTGTTCGTTTGTTTCCAGTCTCCGGTCTGTCATGATCTGTTCGATCACACCGGCTTTGAGTCGTAATTCCATTTCACCTACCCTTTCTTTTAGTTCATTTCGCTCTACATGAGTACATTATGCACTCATAAAGATTGTTTTGCAAGTGATTGTTGAAAATTTTTCAAAAGCCCACTTCTTGACACGTGCAAAAAGCACTTGCATAATGGGCATATGGATCATGAGCAATGGATTCGCAGTATCAAAGAAGGTCTTACCCCAACCGTGGCCGCCCAAAAAGCCGGACTTGCGCACACAACCGTCTTACGGCAACTGGCAAAAGGCCGGCTTACGGCCGATAACGTCATCGCCATCGCGCACGCCTACAACCTCAAAGCTGGAGACGCACTAGTAAAAACAGGACACATCACACCGCTTGACTTGGACGGGACGGGGGTTGAAACAGCCCTGGGCCTAGCCACGAACAAACAACTTCTCAATGAAATTGACCGGCGCGTAGATCCAGAATCAACCCGAGTTTTCCGTGGTACAGGAATATCTCCCAATATCAAAAGCTCAGACTAGCTGGACATTATTTCCCCCCTCGGCAAACCACGTATTACTCACCAATCCCGGCCGGTTATTGACCACCGTCGCCAAGAACTTCGCGTCAGCGGTACTCAGCCACAGGCGCTGTTCCCCGGTCTGCGGGCGGATCATCACACCTGTCGTGGTGATCTGCACCTCTACACGAGGGTTGGACACCTCCACCAGCACATCACCCAACGACTCTTCAGAAGCACTTTCGCTCTGACCCTCAGACTCAGAGTCTTCCCTACCCCCGGCGGCTTCCTCCAAATCTTCCAGGGCGATCGTCTTATCATTAAGAACATCGGCGACATATCGGTAAATACCACAAGCCGCCCGAACACTAGCTAACTGTTGCTTAGTCAGGTCCCTTACCGACAGGCCAAGTTCAGCTAACGCATCACGCGCCAGCACATCAAGGCTTTTGTCCTCATCCTTACCACTCTTACTTTTCACTGCACGCACACACGCATCTCGAAAGGCACTCACCTTGACAGGAGCTAACTCCTCCGTCAAACCCACAAGGAAGCGCATTTCCTTCTCCAAATCAATATCTTCACCCATCACAATCAACTCCTTTTCTTTTCTTTGCTTTACGACGCCCCGGCGTGAATCACGCAGCAGATCGTTTACTTGGCCGGCGACGTTGAGGTCGGATTTTTTCTGTCGAAACGTAAAATGCGTCGGCGAATTCAACCGGATAGGTTGTCAATACAGATCCGATAAATCGTGGTCCTGCTTCGGCTTGTCCTCTGGCATACCGGCTAATAGTCGATACGGTTGTCTGCAGTTCATCCGCCAGGCCAGATAAGCTGCCTGCTTGTGTTATTCGATGCTCAAGCCAATCTTGTCGCACTCGAACTGTGTTTACGGTAGGCATTTCGCCTCCTTTGTTTTTAAACAATCTTGATTTGTGCTTACGCAAGTAAGAATAGACCAATTTTTGTTCTAGCGCAAGGCAAATTTGGATTGGCCCAATAACTTGCCTTTTTGCACTTACGCAATTACGATCTGACACATGAAGCAAACTCGCTGGTGGAAATACGTAACAGAAACAATCCAAGGTCGCACTTTCAAAGAAGCTGCCAAAATCGCAGGATTCGACCAATCAGCTTTCACCCGATGGAAAGATGGTGCAGCCGCAAAACCTGAATTCGTTGTAAAATTTGCCCGTGCCTATAATCGCAATGTCTTAGAAGCCCTAGTGGAGGCAGAATTTATCACAGAACAAGAAGCGGGATTGCAAAAAGTAAACGTTCCAGATATCCGATCCGCACTACGACTTGCACCTGAGGAATGGCTAGCTGACGAGGTACTCAACCGAATGCGCGTAGGCGCAAAAACTGACGAGTTCGCACCCCCTCTTGACGAACTGGTTGAACGCAAACGACATAAAGCTAATAAACACCCTGATCCCAAACCGGATGATCCTTGGGCTGCTGCGACCACAGTTAGTGGCAAGGGCTCGTGGCGCGGTGATGAAATGGTTGCCGATGACTCGGAGGAAGAAGGCTTCCTCGGCGATGACGACTACAGTGATGGGCCATGATTTTGTACTACAACCAGCGGGTTCCCCAATCGCCAAATTATGCATAATAAACGCATGACCATTCATGAAGATTGGTATTACAACACAGTCAACGGCGACACCGAGAAAGCAGCCTCATTACGTGCAGGTATCACCACTAGTACGCTTAACCGACAACTAGCAAAAGGAACATTGTCGGAAGGCAACGTTATAGCCATAGCAAGGGCATACGGACAAAATCCGGTGGAAGCCCTGGTACAAACTGGATACCTAACAAAAGAAGAGGCAACAAATAGCTCTCAATCGCTAATTAAAATGCTCAACAATCAGGAACTAATTCATGAGCTTGCCCTGCGAGTGAATGACGATGAAGCAATCTGGGCTAAAGTTTTCAGCAAAGCAGATGAACTAAAACCAGATTAAAATTGAATTGTGATGAGCATTGAACAGTGGATATACGAGACAATCGGTAGTGATTCTTTACGGCAAGCTGCGTCACTTGCGTCACTCTCACAGGCGACGTTTAGCAGACAGCTAACAAACAAGTCAATTACTGTCGAGACTGCGGTTAAAATCGCCCACGCATACCAAGTGAGTGTTATCCCCGCACTCATGGCCCTTGATATCGTGACCGAAAACGATATTGCCGAATTTGCCAGCGAAGCAACTATACAGGACGCTTCCGATGAAGTCCTTTCAGCTGAAGTGCTACAACGAATGAAAGCAAGTTCAGCACTTATAGACACCCCAATCGACGAAGTTGAACAGCATCTTGCCGAACACAAGCATCGTGCAGTAGATGAAGTACATAATGGAATCATGAATTTTGATACTTGGTTAAAATCGCTGCCAGGAGCACCGACACCAACTATTGCCGCAAAAAAATCGGGCCTAGCTGCACCAACCCTGCTACGTCACGTAGAACGGGGGCACTCGACCGCCGATAACGTTATAGCGATCGCAAAAGCTTACGGAGTCAGCCCCATCGACGCCCTAGTTGACAACAGAATGCTTGAGCCATCCGACCTCGGTGGCGAGCGATCCCCAATCAAGGCGGCTCTCCGAGATGCCACTATCACCGAGCTACTAGAAACACTTATCGAGCGAGTAAACAACTCGGGCCTAATCGAAGGCAGTTTTGAGATGAGTACCATCGCAGGGCATAAGCCTAGTGATGGAGCAAATGAACTAAAACCTGAGCCCAAGCCGGATGATCCTTGGGCCGCAGCGGCCACAGTCAGTGGCAAGGACTCATGGCGCGGTGATGAAATGGTTGCCGACGACTCGGAGGAAGAAGGCTTCCTAGGTGACGATAATTACAGCGATGGTCCATAATTTTTGTGCTACAACCAGCGGGTTTCCCAATTCGGGACTAGCCTAGATGCCATGGGAATTCTTAGTGTCGGCGGCCCACAGAATATGCTTTCACTCTCCGATAAAAGGCTTGCGCTTGTTTACGCCGCGGCTTTGGAAGTTTTTAAGCGAACCGGCCGCATTACTATCTGCTCTTGGTACGGCGATGAAGAACAATACGCTGCGGTGAGCGCATCCGCTCTTTTTCCTAAATCAATTCCTTTTCCTGGAAGAGCCTACAAGATCAAAGAAGTTGATGATGGCCAATACGTTTTGGTGCTCATTCCTGCTTACAGCACAGAACCAGCACCGGTACCCAAGCCTAAAGCCATCAAGAAAGTCGCCGATCTCGTCGAAAAACATGATTGCTGGCTCATACTAGACAAAAGCGACCAAATCATCAGCACCCCCAAGGTCATCGAAGAAATCAAGGCCACTGCTAAGTGCATTGATGGAGTAGCCTACCTCAAGGAACTAAACGCCCAAGAAGAAGCTTAAAGTCCTTATTCGTAAACAAACCCCGGCGCGCTCAGGTGACCGGGGTTGATGTATTTGATAATTATGTGCATGGCCTGTAATCGAATCTTTACCTAAAACCTATATACGAATAAGTCTTTAGCGGGTAGTCTTTTCCTTAAATAATATTCATAAGAACATGAGGGAACGACCATGGCTGGTATTTATGATGCCCGATCCACTAGAGAATGGTGCAATCAAGAAGCCGTAGGCGAGCTTTTTTGCCAGACGGTACTTAACGATAGCGGAAGAGGTTGCAGCCATGATAACCATGCTTGATTTGGAACAATTAGCAGAAGAGATGGGCGTTATGATAGTTACCCATACCGGTGGCAAGAAGGGTGGTTGGAATCCGGCAACCCGCACCGTCAGCCTTCGGGAGGGCATGCACGAAGTGCAAACATTGTGCACGCTAGCACACGAGCTAGGGCATGCCCACTATAGACACCAGCTTGGCGCAACAGGATTGGCGCGCGAACAACAGGAACGTGAAGCAAACGAATGGGCCGCAATCTTACTCATAGATGAGAATGATTACATGGCGGCCGAAATCAGCTGTGACAGTCTAAGCTCGATCGCTCATGAGCTGGGCGTGACTATTCTCATGGTGAGGTTTTGGAGACAGCTCTACGCCAAAGGGAAGATACCGCAGTATTGCATCCAGGACTAGTGATTCCTCAATTGCTACGAAACCCCCTGACCTAATCTTTATCTAAAACCTATATGCGGAGAACAGTTTAACGGGTAACCTTTTCTTAAAGGAGGCGAAATGAAAACATCAGTCCGGTGGGGCATTTCGGTTGCCGTTGCGGTGTTCCTCTACACCCGGCCGAACCCACTATGGCTACTGATCTACACGATCGGCATCATCACCCTGCTAGCACGGGAATTCGACCGATGACGGTAATCCCTATCATCACCGACCAAGCCACAGGCCGGGTGCTATGGCGAGTCATCGACTGCGCCACCTACTGCAATATCGGACCACGCACCTGGGCGAACTACCACGCGGGCGGGCGCACACCCCAACCCGTAGCACACCTCGATGGCCGCACACCACTATGGGACGCAGAGGAGGTGAAAACCTGGCACACTAACCGCCCCGGCTCACCAATCAAAGCAACATAATAGGGCAACAACCCCCGGGCTTCCGGGGGTTTCTTTTGATCCTTACTTGGGTTATTTTTCACGAAACCCCACTAAAAAAGCGTGACCTGCGGTTTTATTTTTGAAGGTCTGAAAATTTGACCAACCCTCAAAATAAAAAACCAGGGCCTTCCCCATGTGGGTGACAGTAACATCGTTGGTAATAATATAACTATCTGGCTATATTATTACCAATAGTTTTACATTTATGAACCCATGAGCAAGTCATTCACCCGCTGCAATGCCTCCTGCCGCCTAGCATCAGAAGTACGCATATAAATCTCAGTGATCACCTTCAGATCCACCTGGCCTAGCAGCTCACCGATAGCGGGGATCGTCATCCCCTGCTCCACCAATGTAGTAATAAGCCACACCCTGCCATAGTGCGGGCTGATACGCTCGGTAATCCCGGCGCGGTTTTTAGCACGGTGCAGGACGGACCTGTAAAAAGTATCTGAGATGATTCTTCCGGTGCTGCTGGTGCAAATGAAGGCATCGGGGCTGTCGCCGATGGTGGCCAGGTGGTCGATGATGTCTTGGTGGAATTTTTTAAAGACGGGGATGGTGCGGTGGCTGGCGCTGGTTTTGGGGGTGGGCTGGTAGGTCATGTTCCCTGCGATCCTGTAGGCATTGCCCCTGATATGGATCAGTATAGTGTCACCGGCGATGGTGATGTCCTTACGCCTGAGGCCTAAGACTTCTCCTATGCGCATGCCGTGGAAGAAGGTGAGGACTGCTATTAGTCGGTGTGGTGGTTTCAGTTGGTCAACGATTTTCTGCATGGTGGCGACCGTGGGAAGTTCTTTTCGTGCTGGCTTAGGGCGGCGTCGGGCGTCTGGCACATCTACTGGGCTGGCGGGGATCAGGTCTCGATCTACTGCCGCTTGTATAGCGGTACGGAGGCATGAGTAGGCGGCGCGGTTGTAGGACTGGTATCCATGCTTGATAGTTATTGCGTCCCACCACGCGATCACGTCTTTGCGTGTGAGCTTGACCAAGGGGATATCGCGTAGTCTTCCGGCTTTGCCCGTGGTGTTCAGGATGCGGCGACCTAGGACTGCACGGTAGTTGTCCATGGTGGAGGGTTTTAGGCGTTTTTCTTGAAGGTCTAGCCATTGGCATAGCCACTCGCCGACGGTTCGGGTGGCGTCTTCTTTCGTCCGGTACCGGAGGTGTGGGGGTTGCCATTCGTCGAACTCAATGAGTTTTTGTTCTTGGCGGAGCCAAGCACCAGCATCGTCTTTGGTGAAGAATGGGTGGGGGCCGGAGTATTTTTTGCCATCAGGTCCGGTATAGCGGGCGCGGTATTTACCGGAGGATAGGCGTGCTATTGTGCCGAAGAGGCGTTTTTTAGGGGCGGGCATAAAGGGGTTTCCTGCGATTGCGAGTGGTCCATGGGCGGTCCTGCGGTCTATGTGTGGTCCGCAGGTTTATACCCATGTCCCAGTGTGTCGTTTATTGTCGCTTATGATTTTACGCAGGTCATAGGGCAAAAAAGAAGAACCCCCACGTCACGGTGAACGTGGGGGCCTTATTTTGCAAAGAAGTCAGTGACTTCCACCGCGGCGGTGGTTCGTGCACTCATACCACCACCATAATTCAACAAGTGTTGAATTTGCAATGCCGTGAAGCTTTTCGACGACTAAAGAATAAGGCAATGCCCACTTCAGGGCGTCGTAAAGCGTTAACTATTCAATTTCTTCTGAATTGCCTCCTCTACATCGGGGGGCAGCACATCATGAATATCGCCGCCGTATTTAATGACCTCTTTGCACAGTGTGGACGACACGTGGCCGTATTTCGGATTGGTCATGAAAAACATGGTGTCCACCCCCGACAGACTGCGATTCATCTGCGCCATCGGCACCTCATACTCATAATCCAGCGCCGACCGCAGCCCCTTGACGATCACCCCAATATCATGCTTGGTGGTGTAATCCACCAACAGGCCACCCCACCAATCCACCGTCACATTGGGCAAATCGGCCACCGCTTTTTCCGCCAATTCCACCCGCTCGGAAATGCTAAACAACCCGGATGGCTTATTGGGATTCCCCGTCACCAACACCACCATCTCGTCGAACTGTTGTGCGGCTCGGCGGAAAATATCGACATGCCCCATCGTGATCGGATCAAACGACCCCGGGCACACGGCACGATGAACCATCGGTTACTCCTCTCCCCCATCATCAGCCGAAAACACCGCCATGTCCATGCGCGCAATACCAAACGTGCGCTTTTTCAGCTTCTGCGGCGTCGGCGTATACCCCGCCGGCCACTCGGTGTGCGGCGAATCCCGATGCCGCTCCACCACCACCGCGGCCCCATCAACCAGCAACGGCCGCAACGCCTCAAGCATCTCCACCACCGTCTCCGGGGCCAAATCGTAGGGTGGATCCGCCAACACCATATCGAAATGCTTCCGGGGCGCCTGCGCCACATACGCCGATGCCGCCATCTGCATCACCTGCACATTCGGGTGCCCCACCACCTCGGCGTTCCGCCGAATCACCGCACACGTGTGCGGATCCGACTCCACCAGCACCACCTCGGCAGCGCCCCGGGAGGCCGCCTCTAACCCCAACGCCCCCGAACCGGCAAACAAATCCAACACTACAGCGTCCTGAAACCCAAACCGCACCTGCAGCGACGAAAACAGCCCCTCCTTCGCCCGATCCGATGTTGGGCGGGTCCCCTCCGACGGCACCTGCAGCTTCCTGCCCCGGGCCTCACCGGAAATAATGCGCGTCATCCCCATTTACTTCCCCTCCCCCACCAACGTTGCCGGTTCCGAACCATCCGCGAGCTCCACCAATGCCTGGCCGCCCACCACATCACCGAAATCGGCGACGCTCAACTCCACCACCACGCCCGGCCCCGGCGCGATCACGGCAGCTTCGAGTTTGGTGGCTTCGACGCTTGCGAGTTTTTGTCCGGTGGTAACGGTGTCACCGGCTGCGACATGGTAGTGCACAATGCCGGCGAAGGGGGCATAGATTTTCATGGGGACTACCCTAGCAAACCGGTGGTGGGGTTTCGGTAATGGGTTAGGATTTGTCCAGGTAGTCTTGGGTGATGTCGTCGATGCCGGCGATGAGTTGGCGGGCTAGGTCAAGGTTGTGGGCGACAATGTTTTTGGCGTCGCGGTTGGCCCGGTTGATGAGGCCTATGTCGCGGGCGAGGTTGAGGAAGGCGATTTTGCGGTTAGTGCCGGATTGGCTGGTGCCTAATACGTCGCCTTCGTGGCGTTGGATGAGGTCGATTTCGGCGACTTGGAAGCCGTCGGTGGTGGCGGCCATTTGCCATATACGTTTGTCGGCGGGGGTTCCGCGTTCGGCGGTGTGGTGGAAGAAGCAGATGGAGTCATATCCGCCGCGTCCGACGCGGCCGCGGAGTTGGTGGAGTTGGGAGACGCCGAGGTTTTCGGATTCGCGGATCATGATGATGGTGGCGTTGGGGACGTCGATGCCGACTTCGATGACGGTGGTGGCTATGAGGATGTCGAGGTCGCCGTTGGCGAATTGGCGCATGGTGGTGTCTTTGTCGGCGTCTTTGAGTTGGCCGTGAAGGAGGCCGATGCGGTAGTTTTTGAATTCGGTTTCGCTGAGGTGCTGGTGGGTTTCGAGTACGCCGCCGGGGCCGTTGATGCGGGGGCAGACGATGTAGATTTGGTGGCCTTGGTGGATGTGTTCGCGCATGACTTCGTAGGCGCGGGTGGTGTATTTGGGAAGGTATTCGGGGACAACGTAGCTTTTGATGGGTCGGCGGCCGCCGGGGAGTTCGTTGAGGGTGGAGTGGTTGAGGTCGCCGAAGAAGGTCATGGCGATGGTTCGGGGTATGGGGGTGGCGGTCATGACGAGGAGGTGGGGGGTGGTGTGGTTTTTGCCTTTGGTGCGGAGGCTGTCGCGTTGTTCGACGCCGAAGCGGTGTTGTTCGTCGATGATGACGAGTCCGAGGTCATAGAATTCGACGGTGTCTTGGATGAGGGCGTGGGTGCCGATGATGATGTTGGCGTCGCCGGAGATGATGGCAAGGAGGGCGTGGTTTTTTTGGGTGGGGGTCATGTCGCCGGTGAGGGTGGTGATGGTGAGGTTGATGCCGGCGTTGGTGAGGAGTTCGGTGAGGCTGTGTCCGTGTTGGTGGGCGAGGACGGAGGTGGGGGCGAGGAGGGCGCATTGTTTGCCGTTTTCGACGGCTTGGAGCATGGCTATGAGGGCGATGATGGTTTTGCCGGAGCCGACTTCGCCTTGGAGGAGGCGTTGCATGGGGTGGGGAGAGTTGAGGTCAGTGGCGATGGTGTTGATGATGGTTTGTTGGCCGGTGGTGAGGGTGTAGGGGAGGTTGTTGATGAGGGTTTCGCGGTGGTGGGGGGCGCCGGTGGGGTTGGGGGCTAGTGGGGTGGCGTGGCGGGTGGTGGTGTCGTGGCGGCGGATTTCCATGACGAGGGCGAGGGCGAGGGCTTCGTTGTAGGCGAGGCGGTGGCGGTAGGTGTAGGCGTTGGTGCCGTCTTGGTGGATGCCGCGGAGTGCGCGGTCGAAGGTGGGGAGGTCGGGGGGTGTGAAGGGGCCGAGGGGGTCGGGTATGGGGTTGGTGTGGTCAAGGATGTGGTGGATGGCGCCGAGGATGCGCCAGGTGGTGATGCGTTGGCGGGCTGGGTAGATGGGGATGGCGGGCAGGCTGGTGAGGAAGTTACTGATGTCGGTGTCGTTGCCGTAGGCGGTGAGTTGTTTGAGGGCGCCGGTGCTGGTGGGGTGGGGGGTGTTGAGGAGGAGGAAGTCGGGGTGTTGGAGTTGGGGGGCGCCGCGGTAGGTTTTGATTTTCCCGGTGAAGATGGCGGTGGTGCCGCGGGTGAGGGTGCGTTCGCACCAGGCGGCTTGGTGGGGTTTGGCGTGGAAGAAGGTGGCTTTGATGAGTTCGTTGGTGGTTTGGATGGTGATGGTGTAGATGGTGGTGGTTCTTTTGGTGTGGATGGTGGCGGTGTGGATGATTTCGCCAATGCAGGTTACTATGTCGCCGTCGTTTGCTTGGTTGAGGAAGGGGGTGTCGTTGTGGGTGGCGTAGGCGCGGGGGTAGTGGGTGAGGAGTTCTTTGGCGGTGGTGTAGCCGAGGGTAGTGCGAATAGTTTTGGCTTCTTTTTCGGGGAGGAGGTCTGTGAGTTTGCGGTTGTCTTCCCAGTTGAGCATGGTTATTCGACTCCGATTTCGGCGAGGGATCCGAGGTTTTGGGTGCGGTAGGTGATGATTTCTACGCCGTGGAATTTGGGCAGGTCGCTGGCGGAGAATTCGGGGGCGGTTTCGTCGATGAGGATGGTGACGCGGCGGGCGGTGGGGTCGATGAGGGTGGTGAGGGTGTGAGCTATTGCTTGGTGGAGGCTGGTGGTGGTGCAGAGGGTGGTGGGGTGCCGGTTTTTGTCGTTGGTGATGGCGTGGATTTCGGTGGTGGTGGGGTCGGTGATGATTCGGGCGGTGCGGGTGGCTTGGGCGGCTTCGCCCATGGTGTAGGCGTCGACGGCGAGGGGTTGGGTGTTGTTGCAGGCGGCGAGGGCGGCGAGTCCGCGGATGATGGTGCCGGTGGGGACGATGGTGAGTGCTTGTTCGAAGGCGTGGCTGGAGCGTTCGATGCTGGCGAGTTGGTGGGTGGTGAGCATGCCGTTGGGCAGGAGGATGATTTCGGTGGCGCCGCTGGCGCGGGCGGCTGCGGCGATGTCGAGGACGATGTCGTCACCAGGGTTGATGGTGAGTGCTCCGGCGGATTGGTAGAGGTGGGTGATGAGTCCGGTGGGGGTGAGTGCGAGGATGATGCGGTGGCTGGTGGTGGTGGCTTCGGGGAGGGCTTCGATGTGGAGGTTGGTGATTTTTCCGAGGTGGTGGGCGGTTTCGATGACGGTTCCGGCTTGGTGGGTGTGGATGTGGACGCTGGCGGAGTGGGGGCTGATGGGGGCGATGATAAAGCTGTCGCCGAGAGGTTGGAGTTGGTCGCGGACGTGGTTGAGGTCGGCGTTTTGGATGAAAAACATGACTTCGAGGTAGTCGACGCGGGGGCGGGTAGTTTCGGTTGGGACGGTGGGGTTAGCGTTGGTGGTGTGGGGTTTTTGCCGGGTGTGGGTGGTGGTTGTGGGTGGGGTGTCGATGGTGGGTGGTTGGTGGTTCCAGAGACGGGCGAGTTGGGTGGGTTGGCCGAAGGGGCTGCGGGGTTTGGGTGGGGTTTTTCCCTGTTGTGGCTGCTCGGTAGGGTTGGATTTGGTGTTGGTGGGGGCGGTGATGCGGGTAGCGCCGAGGAGTTGGGTGAACATGTCGACGCTTCCGGGGGCCGCCGTCCCCACCACTTTAATCGAAAGTGCTTTCGGTTTTGGTGGTTGAAAGCTGGGGTTGGTGCTGGTTTCTATGGTGCCGCCGCTTACTTCGTCGAGCATGGTTTCGAGAAGGAGAACGAGGCCTTGGGCACCGGCGTCGACCACTCCGGCGTCGCGGAGGACGGCAAGTTGGGAGGGGGTATTGGCCAGGGCGATGGCGGCGGCGGCGGTGGCGGCGGTGAGCACGTCGATAAGCGAGTCGGTGGGGGCTTGGTTCGCGGCGATGGCGGCAGCCCGCAGGACGGTGACGACGGTGCCTTCGACGGGTTCGATAATGGCGTGGTGGACGAATTTATTGGCCGTGGTGAGTGCTTGTTGCACGGTGCGGCCGGTGATCCGGTCGGAGACTGCGGATTGGGCGAGCCCGCGGAGGACTTGGCTCAGCACCATGCCGGAGTTGCCGCGGGCGCCTTTCACCGCGCCGACGGCAATGGCCGCGGTGAGTTTGGTGATATCGCGCTGGTGGGCTGCCGGGAGGTTATTCACCTCGGCGAGGGCAGCCTCCATGGTGTGGGCCATGTTTGAGCCGGTGTCGGCGTCGGGGACGGGGAAAACGTTGAGTTTGTTGATTTCGGCGCGGCGGGCGACCAGTTCAGCGACGGCCCGGGTGAGCCACCTATGCAACGCGGGCCCGTCCAGATACTCAACGTTTACCATAGAAAAGTAGTTTACAACGCCCAGTTGACTTGCGGAGCCCCCAGCTTTCCGAGGTAATAGTTTGCGGTGGTAAATGGGCGGGAGCCGAAAAAGCCCCGGCTGGCGGATAGTGGGGACGGGTGCACAGACTTTATCTGTTTCACATTGGGGTGCCCGGAAAGGAGGGGGCTGAGGGATTGGGCGTCTTTACCCCAGAGGATGGCGACGAGTGGGGTGCCCCGGTTCACAAGGGAGGTGATGACATGGTCGGTGATTTTTTCCCACCCCTTTTTCCGGTGAGAGCCGGCCCCGCCGGTTTGGGCGCGGACGGAGAGGACTCGGTTGAGCAGCATGACGCCCTGGTCGCTCCAGGCACTGAGATCACCGTTTCTGGGCCGATCGACACCGAGATCGGATTGGAGTTCGGCAAAAATGTTCACCAGGCTTTTGGCCAGGGGCTTCACCTCGGGGCGGAGGGAGAACGATAGGCCCATGGCGTGGCCCGGGGTGGGGTATGGGTCTTGGCCGACGATGAGGACGGTCACTTTATCGAAGGGGTAGCGGAAGGCCCGCCACCGGTCTTCCTCCGGGGGCGCAATGGTGTAGCCGGCGGCCTGTTCGGCGGCGAGGAAGTCTCCCATGGCATTAATGTCGGGGGCGATGGGGGCGAGAACTTGCCGCCAGGAGTCGTCAATGTTGAGGGTGGAGAAATAGTCCCCACTGGTGGTCAGTGGTTGGTGCGCACTGGAAAACAGGTCTTCTTGCTGGTTGAACTGGTTAGTCATCGGTCAGTAGCTTTCCCATCCGTAGGTGTAGGGGGGTGCTGCCCTATCAAGGGTGACGGCACCCATGGAGTTATGTCGAACCACTGTACCAATTTCTACGAATCCGGTGGGTGGTGGGCCGAACGTTGTACCAATAAACGTGTGATCTTCCCCACCAGACAAAATGAACTCCCACGGGTCGGCCCCTACCAGCTCAGCGGCCCGCACAAGCAGATCATCAGGTTGCAGGGCGGCGGAATCCAGGTTGATGGTGACGGCAGATTTTTTCGCCATAACATACAGGTCGTGGACGAGCCCGTCGGAATTGTCGGTCATGGCCGTCACCCCGGCGGAACGGGCCACGAACCCGCGGCCGGGGGTCAAAATGGTGGAGCAGTGGGCGCGAAGCATCGGGTCGAATTCGGCCGGAACACCCGCGCGACCGAATTCTTTCAGCAGCGCATAGCCAGCGGCGGAATATCCAATGTGCCCGGAGGCGACGAGGATTTGGCCGGGCCGGGCCTGGTCGAGCCGGAGCGGCGGGAGGGAACCACCAAGTTGGCCGATACCGGTGACCGCAATGGTGATCCGATCATTGTCGGTGACGTCACCGCCCACGAGTTCCGCATCATAGTCGGTGACCCGTTCGTTGATACCGCGAGCCAGGTCGGCGACAAATTCCAGCGGGGTGTCCCCCGGGGCACTGAGGGCGAGCAGGGCCGCGATGGGCCGGGCCCCCATGGCTTCCACATCGGCGAAGTTTTGGGTGATGGCTTTCCGCCCAATCTCGGCAGGGTGAGACCAGTCACGGCGAAAATGGCGGCCTTCGACCAGGGTGTCGGTGGTAATCACGGTGCGGGAGTTCGGGGCGGCATGGTCGAGGACCGCCGCATCGTCACCATTCCGGGTGCTGGGGGCGTGAGCGACAATAGCGGTAATGACTGCCTGTTCACCGACGTCGGCAAGTGTGGGGTTGGGGTTTTTTACGATGCGAGTCACGAACATCATCCTTGCAGTCTTCAATATCACATATTGTTGGGGTACCTTGGGCCCAGTTTTTCCGCAGATTACACTGATCTCCATGCATGATGCGAATGAGGGTATCAATAAGGTTCCTATTATTATCGCCCTAGTATTGGCGATACTTTTGGTTGTGGGGGTAATCGTGGGGGCACGAGTGGTGGCGGAGCGGGCGCATCAAACACCAGTAGCAATCGCCGAGGTGGATTCTCCTGCGGCAGATTCGTCGGAATGCGGGGATTTCATCGCGGCCATGCCCACAACGGTGATCGGGCTACGGCGGGCGGTGATTGCCGACCCCGCCCCGGCCGGGGTGGCGGTGTGGCAGAAAACCGCGAGCCGGCAAATCACCGTGCGGTGCGGGGTGGCGGCGCCCGCACAACTCACGGACCTGTCGCAGCTTGAGGAGGTTGCGGGAACGAAATGGTTACAGGTGGCAGACACCACTCCCGGCTCAACACTGCAAACATGGTACACAACAGATCGGGATAAAGTGGTGGCGGTCACGGCCGACGGGGAAGCACTGCAGTCACATTCCATGCCGGAAGTAATCACCACATTCTCCGATGCGCTGGCAGCGCTCCCCGCGGGTTCGGCGAACCGGTCACCGATCCCCCTATCGGAGCTACCCGCGGCCGAGGGGGAGGACACGTCGAAATGCAACGGGCTACTCTCCACCCTGCCGGCCACGATTGATGCTGGCGGAACCCAGTATTCGCGGGCGAAACAGCCATCCGGGGCGCCGAAGTTAGCGGCGTGGACCGCACCGGGGGCGGAACCCATCGTGGTGCGGTGCGGGGTGGAGTTCCCAACAACCTATGAGGCGGGGGCCCGATTATCGCAGGTCAATGACACACCCTGGTTTGAGGACACCACATTAGGCAATGGGACCACCGCATCCGTGTGGTACGCGGTGGATGCGCACCCGGTGGTGGTGCTCTCTGCCCCACAGGCGGCCGCACAGTCCGCATTGGTGCAGGTGAGCCAGGCAATCCGGTCGAAACTCTAGTCGCAGCCTGCGCATGCTTGACGACGCCGAAACGAGCAAGGTCTTGAAAAAGTGATATCACATTAATATAATGTGATATCAGATTAATTCTTCGCTTGTTAGGAGCCCTCAATGTCCACACCAGACATCACCGCCACCCCGGTTGGCCACAGCGGCACCGCTGTCGACATCACCGAACGCAAATCCTGGTCCGGGGGAGGCGGACTCGCCACCATCATCATCCTCATCAGCATCATCCTCATCGCCCCCGCGATTTTCCTCATCGGCACCACCTCCACCAAACTCGACGCAGGCACCATCAGCGTCCCCATGGGTGTTGCGCTCATACTGGCCGGCGCCTGCTGCTTCATCCTCAGCCTTCTCGGGCTCACCAGCATACGCATCATCAGCCCCGGCGAAACCCGAGTCATCCAATTCTTCGGACGCTACATCGGCACCATCCGCCACACCGGACTCCGGGCCATCCCCCCACTCAGCAACCCCACCAAAGTCAGCATCAAAGTCCGCAACTTTGAAACCAACACCATCAAAGTCAACGACCTCAACGGCAACCCCATCAACATCGGCGCCATCGTCGTCTGGCAGGTCGCCGACACCGCTAAAGCCACCTTCGCCGTAGAAAACGTCGACGACTTCATCCACTCCCAAGCCGAATCCGCCCTCCGGCACGTCGCCACCACCCACCCCTACGACTCCACCGACACCACCACCATCCCCTCACTCTCTGGGTCCACCGACATTGTTTCCGCCGAACTTGCCGAAGAAGTCGCAGCCCGCGCCACCATAGCTGGCCTGGAAATCATCGAAACCCGCATCTCCAGCCTGGCCTACGCCCCCGAAATCGCCCAATCCATGCTGCAACGCCAACAAGCAGCCGCCATCGTCGACGCCCGCGAAACCATTGTTGACGGCGCCGTATCCATGGTAGAAACTGCCCTCAGCCAACTCGACGAACGAGACATCGTCGACCTCGACCCGGAACGCCGCGCCACCATGGTCTCTAACCTGCTCGTGGTATTGTGTTCGGACAACAATGCCCAACCCGTCATCAACACCGGATCCCTCTATACCTAAACCATGCCCCGAAAAAGCGTGCCGCTTCGCATCGACCCAGCCGTCTACAACGCCATAGCCGCCTGGGCCAACCAGGAAATGCGCAGCGTCAATGCCCAAATAGAGGTGATGTTGCGCGAAAACCTCCGCAAAGCCGGCCGCCTCCCCAAAGACACCGGGGAAATCCCCAAACGCGGCCGGCCCAAAAACCCCAAATCACAAACCTAGCCAGACACTCCCCTACGCCAACGCCTGAGCAATCAGCGTATCCAACAACTCGGCGTACGGCACCCCCGATGCCGCAAACACCTGCGGATACATCGAAATCGGCGTGAACCCGGGCATGGTGTTCACCTCATTGAGCACCGGCCCGGCCTGGGTCACAAAGAAATCCACCCGGGCTAACCCGGAACACTGCAACGCCTGAAACGCCTCCCGGGCAAGCGACTGAATCAGCCGCGTCGCCGCGTCGTCAAGCGGGGCCGGAATCATCGCCGACACATCACCATCAACATATTTCGCATCAAACCCATAAAACCCCTCATGGCCCACCGACGTGTTCACCAACTGCGCCGGCACCGACGCCACCACCGTGCCATCCGGGTACTCCAGCACCCCACACTCCACCTCGTCGCCGATGATCTCCGACTCCACAATCACCTTCGTGTCATACTGACGAGCCTCACGCAACGCCGCATCCATGTCCTCCCACCGTGTCACCCGGCTAATCCCAATCGACGATCCACCCCGAGCCGGCTTCACATACACCGGCAACCCCAACAACTGACAATCAGCCTGGGTGAGTGTCTCCTCCCCCCGCAAAATGACTTCCTTCCCCACCGGCAGGCCCTCAGCAGCCAACAGCTTCTTCGTGTACTCCTTATCCATGCCGCACGCCGACGACAACACCCCCGTGCCCACATACGGAACCCCCGACAATTCAAACAACCCCTGAATCGTCCCGTCTTCCCCATACAACCCATGCAACACGGGGAAAATCACATCCACCGTCACATGCTCCGAACCGTCCGCAAACCGGAACTGCCCCCGGCGCGCCGGGTCGGCGGCGAGGGATACTTCCTTGGTGAGGGTGACGGTTGGCATGGCCCCGTTTGTGCTGCGGAGTTTCTCCGGGTCGGACTCCCCCACTGTCCAGGTGCCTTGTTGGGTGATGCCGATGGGGTACAGCTCGTATTTTTCCGGGTCGAGGTGGCTCATGATGGCGCCGGCTGAGATGCAGGAGACGGAGTGTTCGGAACTCCGGCCGCCGTAGATGATCGCAATTTTAATCGGTTTAGTAGTCAAACTCACGGTATTTTACTGTACCAGTTGCCTAGGGCCTGCCGTTTGGGTTACCTGGGGTTTTCTTGTGGGGTTATTCGGATTTTTTGGTGCGGCCCATGAGTGCTGCCACCATGTCGATGACGGCGAGCCCTTGGTGGCAGACGCCGTAGACAGCCTGGGTGATGGGCATTTCGACGTTGTGGGTGTGGGCGAGGGCGTTGATGGCGGCGGAGGAGGTGACGCCTTCGGCGACTTGGCCGTTGGTTGCTTGGGTGGCTTCTTCAAGGGTGCCGCCTTGGCCGAGTCGGTAGCCGAAGGTGCGGTTTCTGGAGAGGGGTGAGGAGCAGGTTGCTACGAGGTCGCCGAGGCCGGCGAGGCCGGCGAAGGTGCGGGGGTCGGCGCCCATGGCGGTGCCGAGTCGGGTGATTTCGGCAAGGCCTCGGGTGATGAGGGAGGCGAGGGTGTTTTCGCCGAGTCCGTTGCCGGAGGCCATGCCGCAGGCGAGGGCGATGACGTTTTTGCAGGTGCCGCCGATTTCGGCGCCGATAACATCGGTGTTGGTGTAGGGGCGGAAGTAGGGGGCGCCGACGGCTGCTTGGACTTGTTTGGCGCGGTGCTCGTCGGTGCAGGCGATGACGGTGGCCGCGGGTTGTTGGAGGGCGATTTCTTTAGCGAGGTTGGGGCCGGAGAGGACGGCGATGCGGCTGGGGTCGGCGCCGGCGACGTCGGCGATGACTTGGCTCATGCGGAGGAAGGTGTCGGTTTCGATGCCTTTGGCGAGGCTGACGAGGGTGGCGTCTGTGGGGATGTGGGGTGCCCAGGTGGCGAGGTTGTCTCTGAGGGTTTGGCTGGGTACTGCGAGGACGACGATGGTGGCGCCGGCCAGGGCGTGGGTGGGGTTGGTGGTGGCGGTGAGGGTGGTGGGTAGTTGGATTCCAGGGAGGTAGTCGGGGTTGTGGTGGTGGGTGTTGATGGTGTCGGCTATTTGGGGGCGGCGGGCCCAGATGGTGACGGTGCTGCCGGCGTCGGCGAAGACTTTGGCGAGGGTGGTGCCCCAGGAGCCGGCGCCCATGACTGCGATGTGTTCTGGTGTGTGGTGGTTTGTGGTGTGTGGCACGGTTGTGTCCTTGGTTGTTTGTGAGGTTTTGTGTTTTGGTGGTGGGTTTGGTGAAAGGTTTCTTTAAAAGATTAGCCTAGTGGTGTTTGGGGGTTGTGGTGGTGGGTTTGGTATGGGGCCGGGTTGGGGTTTTGGTGGTGGGCGTTTTACGGTGAGGGGTAGTTCATTGTTGTTTTTCCGCGTAAAAGTGAAGGATGGTTGTTGTGGCTGGTCGGGGTTTTCCGCAGGGTGTGGTTGGTCGGTTTCAGGTGGTGCCGGCGGATCCGGGGTCGGGGTTTGCCCGCCCGGTGTTGGCTGCGGGGGCGGTGTTGTGGCGGTGGGTCGCAGGTGCCGATGCCGCTACGGGCGTCGATGGTGCTGCGGCTGATGGTGGGGGTCGGGTGTTTGCGTGTGTGCACCGGCCGGGATATGACGATTGGTCGTTGGCGAAAGGGAAGGTGGATGCGAGGGAATCGTTGCCCGTAACGGCGGTGCGGGAGGTTGGCGAGGAGACGGGTTTTTCGGTGCGGTTAGGGAAGCTGATAGGCCATGTGACGTACCCGCTGCCCGATAAAATGTCTGGGGGGAAGGGACCTCGGACGAAGGTGGTGTATTACTGGGTTGCTGAGGTTATTGGTGGGCAGTTTGTGCCGAATGATGAGGTGGATGAGGTTCGGTGGTTGTCGGCGGATGCAGCGCGGGAGTTGTTGTCGTATGACACGGACCGGCTGGTGTTAGCGAAGGCGGTAAAACGGCTCACTGCGACGCCGGTGACGTCGCGGGTGTTGTTGGTGCGGCATGCGAAAGCGGCCCGCCCCGAGGGGGTGCCGGATGAGAAGCGGCCGTTGACCGCTAAGGGGGTGCGTCAGGCGCAGGCGATGGCATCAATGTTGGCGCCGTATGGGCCGACGGCGGTGTTTGCGGCGGAGCCGGATCGGTGTGTTGCGACCGCTACCCCGCTGGCGGATGCGGTGGGGGTGCCGGTGGTGACGGATTCCCGGTTGGGGGATGCGAGTTGGTGCGCGCAGCTGGTGGCGTCGCAGGCGCGGGTGTCGGAGATTATCGGCTTGGGTGGGACGAGTGTGATTGTGTCGCAGGGGTTGATGATTCCCGATGTGGTGGCGTGGTTGTCGGCGCGGGGCACGCTGCCGATTGATTCGCCGGTGGCGAAGAAGGCGAGCGTGTGGGTGTTGTCGTTTACCGATGGGGTGTTGACGGGCGCGGATTATTTAGAGTCGCCGCTAGCGGTGTTGTAGTGTGCTTGACGACGACCCTAGGTGGGGTTATTTGACGACTGGTTTGAAGCTGGGCCGGTGGGCTTCGTAGGTTTCGATGTCGGCTTCTTTGCGGAGGGTGAGCCCGATATCGTCGAGGCCTTCCATGAGCCGCCAGCGGGTGTAGTCGTCCACATCAAACCGGTAGGTGTGGTTTTCGCAGGTGACGGTGCGGTCTTCCAGGTTGACTGTGAGACTGAGGCCGGGCTGGTCAGTGAGCTGCCGCCACAGTTGTTCGATGTCTTGTTGGTCCATGAGGGCTGCGAGCAGGCCGGCTTTACCGGCGTTGCCGCGGAAGATGTCAGCGAATCGGGAGGAGAGCACGACTTTGAATCCGTAGTCCATGAGGGCCCAGACGGCGTGTTCACGGGAGGAGCCGGTGCCGAAGTCGGGGCCGGCGACAAGGATGGTGCCGTGGGCGTAGGCGTCTTGGTTGAGGACGAAATCGGGTTCGTTGGTGCGCCAGTTGTTGAAGAGTCCGTCGTCGAAGCCGGTGCGGGTGACGCGTTTGAGGTAGACGGCGGGGATGATTTGGTCGGTGTCGACGTTGGAGCGCATGAGCGGGACGCCGACGCCGGTGTGGGTGGTGAATTTTTCCATGGTGGGTCCTTGTGTGGTTTAGCTGGTGGCGTGGGTGGGCAGGTCGGCGGGGGATGCGAGGGTGCCCATGATGGCGGTGGCGGCGGCCACTTCAGGGGATACGAGGTGGGTGCGGCCGCCGGGGCCTTGTCGGCCTTCGAAGTTTCGGTTGCTGGTGGAGGCGGAGCGTTCCCCGGGTTTGAGCTGGTCGGGGTTCATGCCGAGGCACATGGAGCAGCCGGCGGAGCGCCAGTCGGCGCCGGCTTCGGTGAAGATTTTGTCGAGCCCTTCGGCTTCGGCGAGTTGCTTGACCAGGGTGGTGGAGGGCACGACCATCATGCGGACCGTGTCGGCGACTTTGTGGCCTTTCATGATGTGGGCTGCGGTACGCAGGTCTTCGATGCGGGCGTTGGTGCAGGAGCCGAGGAAGACCGTGTCGATTTTGATGTCCCGCAGGGGGGTGCCGGGGGTAAGGCCCATGTAGGTGAGGGCTTTTTCGGCGGCTTTTTTGTCGTTGTCGTTGGTGAAGTCGTCGGGTGAGGGCACGACCGCGTTGAGGGGGAGGCCTTGGCCGGGGTTGGTGCCCCAGGTGACGAAGGGGGTGAGGGCGGAGCCGTCGATGGTGATTTCGGTGTCGAAGGTGGCGCCTTCGTCGGTGGGGAGGGTTTTCCAGTAGGCGACGGCTTTGTCCCAGTCGTCGCCGGTGGGGGCGAGTTCGCGGCCGTAAACGTAGTCGAAGGTGGTTTGGTCGGGGGCGATCATGCCGGCGCGGGCGCCTGCCTCGATGGACATGTTGCAGATGGTCATGCGGGCTTCCATGGAGAGTTTCTCGATGGCTTCACCACGGTATTCGATGACGTGTCCTTGCCCACCACCGGTGCCGATCTTGGCGATGATGGCGAGGATGAGGTCTTTGGCTGTGACGCCGGGTTGGAGTTCCCCGGTGACGTTGATGGCCATGGTTTTGAATGGTTTGAGGGCGAGTGTTTGGGTGGCCATGACGTGTTCGACTTCGGAGGTGCCGATGCCGAATGCCATGGCGCCGAATGCGCCGTGGGTGGAGGTGTGGGAGTCGCCGCACACGATGGTCATGCCGGGTTGGGTGGCGCCGAGTTGGGGGCCGACCTGGTGGACGATGCCTTGGTTGATGTCCCCCATGGCGTGGAGGCGTACCCGGAATTCTTCGCAGTTTTTCCGCAGGGTGGAGACTTGGGTGCGGGAGATGCTGTCGGCGATTTCGGTCAGGTCACCGGTTTTGATGCCGGTGGTGGGGACGTTGTGGTCTTCGGTGGCGAGGTGGAGTTCGGGGTGCCGGAGGGTGCGGCCGGCGAGCCGGAGGCCGTCGAAGGCTTGGGGGGAGGTTACTTCGTGGAGTAGTTGGAGGTCGATAAAGATAAGGTCGGGTTCGTCACCGGTGCCGTGGGTGACGACGTGGTCGCGCCAGACTTTTTCGGCCAGGGTGAGTTTGGGTTGGGAATCCACGGGGCTGGTCATGGATTGTGTTACCTCTACTTCCGCATAGTCATCTCATTTTATGAGATGGTAATATCACACTATGGGACAAAATATTACACCACCCGCCACCACAAGTGGAATTAAGGTATTAGACCGGGCGATGCTTATTCTCGTCACCATTGGGGAAAAACCCCGGTCGCTCACGGAATTATGCGAAGCAACCGGCCTGCCGCGTGCCACCGCGCATCGGCTTGCCAGCGCGCTAGAAACCCACCATATCCTCACGCGCACCGCTGATGGCCGGTGGACCATTGGTGCGGTGCTCACGTCCCTGGGGGCACGCAGCGCCACGACGCTTGTCGACGCCGCAACCCCCATCATGGCGGCGCTTATGGCCGATACGGGTGAATCGGTCCAGCTCTACCAATTGGCGGGCGCCCACCGGGTGTGTATCGCCGCCCAGGAGCCGGCCAGTGGCCTGCAAAACACGGTTCCCACCGGCTCCCGGCTGCCACTAACCGCCGGATCGGCCGCGAAAATATTTTTGGCCTACTCCTCCCCCGCCCTCAAGGCCACCATCATGGCGGAAAACCCCAGCTTCACCCTGCAAGACATTGACGAGGCCCGGGACCAGGGCTGGGCGGAATCCATTAGCGAACGCGAAGTCGGCCTCGCCTCCCTGTCCGCACCCGTGTTCAACGGTGAAGGCCTGTTCGTGGCGGCCCTGTCGATCTCGGGGCCTGCAGAGCGGCTGAAACCCCACCCCGGCGCGCTATGGGCGGATCATCTCGTGTCCGCTGCCACGCAGCTCAGTGCCGCCCTATAGGCCCTGTAGTTTTTGGAGCTGCTCCCGGTAGCGGGCCACCAGCGGGTGGCCGTCCGGCAGCTGGGGTTCGGCCGCAGCCAACACCATGGTGTACCACCATTGTTGGTCGGGTTTCCCCGCATTGAACCGATCCCATAATGCGTCGCCAAGCTGCTCATAGTCGGCCAGAATGCTGGTCAAATTATGGTATTTATCGGA
>ERZ772964.27-NODE-27-length-103673-cov-27.4_pt1 | contig 103673 bp, 102 predicted proteins | sample MGYA00580675_ERZ772964 | MGnify/ENA primary metagenome ERZ772964 (study PRJEB29015, sample SAMEA2737941) | human oral metagenome | biome: human oral; feature: human-associated habitat; material: dental | place: China | collected 2139 ... | reverse complement strand
CAATTCTAATGACTAATTTTTAGGTTTTTGTGTCCAGTTTTTGTTGACTAGTGCAATTCGCGAAAGCAATATGTTTGCCGCTTTCTCTGTTGGCGCAGAGGGGGCAGTTTTTTATGTTTTTTACGCTGCGATGGAGGCACGAGGTTATTTTTTTTGTCTCTTGAGCGCTTTTGTGCTCTCCTCCAATGCAAGAAGATCATCGCGATCCGCCTGTAATGCTTCCTGCTTCTTGCGGCGGTCGTCAAAATCCTTATAGACCTTCGCGATATGTTTTTTCATTTCTTCGTGGCTATGACGCCCGTGATCGCGCAGGAGCAGGACGCCATGATCGATCAGCAGGTTATTCGCCGTATCTTTCCAATATTGCAGGGTAAGCGTTTTTGACAGCTTTGCACGCAGTTCGGCGCTTTCGAGAAACACGGCAACAATACGGTTGAGTGTGTCGATCTCGTCTGCGGTGAGATAGTTCTTAGCGGTAAAAATATCTTCACGTCGTACCCGTGTGCCCTTCCATGATGTGAGCGCCATGTTCGGTGCGTCTGCATCCGCACGTTCAAGGATGAGGTCAGCGGCCGTCTTTCCAGTAACACCGTAGATGAGCTTGTTTTGAATCTCGGCAAAGAAGCGCTGCGTTTCTCTTTCTGTTTTATCGTAGTCCACCGATAGGGCAAAGAGGTCACGTAGCTTTTGATAGAAGCGCTTTTCGCTTGCGCGAATATCGCGGATGCGGGCAAGGAGCTCGTCGAAATAGTCAGGGCGTCCGTCAGGATTTTTGAGGCGTTCGTCGTCTATGAGAAACCCCTTTTGCAGATACTCCCGCAAGGTCGTATTCGCCCAACGGCGGAACTCTGTACCGCGCGGGGAACGGACACGAAAGCCTACGGCGAGAATGACATTGAGACTGTAAAATGCGACGGGCTTATCAGAATTTGCAATGTGAAAAAAACTCACATTGCTTTTTTCCTCTAGTTCACCTTCAGAGAATATGTTTTTGATATGGCGGGTAATACCACTGCGCTCTTTATTAAAGAGCGCGGCGATTTGCGCCTGCGTCAGCCATACCGTCCCGTCGTTGGCGTACAGGCTTACCTTTGCCGTTCCGTCATCGGTGTTGTATATGATGATGTTGTCCATCGGGTAAATCCTTTCTGCCTCCTATGGGCGGTATTTTTTTGCCCTTTTTGCGCTGCAATGAGGGCGGTTACTCTGTATCGCTGTGAAAGTCAACGACTTTGCCGCTCAATATCGATTCAGCTCCCTGCCACCTTGCTATATATCTGAATTGATGGGGGTATTGGCAGAAATTTCAAGACGGTGTTCTTTTGCATAAGAACAAATTGATTTGAAGACAAAATCTCCATATGAATCAAGAATTATTTTTTCGGTATGATCTTTTCTAACGTCCTGTATTATATTTCCATTTTTATCATAAAATACAAGTAGGTGTATCGTCTCTGTGCGCTCTGGTATAGAATAAGTTATTTGTGAAATACAATGATCTAAGGAGTAAAAACGGTCATCATTAAATAATTTAACGACAGAATTAGCGCCTTCTTGTGTAAAGAATATCTTTTCCCAGAATAGAATCCTATCGGTATCTATTCCCTTTTTTACAGGGGTGACGGAATTTAGCTTTACACCAAATTGAATGGTTTCTGTATCAAAAAAATATCCATATTCTTCATTTGACGTAATCCATTGCCAGTTTGCGGCGAAGACTACGCTGGCGGAGAGGATGAAATAAAGTGCAACGAATGTGCATAGTGAAAAGAATTTCTTCATGATAACGGCCTCCCTAATTAGTCCCTACAATACATCTTAATCATCAAGATTGTTACCTTCCAATTAGTCCACCTGCATATCAATGAACCTCCCTAAAAAGAAATAAACTTCACGTGGATCGGGGCAGCTGTTTTTCTGTAGCAGGAGTATCATTTCCGAAGAGATAATCTGTTGACAGGTTGAAATATTTAGCGATTTCTTTAATTTTTCTAGGTGCCTTTGTTTGACTGTTTTCGTATTTTAGATATGCAGATCGTGATATTCCCAATAACTTTGCCATATCCGATGGATATACTTCTTTTGCAAGATGTACTCTTTAAGGCGTTCTCCGTTGATACCCATGATGTTACCTGAAGTTACATTATATGTAATTTTTTGTTACTTGAAAAGATGTAAAACAAAGTTTCAAAAGAGATGAGGTGTGTGTGGGGGGGGGGACAAGTTTAGATAACTGCGAGAGAAAAAGGGATTCACGCAACAGTATGTTGCTTATGTACTTGGTGTTTCCCGTGTAGCTATAACTAAGTGGGAGAGCGGGGCGATATTTCCGCGACACAAAATATTACCGAAAGTTGCAAAACTTCTCGGAGGAAAAGTATCCGATTTTTTGCCGTAAAGTGTAACTTAAAGTGCCTTAATTGGCGAAAAAGCCCCCTCAACGAGAGGCGCAGAGGAGGTGAGAGGATGAAGTCTTCTACCCCAAAGACAAGAGCGGAGTGAAAGGCACACATCGATGTAACGTGGGAGGAGAATGAACTGCAGGAAAAGACACTATCGGACATCAAGATGTTGCTTGTGGAATACAGGCTTTGGCAGAGGGATGAGGATCATTTCCTGCGGCGGATAATCTACACCATGCAAGCGAATCGGCGTTTGGATTGGAAGGTGTTACTTCTTGTTTGCAGCGCAGGGGGATTTGCCGGGGTCTGCGTCTTTGTAATACTGATGCAGCTTCTCGGGGGCATCTCGGTAAGCGTACCAATACAAGAGTTTATGGGCTTTTGAACTCAAGTTGACGGCTTCTTTGATGGATTCTGGCAAGAAGTTGACAAGATTAGGGGATTGCTCGCCTACAGTACGAAGCGCCTGCATCTTTTTGAAGTGTTCAAAGATGACATCAAATTCGTCTAAGGTTAAATCCCCAAGTTCATACTTTAGGGTTTCCCAATCACTGAAATCTTCTTGTGTGCACAACCAAAAACGCAGGTCTCGACCAGAGCAATGTGTAAGCCAATAGTAATGGCGATTGACTGCGTGAAATAGGATGCGACAGGCAACTCTGAGGCGATTACGCTGCTGTTTTCTTTCTTTGCAATAGGTGAGAACAAAGGCAAGGAATGAACCGATGACAGCTGCGAGCAGTGCGGAAATTACTGTAAGCATGATGTGTATCTCCTTTCGAGGTGATTGTATCACGGGATGGAGAGGACAACAACAGCCGAAAATTCACGTAGAGCCTTGTTATTATTAGCCCTGCAGATACATTACATGGTTTAACATAGCAATCTTCTGTACGAACAAATATTCTAATAGAAAAATGGGACTTGGCAAAAATTCACGCATCTTCCAATGCCTCGCTGTTGAAGCGATAGCCTGCGCCCCAGACCGTCTGCAGCCAACGAGGATTCGACGGATCCGGTTCGATCTTTTCGCGCAGGCGGTTCATGTGGACGGAGACGGTGGAGACACTCCCCATGGCGTCCAGATCCCAGACACGGTCGTAGAGCGTCTCCTTGCTGAATACAATCTGCGGATGCTCCGCGAGAAAGAGCAGGAGCTCGAACTCCCGCACGGCGAGGCGTACCTCGTGCCCGTTAACGAAGACACGGTGTGTCTGCGGCTGGATTTCGAGACTGCCGAAGCGCAGGACGGAGGGCGCTGTCTGTGCGCCGCCCTTCAGGCGCTCGTAGCGTGCGATGTGCGCCTTGACGCGCGCGGCGAGTTCGCTCGGACTGAACGGTTTGACGATGTAGTCGTCCGCACCGAGTCCAAGCGCGCGGATCTTGTCCACGTCCTCGAGACGCGCCGAAACCATGAGAATGGGGATGTCGAGCTCCCTGCGCACCACGCGGCAGATGGCAAAGCCGTCCGCGCCGGGCAGCATGACATCCAGCAGGATGAGACTGTATTCACCCGTGAGCGCGCGGCGCTGCCCCTCGTCCCCGTCGGAGGAGATGTCCACGGCAAAGCCGCTTGCCTCGAGATAGTCGCGCTCGAGCTGTGCGATGTCATTGTCATCCTCGACCAGTAATATCTTTTTCATGTGATGTCTCCCTGTTTCTGAGCGATGGGCAGGAGGAACACGATGCGCAGTCCGCCCTGCGGCGCCTCCTCTGCGCGCACGATGCCGCCGAATGCCGTCATGATCCGGCGCACGATGGCGAGCCCGAGACCGCTGCCGGCTGCGACGTTTGTACGCGCCGCATCCGTACGGTAGAAGCTGTCAAAGAGCTTCGGCAGGTCCTCTCTACGGACGCCGGTGCCGTCGTCATCGCAGCGGACGGCAATCTGTTCTCCCTCCGCCGCGAGCGACATATGCACGTGTACGTCTGTGCTGCGCCGATACTTGCTGCTGTTTTCCCACAGATTCCTGAGGACGCGGGCGAACTCGCCGCGGTCGATTCGTATAGGTGCATCCTCTCCAGATTCCTCCATGGAGAGGTACAGCCCCTCTTCGGCAAAGGCGGGCGCGTGTTCACGAACGGCCTCCGTCAGGAGGGCGCGTGCGCTGACGGTCTCCCACGTGAGCGGCAGCTGACCCGTTTCGCGGCGCAGGAACTCGCGCAGACGCGTGGTCAGACGCTCCATGGTTGCGGCAGACTGGCTGATCCGTTCCGCGTAGGTGCGCTGTTTCTCCGGCGTGCGCGCAATGCCGTCGAGAATGCCGCTCGCATAGCCTTTGATCGCGGTCAGCGGGGTTGCAATGTCGTGGAGGATGCCGATGAAGAGCTCTCTGCGCTGCGCTTCTTCCTGTTCCTCGCGTGCGCGTGCGCGCACGAGTTCTCTGCGCATCTCATCGAATGCACGGCAGGTCGCTCCCACTTCGTCATTGCCCATCGGCGGCAGTGCATGCTCCAGATCGCCGCGCTGAATGGCTGCGGCTGCGCGGCGCATCTCTGCAAGAGGGGTGAGGATCTGCGCGGAGAGGAGGCGGGCGAGATAGCGTCCGAGGAGCAGGATGCCGGCCGAGGTGATGAGGATGAGGAGGATGAGCGCGGTGTTCAGGATGAAGTCCCGCGCATCGCGTGAAAGCGGCGGCGGCTCGTCTCCGCGCATCATGGGAACGGCGCCGGCACCCATGATGACCGTGCCGCTGCGCAGGCCCTCATAGCGAAAGAAAAGGCCGTCCATGTCCCACGTGAGAGCGGAGCCGCGGATGCCGCATTTGCGCGCGACAATCTGCCGAATCTCGTCCGGGTCGCTGTCCTGCGTCAGGTAGACGGCATCCTTCTGTGCGGCGAGGAGGCGGACGCCTGCATCCTCGAGGATTCGGATGTCCCGTTCAATATTGTCCAGCTTGAACTTCTTTTTCTCTGCTTCCGCGCGCAGCGAGCTCAGTGCAAACTGTACGGAGAGCGTCCGGCCCTCCTCCGGCCAGAGGAGAGCGAGCGCCTGCTGCTGCAGTGTGCCTGCATGGCGCAGTCCGCCGAGCAGCACCGCGCCGATGGCGACGAGCACTGCGATCGGGATGACGATCATGAGTGCGTTTGTTGCGAGCAGTTTCGTCTTTAGAGACAGATCACGCAGACGCATGACAGAACCTCGCTTTCCTCTGAGCAGCAGAAAATCTTCTGCCATTATAACCGAAATACGCGCAAAAATCTGCGCATCGAGAAGAATTTCAAAAAAGTTATTTTTGTGTTTACATTTTGTTTAAGATTTTCCCGTATGATGGCATCATCAGGAATGATAAATGATGTGCCGAAAGGCAGAGGAGGAAAATCATGGAAATGCAGAATGTAAAAGATCAGGCAGCAAAGGTATTCACCCCCGCGCGTCTCAAAAAGGCGGTCGCATGCGCCGTGCTCGTCGGCATCGTCAGCGCAGGCGGCGCGTACTATCATCACCGGCAGGCGGAGGCACGCTCCCTCGTTCAGAAACAGGCGCAGTCGGAGATGATTGCGGTGCAGGCATCGCAGCGCGGCATGGTTCTGCTCGATGAGGAGCATGTGCAGACGATTGCGGCAGAGGCGATCGGAAAGTCTGTCTCGGAGCTGAACTTCCGCACGATTTACCTGACGGTGAAGGATCACGATGACAAAGACGGAAAGCGCGGCGATAAACACCGCGGCGGCAAGCACGACCGCAAGCATGACCGTAAGGAGCAGCGCGACGGACGTCCTGCACATGACCGCGACGGTCAGCCGGGAATGATGCCGCCCGCGCCGCAGGCCGTGCAGCCCGCTCCGGCAGATGGTGCCGTGCAGCCGGCGCCTGCAGCTGCGCCGACGGCGGGGCTGCAGCAGGACCCTGCACAGCGTCCAATGATGCAGCCGGACTTCCGCCCCGTCTACAAGGTGAAGTGCTATGCCGGGAACGTGGAGTACAAACTCCGCATCGACGCCGTGACGGGAACGGTGCTCTCGAGCAAGGCGGATGTGGACGACAATATTTTCTAAGGGATATTGATGCATAGAAAAACAGCGGCCCTCACGGCCGCTGTTTTTCTATGCGCAGAAGTATCGACTCGAAAGCGCATGCGGGGAAGAACGCTCTGTGTGGGGCATGCACATCACCGCAGCAGGAAGAAGAGCGCGGGGTAGACGAGGAAGAAGAAGGCAATGCTCGTGGTGAGAAAGCCTGCAATGGTGTAATCGACGTTGAGATGATAGAGCTTTGCCGCGGTGACGGAGTTGATGGCGCCCGGCGTGACGGAGAAGACGAGGATGGCGCCGAGGAGAACGGGATCGCGGACGAACGGATAGGAGACTGCAAGCATAAATGCGGGGAGAATGAGAAAGCGCAGGGCGAAGAGATCGAGGGTATAGGGGGCATAGCGCCGCGCGCGGTGGAGATTTACGAGCGCGCCGACGGGGAGCATGCCGAACCATGCGCCGAAGTGGATGAGGCCTTCGAATGCCGTTTGGGCGGCAGGCGGGCGTTCGATGCCGGCCGCGTTGAGCGCAAGTCCTGCGGCCATGCCGAGGATGCTGAGCTGGTTCCACGAGAGGAAGATGTCGAGGAAATGCAGGCGGATCTTTCCGCCCCTGCCGTGATTCCTATGCTGGAGATAGTAATACTGCGCCATCGGAAAGACGGTGAGGACAAGCATGAGCGTCTGGAAGATCCCCATGATCTGCGCGTAGGCAAATCCCTGCTCGCCGTAGAGAATGAAGGCGCAGACGCCGCCGAGGGTCGTGATGTTGGACATCATGGCATTGGCAAGGTAGGCGCCGCGGTCGAGGGGATTGTGGTACTTGCAGATAAAGAACGCCCAGCCGACGACGCCCGGGAAGAGGACGATGAGGATGCCGTAGATCGGGATCAGGGCGAGATCCCATGAGATGGGGAGCGTCCAGCAGCTCATGAGCGCGAGTATGGTGTAGATGACGATGACGTTCAGACGCAGGATGCGGCTGATGAGCACATCCGATATCCTGCCGTGCTGATGGAGCAGATAGCCGACGATCAGAGGCGCGAGCAAATCGCTGAAGAGATAGATGATGCGAAAGTCTGAGGTGTCCAAGCAAAGCGCTTCTTTCTAGCGAAACAGGAAAAAGACGGCGGGAAAGAGAACGATCAGATAGAGGACCGTCGTCACGAGGAAGACGGCGATTGTGTAGTCGACGTTCAGCTGGTAGAGGCGCGCGGTCAGCGTCGCATTGATCGCCGCCGGAACGCTCGCAAAGATGACGAGCGCGTTTCGGACGAGCGGGTCGCTGATGATGAGGCGGGCCGCAAAGAATGTGACGAGGGGGACGAGGAGGAAGCGGAGGAAGATCATGTCGAGCGTCAGATAGACGAAATGACGTGCGCGGCGGAAATTGATGAGGGAGCCGACCGGCAGCATGGCAAACCACGCGGAGACGTGGATGAGACAGCCGAACGCATCCGACAGGACGGGCGGCCGCACAACGCCGCCCGCATTCAGCAGAAGACCGGCGGCCATGCCGAGAATGCTGATCTGATTCCAGGAGACAAGCAGTCCGAAGAAACCGCGTCCCTCAAGGCGCGCACGGCGTCCGCGGTTTTTATGCAGGAGATAGTAGTACTGCGCGGCCGGGAATGCGAGGAGGACGAGGATGAGATTCTGGCAGGCGCCGCCGATCTGTGCGTACGCAAAGCCGCGCTCTCCGTAGATAATGTAGGCGCAGATGCCGCCGAGCGTGCCGATGTTTGACAGCAATGCGGAGATGAGGTGTGTGCCGCGGTCGATCGGACTGTGAAAGCGCCGCCCGAGAAAACGCCAGCTGATAAAGCCCGGAAAGAGAATGATAAACGCAAAGAATACCGGAAGGATGACGAGATCGCGCGTGAGCGGCAGTGCCCAGAAACTGAACAGTGAGAGCAGCGTGAAGAAGACGATGACATTGATGCGGATGAGCAGATTGACCGCCGCATCCGAGAGCAGGCGGCGCTGATAGAGCAGATAGCCGACGATGAGCGGCAGGATCAGATCGGTGCCGAGGTAGATCAGCCGCGTGTTGATTTCATTCATAACGCTCCCCTTACCTCCGTAAATACATCCTGTGACGGGTTCATCCTAGCACAAGTCAATTGCAATGTAAACTTTCTCAAGATTTTGATGGAAAAGACAGGAAAAGGAGAGAATGACGGCGAATAAGTATTTATATTGTACAGCATTTTGTTATGAGCCGCCGCGGTCGAGTCGGAGGACAAGGGTGTGAGGGGGAGCGCCGCCGGGCGCATCCCAGGAGGAGGGGACGTTACATGGCAGTGACAGACAAAGGTTTTGGCGCATATGACGTACGCGGCATCTATCCGGACGAGGTCAACGAGGAGCTTGCCTACCGCGTCGGACGCAGTTTCCCCACGCTGTTCGGCGCGAAGAAGGTGGCCGTCGGACATGACATCCGCCTGTCCGGACCTGCGATCCGCGATGCGCTCACAAAGGGACTCACGGAGGCGGGCTGCGATGTCGTGGACATCGGGCAGTGCGGCACCGAGATGATCTACTTCGCAACGGCACATCTCGGCCTCGGCGGCGGCATCATGATCACGGCGAGTCACAATCCGAAGCAGTACAACGGCATGAAGTTCGTCCGTGCAGAGGCGCGTCCGATTTCGAGCGATACGGGACTCAAGGACATCGCGGCGATGGTCGTGGGCGAGACCTACCCTGCGCCTGCGGCGGTGCCCGGGAAGATCGAAAAGGCGGACGTGCTTGATGCCTATGTCAAACACATCCTTACCTACGTTGATGTGAGCAGGCTAAAGCCCTACAAGATCGTTGTCAATACGGGCAACGGCGCAGCGGGGCCGATCATCAACGCGATGGAGAAATTCCTGCCGTTCGAGCTCGTCAAAGTCTACAACGAGCCGGACGGAAATTTCCCGAACGGCGTACCGAACCCGATCCTGCAGGAGAACCGCGAGGCGACGGCGAAGGTCGTGCGCGAGACGGGCGCGGATTTTGGCGTGGCATGGGACGGGGACTTTGACCGCTGCTTCCTCTTCGACGAGAAGGGGGACTTCATCGAGGGCTATTATATGGTCGGTTTTTTGTCGGAAGCGTTCCTTAAAAAGAATAAAGGTGCGAGCATCATCTACGATCCGCGCCTCATCTGGAACACAATCGAGATTGCCGAGCAGCTTGGCGGCAAGCCCGTTATGTGCAAGAGCGGGCATGCGTTCATCAAGGACAAGATGCGCGAGGTCAATGCGATTTACGGCGGCGAGATGAGCGCACACCACTATTTCCGTGATTTCTCCTACTGCGACAGCGGGCAGATCCCATGGCTGCTCGTGGCGGAGCTGATGAGCGCGTCGGGCGGGAAAACGCTGTCCGAGCTCATGAAGGCGCGCATGGACCGTTTCCCGACCTCCGGCGAGGTCAACAGCACTGTATCTGATGCGAAGGCTGTCATGGACCGCATTGAGGCGAAATACGGCCCCTCCGGCAAGGTGACGAAGGTGGACGGGCTCTCGGTGGAGTTCGACAAATGGCGGTTCAATCTCCGCATGTCCAATACCGAGCCCGTTATTCGCCTGAACGTTGAGACGCGGCAGGATAAGGCGCTGCTGAAGGAAAAAACCGACGAGCTGCTTGCGGAGATTCGGGCCTGAGTGCAGGAAGGAGGCAGTGATGAGTCTTATACTGAAATCCGGATTTACATTCGACTATGACAATCTCTACGGCGAGGGCAAGGTGACGGATGCCGACCTTGCATTCTATGCGGAGGATCTGAAGAACGCGCACGAGGCGATGAAGGTCATGCGGGCGACGGGTTTTATCCGCGGACATCTCTCGAAGGACGGCGAACCGGAGAAGGTGCTGTTCTCGCAGACGCCCTACATCGCGGACGGACATATCAACTCGCCTGCGTCGATCGCACGGCTCAAGGAGTTCGGTGAATACTCCCGCAGGAACACGGACGTGGTGATCTCTCTCGGCATCGGCGGCTCCTTCCTCGGGAACAAGGTGCTGTTCGACGTGCACTGCGGCGAGCTGTGGAACTCGCTCTCGAACGAGCAGCGCGATAACTATCCGCGCATATACTTCAGCGGGAACAACATCGACCCGCGCCGCACAGGCGATATCATCCGCCATCTGAAGGATGTCGCACAGATCAAAAAGACGCACGGCGGGCAGCCGCTGCGCATCATGCTGCTCGTCATCTCGAAGTCGGGCGGCACACTCGACACGATGTCGAACTTCATGGTGATGTACGATGAATTCATGAAGGCAGACAATGTGGAGGTCGAGGTCGTTGCCGTTACCGATCCGAACGAGGAGAAGCCGACGCTTCTCAAGAAGCTCGCGATGGATATGGGATGGAAACAGTTCTCCGTCCCCGACGGCGTCGGCGGCCGCTTCACCGTCTTTACCGAGGTCGGCCTCTCGCTCGCAGCATGCATAGGCTTTGATATCGAGAACTTCCTTGCCGGCGCCCGCGCGATGGACGAGGCGTGTCAGAACGATGACCTCTGGCAGAATCCTGCGATGCTCAATGCGGCGCTCAAGTTTGCTGCAGCCGAGAAGCATGGGCGCGACATCGAGGTCATGATGCCCTACGGCGACTACTTGAAGTCCGTCTCTGAGTGGTACATCCAGCTGCTCGCCGAGTCGCTCGGCAAGCAGTTCAACAAGGAAGGCAGGGAGGTCTGCTACGGGCGCACGCCGGTCGTTGCGGTCGGGACAACGGACATGCATGCGCAGACGCAGCAGCACCAGGAGGGCAAGCTCAACAAGGTAGTGCAGTTCATCCGCATCGATAAGTGGGCGCATGATCTGGTCATCCCGAATGCCTTCCCGAATGTGCAGAAACTTGCGGACATTGCGGGCGTTACGATGGGGGATGCGCTCGAGGTGGCCCGCCAGTCGAATGCGGACGCGCTTGCGTCGAACAAACGGTACAGCGCCGTATTCGCACTGCCGGAATTGAATGCGTATCATCTCGGCGAACTGCTCTATCTGCTTGCCATGTCCGTTGCCTATGAGGGGGAGCTGGCGGACGTGGATGCGTTCGACCAGCCGGGGGTCGAGGCGTACAAGCGCATCATGGGGCCGAAACTGCAGGCACTCAAGGGATAGAAGAGGGGGCGCTGCGCCCCGTATGAGGAGGGGCTGCTGCGGCAGTCCCTTTCTGTATGGACGGAGGTCATGGTGATCGGCACATGGAGGGCATACATCGCGTCGCTTTCTGTGCGGCAGGCGGTTGTATTCGGCATTGTCATACTTGCCGCGGCGGGAGGGCTGTATCTCTCATGGGAGGATGCACCTGCACCTCCGGAGGTTCTGCATCATTTGGAACAGGCGCCTTCGCCGCATCTTGAGATCACGGGTCTTTCTGCGGCGGCGGAGCGCGTGCCCCTGCGCAACCCTTTTTCGGCGGCACATGAGAGTGCGGGAGAAGCCTTTGTATCTCCGCTGCCTGTACATGAAACAATGCAGATGCCTCCCGCAGCGGCGGCTGCGGCCACTGCGGCACCGGCAGAAAAGAAGGCTCCTGCTTTGCCGCTTGTCCTGCACGGCGTAGTGACCTCCGCAGATGGTACGCGCATCGCCGTTCTCGGACAGGGAGAAGAGGGCGCAGCGCTGACCGTGGGAGAAGAGTGGCACGGATACCGACTGGAAGGACTGACGGACACGACAGCGACGCTGCGTGCAGCATCCGGAACGGTTACACTGATGAGAGAGTAGGAATGTATGAGACAACGGATGACGATCGCTGCACTCGTGTGTATGATGCTTCTTTCTGTACCTGCGGCCGCTGCGCCTGTCACAATCAATGTGACGGGCGGGGATGTGCGCACTGTATTGCTTGCCGTCGCACGCATGGGGAATCTGCCGCTCATCGTCGATGACAGGGTTGACGGGACGGTGACGGCGCATTTGACCGGTGAGGCGGAGGAGGTGCTGCACCTCGTTGCCGCTGCGCGCGGCATTCATATCGAACGGCACGGGGGCGTCTTTCTCGCTTTCGGTGCGGATGCGCGCGGGGAGAATCGGCGCGTGCACACGTATGCGGTGCGCTTCGCCGATCCGGAGGAACTGGCGCATGCAGCAAATTTATCCCTTACCGGTGAAGGAAAACGCGCGATAGTGTCGAAAAATAATGATGAGAGAGAAAATGAGGGCTCAGATTCTGATTCTGACGCACAACAGCGCGTCCTTGTTGATACGGCGACAAATACGCTGCTCTTTTATGGGACGGAATCAGAGGCTCTTGCCGTGCGCGAAATTATCTCCGCGCTCGACAGGGAGCCGCAGCAGGTGTCGCTTGAGGCGCGTGTTGTGGCCGTATCCAAGGAGGCGGCCAAGCAGCTCGGCGTCGACTGGTCGTGGTCATCTCTTCCGCAGTATCCCCGTGCCCAATATGATCGGGGAGGCAGCTGGCGGGTGGGAGAGCGCAATGCGGGGACCGGCGGGACAAGCGCACCGGGCATTATCCGATTTGGCAGGGGGCCGGAGGGACTTCCCTACGAGTTCTACTACTCTGCGGCGATTCGCGCCCTCATCACCGAGGGCAAGGCGAAGATGCTCGCGCGCCCGAATGTTACGACGATCCAAGGCCGTGAGGCGCTGATCAACATCGGTGCGGAGGTTCCTGTGCCGCGCGTGGCGACATCCAACAACGTCACGACAACCGGCATCGAGTACCGCGAGGCGGGAATTATCCTGCGCTATACGCCCCGCGTTACGGCAGACGGGAATATTGTGGCGCGTGTACACACGGAAGTCAGCACGCCCGTCTATGTCGAAGATCTGAAGGCGTATCGTTTTCAGAAGAGGAGTGCGGATACGACCGTTCGTCTGAAAAATGGAGAGACGATGGTCATCGGCGGACTCATCGACAGCGACGAATCACGTTCTCTCTCGAAGATCCCGTTTCTTGGGGATCTTCCCGTTCTCGGCGTATTTTTTCGCTCTGTGCGGACGAGCAGGACCGAGACCGAACTCATGATTTTTCTCACAGCGCATGTGCTGGATGAGACATAATGTATGAAGGCTGGACGGAAAAGAGGAGATCTAAGTGGCAATCAGGATTTTACTTGCAGATGATCACGCACTGCTGCGGCAAGGGATTAAGCGCGTGCTGAACTTCGAGGATGATCTCGAGGTCGTCGGCGAGGCAGAAGACGGGCAGGAAGCTCTCGCGCGAACGCTCATGCTGAAACCTGATATCCTCCTTCTCGATATCAACATGCCCGGACTTACCGGACTTGACGTTACGAAGCAGCTTAAGCAGGCGCGCACGCGGACAAAGATCATCGCGCTCACGATTCATGACAGCGACAACTATGTGCTCGAGCTCCTCAAGAACGGTGCGCTCGGCTATCTGCTCAAGGACGTGGAGCCGAGTGTGCTCATCAAGGCGATCCACATGGTCAACGAGGGCAATCCCTTCGTCTATCCGAAGCTGGCCGAGCGCCTCTTCGGCAGTACGGCAGTCTATGGAGATGTGAGCCGCATGGCGAAGGAGATCTGGGACGAGAGCCGCGGCGAACGCCTCACTCCACGCGAGATGGACGTCCTCGGCTGCATCGCGAAGGGCTTTTCCAATCAGGACATCGGCAAAGCACTGGGGCTGAGCGAAAAGACGGTTAAGAATCATTTGACCAGCATCTTTCACAAACTCAAGGTCAACGACCGCACGCAGGCGCTTGTCTATGTGCTCAAAAATAAAATTGTCACGTTGGAATAATAGGAAGAAGCGGCGTACATCCGTAAAATGATGTACGCCGCTCTTTTTATGTATGATTGAAAAAATATATCATTTGTTGCCCCGAAGGGAACGTGCTATAATATTCCGCATAAGAGGTGAAATTTATGCTGGAAGTCATTGAAGGGCTGATGATTCCGTTCGTTGGGACGACGCTCGGTGCGGGCTGCGTGTTCTTTCTGAAGGACGCGCTGAACCGCAGTGTGCAGCGCGGGCTGACCGGGTTCGCCGCAGGCATTATGGTCGCGGCGTCAATCTGGAGCCTTTTGATCCCGGCGATGGAGGGTGCCGCCGATATGGGATCATTCGCCTTCATCCCGGCGGTTGCGGGATTCTGGGCGGGGACGCTCTTCCTCCTGCTGCTCGATCATATCATCCCGCATCTGCATATGAATGCGAAGAAAGCCGAGGGACCGCACAGCCGTCTCTCACGGACGACGATGCTCGTGCTTGCTGTGACTCTGCATAATATTCCCGAGGGCATGGCAGTCGGCGCCATCTATGCGGGCTGGCTGAGCGGGAGTGAGGGGATTACGCTCGGCGCAGCACTTGCGCTCTCGCTTGGCATTGCGCTCCAGAACTTTCCCGAAGGGGCGATTATCTCGATGCCTCTGCGTGCGGCAGGGATGGGGAAATGGCGCGCTTTCAGCGGCGGCGTTCTCTCCGGTGCGGTCGAGCCGATCGGCGGTGCGCTTACGATTCTTGCGACGGCGATTATCGTGCCGATACTGCCCTATGCACTTGCATTTGCGGCCGGCGCGATGCTCTATGTTGTCGTGGAGGAATTGATTCCGGAGATGAGCGAGGGCACGCATTCGGATGTCGGCGTCATTTCGTTCGCCGCGGGATTCTCACTCATGATGATGCTCGATGTAGCATTGGGATAATAAGCAGAAAAAGAGCCGCCGGCATTAGTCCGGCGGCTCTTTTTCCTGGAAAGGGATGCCGCAGATCAGGAAAACCTGCGGCTTGAGAAATGGGATGTAAGGGTATTTTCCTTACAAGAGGAACGCAGGGAAACGTTCCTATAAGAGGGATGATCAACGGGGGAAAATGTCGGGGAGGACGTTTCGCGGTTCCCGTTGACAGTTTGTATTATAGCACATTTTTTTTGAAAATTGTGTGACCCGAGTCACATAATACAAAATAAGAATGAAATTCAGTAGAAACTTTTGCGTTCTATATGGTTTTCAGATGTCTTTAAAAAATATCGGAAAAGACACGGATAATCGCTCCGGGGAGGCGGCTCCTGCATTGCTTTTTCCCATGAAAAATCGTATAATGACAGATAAGAGTTATCAGGGAGAATGCAGGGAAGATCGTGTATTCGGGGGGTTGCTCGGGTTGTTTGGTGATGAGGAGGAATATTCATGCGTGATTACTTAAGAATTGCCCAGGTTATTGGTCGTGAGATCATCGACTCGCGCGGCAATCCGACGGTCGAAGCGGAGGTCGTTCTCGAAGACGGTTCGATCGGCCGCGGCGCATCTCCCTCGGGGGCATCGACGGGGGAGTTCGAAGCACTCGAGCTGCGTGACGGCGACAAGGCGAAATTCGGCGGCAAAGGAGTTTCCAAGGCTGTCAAGAATGTAAATGAAAAGATCGCTCCCGCGCTTGCGGGCCTCGAGGCATGTGATATCTACGCGGTCGATCAGGCGATGTTCGATCTGGACGGCACGAAGGACAAGTCCAAGCTCGGTGCGAATGCGATCCTTGCTGTTTCGATTGCGGCATCGGATGCGGCGGCGAAGTCTGAGGATATCCCTCTCTATCGCTTCTTCGGCGGCCTTCAGGCAAACGTTCTGCCCGTGCCGATGATGAACATCCTCAACGGCGGCGCGCACGCAACGAACTCCGTGGATACGCAGGAGTTCATGGTTATGCCGGCGGGTGCTCCCACGTTTCGTGAGGCGCTGCGCTGGTCGACGGAGGTGTTTCACGCTCTGCAGGCGCTCCTCAAGAAGGAAGGAAAGACGACGGCGGTCGGCGATGAGGGCGGATTTGCTCCGGATCTGGACTCCGATGAAGATACGATCGAGCATATCCTCAAGGCGATCGAGAATGCCGGCTACAAGCCCGGTACGGATTTCGTTCTCGCAATGGATGCGGCCTCGTCTGAGTGGAAGGACCGCGAGAAGGGCAAAGGCTTCTATCATCAGCCGAAGTCCGGCAAGAAATTTACGTCGGATGATCTCATCAAGCATTGGGAGTCGCTTATCAACCAGTTCCCGATTTATTCCATCGAGGATGGTCTCGATGAGGAGGACTGGGACGGCTGGAAGGCGATGACGAAAGCGCTCGGGCACAAAGTTCAGCTCGTCGGCGATGATCTCTTCGTCACGAATACGGAGCGCCTGAAGAAGGGCATCGAGCTCGGCGCGGGCAACTCCATTCTTATCAAGCTCAACCAGATCGGCTCCGTCTCCGAGACGCTCGAGGCGATCAAGATGGCGCACAAGGCAGGCTACACGGCGGTTACGTCGCATCGCTCGGGCGAGACGGAGGACACGACGATTGCCGATCTCGCGGTCGCGCTCAATACGGCACAGATCAAGACGGGCGCACCGTCGCGTTCTGAGCGCGTGGCAAAGTACAACCAGCTCCTGCGCATTGAGGAAGAGCTCGGCAGCAGCGCAGTCTATCCGGGCAAGCGCGCATTCAACTTCACAAAGTAATATCTTTCGTTTCGGATAGAAAAATCCCCCGTTGCTGCGGGGGATTTTTCTATCCGAGGACGCCGGTGTCACTCAGAGGACCTCCACGATCTCCGTTGCGCTCTTGCGCTGCGGATGACGCGGAGAGGGGGCCCCTTCTCGGTCGGGTAGCCGACGGGGAAGAGTGCGATGAGATCATAGTCCGCCATTGCGGGGAATGCTTTCTTCAGCTTCAGTGCGTCGAAGTGTCCGACCCATGTCGAGCGGAGGCCTTCGTTGTGGATGGCGAGCATGATGTGCGTCGCGACGATGGAGGCGTCGACATCGGCGAAGTTGCGTTCATCATAGGAGCGCACCCATGCTTCATTTGCTTTTCCTCCGACGACGAGAAAGACGCCGGCACCGAAGGTATAGTTCGTTGCCTCCGCGAGTTTTGCACGGGCGGCGGGGCTCTGGATCGCCCAGACCTTAAACGGTTGTTTGTTGACGGCCGTCGGCGCAAGGCGTGCTGCTTCGAAGATGCGGCCTAAGACATCGTGCGGAATCTCCCGATCTGAAAGCGCGCGGCAGGAGAAACGATCACGAATGAGCTCATTGAATTCCATAATACTTCCTCCTTCATTTACTCATTCATTACTGATATTAGTATATCACATATGGCAAGAGGAATATGTTTCCGCAGAACGGGAAATCACGGATATGAAGTTCATTTTACCAGTGATTCCTTAAGAAAGATGTGCTATGATAACAAACAATATCATGGAGAATGAGGTGGATGATGCGAAAGAAATTATGTACGGTACTTGCCGCGCTTACCATAACGACGGGAATTTTTTTCTCGCCCGCGCGTGCGGAGGCGATTGACGCGTGGGGGATTGCGGCGCAGGCGCTCGGTGTCCTCGGTGCATATCACTCCGCACTCGGCGCAGTGCTCGCGCTCGGCAATGATGTGAACGCGCAGGTGCAGAGCGAGCGGCAGGACATCGCAGAGAACGGGCGCACGCACAATGCACGCGACACCGCGCTGATCGACACCATCATGCAGCGGCTCGTGCGGGACGGCGACTATGTCCTCCGCGTAAACTCGCTGCCCTTTACATGGGCAGTGACAGACAGCTCCGTATTCAATGCTGCCTGCTATCCGACGGACTATGTGAGCATCAACCGCGGATTGATCCGCGGGCTCAATGGAAATGTGGACGAGCTTGCCGCGGTGCTCGGGCATGAGATGACGCACGGCATTCGCCAGCACAGCGCGCACAACTACGCAAAGGCGGCAGCACAGTTCTACGGGCTCAGCTTTCTCAATATGGACGCAGGTCTGATGGACTGGAACAAGCTCAACGCACTCGTGGGGTACTCCGTTGCAAAAAATGTTACCCTGCCGTCAGAATATGAGGCCGACGAGGGGGGCTTCCGCATCATGACGAGTGCGGGCTTTAACCCCGGCGGCGGCGCAGCGGCGATGGCGCGCATGGGATACTACCTGACCTATGTGACGCAGGAACTCGCGGAGTATCAGGACCCGACGCAAAAAAATCTGCCGCAGGATGATTTTTCGGATCACCCGGCAACAGAGCGGCGCGAAGAAAAGCTCGCCGGCTTTATGACTGATTACAGCGCGGGCCATGTGACGGTTGTAGATCGAAAGACCATATGCATCGACGGGACGCCGCTCCTCACGGTGACGTGGACCGATGAGGAGTATGACAACAGTCCCGAGAACGCCTATCTCGCTGCGGGCGCGCTCGCGCGTGCCTTTCATGACTATGACTCCCCGGCGGAGTGGGGCCTCTCGGTCACGCGTGACGGCGGCGCTGTGCTCAGCGGTGATCCGCGTGTGAATGAGCTGCTCGTGTATTTCCTCGCGAAGGAGAAAGCCGGCGCGCGCCTTGTGGAACTCGTGCATCATGCCTATGCGGGAGAGGCGCAGAGCGGGGCGCGGGAAAAGCTGCGCGCGGAGGAGAAAACACGTGCAGACGCGCGCGCAGCAGAGCGTGCGGCAGTTGAGAATGCCGATGCGAAGGCGATCAAGAAGATGCGTGAGAACAGCGACGCATACAGCGACTATGGCGACAGTGAACGAGCGCTCATGCTCATGGAGCGTGTCTTTGCCTCGCCGCATGACGAGAGCCGCGCGGTCAGCTATGTTATCCGTGCACGTGCCTATGCGGTCCGAGGGGATTGGACGCGGGCGCGGGCGGACGCAGACAAGGGGGTTGCCGAGGATCCGAAGGATGTCTACACATGGCTGAACCGGTCGGATGTGCTCCGCATGATGGGCGACCGCGATGGGGCGCTTGCCGACGCGATGAAGGCCATCGAAACGGATGCGAAGAATCCGTACGGCTATCTGATTGCGGCGGAACTCTACGATGAGATGGACGAACAGGAGCAGGCACGCACGTATTTTGCAAAACTCTATGCCGTTGAGCCGAAGGCAGTTGGCAGGATCCCGGACGCGTATTTGGAATCCGTGGATAAGCGCGCCTATGAGAAGCGGATCAAGGAGCAGAAGAAAGTGCGCGAGGAAAACGAAAAGTCTCTGCGTGAGAAGGCAGACAAAAAAAGCCGCCCGGCAGACGGCGGCAAATAAAAAGGGCGCGGCAGAGCCGCGCCTTTCACAATGCATATCTGCGCCAAAGAGCGTAGCAGAGTGCGCCAAGGGCAATGACGAACACATCAACGACACTGTATGTGAACGCGTAGCCGCAGGTGACGGCAACAACGCCAAGTCCTGCGGCAGCAAGTCCGACGCTGATATCCAGCGACCAGAAGTAAGTTGCGGTCGCAACGCCCGCACGCGCAGGCGGAGCGCTGCGCACGGCGAGTGTTTGGAGTGCAGGGGTGACCGCGCCGAAACCGATGCCGAGGAGCAGTGCGGCAGCGATCAGCCCGGAGAGTTCTGTGATGCTGCCGAGGAGGGCCATTCCTCCGGCAAAGAGGAGAAGCCCCGGGCAGACAGTGTAATCCGGGCCCTTTTGGTCAAAGATACGTCCGATGAAGGGGCGCGTCACCAGAATCGCGCCCGCATAGCATGCGTAGAAGAGGCTCGTCTCTGCGGCGAGCCCGAGACTGCGCGTATAAAGTGGGATGAAGGTAAGCACGCTGCCGTAGGCAAAGAAGAGAATGCCTGCGATGAGAGCGGGCGCCATTGCACGGCGCTCAATGAACGTGCTTACGGAAATCGTGCGCGCGGTTCGCTGCGGCAATATAACCGCATCCGGCAGATCGTGCATTCCGCCGGCGGCAATTGAGAGTGCGGCGAGGGCGCTGAGCGTAAAGAAGAGCACGGTCGCTGAGAAATGCTCCATCATCAAAAGTCCGATCATCGGGCCGACGACCATCGCAAGATTTGTCGAGAGGGCAAAGTATCCGATGCCCTCTCCCTTGCGTGCAGGCGGGAGGATGAGTGCCGTAAGCGCCGCCGCCGTTGTCGTCGACACGGCGAAGATGATGCCGTGGAGCAGGCGGAGTCCGTAAAGGACCGAGAGTGCCGCAGCAAAGGCGAATGCAGTCATGACGAGGAAGAAAAGGACGGTGATCCCGATCATGAGGCGCCGCTTATTGACCGCGTCGATGAGGATCCCCGCCCAAGGGCGCGCAGCGACCGTACCGATCTGGAAGAATGTCATCGCGAGCCCCGCTTCCACATCGCCGCCGCCGTACTCCGTCATGATGATGATGGGCAGCGCCGCGATCATGGCATACTGCGTGACGTAGATGAGGAAATTGCTCAGGCTCAGACCGAGGAATTCGCGTGTCCAGAGCGTCTCGCTCCTTATACTTTTCATGGGACGACCTTTCGTTTTCTGATGGTACGGCTGCGTGCTGTGTATGTGACCATTTTTTCAATATACTACGGAGAATATGTCATGTAAAGGAAAACGTGCTTGCTTTTTTATCGGGGACTTCGGCGCGGCATCGTCGCCTTTGGGGTTCCATGTGTTTAAGAAAATGGTTTGATCACAACCGGAAAATTGACATCAAAAAACGCCATTCCGAATGGAACGGCGTTTTTGATATCTTACTGTGCCAGCGCGTTGACCTTTTTGGCAAGACGCGACTTCTTGCGCGCTGCAGCGTTCTTATGGTAGACGTTGTTTGCAGCCGCTTGATCGATGGACTTGTATGCCGCAACGAGGAGGGTTTTCGCCTCATCCGCATTGCCGGCGGCGACAGCGTCATTGACGCTGCGGATCGCACGGCGGACGCGCGTCTTCTCTGCAACATTGCGCGCGCGGCGCTTGGCGTCAGACTTTACACTCAGAATAGATGCCTTGATGTTTGGCAAATCGTTCACCCCCTCGACTGAAAATGTACTGAGCCATTCTATCACACGGGTGCAGAAAATGCAATATTTTTTTCTTTCTTCGCGACTGTGAGAAGAAGCGCCGCATTCACAACGACGAAGAGCGAGCCCGCGTTGTGCCAGAGCGCCCCCGTCGCGGGAGTCAGGATGCCGGCAGCCGACAGGCCGAGCGCGATGAAGTTGATTGCAAGGCCAAAGATAATATTTTGCTGTATTTTTTTCATTGTGCGGTGCGCCATGCGGATAAGCGCGGGCAGGCGGCGGATGTCATCGCTGACGAGGACCGCGTCTGCCGACGCGACGGCGATGTCGGAGCCGATGCCGCCCATGGCGATGCCGGCATAGGCGGATCTCAGGGCCAGCGCGTCGTTGACGCCGTCACCGACCATAGCGATGAACGGTCCTCTGCGTTCGATGTGTTTCATCTTTTCGTCCGGCAGGAGATCGCTTTGGATTTCTGTAATGCCTGCCTGTGTGCCGATATGCTCTGCGACGCGCGCATTGTCGCCGGTGAGGAGAAGCGGGGTGAGGCCGAGATGGCGCAGCGAGGTGATGGCCTTCGGCGTATCGCTGCGGATGCAGTCTGCCAGGGCGATCATGCCGACGATTTTGTCATCGGCTGCGACAGCGCTGACGCTTGCTCCATCCTGTGTGTACCGCATCGTAAAATCCAAGGCAGATTCCGGGAGTGAAAAGAGCGTCGGTTTTCCGACCGTGATGCCCTTGCCGCCCACTTTTGCAGAGATGCCCTTTCCTGCGAGAACCTGTGCTCCGGATACGGCGGGAAGAGGCTCTCCCGTATTCCGCCAAGCAGCGGTGACGGCGCGCCCGAGCGGATGCTCGGAATGCTGTTCGGCCGCGGCGGCGAGGCGGAGAATATCCCGCTCCGCGTATGCATCAGAGAGAGACTGTACGGCGATCACGGACGGGGTGCCGCTGGTCAGCGTCCCCGTCTTGTCAAAGGCGATCGTATCTACTTTGGCAAGGCGTTCAAGAGCATCTGCCCTCCGGATCAGAATGCCGCGCTGCGTGAGGTTGGCGATTGCAGCTGCGACGGCGGTCGGCGTCGCCAGGACGAGCGCGCAGGGGCAGAAAACAACGAGTGCGGTGACCGCGCGGATGAACTCCCCCGTGCCCCACCAGATTGCGCCTGCACAGACGAGTGCAGCGAGGACGAGGCGGGATGCCCAGCGGTCGGCGAGGCGGACGATGGGGGCCTTCTTGGCATCGACATCGCGTGCCAGCGCGATCATGCGCTGGAGGGAGGAATCCGCGCCGGTCCGCTCCGCACGCATCGTGAAGATGCCATAGGTGTTGATCGTACCGCTCATGAGCGCATCGCCCGGATGTTTGTCGACGGGGAGGGATTCTCCCGTCATCATCGATGCGTCGACGGCGGACTCTCCCTCGGTTAGAATGCCGTCGACGGGGATCGCCTCGCCCGCATGAATCCGAAGCAAATCGCCGCGGCGAATCTCGTCAACGGGCAGAAGGGACTCTTTCCCATCGCGGAGGACATGCGCTGTCTGCGGGACGTATTGGAGCAGGCTCTCGATGCCCTGCCGCGCGCGGTCCACCGTCCAGTCCTCGAGCAGGGTACCGAGCTGCATGATGAGGGCAACCTCGCCTGCGGCGAAGTATTCCTCCGTCACGATGGCCGCAATGAGCGCGATGGAGACGAGAACGCCCGCGCGGATGTCAAAGCCGTTTAGAATACCGCGCCCGGCGACGTGGAGTATGGGAACGCCGCAGAGTATGATCGCGGCCCACGCGGGATCAAAGCCAAGCATCTGCTCCGCACCGCCGAAGAAACTCAGTGCGAGTGCCGGGAGTGACACGATCGCGCAGGCGAAGGTGGGACGCGGCGCGCTTTTGAGCCATTCATGAAGCATATAGAAACCTCCCCGGTGAGATGTGCATCTGCAAAACAGAACTTGTTTCAGTTCTGGACATATAGTACAATAAGTGCAAAACAATCGTAAGAAACAGTTCGCCGAAAATGTTCGTTACAGGACAAAACGTGCAAAATGTTTATCCAGCGGGATGCGGAGAGGGGAGATTATATGGAGCGGCGCCGAAAAAAGACGCGTGCGGCAATTCTTGCCGCATTTCAGGAGCTTCTCGCATGCAAGCGATATGAAAACATTACGGTCCAGGATATCATTGATGCCGCGGATGTTGGGCGCAGCACCTTTTACACGCATTTCGAGACGAAGGATATGCTCCTGCGCGCGATGTGTGAGGACATGTTTTCCCATGTGCTCGAGGATGTCTCGGACGAGGGAAGCCATGACTTCTCCCACGACCCGGACAATCCCGCGATGATCATCTCGCACATGCTCTATCATATGCAGGATCAGCAGAAAAATATACGCAGTCTCCTGACCTGCGAGAGCAGGGACCTATTCCTCCGTTATTTCAGGGAAAAGCTGAGTGAGACACTAACCGCACGCGGGCATGCATTTCTGCACGATCATGCGCTCCCTGACGACTTCCTCATCAGCCACATTACGGGCAGCTTCGTGTTGATGGTGGAATGGTGGATGCGCGGCGGATACGCGCGAACGCCGGAGGAGATGACGGAAATGTATGCGGCGGTTATTGCACCGATTTTTCGCGGATCGGACCGAACATTAAAATGAAAAAATGCTGAAAGCATGATCAATATCTTGCAGGAAATTCGGTCTGTTTATCGAATAAATATAGATAATATAAATATAAAGAAGAGAAAAGGAAAGACAAGAGCAAGATGGAAAGAATATCCGGCAAGCAGGCAGTAATGCGGCAAGATGTGCGGCTGTACGGTGCGCCTGCACGGCTTGTCCTGTCATATATGTTGGGGATACCGCCCGGTATCTTCGAGGGGAGAAGTACCTATGAAAAAAACAGAGTGCTTGGCAATGATTTTGGCAGGCGGCCAGGGCAGCCGCTTGGGCGCGCTCACAAAGCGGGTGGCAAAGCCGGCGGTTCCGTTCGGGGGGAAATACCGCATCATTGATTTTCCGCTCAGCAACTGCGTCAATTCCGGCATCGAGAAGGTCGGCGTGCTGACGCAGTACCGTCCGCTGGAGCTGAACCAATACCTCGGTTCGGGCAGCGCATGGGATCTTGATAAACGTGACGGAGGGCTGTTCGTTCTGCCTCCGTACGCGCAGGAGAAGGGAGCCGAATGGTATCGCGGTACGGCAGATGCGATTTACCAGAATCTCAACTTCATCGACATGGCGGATCCCGCGTACGTGCTGATCCTCTCGGGGGATCACATCTATACGATGGACTATGCGTGGATGCTCGAACACCACAAGAAGAACAAGGCACAGGCGACGATCGGCGTGTTCGAGGTTCCTTGGGATGAGGCACCGCGATTCGGCATTATGAACACGGACGAGAGCGGACGGATTGTCGAGTTTGAGGAGAAACCGGCAAAGCCGAAGAGCAATCTTGCCTCCATGGGCATCTATATATTCAACCGCGACTATCTTGCGGAGTATCTCACAGCAGATGCGAGGAGTGAGACGTCCAGCCACGACTTCGGCAAGGACATCATTCCGAAGATGCTCGCCGATGAAGGGCGCCTTTACTCCTATGCGTTCAGCGGCTACTGGAAAGATGTCGGAACGATCGAGAGCCTTTGGCAGGCAAATATGGATCTCCTGCAGGATGAGCCGCCGTTTGAGCTCTCCGGCAAGTGGCGCATTTACTCGTTCAACCCCTCGATGCCGCCGCAGTTTGTCGGAAAGGATGCGCGGGTTGTGCGCTCAATGATCAGCGAGGGAACGATGATCCTCGGCACCGTCGAGAACTCTGTGATCTTCCCCGGGGTTCGCGTGGGAAAGGGGGCCGTTGTGCGCAACTCCGTTCTGCTTCCGTCCGCCGTCGTAGGCGACGGTGCAATGGTTGACTATGCGATTCTCGCGCAGCACGCTGTCATGGAGGAGGGAGCACGGGTCATCGGCGAGGAGACGCAGATCACGGTCATTCCCGAGGGGGAGACCGTGAGTGCCGCATCGACCGCGCAGCGCGTCGGCTGATCAGTCCGAAGAGAACGGAGTGAAGATACCATGAATACCGTAATGGGACTCATCAACCTGCACGAAGACGGGAGCTTCATTCGTGAACTCGCCGATCGGCGTGCGGTTGAATCCATTCCCTTTGCCGGGCGGTATCGGCTGATTGACTTTGCACTTTCGAGCATGGTCAACTCCGGAGTGAGCAAGGTGGGGGTTATGCTGCCCGATGAGCCGCGCTCCGTGCTTGATCACCTGCGCTCCGGAAAGGACTGGGATCTGGCGCGTCGTCATGACGGCCTGTTCTACCTGCCTGCGGTGCATGAAGATCCGCAGCGGCGCACGGGGGATCTCAAGAATTTCTATCACAACCTGGACTTCATTGAGCATGCGTCCTCGCGCTATATTCTGCTGACGAACGGCAGCTTCGTCTACAACGTGGACTTTGATAAAATCCTGCGCTTCCATCAGAATACGGGCGCAGACATCACCCTCGTATCGCATACGACGATTGACGAGAATACGGGCAACAACATTGTGCTGGAGACGGCAGAGAACGGCTTGGTGCTGGACATATCCGAGAAGCCTGTGGCCTATCACGGCATGAAGGTATCCATGGGCATCTATCTGATGGACAAGCGCATCTTTGTTGAGACGGTGCGGCATGCCTATGAGCGCGGCGGCCGGGATTTTGTCCTCGACGGGATCATCCGGCGCGCGGCGGAGTATACGATGTTCGCCCATGAGCACGACGGATACACGGCACATGTGGATTCCATGTCCACCTACTACCGTGCGACAATGGAGATCCTCGATCCGGAGGTCTGGCAGGAGCTCTTTATGGGCGATCGCCCGATCTACACAAAGGTTAAGGACGGCGTGCCGGTGCAGTACAAGGAAACGGCCAAGGTCGCGAACTCCCTGATCGCGAACGGCTGTATTGTACGCGGTGAGGTGGAGAACAGCGTCCTGTTCCGCGGGGTGAAGGTAGGCAGGGACGTGAAGATCCGCAACTCGATCATCATGCAGAGATGCGAGATTCAAGACGGCGCGCTCGTCGAGAATGTCATCTGTGACAAGAACGTTGTTATTACAGCGGAGAAATGGCTGAAGGGAGCCCCGGAGTATCCGCTCGTGATCAAGAAGAATATAACGATTTGACGCAGCGTCGTTTGAACTGCCGTTAGCGGTTCCTTATACAGTCCAGCCGCATGGACGGGAAGAGCTAACGGCTTCTTGTTTCTTCACTTCCATGGGGATTGCTGCTGTATGCAGGAAGTGACGTCCGGGGGAACGCTTGGAAAAGGAGTGGACGATTTGGCACAGAAGGATCAGGTCATGAGGCCGACAGAGAAAGCCCTTGAGACAATGAAGAAGATCTTGAGGAGCCGCTTCATAACGACGGCGCATGTCATGTTTGGGCGCGAAGTAGAAAATCTGACGGAGATTGAGATCTACAAGACGATCGCGGCAACGGCCAAGCAGTCCATCTCGGACAACTGGATCAAGACAAACAGGCAGTATGCGGAGCGCCAGGAGAAGCAGATCTACTACTTTTCCATTGAGTTCCTGCTGGGCAGACTCCTGAAATCCAACCTCATCAATCTCGGCATCGAAGAAGCGCTGAAGGACGTGCTCAAGGACTTTAATCTGAACCTCTCCGATGCTTATGAGGTGGAGCCGGATGCGGGGCTCGGCAACGGCGGCCTCGGCCGTCTTGCGGCGTGCTTCATCGACTCGCTCGCAGCACACCGCCTGCCCGGACACGGATGTACGATCCGCTATCAGTACGGACTTTTCGAGCAGAAGATCGTCGGCGACAACCAGGTTGAGATTCCGGACAACTGGCTGCGCGACGGATTTGCATGGGAATACCGCAAGCCGGATAAGTCTGTGGATGTCAAATTCGGCGGCAATGCCTATATGCGCGACGCGGGGGGGCGGCTCGAGCTTGTTCATGAGAATCCGATGATCGTCATGGCGGTGCCGTATGATATGCCGATTGTCGGCTATCACAATGCGACGGTCAATACGCTGCGCATGTGGAACGCTGAGGTCAATCGCGACTTTTCCGACTATGGGCTGCTGACGCAGGAGGAAATTCAGCAGCGCAATGACTACCGCAGCTTTGTCGAGTCGATTACGCGCTACCTCTATCCGGATGACAGCACGTTCGAAGGGCGCCGCATGCGCCTCATTCAGGAGTACTTCTTCGTATCGGCAGGCGTGCAGAGCATTGTCCGCAACTACAAGCAGAACGGGATGGGGATCTACGATCTCGGCAGAAAGATCGGCATCCACATCAACGATACGCACCCCGCGCTCTGCGTAGCGGAGCTCATGCGCATTCTCGTCGACGAGGAGTCTCTGACGTGGGAGGACGCATGGGCGATCACGCGCGACACGATTGCGTATACGAACCACACAATCATGCCGGAGGCACTCGAGACGTGGAGCATTGAGATGTTCCAGCCGCTGCTCCCACGCATCTATATGATCATCGATGAAATCAACCGCCGTCATCTTGAGGAAGTACGCCGCCGTTATCCCGGCAATGAGGACAAGGTGCGCGCGCTTTCGATCATTCAGGACGGCGTTATTCACATGGCACGCCTTTCGATTGTCGGCGGACACAGCGTCAACGGCGTGGCAAAGATCCATACGGGAATTCTAAAGTCCACGACACTCAAGGATTTCTACGATTATACGCCGCGCAAATTTAACAATAAGACCAACGGCATCACGCATCGCCGCTGGCTGATGGGCGCAAATCTGGAACTTGCTGCGCTGATTGATGATATTCTCGGCAGTCATAAATGGCATCGGCACCCGGAGCAGATGGACGGCCTGCATGATCATGTTGAGGACAAGAACTTCCTCGAGCAGCTCATGAAGATCAAGCATCTGCGCCGCGAGGGCCTTGCGCGATACATTGAGCGGCACAACGGCGTGAAGCTGAACCCGGATTCCATGTTCGACATCCAAGTCAAGCGCATCCACTCCTACAAGCGGCAGCTGATGAACATTCTGCACATCATGTACCGCTATCATCGGGCGCTCAGCGAACCGTCGTTCCTGACCCAGCCGGTGACCTATTTCTTCGGCGGAAAGGCGGCCCCTGGCTACTATATCGCAAAGGAGACGATTCGCCTCATCAACGTAGTCGCCGACCGCATCAATCAGGATAAGCGCGTCAACGATTTTATGAAGGTCATCTTCATCGAGAACTTCGGCGTCTCGATCGGCGAGCTTGTCTATCCGGCTGCGGATGTCAGCGAGCAGATCTCTACGGCGTCGAAGGAGGCGTCGGGCACGGGCAATATGAAGTTCATGATGAACGGCGCGATCACGCTCGGCACGCTCGATGGGGCGAATGTCGAGATCCGCGATGCGGTCGGCAGCGATCACTGTGTCATCTTCGGGCTCAAGGCGGAAGAGGTCATGAACTACTATGCGTCAGGCGCCTACTCTGCGTGGGATGAGTATCATACGAACGAAAAGGTGCGCACGGTGATGACCCAGCTTGTTGACGGCACCTACGGCGACTTCCGTTCGCTGTATGACTATCTGCTGCACGCGAACGACGAGTTCTTTATACTGAAGGACTTCAATGCGTACGACAACGCGCGCATCGAAGTCATGCGGCGGTTCAAGGACAAGGACGGCTGGGCGCGCACGGCGGCAATGAATGTCGCACACGCCGGCCGCTTCTCCTCGGACCGCACGATTGACGAGTATGCGCGGGATATCTGGAATATCCGACCTGTCATCATCTCGTAGAGGCATCGAGGACAATCATAGGAGGGGATCGTATGAAAACATCAGCGCTCAGTGAGTTTGATCTTTACCTCTTTCATCAGGGTACGAATTATCACGCGCAGGAAATGCTGGGAGCACATTTCGTCGAGCGGGACGGGAAACGCGGTGTTCGCTTTACGGTCTGGGCTCCAAATGCCAAAGAAGTCAGCGTTGTCGGGGAATTCAACGACTGGAATACGCTGGCCGATCCGATGAGCCGCATCGATGACGGCGAGATCTGGGAGACCTTTGTCGAAGGACTTGGCGAAGGAGAGATCTATAAGTATGCGATTGAACCGGAGTGGGGCGGGCCCCGCATCATGAAGGCTGACCCCTATGGATTTTATGCGGAGAAGAAACCCCAGACCGCATCCCGCATCTATGATATGAACCACTATGAGTGGAAGGACGCAGCATGGCAGGAGCGCAAGGCACGCGAAGTCTCATACGATCACCCGATGCTCACCTACGAGGTGCATGCGGGATCGTGGCGCCGCTCGCTCGATGGAGAGTATCTCTCCTATCGCGATCTTGCCGACCAGCTCATCGCCTATGTCAAAGACATGCACTATACCCACATCGAGTTCATGCCTTTGTGCGAGCATCCCTATGACGGTTCCTGGGGGTATCAGGCGACGGGCTATTTCGCCGTGACGAGCCGCTACGGAACACCTGACGATTTCCGCCATCTTATCGATACGGCGCACCAGAACGGCATCGGCATCATCATGGACTGGGTGCCCGGGCATTTCTGCAAGGACGAGCAGGGGCTGCGCCATTTCGACGGCAAGAATCTCTATGAGTCCGACAACGAAATGCGCGCGGAGAACTGGGAGTGGGGAACGACCAATTTTGACTACGGACGCACGGAAGTGCAGAGTTTCCTCATCTCGAACGCGCTGTTCTGGTTCGAGGAGTTCCACATTGACGGGCTGCGCATTGACGCGGTTGCAAATATGCTCTACCTCAACTACGGACGCAAGGACGGCGAGTGGCAGCCCAACAAATACGGAGATACGGGAAACCTCGAGGCGATGGATTTCCTCAAGAAGCTCAACGAGACAATTTTCAAATATCATCCGCATGCGCTTATGATTGCCGAGGAGTCTACCTCATGGCCGCTGATCTCCAAGCCTGTCTACATGGGCGGCATGGGGTTCAACTACAAGTGGAACATGGGCTGGATGAACGACATACTCGCCTATATGAGCCTCGACCCGATCTATCGCAAGTGGAACCAGGACAAGATTACGTTCTCCCTGATGTACGCATTCTCCGAGAATTTTGTCCTCCCGCTCTCGCATGACGAGGTCGTGCACGGCAAGAGCTCGCTGATCAGCAAGATGCCGGGCGATTACTGGCAAAAATTTGCGGGGCTCAGAGCCTTCTTCGGCTATTGGATCGCGCACCCGGGCAAAAAGCTGCTTTTCATGGGCGGTGAATTCGGGCATTTCATCGAGTGGAATTTCGATGACAGCATGGATTGGCATCTTGTCGAGCAGTATCCAATGCACGCGAAGATGTTGGCCTATTCGAAGGCACTCAATAAATTCTATGTAGACAACAAGGCCCTCTGGCAGGTGGATTTTGACTGGAGCGGGTTCCAGTGGATTGACTGCAACGACAGTGAGAACAGTATTATTGCGCTTATTCGCCGCGCCGACGATCACAATGACTTCATTGTCTGCGTGCACAACTTTACCCCGGAGGTGCGGCACGGCTACCGCATCGGCGTGCCGACGAAGGGGAGCTATGTCGAGGTGTTCAACTCGGATGAGGAGACATACGGCGGCAGTGGCGTGCTCAATACGGGAGATATTATCAGCGAGGATTATGCCTTCCACGGGCGCGAGCAGTCTGTCGTCCTCACGATACCGCCGCTTGCCACGACATTCTACCGCTTGAAGCGGCAGAGCGGCGCGGGAACCCCTGTGAGCGAGCTGTCTGCGGCGGCGGATGCAGTCGCAAAAAAAGAATCTGCAGCGGAAAGGCGCGGAGCGGCAGCGGCGGAAAAGGCGGCGCTGAAGCATGCGCCTGCGAAAAAGACAGCACCGAAGAAACGCACAGCAGTGAAAGCGACGACAGAAAAGACCGCAGTGAAGAAGACACCGCGGACGCGCACCGCTGCGAAGAAAGACGAGACTGCGGCGGCTGCCGCAAAAAAGACGGCCCCGAAGAAGGCGCCTAAGCCCGCGGCAAAAGAGACTGGGGAGAAGGCAGAGAAATCTGCAAAGAAGGCGGCAAAGAGAACGGTCAGAAGTTCTGCGAAGGAGACGGCAGGCATAACTCCAACGGCATCCGCCAAGGCGACGAAGTCCGCCGCTGCAGAAAGTACGAAGACGGTGTCGATGACGGCAACAAAGAAAAAGAGCACGCGCAAAACGACGCGGGAAGGCGAAGAAAAACCAAAGAAGGCACGCGCAGGCAAAGCCTAAGCAACGCTGCCCATGCAGGGGAACGGCGAAAACAGCGACCAACCGGAGGATAGGCTCATGGGGCTGATGATTACGGGAGCGGCCGTGGGGAAAAGGAGGATATTGGGATGAAGGTACTATATGTAGCATCGGAGGCAGTTCCTTTTGTTAAGACCGGCGGCCTTGCGGATGTAGCGGGATCGCTCCCCGCCGCGCTCGTTAAGGACGGAGTGGACTGCCGCGTCATTCTGCCGAAGTACGGTGCGATCGCCGAGGATATTCGCAGCTCCATGGAACATATCTATGACGGTATTCTGAATGTTGCTTGGCGGGATAAATTCGTCGGCATCGACAAGTATGTTCTGAACGGCGTCACCTTTTACTTTGTGGACAACGAAGAGTACTTCAACCGCGACGGATTCTACGGCTATCCGGATGATGCAGAGCGATTTTCGTTCTTCAGCCGCGCTGTTCTCAATCTCCTCCCCGCGTTGGATTTCTGGCCGGATATCATCCACTCGAACGACTGGCACGCGGCGCTTGTCAATGTGTTCCTGCGCCTGGAGCATATGGATGATCTGCGCTATACGGGGATCCGGACGCTCTTTACCATTCACAATTTGAAATACCAAGGCGTGTTCCCTAAGGATGTCATGACGGACGTTCTGGGGCTTGACTGGGCGTATTTCAACAACGGCGATTTTGAGTTCTTTGATGCAGTGAACTTTATGAAGGCGGGCATCATTTACGCAGACTATATTTCAACGGTCAGCAAGACCTATGCTGAGGAGATTCAATACGACTACTACGGCGAGCACCTTGACGGACTGCTGCGCAAGCGCCGCGAAGAGCTCTTCGGGATTGTGAACGGGATCGACTACGATGTCTACAACCCGAAGACGGACAAGAATCTTTATGTCAATTACAGCGTAAAGAACGCCGTCGAGGGAAAGAGCGACAACAAAGTACAGCTGCAGCGCGACCTCGGGCTTCCGGAGAACCGCCGCACGCCGATGATCGCGATGGTTACGCGTCTCGTCGCAGATAAAGGGCTGGATCTCGTCGTGCGCGTGCTGGATGAGATCCTCCAGCATGAGAACGCGCAGTTTGTCCTGCTCGGTACGGGTGACCGCGGCTACGAGGACTGGTTCAAGGAACTTGCCTGGCGTTACCCGAACAAGACGTCGATCAACATCCGCTTTTCGAACGAGCTTGCGCAGCGGATCTATGCGGCATCGGATATCTTCCTCATGCCGTCCATGTATGAGCCGTGCGGGCTCAGCCAGATCATTGCCATGCGGTACGGATCGATCCCGGTCGTGCGCGAGACCGGCGGTCTGAAGGATACGGTCATCCAGTTCGACCGTTCGGATGTGGATAAGGGGAACGGCTTCCTCTTCTACGAATACAACGCACATGAGATGATGTATGCGCTGAAGCGCGCGCTTGCTGTCTACGGGAATCTGCGCGAATGGCGCCAGCTGGTCTTTACGGCGATGCACAGTGACTTCAGCTGGACGCGCTCGGCAAAAGAGTATGAGACCCTCTATGAGCGACTTTTGCCCGAAAATTGAGGGGCGGGCAGTTGGCGCACGGGTACGCCGGCGAACTTTTCTTGAGCGCGGCGCATTTACACGAAACTGCCGGTGAATTTCATTCACGGGTGGTTTCTGTGCGTTTATTTTTGGGAAAGGGGAGGGGGCTATGTTGGAACCTTATCAGGTGGAGCACAACTCACAGAATATCTATTACCGCTCGATCGTCGGCGCGGCGGAGGCGGGCAGCCGGATACGCCTCGGCATCCGCATCCGCAGCTATGAGCCTGTGCGCCAAGTGCTGGTGCGTCTGTGGCAGGATCGGACGGGGGAACGCTTGATTCCCCTTGAGACGAAGGATACGGGGGGAGAGCAGCGCTTCTATACCTGCTGGTTCGAGCTGCCGGATTACGGCTGTCTGCTTTGGTATTACTTCATCATCACGATGGCGGACGAGACCTGTTTTTACGGGAACAACGAGGAGATGCTGGGCGGTGTCGGCACCCTGAGTAATACGGCGCCCGCATCCTATCAGATCACAATCTACAATAAGGGCGCGCACACCCCCGACTGGTTCAAAAACGCCGTCATGTACCAGATCTTTCCGGATCGCTTCGCACGCTCGGGTGATACAATCGTACGCAAAAAGGGCGCGGTTATCCGTACGGATTGGACAGACGATCCCATGTATCTGAAGGACCCCGATACAAAGGAGATCATCGCGTATGATTTCTTCGGCGGCAACCTGCGCGGGGTTATGGAAAAGCTGGACTATCTGCAGGATCTCGGGATTTCGTGCATCTACTTCAATCCTGTTTTTGAGTCGGAGAGCAACCATCACTACGACACGGGCGATTATCATAAAATTGATCCCATGCTTGGCGATATCGAGGATTTTCGCAGCCTCATCGCGGCTGCCCGGGAGCGCGGCATCCGTATCATTCTCGACGGCGTGTTCAGTCACACGGGCAGCAACAGCATCTACTTCAACCGGCAGCAGCAGTATCATTCGCTCGGTGCCTATCAGTCGAAAGAGTCGCCGTACTACTCGTGGTACCGTTTTCGCAGCTATCCGAATGAGTATGACTGCTGGTGGAACTTTGACACGCTGCCGAACGTCAATGAGACCGATCCCGCCTATATGGACTTCGTCATTACGAGCGAGGACAGCGTGCTCCATCACTGGATGAAGGAGGGTATCGCAGGCTGGCGCCTGGACGTGATCGATGAGCTGCCGCCGACCTTCTCCAAGGCGTTTTTTGCAGAGCTTAAAAAGAGCAACCCGGACGCCGTCATGATCGGCGAGGTCTGGGAGGACGCGTCGAATAAAGTCGCCTATGGGACGCCGCGCGAATATCTCTCGGGCAATGAGATGGACTCGGCGATGAACTATCCGCTGCGCACGATCTGGTTCGACTTCCTCACAGGCGCATCGGACGGACAGCAGACGGCACGGCGCCTCGCCAGTCAGATCGAGAACTACCCGAGGGAAAATCTCTACGCGATGATGAACCTCATCAGCAGCCACGATGTGCAGCGCGCGATTACCGTGCTCGCCGGCGTTCCCTACTACGAGGGGATGCCGGCGATCGAGCAGGCGCGCGTACGCATGACGCCGGAGCAGTTCGCGCTCGGCTCGCGCCGCCTTCTCATGGCGACGCTCTGGCAGATGACCTATCCCGGCGTGCCCAGTGTCTACTACGGTGATGAGATCGGGATGCAGGGCTTCAAGGACCCCTTCAACCGCAGACCGTATGATTGGGAGCACGGCAATAAGGAGATCCGCGGATGGTTCGAGCGTTTCATTGCCATACGAAATGAGACCGATGCGCTGCGCACGGGCGATATTCTGCTGCTTTATGGCACGGGGGATGTCGTCGCCTATGCGCGCACGATCCGTTCAGGCTACGATGTGTTCAACCACGAGAAGGAGGACGGCGTATTCATTGCCGCGTTCAACCGCAGCCTCACGGAGACGCTGAGCATCGAGGCAGATGTAAGCGACTTTGCCTGCGGCGTGTTCGAGGATGCATTCAAACCCTCGCGTACGTATGAGGTCGAGTGCGGACGGCTGCGCATCAAAATCCCGCCGCTGTTCGGGCTCCTCCTGCGCGAGCGCAAAGAGCCGCGCCGCTATGAGCGCAAAGCGGGCGTTCTCCTGCATCCGACCTCCCTTCCGTCGAAGTACGGCGTCGGCGACTTCGGCAGGGAGGCATATCGTTTCCTCGACTTCCTCGCGGAGGCGGGGCAAAAGGTCTGGCAGATCCTGCCGCTCAGCCCCGTTGGCTGCAGCTATTCTCCCTATCAGTCCATCTCTGCGTTCGCAGGGAATATCATGTTGATTGATCTTGAGGAACTCGCGGCGCGCGGTTGGCTGACCGAGAGGGATATCTTTCTGCCGTATGAGGCAAATACGGCGTTCATTGACTTTCAGCGTGTGAAGCAGTTTAAGAAAAATATGCTCGAGAAGGCATTCCGCGTCTTTCGCAGGACGAGCGCGGAGGATGCGGACTATCGTGCCTTTTGCGAACAGGAAGCATACTGGCTCGACGACTACGCCCTTTTTCACGCGGCAAAGAAGGAGTATGGACGGACGGCGTGGATGGAGTGGCCGGAGGAGATCAAGCAGCGCGATCCCGAGGCACTGAAAGCGCTTGCTGAGCGGCAGCGGGACGAGGTGGAACTCGATCGATTCAAGCAATATGTCTTCCATGTCCAATGGAACCGTCTGCATGACTATGCACGCAGGAAGGGCATTGAAGTTCTCGGCGACATGCCGATCTTCGTTGCGCAGGACAGCGCGGATGCATGGGCGCATCAGCAGCTCTTTGACCTGAATGAGGACGGAACGGCGCGTACCGTGGCAGGCGTTCCGCCCGACTACTTTGCAGCAAATGGGCAGCTGTGGGGGAATCCGCAGTACAACTGGGACGCGATGGCAGCAGAAAACTACGCATGGTGGAAACGGCGCTTCCAAAAGCTGCGCGAGCAGGTCGATATTATCCGCATTGACCATTTCCGTGCCTTTGAGTCCTACTGGTCTGTGGACGGCAAGGCGGAGACTGCGATCAACGGGCGCTGGGTCAAGGGACCCGGTATACATTTCTTCGATGCGATTGAGCGCGAACTCGGAACGCTCGACATTGTCGCTGAGGATCTCGGCGTCATCACGAATGATGTCGAGCGGCTGCGCGATGACTGCGGCTTTCCGGGGATGAAGATCATTCACTTCATGCTCGCACCGAACGAATCAGGGCGCGTCGGCTTTACCGCGCCCGAGAACAGCATCGTCTACACGGGTACGCACGACAACAATACGACCGTCGGTTGGTTCACGCGTGATATTGACGAGGTGCTGCGCGAGACGCTTGCGAATCTCACGGGCACAACCTCCGATCATCCGAAGACCATCTGCAAGCGTCTCATCAAGATGGCATATGCCTCGCGCGCACGCATGGCGATCATCCCCATGCAGGACCTTCTGGCGCTTGATGAGCGCGCGCGGATGAACACGCCGGGCACCGTCGGCATCAACTGGCGCTGGAGCCTAAAGAAGGACTATCTCCTCGAACTCGATCCGAAAAAGCTGAGGGCGCTCTGCATTCGGTACCATCGGTGAGCAGCGCGGAACCATGGCGCTCGGAGCAAGAGGGGAAAGGGGAAGAGGACCTGCCGCACTTGCTGCGCGCAGGTCCTCTTCTTTGCCTTTTTCCGTATTTTGTGGTATCCTAAAGGGGATTTTGTAGGGAGGAAGAACTATGGCAGAGTACACATATACCGTCGAGAAGACGTGTCCGATCTGTGGGGAAAAGACGCACGTGACGAAGCTGAAGGCTCGTCTCATCACGCTTGAGACGGACGAGGATTTCTGCGTACATTATCAGGGCGTCAATCCCTATCGCTACCGCGTTTGGATGTGCGAGCACTGCGGATTTGCTGCCGATGAAAAGCAGTTCACGGAGGAGCCGATCAGTACGCACGATAGGGAAAAGATCAAGGAGATGCTCGAAGGGCACAAGATCAATCTGCCATATACAGAAGAGCGCACGGCAGAGGAAGCGATCCGTGCCTATAAGCTCGGCATCTACTTTGCCGAGCGCCTTGGCTGGTCGCTTCAAAAGCAGGCGGGCTACTGCATGGGCATGGCATGGGTCTACCGCGATACGGAGGAGAGAGACAAGGAGGCGGAAATGCTGCGCCGCGCCGCCGAACTCTACGAGGAATCCGTGATGACGGAACACTATCCGGTCCATGGCATGAGCGAGAACATGGCGATCTACATTGCAGGCGCGGCTTATTATCGCTTGGGCGACTATGGGAAGGCGACGCAGATACTCTCTCGCCTCATGAGCGATCAGGAAGTGCGCAGAAACGATGCAAAGCTCTTTGCACGCGTGCAGAACCTCTGGATTGATCTGCGCGAAAAGAAAGCAGAAATGGAAAAGGCAGGAAAATAATGGTCATTGATATCCCTGCGCATGTTGTTGAGCAGGTGCAGAACATCGATTGGAGCAGCCTCCGGGAGGCCGTGCAGGATTATGGTCCCGCGCTGACGGTCCTGCGCGATACGTGGGACCGCGAGACGCTGGCTCAGATCGCTGAGGGGCATCTTTTCGTACGCGACGCCGTGCTGAATGATGCGATTGCCCACAACATCGGAACAGAGGGCACCATACGCGGGATAGAACTCACATCACATGAGAATGGACGCCTCGATATCGTCTGTACGACAACAAAAAAATACAAGAAAATCGAGCTCTCAGGCACCATCGAAGAATTTGTTCACGATGGTGAAAAGTCCTATGCTGTCTATCGCGTTCGAAAGAAGAACGTGCCGGATCACGGGCTTGTATCGTGGATATTTTCCCGCATCTCGCTCTCGATGGTGGAGCGCATGGTCGGGCATCTGGACGTATCCGAGCGTCTGCCCGTGGACATCAAAGGGAATAAGGTGCGCGTCGATTTTCGCGGTGTACTTGCCGCGTCGAAGCTCGGACAGACCGAGTTCCGCGGGCATCGTCTGATGGATATGGTCGAGATTGAGGGGGCCCAGGTACGTGAGGGCGGCATCATGTTTGATACAAAGCTGAATGTGCCCGATGATGTAAGAGAAGCCCTCAAGGCGATTTTGAAAGAGAAGACCGGCGCCGCACCAAGCGGCGCGGAAGAAGGAGGAACACATTGAGCGCATCCCGTTTGATTCGTACGATTTGTATGGCGATGCTTGTCATGCTGCTGCTGCCGCAGACAATCGACGCGGCAAAGGCGGAGCCGACAAAAGAGAAGATCATCTTCATCCCGCACGACGGACGCCCGATCTCGAGCAAGCAGACGGCGGATGTTGTCCAGCAGGCCGGCTATGACGTCATTGTGCCGCCGCAGGAACTGCTCGGCAGCCGTGACGACTGGGGACATCCGGACGAACTTTGGGCGTGGGCGCGGGAGAATATGGCGCAGCCCGGGGTAAAGGCTGCGGTCATCTCTTCGGACGCAATGATCTACGGCAGCCTCGTCGGTTCGCGCAAGCACAGCTATACGCGTGAGGAGGTGCTTGCACGGGCGGCTCGGTTTGATGAGCTGCAGCGCGCGCATCCGAAGACGCCGCTCTATGTGTTCGGGTCCATTATGCGCACGCCGCGCTCAGGCGAGGCTTCAGGACATGAGGAGCCGGAGTATTACCGCCGCTACGGCGCGGATATTTTCCGCTATACCGTTCTGCGCGATAAGGAGGAGGTCGAGGGACTCTCCCGCCGCGAGCGCAAGGAATACGCCTTTCTCGGACGTCTGATCCCGAAGGAGGCGCTTGCCGACTGGATGGGACGGCGCGAGAAGAACTATGCGGTCAACGAGTATATGATCGATCTCATGCGCAAGCGCGGCACATTCCGCTATCTCGCGCTCGGACGCGACGACAACGCGCCTTTCTCGCAGACGCATCTTGAGAGCCGTCATCTCACTGAGACGGGTGCAGATCTCGGCAAGACGAGATTTCAGACGATGGCGGGCATCGATGAGATCGCCCTGCTGATGCTGACGCGCGCAGTAAACGAACAACGGCGCGAAGTTCCGTTTGTCTATGCGCGCTACAATTGGGGGCGCGGGCAGGACACAGTGCCTGCCTACTCGGATGAAAAGATCGGAACATCGATCAGTGACGCCGTGACGGCGGCAGGCGGCATGATCGTCCGCGCACCCGAGAAAGCAGATGTCGTGCTTACGGTGAACACGAACCCGGACGGGAAGACCTATGAGGCGAACGCTCTGATGAATGACGGCGAGGAGCGGGACGGTACGAAATATTTCGCCGATATTGTCGCAGACTATGTGGCAAAAGGATATCCTGTGGCCATCGCGGACATCGCCTTTGCGAACGGCTCCGACAACGCGCTCATGGCTGCGCTCCAGCGCCGCGGACTCCTCTATAAGATTCGCGCCTATGCCGGATGGAATACACCGACAAACAGCTCTGGTTTTGCCATCGGGCAGGGGATGCTCGTCCGCCATATGGAGCCGGATGCCGTTGACCATCTCCTTACCACGCGCTATCTTGACGACTGGGCATATCAGGCGAATGTACGCAATACAATTGCGCGCCAGCTCACATGGCTGCGCGGCGATGGCTTCTACGGCAGCCTCGGCACGAAGAAAGATGCTGTTTCCGTGCGTTCGACGCGTATGATGAACCGCTTCATTGAGGAGAATCTGCCGCCGATTGCAGAGATCAATGTCGTTGAGGTGACCTTCCCGTGGAACCGCCTGTTTGAATCGGATATCCTGCCTGATGACCGCGGATTTGCTCATGAATTCCTCGAAAGGAGAAAATGATATGCACGGGAGAGCCCTGATTGCCTTCTTCTCCGCTTCGCCCTCGCGCCGTACGGAGAAAGTTGCGCATAAACTTGCAGATGTAATCGGTGCCGAGCTCTATGAGATTGTGCCCGCCGCTGCGTATTCGAAGGATGATCTCAACTGGAACGACCGCAAAAGCCGCTCGAGCATTGAGATGAACGATCCGAACAGCCGCCCGGAGATTGCGGGCGAGCTGCCTGATCTTTCGACGTACGATACAATTTTTGTCGGCTTCCCGATTTGGTGGTATGTTGCACCGCATATTATCAACACATTCCTCGAGCATTATGACTTGACGGGCAAGACCGTCGTCCCGTTCGCGACCTCGGGCGGCAGTCCCATGGGACAGACGACGGCGCATCTGCGTCCCTCCGCCAAGGGCGCGCAGATGAAGGAAGGCCGCCGCTTTGAGATGGGAGAGACGCCGATGGCCATCAACTCGTGGATCGCAGCGCTCGGAATCTGAAGGCGATGCAGTGAATATGAAAATACGGCTGAGAGCAGCCGTATTTTTGTTATGAGGGCAATACTGCGGAGGTGTTGATTTGTCAGAACGGGGATATGTCTGGATGAAAAAGATTCTTCACATGAAGAAGCGGCGTCTGTTTTCCCTTTTTATGGTGATCTGCTTCATCGTGGGGATTGGCATTTCCGTATATGATGTCAGCATGAAAAAATGCTCCAACTGGATGAATTTCATTGTGTTTTTTCAAGGCGTTGCACTGCCTGATAAAGCAGATGTCATCAAAGTAGATATCCATGACAGAATAGGAACACCTTTTTCGTTTGCGCTCACATATAGAAGCCGGAATGATATGGAGAAAGAGCTGGAGCGCTACCGTCCTATGCTGGAACGGGAACATTTTGTTATGGAAAAAGGCGATGCGCAGCAATATGTTTTTCACGCGCCCGATCATTTGCTTCATTTTTATCTGAGCAGGAAGGACGATACATATCAAATGAGGATTTCAAATGGAGGATATTAATAAGTTCTTGCGAGCAAATAAAATCCTTCTCTCCGCTGTGATCGTCCTTTTATTTATAGTTTTTTGGAGCGATACATATTATCAGCGGCATCAAGGAGCAGATACGCCGGCACGCGAACTGGCATTGGTCTACGCACTGAATGATCTGAAGGAGATTCAGAATGCACCGATTGTCAGCATCGAGGAAATCGACTTCCTTGGCGGCGATCGAAAGCTTAAAATCAAAGTGCGCGGCGATATGAACGGCGCATTTACAGAGGAGATGATGACGCGGACCGGATGGTATGATGTCCGCAGAGAGAAAGATACCGTTCAGGGAAAACGAGCAGACTGCCTTATTCAGGTTTCGCAGGGCTGGGGGAGTTACGAAATCCTTATTTCTCCATTGTTTTAGGCGATGCTGAGATAGTTGCGCATCGAATTTGTTTGCGGTATTTCACTTATATTTTATGATAGCGATATAGGATTAGCTTGTTGGACAACAGGGAATAATTTTTTATAGCGGGGACCGCCGTATTTGACATTTAGTAAGGGGACTTCATGAAACGACGGAATTTTATCTTTGGAGCACTTGCGGGGCTGGGGGCTGTCGCGGGCGGCGCCGGGCTCTTTGTGCGACAGGAAAAGTTCGGGCGTGCGCCGTCGGGGGCGCGTCTCGAGCGTATCAAGGCATCGCCGCATTACGTAGACGGGCAGTTCGTCTGCCTTGAGCCGGTCGAGGTGATGACGGACGATCTGCCCGAAGAGGAGAAACCGAACCGTCTTGAGACGCTCTACCGCGTGCTTTTCGGCGGCGATGACGGGCGCGTGCCGAAGGAGGCGATCCCGAGCAATAAAACAGATTTGCATGCGATTCCGCGCGAGCAGGATGTTGCTGTGTGGATGGGGCACTCGACGTTCTATTTGCAGGTCGGCGGGCGGCGCATTCTGGTCGATCCCGTATTTTCGGCGTACGGCTCGCCGATCTTTTTCATCAACCGCGCATTCCGCGGGAGCAATGTCTATACAGCGGCAGATATTCCGGCGCTTGATGTGCTCCTCATGACGCACGATCACTGGGATCATCTCGACTATGATACGGTAATGGCGCTGAAGCCGAAGGTGAAGGAAATCATTTGCCCGCTCGGCGTCGGCGAGTTTTTTGAGCAGTGGGGCTTTGATCTCGCGCACCTGCACGAGGAGGACTGGGACACAGACATTGCGCTGACTGATGATTTTCACATCCACATTTTGCCGTCGCAGCATTTTTCGGGACGTTTTCTGACGCGCAATAATACGCAGTGGTGCGGCTTTGCCGTTATAACGCCGGAGCGCCACATCTACATCAGCGGTGACGGCGGCTATGGAAAGCATTTCAAGGACATCGGCGCGCGCTTTGACGGCTTTGATCTCGCGATGATGGAGAACGGGCAGTATAATATGCAGTGGCACGCGATCCACATGCTCCCGAATGAGACGGCGCAGGCGGCGGAGGATGTCCGCGCGCGTTTTGTGCTGCCCGCGCACAGCGGAAAGTTTGCGCTTGCCCTGCACACATGGCAGGAGCCCTATGCAGAGCTCCTAAAGGAGAGCGCGGGGCGCCCCTACCGGATGGTTACGCCGCGCATCGGGGAGACGGTCGATATGGAGCAGCCCGCTGACTTCCCGCGTTGGTGGGAGGGAATGGCATAGGCACATATTACATTCTGATGAAAGATGAATCCGCGCCTAATACGACGCGGATTTTTGGCCGATAAATAGATATGGAGGAGTGATAAAGGTGATTTCACCCAAGATTCGATTCCCCGTCATCTTCATTATGATCTTTAGTGCCGCGATTTTTGCGGCGCTCTATTTCGCAACAATCGGGCGCATGGAGAAGGCGGATGCCGCGGAAAGCATTAAGCTCTACTGCGATGCTTTTGTGCGGCAGGATGAGGCGGCTCAGAAACAGCTTGTCTCATACGGTGCGTCAACGGATTCGTTCAATATGAAAATGGCATTTTCAAATGCGCTGCAGACCTCGGGGGCGATGCTCACACCGGAAGAGGCAGCGGAGATCGGCGATGCTTATCTGGAGTCTCTGCGGAGCGCGACGGTGGAGACTGCTGTTTCTGAGCAGGGGAAGGAACAGGCGATGGTCGAGGTGACGGTGACGCGGTTCAATATGACGGCGGCACGGGAAAAGGCATCGGCGCTCTTTCGCCAGCGGATGAAGCTGGATGCCTCGCCGGAGGAGCTGCGCCGCATAGCAGTAGAGGCAACGGCAGAGGTGTATCGCGAGCTGCAGCCTATGGGAACGGTGACATTCTATGTGCCAGTACGCTATAACGAGAAAACACGAATCTGGGATCCTGCCGATCCCATGCAGTTCGGCTTTGATTTGTCAAAACAGACGATGGGAGTTGAGTGACGATGGCAGATGCTGATTGGACAGAGACGGACCGCGTGACTGCAGAGGGAAATCCGCGGCGTCCTGAGGGAGCGGCCGGACGCGCAATGCTCGCCCGCATGAATGAAAGCCATGCGCGGCTCGTCGACTGGGGACTCGCGCAGATCACCCTCCATGCGGGTGATATCGTGCTCGATATTGGCTGCGGCGGCGGGAATACTCTCGCACGGATGGCGGAGTGTGTGACGCAGGGGCATCTCGTCGGCATCGACTATGCGGAGACCTCGGTGGAGGCTTCGCGCGCGTTCAATGCACCTCTCATTGAGGCGGGGCGGATGGAGATTCTGCACGCGTCGGTCGAGGCGCTGCCGTTCGATGACGTACATTTTGACGAGATCGTCACGGTGGAGAGCTTTTATTTCTGGCCGAATCCCGCCGAAAGTTTGAAAGAGGTCGCTCGTGTGCTGAAGCCGGGCGGCACGTTCCTCCTGCTTGCAGAGGTCTATGGGCGTGACGATCTGCCCCAGAGCATACGTGAGAAGATCGCCGGCTATCAACTAACAAATCCGACGCCTGAGGAGTTTGAGCGGCTCTTCCGTGCGGCGGGATTCCAAGAAGTTCATATGCATTTCAAGGAAGGCGAATACTGGATCGCTGTCTGCGGAATGAGATAATAAAAAAAGACTGCATGCACAGTCTTTTTTTATGTCGTTAGCTCTGTTGTTCCTGGACGAAGCGGATAAATTCATCCGTTTCTTCCTGTCCGTTCAGCTTTGCCGTATACATCTGATTGCCCATCTGCGGCCACATCATCTCGGGCATGCGCTCGCACATGACGATCTGTCCTGCGTAGCGGCGCAGGATATCCTCGTGCGTGCGGACATAGCGATGGAAGTCGCGGCGGCTCGCATAGGCGCAGTAGCAGTGCTCGCTGCGATCGGGGAGAACGCGGCGGTTCTCCGTAATCATATCGGCCCAGATCTCATAGACATCGGTGGAGTGCGCGTAGTTCATCATATCCGTAGTGTAGCCGCCGGCCGGCCGCATGTTGACCTCGAGCCCAACGAAGTCGCCGATATCGCCGAGCCCCGGCTTTGCCCTTGTCAGCCGGAAGAACTCGAAATGAACGAAGCGGCTGTGCACATGGAATGCTTTGAGTGTGGCGCGCCCCGCCTTCTTCAGCGCGTCGGGCACGCGATCCGTCGTATAGTAGGAGAGATCGAGCTGATAGAGCACGATGTCCATAACGGACGGCGGCCAGACGGTCATAGACTCAAAGATCGGGTTGGCATCCGCATCCACGATGGCATCGTAGGAGCATATATCGCCTGTGACAAACTCCTCCATGACGTAGGGCACCGTTGGTTTGGATGCGTAGAAATGACAGAGTTCGTCATGATTGTCGATGCGGTAAGTGTCCGTCGCACCGACGCCCGTGTCGGGCTTAACGATGACGGGATAGCCGACCGCGGCGAGGAACTCCTCGGCAGCGGCAAGCGTTGTCACTTTTGAGAGGCGTGCCGTCGGGATGCCTGCCTTCTTGTAAAAGGGCTTCATGGCGGATTTATTTTTGATGTGCTCCATGTCACTGCTTTGCCAGCCCGTACGGATATTGAAATCCGTACGCAGATGCGCATCGCTCTCGAGCCAGTATTCGTTGTTGGATTCGAGCCAGTCGATGCGCCCATATTTGAAGGTGAAGAACGCGACGGCACGCATCATCTGATCGTAATCGGCCAGCGAGGGGACGAAGTAGTATTCGGTCAGCGACTCGCGCACCTCGTGTGCGAGCTGATCATAGGGCGTGTCACCGATGCCGAGGACGTTGACGCCCTTTTTCTTCAGACGGTCGCAGAAATTCCAATAGACGCGCGGGAACTGCGGGGATACAAAGACAAAGTTCATGATCGTACCTCATAGGTTATGTCTGCTCGCGCAGAACGAAGGGGAGGAAATAAGCGAACTGCTTCTTCCACCAGTCCCAGTCATGATCGACATCATAGCCCCAGAAATCCACCCATGCGTGAATATCCTTGCCGTAGAGCACGTCGCCCATGAGCGCCGTCGTGCGGCGTCCCTCCTCCTCCCAACGGCCCTGTCCGACACAGAGCACGATGCGCCGCTGATTGTAGAGGTCGATATAGGGGTGATCGCCGGGCATGTTCGCGAGAAAGTCAAGCGGAGAATTGTCGTAAAGTGTGTCGTTCATCCAGCCGTCGGTGAAGAATTTTGCGTCGTAGACGCCCGAGAGAGCGAGCACGCCGTCAAAGAGATCGGGACGGCGGAAGAATGCGATGGCTGCATGCAGACCGCCGAGGCTGCATCCGGCGGCAATGGGCAGACGTTTGCTCGTATTCTCTGTGCGTATGAAGGGGATGACCTCGTCGATGATGTAGCCGTAGTACTGTTCCTGCCGCTGTGCGCGCCACGTTTTGTCGCCCCAGATATTGGACCATGTCTCCGTGTCGACCGTATCCACGCAAAAGAGCTGGATGCGTCCGCGGCGCAAATCCTCCGACAGCAACTCGATCATGCCGAAGTTCTCGAAGTTGTCGCTCATTGCGTCCTGTGTCGGGAAGATGAGCATGGGAACACCGCTCGGCATTCCGTAGACGCGTATATTCATCACGCGGTTCAGCCGCGTACTGTGCCAATTCGCTTCTTTCCAGTTTGTCATGATTGATCTCCCTGAATTTGCATATGACAATATATGTATACTCTATCGAATCCTTTTGTTTTTGTCAATTCAGCGGGGACTGCACCGTCCATAAAATTCTGCAAAAAAAGAGCTGCCGCGGCAGCTTATTTTTTTATCGTAGGAACGCGAAAGACAAGCACGATGACATGCGCCGTCCACACGATGCCGATCGCAATGCGTGCGTGCGGAGGATCGGCCACGAGAAAGGAGACGCCCATGAGCACGGTAACGGGGAGCATGACGCGCAGTTTTTGGACGATGGTCATGCCGCGCCGTCCGCTGTGCATGAGAAGCATCGTCTGTCGATAGATGTGCGTGGCCTGCAGCCAGCGATCGAGGCGATGCGACCCGCGCGCAAAGCACCAGGCAGAGAGCAGGACGAACGGCACGGTCGGCAGGATGGGGAGGAAGGCGCCGAGGATGCCGAGCCCGAGACTGACGAGGCCGAGCGCGATAAATAAAAATTTTTTTAAGATCATAGGCGGCGTTCTCTTGAAATGAAATATGTTCTCATGGGAATGAGAATAACATGGGGCGAAGAAAATGGCAACGCGGCATTTTGTAGTTTTTTTGATTTGTGCTATAATAAAAAACGGTTTTTAGTGACTCCGGATTCATAGGGGAGTCATAGCGGAGAGGAATGAGACGAACACAATGATTCGGATGAAAAATGTCTCAAAGATATATGGGAATGGTGCGCTTGCGCTGGACCACGTGAACATTGAGATCGGAAAAGGAGAGTTCATCTTTGTCGTCGGTGTGAGCGGCGCGGGCAAGTCCACATTCATTAAGATGCTCTTTCGCGAGGAGCTGCCGACGGAGGGGGAACTCTTCGTCAACGGACATGATGTTGTTCATATGAATGTAAAGGATGTGCCGTATCTCCGGCGGGGTCTTGGCGTCATCTTCCAGGACTATCGTTTGCTGTCGGACAAGACGGTCTATGAGAATGTGGCGTTCGCAATGCGCGTGATCGAGGCGCCGCGCCAGATGATCCAACGCCGTGTGAACGCCGTGCTCGACGTGGTCGGGCTGCGGGACAAATACCGCAACTTCCCCTCGCAGCTTTCAGGCGGCGAGCAGCAGCGCGTAGCGATCGCGCGCGCCATCGTCAACGATCCTGCGATCCTCATTGCGGACGAGCCGACGGGCAATCTCGACCCTGAGACGAGTTGGGATATCATGGATATCTTCAAGCGTATCAACGCAGCAGGTACGACGATCGTCATGGCGACGCATGACAAGGGCATCGTCGACACAATGCAGCGCCGCGTGGTCGCCATTGAGGGCGGTCACATTGTACGTGATGAGATGCGCGGAGGGTACGGATATGAAGATTAGGACCGCCGAATACTATGTCCAGGAGGTTTTCCGATCGCTGCGCCGCAACAACTGGATGACATTTGCCGCTGTCGGCACAGTTGCAGTCTCGCTCTTTATCCTCGGTGTGTTCCTTATCCTCGCGCTCAATATGAACCGCGCGGCATCTCTCCTTGAGTCACAGGTACAGATCAGCGTCTATATGGAGGATGATCTGAGTGAAGAGGAGGAGGAGGAACTGGGCGCAAAGATCCGTGCGCTGCAGGGAATCGAGTCTGTGAAATACGTTGGGCGCGAAGAGGCACGCGCGCGTCTCTCTGAGCGCTTGGGCGAGCAGAAATATCTGCTCGATGCGCTCGGAGAAACAAACCCTCTGCCAAACGCATATGAGGTGACTGTACGACAGCCGGACATGGTGGAGACGGCGGCGCATCAGATCGAGCGTATGTCTGGCGTAGAGTCAGCGAAATACGGACAGGATGTTGTGCAGCATCTCTTCGACATTACGCGCCTTGTGCGTATCTTTGGCGTCATGCTCATTCTGCTGCTCGGCGGCGCGACCGTTTTTATCATCGCGAACACGATCCGCCTGACGGTATTCGCGCGGCGGCGTGAGATCGCGATCATGAAATACGTCGGCGCTACGGACGGATTCATCCGCTGGCCGTTCGTGCTTGAGGGCGTCGTGCTCGGCTTCATCGGCGGACTGATCTCAGCCATCGTTCTGCGCAGTTTCTATGCGGGTGTGGCGAGCAAGGTCTACGATACACTCGCCTTCTTCCCGCTGATTCCGCAGTCGCCGTTTATGAACTATGTCGGTCTCATCATCATCCTGCTCGGCATGGCGATCGGTGCGACCGGCGCATGGGTGTCGCTCAAGCGTTTCCTGAGGGTGTAATTGATGAGATCAGAGATAAAAAGGGGCCTCTGCGCAGCTCTTGCCGCTACATTCCTTGCCGCAGGGCAGGGAGCTGCGGCGACGCTTGAGGAGGAACGCGACAACTACGACGCGCAGGTCGAGGAACTCGGACGACAGAGTGCTGAACTCGCCGGAAAGATCGACTCTCTCTCCGAGCAGAAGCGCATTCTGGATGAGGCGGCGGACGAGGCGATCGCCGAGCACAAAGTGCGCCGTGCCGAGCTGAATGAGACGCTCGCGCGCCTTGAGGAGAACGAGGAGAAACTCGAAATTACGGAGCGCGCATACGAGCGCAAGCGCGATGTCCTCGGCAGACGCGTACGCGATATCTACATCAACGGACAGATCTCCTATGTGGACGTCCTCTTTGGCGCAAAGGATTTTTCGGATTTCCTTACGCGCATGGATCTCCTCAAGCGCGTCATCAAGCAGGACTATGATCTTGTGCATGGGATTCTCGCCGACCGTGACGCGATGCGTGCCCTCAAGGAGGAGCTGGAGAAGGACCGGGCGGAACAAGAACCGCTCGAGAAAAAGGCACGTGAGGCACGTCTGGCGATGGAGGACAAGGTCGCACAGCAGCAGGCACTCATCGAGCAGATGAAATACGATAAGGCGACAATCGACCGACAGCAGGATGAATCCCGCGCCGCATCGGAGCGCATCACGCGCATGCTTCAGCGCAGCGGACTGCGCAATCTCCCCGTGCAGGGCTCGGGGGCGATGATCTGGCCGCTCGCAGGCTCGATCACATCGGATTTCGGATGGCGCACGCACCCGATCACGGGCGCACAGCGCTTCCACAGCGGCATTGATATCGGCGGTGACTACGGCGATCCGATCTATGCAGCGCAGGCGGGAACCGTCGAATATGCGGGCTGGATCTCGGGCTACGGCAATGCTGTCATCATCAACCACGGCGGCGGTATCTCGACGCTCTACGGCCACTGTCAGTCGCTTGAGGTGAGTACGGGGCAGAGTGTGGCGCAGGGCGAGCTGATCGCGGAATGTGGTTCTACGGGCAACTCGACAGGTCCGCACTGCCATTTTGAGGTGCGCGTCAACGGCGAGCCGGTGAACCCGCTCGCTTACCTTTGATTGAGCGAAAAAGGATATGAACAGAAAGAAACTCATTTTAACCATCGTCCTGTCCGCAGCCTTTGGGAGTATTCTGACCGTCTTGTTCGCCGGCGGCCTCCTGCGCATGACGGGGATCTACGGCGATGATGTTCTGCGCCTCTTTGGCGTGATGAAGTTCATACAAGCACGCTATGTGAGCGCACCCGATACGACGGCGCTCATCGACGGAGCGATCAACGGCATGGTCGCATCGCTCGGCGATCCGCATTCCGTCTACATGCCGCCCGATATGTTCAAGGAGCTGCGCCAGCATACTGAGGGCGCCTTCGGCGGCATCGGCGTGACGATGGGGTTCAAGGACAGGACGGTGAAGATCATCTCCGTTCTTGAGGGGACGCCCGGCGAGGCGGCGGGTCTGCGCGCAGGAGACGAGATCCTGACCGTGGACGGCACGCCGACGAGCGAGATGCAGAGCGAGGAGGTCGCTCTGCGCATTCGCGGTGAAGCGGGGACGAATGTCGTCCTGCGCATCCTGCGCGACGGGACAGAGCAGGAGTATACGATTACGCGTGCCGTCATCCAGGTGCCTTCCGTGCGCGGCGTAATGATCGAGGGGACGACGATCGGCTATATTCGCATCGGCTCTTTTGCCGAGCACACAGGCGAGGAATTCTCCGCTGAGATGAAGCGTCTTGCGGGCGAGGGCATGACGGCGCTCATCATCGACCTGCGCGAGAATCCGGGCGGCCTCATCACGAGCTGTGTCGCTGTCGCCGAGCAGGTCGTGCCGGAGGGCCCAATCGTCTCCGTGATCAACCGCGACGGTGACGAGGAAGTCTACAAATCACATCTCGCCGCGCGGAAATATCCCATCGCCGTACTCATCGACGAGAACAGTGCGAGCGCGTCGGAGATCCTCGCAGGTGCGCTGCAGGATACGGGTGCGGCAGAGATCATCGGCACAACTTCCTACGGCAAGGGATCTGTACAGGCAGTCCTGCCGCTCTTTCACGAGGATGGGCTGAAACTGACGATCGCAAAATATGTGACACCGAATGGACGCTCCATTGACGGTACGGGCATTACGCCGGATATCATTGTCGATCGTTCACCGAAGGATGTGACAGACGCACAGTTCGAGGCGGCAAAGCAGTGGCTCCTGGAACATCCGACGCTCTAATATAAAAATAATGGGATTCTAAGAAATAATTAGCGCCCCTGCGTTAGCATGGGCGCATTATTATGGATGTATTTTTGATTTCCTAGTAGGAGGCCTTTATGTACGATCAACGGTACAGGCCGCGCCGCCGCCGGATATTTGCCGCGCTCGCCCTGAGTACGGCACTCTTCCTTCCGGTGTCTGCGGATGCGATGAGCCTTACGCTCGAAGAGGCGATCAATACGGCGCTTGCTGCGAACACGGGACTGCGTATCACGTATGAGGGCGAGCGGACGGCAGACGCCGCGCTGAAGCAGGCACGCGGAAAGAACAGCGTCTCGGTGACAGCGAGCGATACGCTGCGTACGAGCAAGGCAAAGGATGAGAGCGCACAGGCGAGCAACGGCGTGAATCTGTCGGCGAGTCTTCCGCTTTACAGCGGCGGTGCGAACCAGGCGAGTATCGAATCCGGCGAAATCGGTGCGCGTGCCGCGCGCTTTGCGACGGAGCGTGCCCGTGAAGAACTGAAGTATGAGGTGATCTCTGCGTATTGGAACGCGGCGGAAGCGCTCAAGAAGATTGATGTGCAGCGTGACACCGTGAACAAATACGACGCGCATCTGCAGAATGTGACAGCGCTTTACGGCGCCGGGGCACAGGCGCGCATTGATGTCCTCCGCTCCTCCGTAGAACTCTCGAATGCACGGCAGGAACTTATCCGTGCGGAGAATACCTACGAGGTGAACCTTGCGGCACTGCGCAATCTGCTGAACATTGATCGTGCAGAGCCGATTCAGCTCACAACGGAGGTTGCTTATCAGCCCTTTGAGACCTCCATGCAGGACTGCATTGCATATGCCTATCGCAATCGACTCGACCTCGCGGCGGAGCGGCAAAAGCTTCGTCAGCGCGAACTTGCCGTCGATATCGCGAAGGCGGGCAAAAAACCGACTGTGGATCTCACGGTCGGATCGGGGCTCACGAGCCAGTTCCGTCCGCGGCACGATACGAGTTCGGATGTGTCCGCGTCCGTCGGTGTTCGGTGGAACATCTTTGACAGCGGCGTGACGCGCGGACAGATCGAGGCGGCGGAGGCGGAGCGTGACATCGCCCTGCTGAACGTGAAGAAGACGGAAGAGACCATCGATCTGGATCTCAGAAAGGCCTATCTCAATATGCGCGAGGCGGAGAAGCGCTTCACCTCGACGGGGGATGCGGTCCAGCAGGCACAGAACGACTACTACATCGCAAATGAACGCTATCGTGCGGGTGAGGGCATTTTGCTTGATATTCTCGATGCGCAGGCCGCCCTGTCGACGGCGCAGCAGAATGCAATCAGCGCGCGCTATGACTATGCGCGCTATCGGGCGCAGGTCGAGAGCATTATGGGGGAGGCCCTTACCGACAGCGAGCATGCGGCGGCGAACGAGCTCTCCTCTGTGACGCAGGAAGAGCGTGATGCTGCGCAGGCGGCGTATGCAGAGGCAGGATCGAAGGCAGCAGCGCAGAAGGGGGCGCAGAAATGAAGCGAAGAACAATCATCGGTATCGGCCTATTGACTGCCGTATTGGCCGCCGGCGGCGCCTATCTCTACTATGCCTCAAGCGAGGCGGACAAGTCCGCACAGGCTGTGGAAACGTTTACGGTACAGCGCATGGATATCAAGTCCACGGTCGAGGCGACCGGTACGATTCGCCCGGTGGATTCTGTCGAGGTCAGTTCGAAGATCACGGCGCGCATCAACTCTGTCCTGGTCAAGGAGAACGATACCGTCACGGCCGGGCAGGTTGTTGCAACCCTCGACGGCAAGGACTATGAGGCAAAGCGCGACCAGGCAGCGTACCGCGTCACGAATACGCGCGCCAAGTACAACCGCATGAACTATCTGGAAAGCATCGGAGCAAAGTCCAAATCCGATCTCGAAGATGCCGAGTACAACTATGACACGGCGCAGTCGAATCTAGAGGAAGCGAACTCGGATGCCAACGAGACCATCATCACTGCACCGATCTCGGGCGTTGTCGTCGGCGAGCCGAAGACCGTCGGAACAATGGCGGTACAGGGCTCGGATAATCCGACCGTCATCATGCGCATCGCCAACCTCTCCGCAAAGCAGATCAAGGCAAAGGTCGATGAGACTGACATCGGCAACATTCGCATCGGACAGGAGGCGACATTTACCGTCGACGCTCATGCGGATGAGACGTTCAAGGCCCGCGTCTCGAAGATTTCGCAGACCGATGTATCCAACAGCTGGGATACGAGCTCGTCGGGTTCGTCTTCCACGTCCACGAGTGCAAGCGTTATCTACTACTATGTGACCCTTGATGTGGAGGACCCCGAGAACCTCCTTCTGCCTGCGATGACGGCGCGCGTCGTCATTAATACGGCGGACAGGAACGACGCGCTCGTCGTGCCGCTCTCTGCGCTCAAAACGGATGCGGCGGGCTCGTATGTGCTCGTGATGAACGAAGACGGCACGCAGGAGCAGCGTTATGTTGAGACCGGCATCTACAGCGATGAGTACGTGGAGATCCTGTCCGGGCTCAGCGATGGAGAGCGCGTCGTCAATACCTATAAGGCAAAGACATCAGCGTCTAAAAACGGACATGACGACGGGCCTCCGCCGTTTTGATGCGGGGTGATCTCAATGGAAAAAAAGGAGACGCCCACGATCAGCCTGCGCGGCATTCGGAAACTCTATCGCATTGGCGGGGAGACGCTCGCAGCGCTCGACGGCATCGATCTGGATATCGGACGCGGGGAATTTGCTGCGCTCATGGGACCCTCGGGGTCGGGAAAATCCACGTTGATGAACATTCTCGGCTGTCTCGACCGTCCGTCTGAGGGCTCGTACAAGCTCGACGGTGAGGAAGTCGCAGGGCTCGGCGATGATGCGCTGGCACTCACGCGCAACAAGAAGATCGGCTTCGTCTTTCAGAACTTCAACCTGCTTCCGCGCATCTCGGCACTCGATAATGTCGCTCTTCCTCTCGTCTATGCGGGGATAAAGCGGCGCGAGCGCTTGGAGCGGGCACAGGAAGTGCTGTCCTCCGTCGGCCTCGCCGACCGCGGACAGCATCTGCCGAACGAACTCTCGGGCGGACAGCGTCAGCGCGTCGCCATCGCCCGTGCGCTCGTCAACGAGCCGCATATCATCATGGCGGACGAGCCTACGGGAAACCTTGACACAAAATCTACGAAGGAGATCATGGACATCTTCGAACGGATGCATGAGAGAGGACATACGATCATTCTCGTCACGCACGAGCCTGAGATCGCTGTGCGCGCGAGCCGGCAGCTCCTCGTCCGCGACGGCAGGATCACGCGCGATGAAGGGAAGGGGGTCGTGATGGATGTTGTTTAAAGAATGCTTCGGCATGGCGGTCAACGCCCTCCTCGCGAACAAGCTCCGTTCCCTGCTCACGATGCTCGGCATCATCATCGGCGTCGGCGCCGTCATTGCGATGGTATCCATCGGCATGGGCGTGCGCACGAGCGTTGCAGACTCCTTCGCCAGCCTCGGCTCGAACATGCTCATCATCATGCCGGGATCGACCAATCACGGAGGTGTGCGCGGCGCAGCCGGCTCACGCAAATCGCTGAAGTATGATGATGCCAAGGCGATTGAGAGCAAGATCAAAGGCATCGACTACGTTTCCCCCACGGTTTCTTCCTCGTATCAGGTTGTCAATGGCAATCTGAACTGGAATACTTCGGTGGAGGGGGTCACGCCCGAACTTATGCAGATTCGTGCGCTGAAGGTGGAAAACGGGTCGTTCATTTCGGCCAGCGATATGAATAAGCGCAGCCGCGTCGCCGTGATCGGACCGACCGTCGCGGCGAACCTGTTCGGTGCGGAGAATCCCGTCGGACAGAACATCCGCATCAACAACCAGCCGTTCAAGGTCATCGGTATCACGGCATCCAAGGGGCAGTCCATCGGCCAGGATCAGGACGATGTGATCTACATTCCGCTGACGACGGCGCAGGAGCGCATGCTTGCGATCACCCATATACATTCGGTCAACATACAGGTATCGAGTCCGGAGAAGATGGATCAGGTACAGGCGGAGATCGAGAACCTCCTGCGGCAGCGCCACCACATCCGTGCCGGCATGGAGGATGACTTTACCGTCCGCAATATGACCAGTCTCATGGAGAGCTTCACGGAGAATACCAATATGATCACGCTGCTCCTCGGCTCGATCGCGAGCATCTCGCTGCTCGTCGGCGGTATCGGCATCATGAACATTATGATGGTTTCGGTGACCGAACGCACACGTGAGATCGGCATCCGCAAGGCACTCGGCGCGACCTCGTCGAACGTGCTCATGCAGTTCATGATCGAGTCTATGGTCATCGGCATCGTGGGCGGAGTCATCGGCATCGCGAGCGGCATCTTGCTCTCCAAGGCGATCGGTGCCTTCGGCGGGCTCACGACCACCGTCGATATCCTGCCGGTGCTCGTCTCTTTCTCCTTCGCCGTCGGGATCGGCCTTTTCTTCGGCATCTATCCCGCACGCAAAGCCGCACGCCTCGATCCAATCGATGCTCTGCGGTATGAATAGGATTTGAACAGCAGCTGAATATAGCAAAAAAGCCCGTGCGGGGTTGTTCCCGCCGCGGGCTTTTCCCATCTCTGCAGTTATTTATTGATGATCAGCGCCATGAAGACGAGGTCCTCCGTGTCGGAGGCATTGGCAATGGCATGCACCTCTCCGTCTGCGCAGAACGTCGTTGTACCGGGACCGATCTCGATCTCCGTGCCGTTGTCGTTGTAGCGGGCGCGCCCCGAGAGAATGTGATAGGTCTCGGTATTGCCCTCGTGTTTGTGCACACCCATCGACGCATGGGGCGGGATCGTTACGCGCGCGTACATCGCGCACTTTCCGTCGAGCTCTGCCGGGCTGAGCAGCTTTTGAATGTGGATCGTGCCGCTGCCGCCGAACCGCTTCTCGGCATCAATGTGCTCGGATTCGATGATTGCCATAGAAATGGATCTCTCCTTTGTAATTGGACACAGTTTCTGATAGAATGAGAAAACGAAGCGCGTATGATAGACGTGTTTCGTTGTATGTTCTAAAATATTCGCGATGGAGGCGTATTTTCCTTTTTTATGATCTATATTTTGAAATTCGGGGCGGCTTGGATTCTTCCGCCGGGCATTTTTATTCTTGTGATGCTTGCGGCTGCTGCATGGCTTTGGAAAAAATGCGGGGCGCGGCTTGCCGCCGGAGTCCTTTGCGGAATTGCGTGTGCACTTTACCTGCTCTCGACGGGGGCGGCTGCCGACTCCCTGATGGGAAGCCTCGAACGGACGTACGAGGTGCCTGTGCATCCGCAGGGGGATATCATCGTCATGCTTGGCGGCGGGGCAATCGCCGATGTGCGGGATGTGGACGGTACGGGGATGCTCGCGCAGAGTCCCTCCTCACGTCTCCTCGCGGTGCTCCGTCTCCATCGCCGCTATCATCTGCCGATCCTCCTCTCGGGCGGACAGGTGTTCAGCGATACGGGCTCGGAGGCGGAGATCGCGCGGCGTGTTCTGCGCTCGCTCGGTGTGCCCAGCGAGATGATCTATGTGGAGACGCACAGCCGCACGACGGGGCAGAACGCGCGCTATTCGGCGGAGATTCTGCGCCGCGAGGGCTTTGCGCATCCCATCCTCGTGACTTCAGCATTTCATCTGCCGCGCGCCGTGCTCAACTTTGAGAAAGAGGGAGTTGCGGTGACGCCCTACCCGACGGACTTCTGGGTAAGCGGCAACCCGCAGCTCTATGCGCTCAAATTCGCGCCGAACGCATCGGCACTCCTCACGAACACTGTATTTCTCCAAGAAAAGCTTCGGACTTTTATAACGAGGTATTTGGAATGACAAAGAATCTGACCGAGGGAGATCCCGCGCGGCTGATCTTCTCCTTTGCCTTGCCGCTTGTCGCGGGGAATATGATGCAGCAGCTCTACGCCTTCATCGACACGCTCATCGTGGGGCGCTTTCTCGGGGTAAATGCACTTGCGGCAGTCGGCTGTACAGGCAGTCTTATGTTTCTCACGCTGGGCTTCATCATGGGATTCTGTACGGGCGTCACCATCTATACGGGGCAGCGCTTCGGTGCGGGCGATGCGCAGGGCGTACGCAGGAGTGCGGCGGCATGCGTCGTGCTCGGCATACTCGCGGTACTCACACTGACGGCAATCATTCTGCCGCTGACGCGCAGTCTGCTCCTGCTGATGGAGACACCGGCTGAGATCATCGACGGCGCGCAGGACTTTATCTCCATCGTCTTTGCGGGGCTGACAATCTTCCTCCTGCTCTATTTGCAGAACTGTCTCATCCGCTCGCTCGGCGACAGCACAACGCCCACGATCTTCCTTGCCGTTACGCTCGCCATCAACGTCGCGCTCGAGCCGGTCGCCATTCTTGTGCTTGGCTGGGGCATTCCGGGAGCAGCGCTCGCGACCGTATTCTCGCAGGCGATTGGAGCAGTTTTGTTTTTTGTCTACATTTGGCGGCGCGTGCCGGCGCTCCATACGCGCTGGACGGATTGGAAGCCAGATCGTGCCGTCCTCATGGCGCATCTGCGTATGGGTCTCCCCATGGCGTTCCAGGCCTCCGTCATTGCATTCGGTGCGATCATCCTGCAGGTAGCGCTGAACAATCTCGGCGCGATTCCAGTTGCGGCGTATGCGGCCACGCAAAAGATCGACGCCGTCGCCGTCATGCCCATGCTCTCCTTCGGCTATGCGCTGGCGGCGTATACCGCGCAGAACTATGGCGCGCAGAAATACGAGCGCATCCGCATGGGCGTGCGTGCCTGTCTCAAAATGTCAATGGCGTTCGCCGTGGCCATCGGCGCGCTGCTCATCGCATTCGGCTCGCATGTGCTCGCCCTCTTCGTCGGCGCGGACGCGGCAGGAGCAGAGGAGGTCATTGTCTACGGGGAGACCTTCCTCCTCGTCAACGGATCAACCTATGTTATCCTTGCCCTCCTGCTTGTCTACCGCAATGTCCTGCAGGGACTCGGACAGAGTGTCATACCGACGATTGCGGGCGCGATGGAGCTCCTCATGCGCGCAGCTGCAGCGATCTTCCTCTGTACGTATCTCGGCTTTTTCGGCGCATGCCTTGCGAATCCGCTCGCATGGATCGGCGCTGCCGTTCCCGTTGTGCTTGCATACCTTTGGACGGAGAAAACGCTGCGCCCTGCGGCGGAATAAAATAATTCACAAACAGAAAAAGAGCAGAGTTCAATCTGCTCTTTTTGTATGCGCAATGTCTTTACGGGGGGTGAAATATGCTATGATTTGTCCTGTGGGTAATAGGATTCATTGGAGGTTTTGCTATGATAAAGAAGATGACAACAGTTATGCTCCTGCTTGCTGCACTCTGCATGGCTCTGGCAGGATGCGGGAAACAGCCCGGCAGGGAATTTGTCGGGACGTGGAAATACTCTGGACAATATAGAGGTGAACACTATGATAAAACATATGATATTTTCTATGTTATTGAAAAAGCTCAGAATGGAGATACTGCATATATCGTTACAAAATATGAGCTAAAAAATGATGTTGCAAAACCTTCTGGGGAAACAAAACTTGATACCAACAAGAAACAATTCCCTGCGCAGTATAAAGACGGGATTCTTGAAAAAGATTTTTCAGTCAAATATTATATTCAAGACGGGAAACTCGTAGCAGACAAGCATAGTTACGACCGCGTCAGCGACAAATCCATGACATTCGACGAGATGAACAACGGGCGCGGCTACCCAGAGCCGAAATAAACAGTAGCCAATAAAAAAGGGCATCGATGGAAGCAGTACATTTCCATCGATGCCCTTTTCTTGCGAAGAATCTCAAAGCATATTCTGCAGAAACTCCTTTGTCCGTTCTTCTCTCGGTGCGCTGAAGAACTCGGCCGGAGGGCCCTGCTCGACGATGACGCCGTCCTCCATGAAGATGATGTCGGTCGCTGCCTCGCGTGCGAATGCCATCTCGTGCGTGACGACGATCATAGTCATACGCTCGGCGGCGAGGGCGCGCATGGTGCGCAGCACCTCGCCCGTGAGCTCAGGATCGAGCGCGGAGGTCGGCTCGTCAAAGAGCATGATGTCGGGCCGCATGGCAAGCGCCCGTGCGATGGCGACGCGCTGCTGCTGTCCGCCGGAGAGCTGACTCGGGTAGTAATCCTCGCGGTTCACGAGGCCGACCTTGGCGAGAAGCTCACGCGCATAGGGGAGAATCTCGTCCCGCTTCATGCCTTTGACATGGCAGGGCGCTTCGATGAGGTTCTCGATGACGGTCATATGCGGGAAGAGGTTGAACTGCTGGAAGACCATGCCCGTCGACATGAGGATGCGCCGCACGTCGTTGGTGCTCGCGTAGGTCGCTGTTGTGCCGCCGGGATTCGTCCAACAGAGTTTCTCCCCGCGGATCGTAATATTGCCGCGGTCGATGGTCTCGAGCTTGTTGATGCAGCGGAGCAGGGTAGATTTCCCTGAGCCGGAGGGGCCGATGATGGCGAGCACCTCGCCGCGCGTGAGACTGAGATCGATGCCGCGCAGAACCTCGAGACCGCCGAAGGATTTGCAGATGCCGGTCATGCGGAGCATGACGTCCGCATCAGTTCTCGTATCTGCCATAGTGCACCTCCAGTTTTTTGAATCCATAGGTGAGCACGGCGGTCATCGCGAGGTAGAAGATGCCGGCGATGAGGAAGGGGGTCATGTCGAACTCGCGCTGGACGATCGTGCGCGCAACGCGCAGCAGGTCATTCATGGCGAGGATGTAGACGAGTGAGGTATCCTTGACGAGGTTGATGGTCTCGTTGCTGACGGGAGGGAGTGTGATGCGCAGCACCTGCGGTAGGATGATGCGCCGCATGGTGAGCGGCGCGCTCATGCCAAGCACGCGCGCGGCCTCGAACTGTCCGCGCGGCACCGCCTGGATGCCGGAGCGGAAGATCTCGGCGAAGTACGCCGCGTAGTTGAGGACGAAGGCGAGGAGAGCCGCCGCGATGTCGGGGAGCATGATGCCGATCATCGGCAGGGCAAAGTAAACAAAGAGCAGCTGCAGCATGAGCGGTGTACCGCGCATGATCCAGATGTAGACCTCGAGCAGACGGCTGAGTATGCGGAAACGCGAAAGCCTCCCGAGCGCGGCAAAGAGGCCGAGCGGGAGGGAGAGAGCGAGGGTCACGCAGAAAATTTCGAGGGTAACGGTCGACCCCTCGAGCATCAAAAGAGCAGTATCGAGTATCTTATCCATTCATTTCATCCCAGTCGTCAAAAAGAAGCTGCCGCACAAAACGGCAGCTTCCTTTGGTTTTGTTTATTTTGTGATGTCTTTGCCGAACCACTCGGTGGAGATCTTTGCTATGGTACCATCTGCTTTCATCTCGTCGATGACTTTCTGCACCTCGCTCTGCAGCGCCGTGTTGTCCTTTGCGAATGCAATGCCGAACTCGCTCACAGGGCCAACGACAATCGGGAGTGCTTCCAGCTCATCCGGATGCTTGCTCATGTAGTAGCGGCCGACGATCTCATCGCCGATGACCGCATCAAGACGGCCGTTCTCGAGGTCGATGAATGCTGCGACATAGTCGGGGTACTTCTTGACCTCCTTGACCTCATTCTTGTAGAAGTCCGTTGTATCGGTGTACTCCTCGGCGGTGCTGGCGCTCTGAACGCCGATCGTCTTGCCCGCGAGGCTCTTCTCGTCCGAGACGGCGGTGCTGCCCTTCTTCACGAAGATGATCTGGCGGTTGTCCATGTAGGGATTTGAGAAGAGCATGTTCTCCTTGCGCTTCTCGGTGATGTCGAGCCCATTCCAGAGGATCTGTACGCGGCCGCTCTTGAGTTCGGCCTCCTTGCTCGACCAGTCGATTGCCTTGAACTCGACTTCACGGCCGAGACGCTTTGCTGCCTCCTTGGCAAGGTCAACGTCGAAGCCGACGATCTCGTTTTTCTCATTTTTAAAGCCCATCGGCGGGAAATTATCGTCGAGTCCGACGACGATCTTGCTCTTGTCTGCGCCTTTGTCCGGCGCGGACGCTTTGTCTCCGCCGCAGCCCGTGAGCAGCGCCGCCGCGCAGGCAAAGACTGCCGTGCCCGTCAGGATTTTTTTCCAGTTCATTGCAGTATCTCTCCTTAAATTAATTGCCCCTTTAACAAGATAAAGCACTAACGTAGGCTATTATACGTTACAAATTAAAATAAAGTCAAGAATTATTTTCTGCAAGGCAGGTTTTTTTTAATAAAGGTCGAAATATCTATAAGTGCAATGATTTCGTACGTGATCAACAACGTAAACCGAGGGAGGGCTTACATTGCGTGCAATATCCGTGGATGATCTGGAAAATGGAATGATACTTGCGCGAACGATCGTCAACGCCAAGCGTGTGGTGGTCGTGTCTGAGAATACAGAGCTGACGCAGGCGCACATCACGCGTCTCAAATTTCTCAAGATTCCCGTTGTCTACATTAAGGATGAGACCGAGCTGAAGGAGGAACGCTCGCCCATCTTCTCGCGCAGCAACCTCTTTATCAAGCAGTATGAGAACGTCGTCGGGACGGCAAAGTCCATCTTTGAAGAGACAAAGCGGACAGGGAATGTGCCGGTCGAAGAAACCAACGAGATGGTGCAGGAAGAGCTGCTGCCGCTCTCGCGACGCAGCGGGACGATCGACTATCTGAACGAGATCAACCATCTGGCGAGCGACATCTACAACCACTCGCTCCGCGTTTCGATCCTTTCGGGCGTCTTCGCGAAGTGGATGCGCCTCGACCGTGAGACGGCAAAGGACATCGTACTCGCGGGATTCCTGCATGATATCGGAAAGTCGAGGTTCGACCAGCGTCTGCTCGAAAAGAATATTGAGACGCTTGAGGGAGAGGACTATGAGCGGTATATCCAGCATACAGTGGACGGTGCGCAGATCCTCAACCATGTTGCCGGGCTGACGGAGGGCGTTCGGCTCACCGCGCTGCAGCACCATGAACGGATGGATGGGAGCGGATTCCCCTTTAACATCCAGGGGGATGATATTCATCTTTATGCGCGCATTGTCGCGGTGGCAGATCTCTATGATAATATCACGATTGAGCGCGAGGGATATCCGCGCCGCACGCCGTTCGACGCGGTGACAGAGATCGCACGGCAGATGTATACTGCACTTGATCCGCGGGTCTGCATGCCGGTGCTGACGAATATCAAGAATGCGTTCCTCGGTTCGCGCGTGCTGCTGAGCAATCATCGCGAGGGGACGATCACGGCATATCCGCACGGTGTTGTGCCGCTCCCGATCATTACGATCTCGGAGGATGAGGTCATTGATCTCAACGAGAATAAAAATATTACAATCGTAGAATATAACCCGAAATAAAACAGCAAAGCATGCAAAGAGCCCATCGATTTTCCGATGGGCTCTTTACTGTTGTGTCAGCGGACCGTCTGCAGTGTGTTATACCATTTGAGCACTTCGTCATAGCAGGGCTGCAAATGTTCGACCGGGATATTCTCGCGCCTGCAGCACGCGATCACCTTATCCCAATCGCCCTGCTCGTAGGCGATAACGAGATCGAGCACATGACGGAGGATATTGTCTTCGCCGAGCAGCGCCGCGTTGAGTTCGGATGAGAGTCCAACTTCTTTGAGCACCTCTTCCATCGGCTGGCTCAGCAGAACGTCCAGGAGCGAGAACATGCCGAGCAGGAAGCCGGTATCGGGCGTGAGATCGGGACGTTTGATCTCGTGGGCGATCAGCTCGCAGAACTTTGCGCGCAGAAGTGAGATCGTGAAGAGCTCGGGCGGTTTATCCTCAGAGAATGTCTGGAGGCTGATGAGGGTCACCCAGCGGCGCATGCCGCCGGATCCAAGGAGGACCGCCGCCTGCCGCAGGTTCGAGATGTGATAGGTGAGACCGATGCCGACGGAATTGATATACGTGAGCAGCTTGTGAACAAGGTTCGTATCCGAGGAGATTACATTGATGATCGCGGAGAAATCGAAGTCCTGACGGTTAACTTCCTTTAGGAGACGTATCTGCGAGAGCGCGTTGCTCGTGAGCTTCTTCTTATGCAGGACAACGGGTTTGCAGAAGAAATATCCCTGGAAGAGGACATAGCCGTATTCGAGGGCCTGGTGGAATTCCTCCTCGGTTTCGATCTTCTCGGCGAGCAGACGCACATGTCCCGGCAGAATCTCGCGCAGGCGTTTGCGCTCCTCCGGATCCTCCGTGATTCGAAAGTCCACCTTGATGATGTCCGCCATGTCGATAAGCGGCTCGTAGCCTGGCAGAAGGACGAAGTCGTCGAGGGCAATTTTGTATCCCTCGTCCTTGAGCTCCTGTACGGCCTCCAAAATCGTGGGCGTCGGCTGTACCGTCTCGAGAATCTCCACAACAATGCTGTCTGCCGGCAGAAGCTGCGGCGCACGGTTCAGCAGATTTTTTTCGGTAAAGTTGATGAACGCCTTCTTGTCCGAGACGAGTTTTTTCATGCCGAAGTCCAGCATGGTATTCACCATGACGCTCTGTGTCGCCACGTTTCCGTCGAGACTCGGATCGAAAGCATTCTTGAGACCGCTGCGAAAGAGAATCTCGTATGCGTATACGTTCTTTTTCTGATCCAATATGGCTTGCCGCCCGATAAATGCTTCTTCCATAAGAGAGCCTTTCTGTGTCATTACACCGAATTACTGCTGTATCCATTCGATATCTTAAATTATAGTAAGAGAATTATAGCATATATTATGCGAAAAAGAAATGAAAAAGACTTTCTTTAATGTTATAATGGTGAAAGTTCATAAAATTGGAAGTGATTGATTTTGCTCAACGATATACAAATCGGACGCTATCTGCCTGGAGATTCGTTCCTGCACCGCATGGATCCGCGCGTGAAGATTGTCCTGCTCTTTTTCTTTTTGCTGCTGATCTTCTTTGTCGAGAATGCGGCCGGCTTTGCCGCGCTCGCATGCGCTGTCGCACTTCTCATGGTGTTCTCGCGGGTTCCGCTCATGATGCAGCTGCGCTCGATCCGTCCGATTCTCTGGATCGTGCTCTTCACCTTCGCTGTGCATCTTTTTATGACGCCGGGCACGGAGGCGTTCCGGATCGGATTCCTCACAGCGACGTGGGAGGGGATTGTGCGCGGCGCATACATTGGACTGCGCCTTATTCTGCTGATCCTTCTCAGCACGCTGTTGACGCTGACGACGAGTCCTCTGCGTCTGACCGACGGCCTCGAGGCGCTGCTCTCTCCGCTGCGGCGTGTGGGTGTGCCGGTACATGAACTCGCGATGATGATGACGATTGCTCTGCGATTTGTACCGACACTGCTCGAGGAACTCGACCGCATTATGAAGGCGCAGAAGGCACGCGGGGTGGACTTTGAACGCGGAAATATCATGCAGCGCCTGCGTGCGATTGTGCCGGTTCTTGTGCCGCTTTTTCTCTCGGCGTTTCGCCGCGCGGACGAACTCGCGCTCGCGATGGAGGCGCGCTGCTATCGCGGCGGCGAAGGACGTACGCAGATGAAGGAACTCCGCACGGGCCGGCTGGACTATGCGGCGATCGGCATATTCTTTCTCGGAGCGGCGGGGATCTGCGCCGTGAGTTTCGGAGGGCTGACCCTTGCGCCCTGAAAATGTGGAGATGATGAAGCGGCGCGCGCGCAATCTCGCGTTGAAAATTGCCTATGACGGAACGCGCTATCATGGCTTTCAGCGGCAGTCACCGCCTGTTGTTGCCGTGCAGAACGCCCTCGAGGCAGCACTCGCGGAGGTATGCGGGGAGACAGTGGAGCTTTCCGCTGCCGGCCGCACGGACGCGGGTGTGCATGCCTGCGGGCAGGTGGTGAATTTCTTTACGGACGGACGCATCCCGACGGAACGTCTGCCGCGTGCGGTGAACGGTCTCCTGCCGCCGGATATTGCCGTTACGGATGCATGGGAGGCGGCGCGTGATTTCAGCGCGCGGCACAGCGCGAAGGGCAAGGCATATGTCTATCGCATGGAGCAATGCACAGTGCCGAATCCCTTCACGCGCAATTATGCGTGGCAGATCTTTCGTCCACTTGATGTGGAAGCGATGCGTGCGGCACTTGCCATGCTTGTGGGGACCCATGATTACAGTTCCTTTCGTGCGGCGGGCGGCGCCCCAATGTCGCCTGTGCGCACAATCGATGAGATACGGCTGGAGGATGAGGGAGAAGGCCGCCTGTCATGCTATCTGCATGGGAACGGATTCCTCTACCATATGGTGCGCAATATCGTGAGCACGGTCGTCAGTGTGGGGCAGGAGCGCATCTCTGTGGGACGTTTTGCGGAGATTTTTGCTGCGCGCGACCGTCGTCTTGCGAGTCCGACGGCGCCTGCCTGCGGACTCTATCTCCTTCACGTGGACTATGATGCGGCGCCGCAAAAATCGGCGGATTAAAGGGAGGACGGCATGGAGCAGGAAGCACTGCAGCGTCTGGTGACGGAAGCTGCACGCGAGGTGCGGCGCGGTACATCTGAGGACGGTGTCCGCGGCAGTCACGTCCTTACATTGGTCAATGTTATTCTGGATACGGCGCTGGAAGAAGAGGCGACCGATATTCACCTCGAGCCCATGGGCGGTCGGCTGCGCATCCGCATGCGTGTGGACGGACTGCTGCAGGAGAATCCCGTGCAGTTCCCGGCGGAGCTTGCGCCGGTGATCATTGCGCGGCTGAAAGTAATGGCGGGCATCGATACGGCAAAGCGCAATCGCCCGCAGGATGGACAGATCCGCTATGTGCACGGCGGGCGCACGATCGATATGCGTGCGGCCGTGCTGCCTGTAGTGGACGGGGAGCGTATGGTCGTGCGAATCATGGACGCGGCGGAGCGTTTTCTCGGCTGTGCGGAACTCGGTTTTACACCGCGCAATCAGGAGATCTTCGAGCAGCTGATTCGTCGGCCGACGGGGCTGCTGCTCCTCTGCGGCCCGATGAACTCGGGCAAGACGACAACGCTCTATGCGGCGCTCTCGGCGCTGAATGATCCAAGCTGTCATATCATGACGCTTGAGGACCCGGTAGAGCGGCGCATTGAGGGCATCAGTCAGTTTCAGGTGCATCCGGAGGCGGGGCTGACCTTTGTTGCGGGACTGCGTGCGGCGCTCCGACAGGATGCGCAGAAGATCCTGCTTGGGGAGATCCGCGATCGGGAGACCGCGGAGATGGCCGTGCGCATTGCGCTCACAGGACATGCGCTCTTTTCAACGCTGCATACGGAGGATACGGTTTCGGCGGTCTTTCGCATGATCGAGATGGGCGTGCCTCCCTATTTGCTCGCGGCGACACTCTCGGGCGTGATTGCCCAGCGGCTCGTACGGCGCGTGTGTACGCACTGCCGAGAAGACTATATCGTGCTGCCGGGATCGCGCGAGGCAATCCGGCTTGGCGCGGACTATCATGAGGGGATGACTCTCGTGCGCGGGCACGGATGCGCACTTTGTCATGGGAGTGGATATCACGGGCGGATGGCGATCCATGAGGTGCTCCTCGTATCGGAGCGGATACGGGAGGCAATCCTATGCGGGAACAATAGGGACGCGCTGCGCAGAGCTGCGGAGGCGGACAGCGTGGAGACTCTGTGGCAGGACGGCATAGCAAAGGCGTGTGCCGGAGAGACGACGTTGGAGGAGGTAGAGAGAGCGCTCTATGGATGAGAAAGGAAAGTGGAAGGAGCTCCTTCAGCATATGATTGCGGCCGAGGCATCCGATCTCCATGCGGCGCCGGGGCAGTGCGTTCGGATACGCAGAGACGGGGCTCTTGTATCGGATGCATTCGTTCCGAGTGCTTCTTTTATGGATGCGCTGCTGGGCGAGATGATCTCGGAGGGCCGCCGTGCGATCCTCCCTGGACATGATGTTGATTTTTCGTGGACATATGCAGGCCGTCGCTTTCGCGGGAATGCCTACCATATGGAGAATGGGATCGGACTGGCTCTGCGCCTCCTGCCTGCACGCATCATGACGCCGGATGAGATCGGCATGCCGGATGCGCTGCGCTCCATCGCTGACGTGCGGGACGGTCTGGTGCTTGTCTGCGGACCGACGGGCGCGGGTAAGACGACGACGCTCGCGTCGTTGATCGAGGTCATCAATCAGACACGGCGTGTGCATATCATTACGCTTGAGGATCCGATCGAATATATTTTTTTGCCCGCATCCGCGTTTATCAGTCAACGGGAGCTGGGGCGCGATTTTTCTTCCTTTCCGGATGCTGTACGCTCCGCTCTGCGTGAGGATCCCGACATCCTGCTCGCCGGCGAGATACGAGACCGTGCGACGATGGAAGCGGCGCTCATGGCGGCGGCGACAGGCATACTCGTACTCGGTACGCTCCATACGCGCAGTGCGGCGCAGGCAGCGATGCGCGTGGAGAGTATGTTCCCGGCAGATGTGCGGGATGCCGTGCGTGCGCAGTTCGCCGATGCCGTGACGGGGATCTTTGCGCAGCGGCTTCTTCCGCGTGTGGGCGGAGGCCGCGCTGCTGCGTTCGAGGTGCTTCGTGCCGTGCCGGCGGTGCGCAATATTGTGCGGAATGGGCAGTACAGCCAACTTTCCTCTGTGATGATGAGCGGCGCGGAGCAGGGGATGCAGACGTCTGAGATGGCGGAGGCGATGCTGCGCTCGAAGGGCATTATCGTATGAGGACATTCTCCTACCGTGCCCGCACGACGGACGGAGCAGAGGTGCGCGGGCATCTTGCGGCCGAGAGTGCGCCCGCGGCAGTGCGGGCGCTTGCGGCGCAGGGCAGAATGGTCGTACGTCTTGAGGAACGGAGGGAATTTCATCTGCCGTCGTTCCTGCGTATGCGCAGCAACATCACGGCGGAGGAGAGGATTGCATTCTTTCATGAATCGGCGGCTCTTCTCCAGGCAGGCATGCCTGTCCATGAGGCGCTTGCACGTCTCGCGGAAGCGGCGAAGGCTTCCTCGGTTGCCTATGGAAAACTTGTCGCGGAGCTGCATCGGTTGGTGACGCGCGGAACGGCGCTGTCGCAGGCGATGGAGATGCATCCGCAGGCGTTCGCGCCGAGTGTTGTCGGCATGGTGCGCGCGGCGGAGGAGAGCGGTACGCTCGATGTGATCCTGCGGGAGACGGCCGAATTTCTTACAGAAGGCCATGTTATGCGCGAATCTTTGCGGAGTGCGCTTGCTTATCCTCTCTTTTTGCTCGCTGCGGCGACGGCATCGCTGCTGCTCATGACAATATTCGTTCTGCCGATCTTCGCTGCGCTCCTGCGCGATCTGCGCGCCGAAGTACCTCTGCCTACGCAGCTGCTCCTCACGCTCTCTGATATTGCTGCTGCAGAGCCTTATCTCATTCCTCTCAGCATTGCCGTGGTTTTGGCCGCCGCTGCAGCGCTGCTGCGCATGCCGAAGGTGCGGCTTCGCATGGATGAGCTGCTCCTGCGCATTCCCGTACTCGGTACATTCATATGTCTTGCGGAGTGGCGCATGATCCTGCGTACGCTTGCCATTCTCATGCGCAGCGGGATTCGTCTGGATCGTGCTGTGAGCCTTGCGCGTTCCGTCACACAGAACCGTGCGCTTTCGCATCGCCTTGTACAGATCGAGCGGGGACTCCTGCAGGGGCGGACGTTTGCGCAGACGACGGCGCGGGATCCGTATCTGCCGATCCTTGTGCGCGGCATGCTTGCGGCGGGGGATGCCGCGGGCGATCTCGAACGCCTGCTCTGGCAGACGGCGGACTATTGTCAGCGCAGATCGGCGCAGTACGCAGCGCGTATGGAAGCGCTTGCCGAACCCGTGATGACCGTCTTTATCGCGGCTGTGATCTTCTTTGCCGTGCTTTCTTTCCTGCTGCCCGTCTTTGACGCAATGGATGCGTTGATGTAAGGGACATCAAAAAAACGGCCGCACATCGCAGTGATGTGCGGCCGGCCTTTTATGCCGTCTGTTATTTTCCTGCAAAGGCGAATTTCTGACCCTGTGAGAGCGGAGGAACGGCGCCTCCTTCCAGTTCGATCTGCCCCGGCATTGATCCCTTTGCATTGAAGAGGAGGGTGCAGTGTCCGCTCTCGCGGATCGTGTCGTTCACGTTCTCTCCAATGCGTGTGACCTTGTATTTCTGCTTTCCGAGCGAGAACGTGTCGCCGACGGCAATATCTCCCTTGAGTTCGCCGGGCGTATGCTCGACAACCATCTCGGCGAGGTTCGGATGAGCGCCTTCATCGAGCAGAATAACACTGTTGTTGGTCTCGAGGAACTTGCGCGCCAACTTGCCGATAGCCGTGACGGTACCCTCATACTTTACATTCATATATGATTCCTCCCCAGGTGCTCCGGATTTATGAATTTCCCTTAACCATTCTATCACATGGTTTTCGCGTTGTAAAATCTTTTCACCGGCCGTGCGCATTGACAACAGAAAAGGAAATTAGTACACTTTTATTTAGAAGAAATCGGATCGTGCGAAGACTCAATGTGCGTTCTGACCATCTTTCTGCATATATTTTCGTCAACATCGTCAGTTTTCTCACTGCGTCTGGTCTGATCTTCGTCTTCTTTCGTCCTGAGGAGTGAGCACTGTGGAGAATTTTGACAAGAGAGCAATTGACGCCCGCCTTGCGGAGGGCTTTCCCTTCACGCACCGCTGGCACAACCGCTTTCATCTGGAGATGCCTTTTGGCCTCATCAACGACCCGAACGGGCTGACCTACTACGACGGCACCTACCATATTTTTTACCAGTGGAATCCCTTTGGCTGTGCGCATAAGAATAAGTCGTGGGCGCATACGAAGACGCGGGATTTCTGCACCTATACCGTTCCGCATCTGGCGCTCTGGCCGACGGATGAACATGACAAGGACGGCTGCTACTCGGGCTGCGCCGCAGAGGAGGAAGGGCGCCTGCGTGTTCTCTACACATGCAATGCGAAGGATGAAGCAGGCAATCGGAGTTCCGCACAGCGTTTCGGCACCTATACGAAGGCAGCGGGCGCAGTGAAGAAGGAAGAGATCATTATCGACGGCCCTCCTCCGGGCTTTACGGCACATTTTCGCGACCCCTATCTCTTTGACTGGCGCGGCACCCGTCACCTTGTCATCGGCGCACAGACAGAGGAGAAGCGCGGCTGTGTGCTTGTCTACCGGGAGGCGGCGGACGGCTGGATGTTCCTCGGGGAATTCCGGACGCAGCTGAAGGATTTCGGCTATATGTGGGAGTGCCCGAACCTGCTCTCCTTCGGCGATTATGATGCACTCGCATTCTGCCCGCAGGGGGTGGAGGCGCGTGCATACGACCGACAGAACGTCTATCAGGCAGGGTATATCGTGGGACATGCCTCTATGGACGCGATGGAGATGCTCATGCACGGGCGCTTCAAGGAGCTCGACCATGGCTTTGACTTCTATGCGCCGCAGATTCTGACGCACGAGGGACGGCATATCCTGATCGGCTGGATGGGGATGCCGGACCGCGAGGAGGAATACCCGACCCGGGAGGAGGGCTGGATGCACAGCCTGACTCTGCCGCGCGTGCTGACGCTCCGGCAGGGGCATATCTTCTCCGAGCCGGCGCACGAGCTGAAGGCCCTGCGCCATCGCGAGACGGAGCGCGCACTTGAGGCGGAGGGGGAGAACTCGTTCAGTACGACGCTCTATGACCTTACGGAGATTATCCTTGATCTGACGATGGGAGATGCGTATACCATCTCTGTGGAACTGGTCTTTGGGCTTGAAAAGCTGGTCCTGCGCTATAACCGGCTGGAACAGGTTATGACCATTGACCGCAGCGGCATGAAGCTTGGTGGACGCGGCACGCGCACCTTCAAACTCTATGCCGAGCATACGCTGTCCCTGCGCATGTACGTCGATCACAGCGCCGTGGAGGTGTTCTTCCAGCACGGGGAGGAGGCGGCGGCGATTGCCGTCTTCCCGGAGAAGAACATCCGCCCGATGCTGCGCGTCTTCTCCGATGTCGATATGACGCAGATTTCCGGAGTGCTTTGGGAGCTGGAACCGTTCCACTATGAGGGAATATCATAACAATAAAAGAAGCGGCTGCATCTGACATGCAGCCGCTTCTTTGTGTGTCTGTTGTTAATGTGTATGATGGCTGTCCTTCAGAATGCCGACGATTGCCTTCTGCACGACGTCGAGTACATCCTGAAGCAGCGCATTGTACATCTCGCCGCCGTCGACGACGCCGCGGCCGTTTTCCGTGAGGAAGAATTTTTTTGGATGCTCTGACGATGCATATGCTTCATCAAATTTTGCCTTGACCAATGCTTCAAAATCCATGAAAAGTCCTCCTTCATACAATAAACAGTGCCTATATTATAGCATATTTTTCAGATGCTGTCCCAACCTTATACAGATTTTTCTCAGCATGCTCAGGGGATGGGCATACAGTTGGCGAGCCAGGGAAGACCCCATGCGCGGCAATCCAGCCGCAGATCCTCGAGTGGGGCAATGAGCGGCGCAAAGGCGAGGCGCAGTTTGAAGCGGCTCAGGGTATGCATGTTTGCGCCGAAGATCGGGATGCGGTCCATTTGATAGACGCCTTCGGACGGCGTGGAGAGGCCGTAGTGAACGGTGAAACCGCCGCGATATCCGGCCGCGCGTGTGATCTCCTCGATCTCTGCGTTGACGCGGCCGCCGGGATAGGCGATGTAGTGCATGTCACAACCGAGCTTCTCGGAGAGCAGATCATGGGAGTCCGCAATCTCATGACGCAGGTCATCGATGGATGTGAGCTCCGCCAGATTTGCATGCGTCATCGTGTGGCTTTCGAAGCGGATCAGCCCGGACTCTTTCATCTCCGCAATCTGATCCCATGTCAGATAGTTCGGGTAGGTGTTCGTGAAATCGTAGATGAGGAAGATGGTCGCTTTGAATCCGTACTTCTTCAGAATAGGGTAGGCGTTCTCATAGTTGTCGGCATAGCCGTCATCGAACGTAATAATGACCGGTTTTTCCGGCAGCGGCGTTCCGTGCTCATAGGCGTCCATCATCTCGTCGATGGTGATCGTCGTGTATCCCTCGGCAGCAAGATAGGCCATCTGCGCCTCGAATTGGTCCGTCCACAGGGTGAGCGGGTTTCCGTCCTTATCCTCGACCTGATGATAGTTGAGGACCGGAACGCCGGGGGCAGAAGCCATCCGGACAAAGACTGCTGCGGCAAGGAGCCCGAACACGCAGAGGATGATCAATATGAGCCGCTTAGGAGAGAATTTCAATTAAATTACCTTCTTTTTAGAATCCATACCGCGACCAGTGTAGCCGATACCTCGCCTTATGTCAAGCACTCTGCATGTGCTGGTTCGGCAGGAAAAAGCTTTGATAAAAATACATTTTCGGTCTATAATACGAGAGGTAAAGCATCTATGAAAGGAAGAGGAATGAACCGAAACGAGCTATGCTGGTGCGGCAGCGGAAAGAAATATAAAAAGTGCCATGAAGACTTTGACGATCGTATCGCATCCATCCGGTACGATGTGCTGAAGGGGCAGGTGCGCCCGCCGCGCAAGATCATCAACAACGCTACGGACATTGAGGGGATCCGCCGGGCCGCGGTCATCAACGACGGCGTGCTTGATCTCATGGAGACGCTTGTGCGCCCCGGCACCGATACGGAGTCACTTGACTGCGCGGCACATGACTACATCGTTGAGAGAGGCGGCATTCCGGCCTGCCTCGGGTTCGAGGGGTTCCCGAAGAGCATCTGCACATCAATCAACAATGTGGTCTGCCACGGGATTCCGTCAAAGAAGGATGTCCTCAAAGAGGGGGATATTGTCAACGTCGACTCCACCGTGATTGTTGACGGCTACTATGCGGATGCTTCCCGCATGTATCTCGTGGGAAAGGTGCCCGCGGCGGCGGAGCGGCTCGTGCAGGTGACGAAGGAGTGCATGGAGCGCGGCATTGCGGCGGCGCGTCCGTGGCACTTCCTCGGTGACGTGAGTGCAGCGTGCGGCGACTGGGCGCATGCGAACGGCTACTCCGTTGTCACCGCCCTCGGCGGGCACGGCGTCGGCAAGGACTTCCACATGGAACCGTTTGTTCCGCACGAAGGCGAGGCGGGCACGGGGATGCTTATGGTGCCCGGCATGGTATTTACGGTCGAGCCCATGATCAACGCAGGCGATTATGATGTGACGGTGGACGCGGCGGACGGATGGACGGTGCGGACAAAGGACCGCAGCCTGTCAGCGCAGTGGGAAAAGACCATCCTCATCACGGAGACCGGCGCAGAGGTGCTCTCATCATGATGAAATTTGATGCGCTCGGCGTCTCGGAGGTGCTGGCAGCGCTTCTCCAAAGACAGGGCATTATGGAGCCGACCCCCGTGCAGGAGCAGGCGATCCCGCCGATGCGCGCAGGACGCGATGTCATCGCGCAGGCACAGACCGGGACGGGCAAGACCTTTGCGTTCCTCCTGCCGCTGCTCGAGAAGATCAAGCCGCAGGGAACGGTAGCACAGGCACTGGTCATCGCACCGACGCGCGAACTTGCGATCCAGATTGCCCGTGTGGCGGAACCGCTTGGAGAGCCGCTCGGCATCGGGACGATCGTCATCTACGGAGGCGCGGATATCGAGCGGCAAAAGGAGAAGCTGCGTCGCCGTCCGCAGCTCGTCATCGGCACGCCCGGCCGCCTGCTCGACCATGTGCGGCGCGGCACGCTCACACTCGGCAGCGTGAACAAAATCGTTCTTGATGAGGCGGATGAAATGCTCAAGATGGGTTTCATTGAGGACGTGGAAAGCCTTCTTGGCTGTGCGGCACAGGACTATCAGCTCGCGCTTTTCTCAGCGACAATGCCTGAGCGCATCGTGCGCCTTACGAAGAAATTTATGACGAACCCGGCGCACATCCGCGTTGAAGGGGAGACGACGACGCTCGCCTCCATTGAGCAGATTGCACTCTCGGTGAGTGAGGGGGAAAAGATCGACCGCCTCTGTGCCTCCATCAATGAGGAGGCGCCCTATCTCGCAATGGTGTTCTGCGCAACGAAGGAGCGTACGCATACTGTCATGATGGAGCTTGCCCGCCGCGGTTATCTTGTCGATGCGCTCAGCGGCGACCTCACGCAGACGCAGCGGGCATTCGTCCTGCGCAGGTTCCGTGAGGCAAAGCTGCAGATTCTCTGTGCGACCGACATTGCCGCGCGCGGCCTCGACATCGAGGGCGTGACCCACGTCTACAACTATGATCTGCCGCCGACCGTGACAGACTACATCCACCGCATCGGCCGTACGGGGCGTGCCGGAGCGCAGGGGAAGGCGATCACGCTTGTCGCGGCGCATCAGCACGAGAAGCTGCGGAAGATGGAGGCCGCGCTCAAGGAACGTCTGCGCCGCACGGCGGCAAAGAAGAAGCCGCGCCCGAAAACGTGCACCGAGAAGCCGCGAAACGGGGCCCCCCGTCCGCCTTGTGCGTCTCAGACAAGGGGACGGAAAAAATTCGCGAAATCCCATACGCACGGAAGGAAGGCGGGAAAGACTGTCACAAACCTCGGACGACGCAGCAGAAAACGTCCTTGAATCCGTACCTGCGGAAAACTGTCACCATGAATGACGACCCTATGCGGAACCAAAATTTTTCACAGAGAAGGAAAACATTCCACTTCGTCGAATTTATATAAAGTACAGACAATTCCAAAAAGGAGGCGGATTTCATGATTGGTATCAAGAATGTGATTGCAATTATCTGTGGAGGCGGCCCTGCGCCCGGCATCAACAGTGTTATCTCCGCAGTTACCAGTGAGGCGACGCGCCATGGCTGGGATGTACTCGGCATTTACGACGGATTCTCGCGGCTCGCGCGCGGCGAGAAGAACTATGTGCGCCTCGAGACGGCGAACATCAGCCGCATCCATCTGACCGGAGGCTGCATTCTCAAGATGTCGCGTTTTAATCCGACGAAGAAGGAATCCGATCTCCGTACCGTCGTCGAGACGCTTACGGAACTCGGCGTTACCCATGTCGTTACCATCGGCGGCGACGATACCGCGTTCAGCTCGATGGCCGTCTCCGAATATGCGCGCAAGATGGGACGCACGATCAATGTTGTACACGTCCCTAAGACCATCGACAACGATCTGCCGCTGCCTGAGGGCGTGCCGACCTTCGGCTTCGAGACAGCGCGTGCATTCGGTACGATGGAGATCGAAAATCTCATGGAGGACGCGAGTACGACGAACAACCGCTGGTACTTCACCATCGCGATGGGGCGCACGGCAGGCCATCTTGCGCTTGGCATGGGCCGCAGCGCGGGCGCAGCAATCACCGTGATCCCTGAGGAGTTCGCACAGGATAAGATCCCGCTCCAGCAGGTTGTCGACGTCATCACCGGCTCCATTGTGAAGCGCTATCTCACGGGCCGCAACTACGGCGTCGCCGTTATCGCCGAGGGCGTCATTGAAAAGATCGCGGAGGAGGATTTCGCAAAGCTCGGCAGTGTCGTTACCGATGAGCACGGACATATTCGTTACAGCGAGCTGGACTTCGGCGAGATCCTCAAGCAGGCAGTGCTCGCCGAGACGAAGAAGCTCGGCATTGCCCTCACCATCATTGATAAGGAGATCGGCTACGAACTGCGCTGCACGGCTCCGATCGCATACGACATTGACTATTGCCGCTCGCTTGGCTACTCTGCCGTGAAGTTCCTGATGAGCGGCGACTCAGGCGCGATCATCACCATCCAGGACAACCAGGCTGTGCCGATGCGGTTCGATGAGATCCGTGACCCAGAGACGGGCAAGACGAAGGTGCGCAAGGTCAACATCGATTCCGTACACTACCGCATTGCGCGCGGCTTTATGATGCGCATTGAGAAGGGCGACCTCGACGATCCGGGGCTTGCAAACGCCTACCGCATGACGCCCGAGGAGTTCAAAGAGCGCTATGCATATCTCTTCGACGGTGATGCGGAGGAGTAACACTTATTCTTTTGAAAGAAACCGATGGAGCAGAAAAATTCTGCTCCATTTTTTATTTTAGGTATTGACGGGCGCAGCCCTATGCCGTATAATATCGTCTTGTTAGCGCAATGCGCAAGCACCTGTCCGAGCGGCAGAAATATCGCGGGGTGGAGCAGTCGGTAGCTCGTCGGGCTCATAACCCGAAGGTCACAGGTTCAAGTCCTGTCCCCGCAACCAAAATCGCATAATTATCATGGGTAGGTGGCCGAGTGGTTAAAGGCAACAGACTGTAAATCTGTCATCTTCGGATTACGATGGTTCGAATCCATCCCTGCCCACCACCATATCGCGGGGTGGAGCAGTCGGTAGCTCGTCGGGCTCATAACCCGAAGGTCACAGGTTCAAGTCCTGTCCCCGCAACCAAGTCTGTATGCTGGTGTAGCTCAGTCGGCAGAGCGTATCCTTGGTAAGGATAAGGTCACCAGTTCAATCCTGGTCATCAGCTCCATATAACGGCGGCATAGCTCAGTTGGCTAGAGCATGCGGTTCATACCCGCAGTGTCCGGAGTTCAAATCTCTGTGCCGCCACCATTATGCTTTTTACCCCCCGCTTTGGGGGTTCTTTTATGCTTTTTAGGGGAATGCTGCTTCCTTGCGAAAATACACCGCATGCGTTGACAGTATTTTCCAAGTATGATAAATTGGTAAGAGTGATTTTACAAGAACTTATTGAGGAGAGTTGATATTCATGCGCAACAACATTACGCTTGAGTGCACGGAGTGCCATAGCCGCAACTATCGCACGAACAAGAACAAGAAGAACAACCCGGATCGTCTTGAGTTCAGCAAGTACTGCAAGTTCTGCCGCAAGCACACGCCGCACAAAGAGACGAAGTAAGCGCATCTCTATCATGGGAAAAATAGTCAAATTCCTGCGGGAAGTCGTCGCCGAGATGAAGAAGGTCTCGTGGTCTACGAAGAAGGAGCTCGTCACCTATACGGGTGTCGTCGGCATCGCCATCGTCGTCGTCTGCGCATTGATCTGGATCTGTGATACGATTTTTGCCCGTGTGTTTCAGGTCATTCTGCATTACTAGGCTAGGTGAGGGATATGGCGGATAAGGAAGAACTCTATCTCAGACAGGCGAACCCGCACCGGGCATGGTATGTCATCCACACCTATTCGGGCTATGAGAACAAGGTCAAGGCGAACCTTGAGCGCCTGATGCACTCGGCAAGCATGAGCGAGATGATCTTTAACGTCGTCGTTCCTGTAGAGAATGAGATCGAGGTCAAGGACGGCAAGGAAAAGGTCGTCCCGCGCAAGGTGTTCCCGGGCTACGTGCTGGTCGACATGATTGTCGACGAGCACTCTTGGTATGTTGTGCGCAATACGACAGGCGTCACGGGCTTTGTCGGTTCGGAGAAACACCCCATCCCTCTCACGGCGGAGGAGGCAGAACGCATTCTCTCCGGTTCTGTGGGCGGTGCGCCGAAGCGCCGCACAAAGGTGAGTGTTGGAGACACGGTCCGCATCGCTTCGGGCGCGTTCGAGGACTATGCGGGCAAGATCACGTCAATCGACTCGTCGGGGCTGCGCGTGCAGGTCGACGTGGAGGGGACACCCCTCGATGTGGAAATCGATCAGGTCGAACTGATCTGATTGTCTAAAAACATATACACCGAAAGGAGGTGATGTGTCGATGGCAAAGAAGGTTGCGCGTGTCGTAAAGCTGCAGGTTCCTGCGGGCAAGGCGACACCGGCTCCTCCGGTTGGACCTGCGCTTGGTCAAGCGGGCGTGAACATCATGGCGTTCGTCAAAGACTTCAATGAGCGCACGGCGAAACAGGCGGGGCTCATCATTCCGGTTGAGATCACGGTCTTTGAAGATCGTTCCTTTACCTTTATCACGAAGACCCCTCCGGCAGCGGTTCTGCTGAAGAAAGCGGCGGGGATTGAGAAGGCATCGGGCGAGCCGAACAAGACGAAGGTGGCAAAGCTCCCGCGTGCAAAGGCGCGCGAGATCGCGGAGTCCAAGATGCCGGATCTGAATGCCGCGTCGATCGAGGCGGCAACATCCATGATTGAGGGGACTGCCCGCAGCATGGGAATCGAAATCGTAGATTAATCTATGATGCAGTGGAAGGGCACATGCCCGTTATGACCACGAAGGGAGACTATAATGGCAAAATCTGGTAAGAAATACCAAGATGCTGCGAAGCTCATCGAGAGCGGCAAGCTCTACGCTTCGCAGGAGGCGATGGAGCTCGTAAAGAAGACGGCAACGGCTAAATTCGACGAGACCATCGAACTGCATGTGCGCCTCGGCGTTGATCCGAAGTATGCAGACCAGCAGGTGCGCGGTGCACTTGTCCTGCCGCACGGCACGGGCAAGACACAGCGCGTTCTCGTCTTCGCCAAAGGCGAAAAGGTCGCGGAGGCAGAGGCCGCAGGAGCCGACTTCGTTGGCTCAGATGAGATCGTGCAGAAGATCCAGGGCGGCTGGCTCGACTTCGACGTCGCCGTCGCAACGCCCGATATGATGGGCACGGTCGGCCGTCTCGGAAAGGTGCTCGGCCCCCGCGGACTCATGCCGAACCCGAAACTCGGCACAGTCACCATGGATCTCAAGAAGGCGATTACCGAGATCAAGGCAGGACAGGTAGAGTACCGCACAGACAAGGCGGGCAACGTCCATGTCCCGATCGGCAAGGCGTCGTTCGATGCGGACAAGCTCCGCGAGAACTATCAGGCGATCATCGACACGCTCATCCGTGTGAAGCCGGCAGCGGCAAAGGGGCAGTATATCCGCTCCATCACGGTTGTGGCGACGATGGGTCCCGCCGTCCCCGTTGCGCTCAGCTAAAGTAAGGCGCATACGGAATTTCCCCGGGCTGTAGACAGCAGGTTTGCGCAAGCATCTAACGACGTAGTCGCCTGCCGAGGCCGGACGTGAATTTGAACATTCATCTCCGGCAGCAGAGCAGCCGGAGATTTTTAGTTAGGCAAAACAAAAGCCGTCTCAGAGACGAACGGCAATAAGAAAGGAGGGAAAATTTTTAATGGCAGATCATAAGAAAGAAGTCATCGTTGCAGAGCTGAAAGAGCAGCTCGCTTCGGCGAAGGGCGCGGTCTTCACAACCTATACCGGGCTCACCGTGGCACAGGATACAGAGCTGCGCCGTGAACTGCGCGCTGCAGGCGTTACCTATCACGTTGTGAAGAACACAATGCTGCGCCGCGCTGCTGATGCGCTGGGGCTCGAGGGCCTTGACCCGCATCTTGAGGGGTCGACGGCATTTGCATTCTCAGCAGAGGATGCAGTCGCTCCGGCGAAGGTCATCTGCGACTACATTAAGAAGAATAAGCTCGACGAAAAGGGGATCCTGTCGATCAAGGTCGGTACCGTCGAGGGCAAGGTCATCGAGACGAATGAGGTGCGGGCGCTTGCTTCGCTCCCGTCGCGCGAAGAGCTTATTGCAAAGCTTATGGGCAGCATGAACGCACCGATCTCGAATACGGTGAATGTGCTCCACGGCGTTCTCCGCAATGCCGTCTATGTGCTTGATGCAGTGCGTGCGCAGAAGGCGTCCGCATAACAGAATAAAGAAGAAACTATACATTTTTGGAGGTATACAGTATGAATAAGGATCAGATTCTGGAAGCCATTGAGAACATGACCGTTCTCGAACTCTCCGAGCTCGTTAAGGCTATGGAGGAGAAGTTTGGTGTGAGTGCGGCTGCACCGGTTGCTGTTGCTGCTGCCGGCGGCGCTGCCCCGGCTGCTGCGGGCGGTGAGGAGAAGTCGGAGTTCACGGTTGTTCTCGCAGCTGCCGGCGACAAGAAGATCAACGTCATCAAGGCCGTCCGTGAGGCAACGGGTCTTGGCTTGAAGGAAGCGAAGGAGCTCGTTGACGGCGCACCGAAGCCGGTCAAGGAGAATGTTGCAAAGGCCGAGGCTGACGAGCTCAAGGCAAAGCTCGAAGAGGCCGGCGCAACGGTCGAACTGAAGTAATTCAGCCGATACTGATTTTTGAAAACCGCTTTCCCGCATGGGAAGGCGGTTTTTGATTTCTTAAAAATAAATATTTTGCTTGTTGTGTCCTGAATTGTAATATATTAGGATATTTTGCTCTTTTTTATGATATAATTAAAAAGAACGATCTATGTGCATGAAGGCTCTCGCAGCGATGAGCGGATCTGCCCTGTGGAGAGCCGAATCGCAAAGGAGGCGATGCAAATGTCCGGAGAAAGAAATCGGATGCGCAGGCTGGCGCTCCTCATCACGCTCGCTGTTTCAACGGGCGGTCTCGGCATTTTCCCTGCGAGGCCGGCGTGTGCCAGTGATGTGTATGAGGGGGGGACGACTCCTGTCGTGGTCACGGAGAACAGCAAGATACTTGCTTACGGCGGACGCTCGAGGATCGGAGACTCCACGCGCATGAACGAGATTACGCTGAGCGGCACTTACGATGATGTCTACGGCGGCTGGACGACAGGAACGGGCACAGATAAGGCGGACAGGAACGACAGCCACAATAACAAGCTCATCTTCACGGGCGGTGCGGCGGTGAATATCTACGGCGGCTGTACCGAGTCGGACGGAGGAAAGGCGTACGGCAACACTGTTTTCTTTATCAAGACATGGGCGGCAGATCCGCATGCGCACGTTATTTACGGGGGCCGCACCAGGGGGGTATCACCAGCGGCGAGGCAAGTCGCAATACGGTGACTGTGAATGCGAGTGGTGCAGATGCCGTCTGGGGTGGACACAGTGACAGTGGCGCGGCAAACGGAAATGTTGTCAATCTGAATCATGTGACAGTGGGAGCTGTGATCGGCGGCACCGGCGTAATCACAACAAATGACAATATCGTCAATATGAACAGCTCCCATGTTGACGCGGCGCTTCGCGGCGGGTCACTTGCCGGCACGGGCAATACGCTGAACACGAAGGGCCGCAATTCGGCAGGCCTCATCAGCGGCTTTCAGACGCTGAACTTTGATCTTTCCGGGATCGATGCGGCGGGAGAGGCGCTTTATTTGACGAGCCCGGGGGAGGACAGCTATTTCGATTGGAATGCGATCCACTGGACGAACAGCCCGGGCGGAACACGCACCCTCATCCGAAGCAATCGCGCGATGAATTTCTCTGACTTTGTGCAGCGCGGCATCACCCTCGACAAGACGGAACAGGTGCTGACAAGCGATACGGGAACGGGGACAGGCGTCAGACGGATTCTGATCAATGAGTACACCTATCGCGATGCGACCGCATATGCGGATGGAGATATGGGCGGCATCCATAATGCATGGGGCGGACGTTCTGAGCTCGGCAACTCTACGCGCCGCAACAACATTTCCATTTCGGGAGGGCTGTATTCGAATATTTACGGCGGATATACCCGAGGTGCGGGAACAACGGCAGCGGACAAGAATGACAGCCACGATAATACGGTCTCCGTCACGGGCGATACGACTGCCAATATCTATGGCGGCTATACTGCTTCTGCAGCGGGCAGAGCCTATGCGAACACCGTCGGCATCGATGGGTACACCGTGACGGGAAATGTCACGGGCGGGTATGGATCGTCGGCAGACGGGAATGTCATCCGGCTCAAGTCAGCAACGGTTGTGGGGACAGTCACAGGCGGCAGCATCAACGGTACGCCGGGCGGAACGAACAATACTCTTGCGGCTTATTACGGCACACGGACAAGTATGATCCAGGACTTCGCGGGTGTACAGAACCTCCACTTTTACCTGGAGAACGCGCCGCGCGATCCCTCATCGCAGCATGCCCTGCTGCGGCTGAACGCTGCGGGCAAGGATATCGCCGGCATTGCCGTCCGCATCGGCCGTGACGGCGGTGCGTCCAAACTCGAGAAGGGCGACAGGTTTACTCTTATGGAGGCAGCTGCTGCCATCACCAACAGTGATCCCAACAACATCAAGGCTGAGGGGCTCCAAGGAGTCTCCCGCCGATATAAATTCGATGTTGTGCAGGATGAAAACGACAACAGGAAGCTCGTTGCCATTGTGAGAGATATCGGCCTCAACGAGAAAGCGAAGTCCCTTGTCGAAACGCGTACGGCAGCTGCGGCGCTTATTGACTTCGGCAGTGACTTCCTCGTCGATACCGGCATCCCTGCAGCGGAATCTGCGGCAGCAGCTTCAACTGTTTCCGATGAACGCGGCGGTACGGAGGAAAGCAGCCCCTTTGTCCTATGGGCAGGTCTGGGCGGGGGGAATATGCGCTACGAAACCGGTTCTTATGTTGATCAGAAGGGCTGGCATCTCGGCGTCGGCTGGTCGCGCACAGATAAAGTCAAGGCGGGGGAACTCAGGTTCAGTCCCTTTATCGAATATGGAAGAGGCTCCTACGACAGCTGGCTTGATGACGGAACACATGGAAACGGCAAGAACAGCTGCTTTGGCATCGGCGTCTTTGGAAAACTGCGGAAGACAGGCGGCAGGTGGATCGAGGCCTCTCTGCGGGGCGGGCACACAAGGAGCGATTACAACGGGAATATCGACGGAGAAAACGCCGAATATGACAGCTCCAACAACTACATTGCGGCACATCTCGGTGCAGGAAAAACCTTTCAATTGCGTACGGGAGATGCACTCGATGCCTATGCTCGTTACTTTTACAGTCATACCCGTGGGACAGAGACCGTGCTCTCCACAGGGGAGCACTATCACTTCGATCCTGTGAACTCTCATCGTCTGCGCCTTGGGGTTAAGTATACGCATACGTACAGTGAGACGAGTCAGTTCTATGCAGGACTTGCCTGGGAGCATGAGTTTGGCGGAGAGGCGGGCGCGAGCTACGACGGTGAGGGGATGCCGAGCCCCAGCCTCAAAGGGTCGAGCGCAATGCTGGAGCTCGGCTGTCGATTTACGCCGACGGACAGCCGAATGAACTATGATTTTCATCTCATGGGATGGCAGGGAAAACGTAAGGGAATTACGGGCGGCATTTCAGTGAAGTGGATGTTCTGAGAGACTGCGGAGAAGGGTCTGCTGTGCGAAGTCAATTTTGACGTTCGTATGGCAGACTCTTTTTTCAAAAAAACTTTGACTTTTTGTCATTTTATGCTTGACTTTTTGCTTTTTACCGTGTATATTCAGTATAGATTTTGATTAGCACTCGACTTTGCAGAGTGCTAACAGTGCTTGAAAGGAGAGGAGAGGGGTGAATGTCGGACGATCTGGACGCGCGAAAAAGTCAGATCCTGTGGGCGGTTGTCGATGATTATATCGCATCGGCTGAGCCTGTCGGCTCGCGGACGCTCGCGCAGAAATACAATCTCGGCATCAGCCCCGCGACCATTCGAAATGAGATGGCGGATCTCGAGATGCTCGGCTATCTGGAGCATCCCCACACATCCGCCGGGCGTATTCCCTCATCCAAGGGGTATCGCTTCTATGTCGACGGGCTGCAGCCCGTAGCTCCGGTAACGGATGCCGAGAAGTCAAAGATTCACGATTGGTATCGCGGGCGCGTGCGGCGTCTCGACGAGGTGTTTCAAGAGACTGCGCGTCTGATTGCAGATGTGACGCGCAATGTCTCGCTCGTGCTTGCGCCGCAGGCGGCACAGTCGACGTTCCGCATGCTCCAGTTTCTGCCCCTCGATATGGGGCACGCGATTGCCGTCCTTATGACGGACGCAGGGTTCGTTGAGAACCGTATCGTAGAGATTCCCGACGGCGCGACGTTCGCTGATTTCCAGCGGATGGCGGCCGCAGTCAACGAAACACTTGCCGGAAAAGCGCTCAGCGATGTAACAAAGCAGGATATGCGGCGTGTACGCGATGCAATCGGCGATGAGTCGATCTTTGTTGCTGCCGTAGAGGTCATGCACCGGGCTTTGGAGGGACGGTCAGAGGATCGCCTCTATCTCGGCGGTACGGCACAGCTGCTCGGCAATCCAGAGTTTCAGGACCTCGAACGTGTCCGTGCAATGCTGCTCGTTCTCGAACGCGAGGATCTCGTCAAGGACATCCTGCATACGCACGCAGGCGAGGGCCTTGAGGTTACAATCGGACGCGAGAACACGAACAGCACGTTCTGGGACAGCAGCTTCATCACGGCGACCTATCATGTTGACGGAAGGCTGCTCGGGACCATTGCGGTTCTCGGACCGACACGCATGGAATATGCAAAGGCGATGCGCATACTGGACTATGTGAACACAAATTTAACAGAAATGATCTATCAACTGAAATGGTAGGAGAGGTGAACGGCTTGCAGGAAAAGGAAGAGATGACCGCGGAGAAGGCGGAGGAGCAGCTCGTGGAGGATGCGGCGGAAACGACGCCCTCGCCCGAAACGGAGACTGCAGAGGCTGCGCCTGTCGAAGACAAGGCCGCCGCGCTCGAAGCGGAGCTCAAGGAAAAAAGCGACCGCATCCTGCGGCTTCAGGCAGATTTTGAAAATTTTCGCCGCCGCACAGCGAAAGAAAAGGAGGAACTCGCGGCCGTCATCACACAGAATATCCTCGGCGATCTGCTGCCGCTTCTCGACAATTTTGAGCGAGCGATGGCAGTGGAGCAGACGGATGGGGAGGCGTTCCAAAAGGGCGTGGAGATGATCTTCACGCAGCTGCGCGAGGTACTCGACAAACATGGTCTCCAGAGTATCGAGGCAGAGGGACAGACCTTCGACCCGAATTTCCATCAGGCGGTCATGCGTGTTGAGGATTCCGACGCTCCGGACGGAACGATCACGCAGGTGCTGCAAAAGGGCTACCAGGCAAAGGGCAGAGTCATCCGCCCCGCAATGGTACAGGTAGCCGGAAGCTAAAAAATAACATCGAAAAGATTTTGGAGGAATATAAAATGGCTAAAGTAATAGGTATTGATCTTGGCACGACGAACTCCGTTGTCTCGGTCATGGAGGGCGGAGAGCCCGTTGTTATCACGAACCCCGAGGGGAGCCGCATCACGCCGTCCGTCGTAGGCTTTACGAAGGACGGGCAGCGTCTCGTCGGCCGCCTCGCAAAGAATCAGGCGGTCTCGAACCCGGATCGCACAGTCTCGTCGATCAAACGCCATATGGGCGATCCGAACTATCACGTCACAATTGACGGCAAGAACTACACGCCGCCCGAGATCTCTGCGATGATCCTGCAGAAGCTCAAGAGCGATGCAGAGGCGTATCTTGGCGAGACGGTTTCGCAGGCAGTGATTACTGTCCCTGCGTATTTTAACGACAGTCAGCGTCAGGCGACGAAGGACGCGGGGAAGATTGCGGGACTCGAGGTGCTGCGCATCATCAATGAGCCGACAGCAGCGGCGCTCGCGTATGGCCTCGACAAGGATCAGGACGAGACCATCCTCGTCTTCGACCTCGGCGGCGGTACATTCGACGTCTCGATCCTCGAACTCAGTGAAGGTGTTTTCGAAGTCAAGGCGACGAACGGCGACACCGTGCTCGGCGGCGATGATTTCGATAAGAAGATCATGGACTGGATGGTCGAGGAATTCAAAAAGGAGAACGGCATCGACCTCTCGCAGGACAAGATGAGCGCACAGCGCCTCATCGAGGCGGCGGAGAAGGCAAAGATCGAGCTCTCCAGCATGACGCAGACCAATATCAACCTGCCGTTCATCACGGCAGATGCATCGGGGCCGAAGCATCTCGACCTCACGCTTACCCGTGCAAAATTTGATGAACTCACGGCGGATCTCGTGGAGCGCACGATGGTTCCGACACGCAAGGCGATGGAGGATGCAGGCCTTTCGGGCAGCGACATCGACAAGATCATTCTCGTCGGCGGCTCGTCTCGTATCCCTGCCGTGCAGGATGCGATCCGCAAGATTCTCGGCAAAGAACCCTCGAAGGGGGTCAATCCGGATGAGTGCGTCTCCATCGGCGCGGCGATCCAGGGCGGCGTCCTCGTCGGTGAGGTCAAGGATGTGCTGCTCCTCGATGTCACGCCGCTCTCGCTCGGCATCGAGACGCTCGGGGGCGTCTGCACGAAGATCATCGACCGCAACACAACCATACCGACTTCAAAGAGTCAGGTATTCTCAACTGCGGCGGACAATCAGCCGGGTGTTGAGATCCATGTCCTGCAGGGCGAGCGCGAGATGGCAGCGGGAAACAAGACCCTCGGCCGTTTCCAGCTCACCGATATCCCGCCCGCACCGCGCGGCGTGCCGCAGATCGAGGTCAAATTTGACATCGATGCGAACGGCATCGTCAATGTATCGGCGAAGGATCTCGGCACGGGCAAAGAACAGAAGATCACGATTCAGTCTGACAGCGGCATGAGCAAAGAGGATATCGAGCGCATGGTCAAAGAGGCGGAGACGCACGCTGCTGAGGATAAGAAACAGAAGGAAGCTGTCGATGCGCGCAATGCGGGCGACTCTCTCGTCTATCAGGCGGAGAAGGCCATCAAAGATCTCGGTGAGAACGCGGATCAGGCACTCGTTGGAAAGACCCAGGCTGCCGTCGATAAGCTGAAGGAGACTCTCAAAGGCTCGGACATCGAGGCGATCAAGGCGGCAACCGAGGAAGCACGCCAGCCGCTCTATGAACTCTCTGCAGCGGCCTATCAGCAGGCTCAGCAGGCAGCGGGCGCGGCAGGAGCAGCACCGAGCGAAGATGCAGGAGCACAGAGCAGTGCACCGCAGGATGACAATGTTGTCGACGCAGAGTTTACCGAAGTTAAGGATGACGAGAAGTAAGGTGGTATCGTGAGCGAGAAACGCGATTACTACGAAGTCCTGGGCGTCCCGAAGGGCGCCTCGGACGATGAAATCAAAAAAGCATATAAGAAACTCGCGCGCAAATACCATCCCGATCTCAACCGTAACGACCCCAAGACTGCTGAGGAGAAATTCAAGGAAGTCAACGAGGCGTATGATGTGCTGAAGGATCCGCAGAAAAAGGCAGCGTATGATCAGTTCGGACACGATGCCTTTGATCCGCGCCGCGGCGGCAGCGCCGGAGGGGGAAACCCCTTCGGAGGTGCCGGTGGATTCGGCGGATTTGACATGGATGACATCTTTGATATGTTCGGCATGGGCGGCGGCAGCCGCCGTGCACGCAGACAGGGCCCCGAACGCGGGGCTGATCTGCGTTATGATCTGGAGATCTCGTTCGAAGAAGCGGCGTTCGGCAAGGAGATCGAGCTCTCTATCCCGCGCGAGGAGAACTGTCCGACTTGCGGCGGTTCAGGCGCGGCAAAGGGGTCGACCCCCGAGACCTGTTCGGTATGTCACGGCACGGGACAGGAGCAAGTCATGCAGCGGACTATGTTCGGCAGCATGATGACCTCACGCACTTGCAGCCACTGCCACGGTACAGGCAAGATCATCAAGGATCCATGCAAAGACTGCCGCGGTACAGGACGCAAGAGCGTAACGAAGAAGATCAAGGTCAATATCCCGCGCGGCGTGGACGACGGACAGCGCGTCCGCGTTACGGGCGGCGGCGAGGCGGGTGTGCGCGGAGGTGCAAACGGCGATCTCTACGTCTACATCTTTATTCGCCCACATAAACTCTTTCAGCGGCGTGGGAACGATGTCATCATCGAGATCCCGATCACCTTTGTACAGGCATCGCTCGGCGATACCGTGCAGGTGCCGACTCTCGACGGTGCGGTTGACCTCAAGATCCCTGCTGGGATCCAGACCGGTACCGTGCTGCGCGTGAAAGGGAAGGGCATTCCCAATCTGCGTGGTTCGGGACGCGGCGATGAACATGTCCGCGTTAAGGTTACAACGCCGCAGAAACTCTCGACCAAGCAGAAGGAACTTCTCAAGGAGTTTGCCGAACTCAGCGGAGATGCGGTGAACCCCGAGCAGAAGAGTTTTACTGAAAAATTTAAGGATCTCTTTGCCTGATATGAAAAAAGAACTTCCTTATTTTCAGATCGGCGCATCCTACGGCGGGAATCAGGACTGGTTCTCGGACTACTGGATGCGCGAGGGCGGCTGCGGTGCGGAGACTGCCTGTGATGTCTCGGTCTACCTTGCGGTATATCGCGGCATCCCGCGCGCGTACCCGTTCCGTATTCCTGCGGTGCGCGAGGACTACGTCGAGTTCTCCGAGATTATGCGCCCCTACCTTAGCCCGCGTTGGACGGGGATTGACCGTCTCGATATCTACATCGACGGATTCGGTTCCTACTTGCGCGATCGCGGCGTGGATGCGATTGCACTTAAGCCGTGGGAGGGGATGCATTCCTATGCAGAGACACGCGAGGTCATTCGACGGCAGATCGATGCCGGCATGCCCATCCCGTGCCTCACGCTGAAACACCGCGCCCCATCGATGGAGTTCTACGTCTGGCACTGGTATCTCCTCACGGGATACGAGGACTTTGACGGGGAATGCGCCGTTAAGGCGGTCACCTACGGAAACTTTCGCTGGCTCGACCTGCGCACGCTCTGGGAGACCGGATACGAGCGCCGGGGCGGCCTGGTGCTCCTCTCGGAGCAGAAGGAATGTGAAACAACTCCATAAAAATACAACACGGGCGCAGTCTCATATGAGACTGCGCCCGTGTTGTATTTGGTTCAGAACTTCCACCCGAGGGAGAAGCCGCCCGTAACTTTAGCCGTATGGAACCCGTCGGGTTTTCGGATCGGCATCGCCGCAAAGACATCATAGGACAGAGCATCAATCATCCCGCGTACACCGAACGCCGCTCCCGCGATCGTGTGCCCGTTGTAGAGATCCGCACCGGCACCGTACACCGCACCGACATCAAGGCCGAGATAAAGCTCCAGCTTCTGCTTCGGGAACCATGTCGCAAACTCATTGCGGAGATACCAGCCGTCCGTCCCCATCAACGTAACCTCGCCGTCGAAGCCCCGCACCGTATACCGATTCCCCATGCTGATCATATCCGTACCGTAGAGCTCCATCCCGTCCATCGTCCACTGCCCGTGAAAGGACGTCGTAAACGTCGCAGGACGGTGGCTGAACTCAAACGGATGCACATAGTCCGCATCCAGGAGCCACATCCGATAGCGCGTCCGCGGCATATCCTCATAGGGACTCTCCTCCTGCGCGCCCATCCACCCGAGACCAAATCTGTGGGCCAAACGGAAATAGAGCGTATCTCTTTTCAGATACAGAGATATTCGTATCGCCCGCGCTGATGAAATCATAGGGCATGCTGTCCACCGTCTGATGATATTTCGACCGCTGGTAGGAGAGGGAAAAGGTATGGCGACCATAGGGATAGGTATATCTGATATTGTGTGGCCGCTTTCTTTAAAAAATAATGCTGTTTGACATGGATTTGGATTTATAAATTAAATCGGGTAAAAAATCATCATATTCAATTATTATATGCCAAGCGTGAGCTATGTAGTCCTTTGCTGATGCGCCAACCGCAGCATTTCTGTTGACCGCTTTCGCTGCAGCTGCTCCAATAAAGAGCACTAACTCCTTGGGCAAGGGCAGGGTCGAGACCTTTTAGGTTGTTGATCAGCGCTTCGTTCAGACCTGCAGCTACGGCACCGGAGGCAAATCCAGCACCCGTGATCTGGCTCATGATGCCGCCGATGATCGCGTGCACGGCAATCTTTCGTCCGCTTCCGTCGTCCTTCATGTTGTGGGCGAGACGGAATGCCTCCTCACCGAAGACAGCCGCAAGTTCCTGCTGCTCCTCGATCTTCTTCTTGTCAAAGATTCTGCCGAGCTCATTGAGTGCATTCTCTGTGTTACGACTGAGCGCCGAGATATCCTGCGTCGGATTCTCCCTGATGTCAATGGTTCCCTCTGCAACGGCAGACTTTGTCCTGCTGCGCGCGTCGCTCTTAACGGGCAATAGGGGGGGCAAATCTATAAAGATAGCATAGAGGAGGACTTAGCAATGTAATGTCATTTAATCATTTCTACTTTGCTAATCAGAAAATCCATAATCTCATCGAATCTTTCATCGAACTCTTCTTCCGTTAGTGTAAATTCACAACCAGGAAGAGGATTTCCGTAATAATGTTTTTTCTCATTTCTTTCACCCATAGTTATCGAATAGGTTCTATCTCTTGTATCATAATAAATAGATACATGATCGTGATACTTAAAAAATTTATTCCACGTTTTGTATGGAGAGGCTATAAATGGATCTGTATCCTCGACATCTTTTTCATAGGAAGATAGACTATCTCTTATACAAACAAGAACCTCCTGTTTTAATGATCCTCGATCCGTATGAATCAAATAGCCCATAATATTTCCATATCCAATTTTTGTGATGTATGCTTTTAACAAGTTGATTTCTCTATTTTTTTTGTTTACATACATATGTACTAATCCTCTCACTTTTGTACTCCTTTTATTTTACGACAGTTATACTGATTTCAATCCCTTTTTCTTTTGCGTATTCCTTCACCATTTCGAGCCCCCTTTGTTGTTCCGCTGTTATCTTCATGTCTTGTACAGCAATTTCTAGCTTTTTAGCGGAATAATCTTTGGGGCTGATATTTCTTTTTTTATCAGCCGCCTCTTTAAATTCATCCAACGCATCTACATCTCTCCTTAACTTGTTATAGATACCTTTTGCCGTCTCGTAAGTCTTATCACTGAGTTTTATACTCTTAATGCTGACGGCTACGCCATTATCCAATTTGTCTATTTTTGGGAAACTATGACCGAGATTGTTCCCTAACGCGTCATCGATCATGTCTCCTCTTTTAAAGGAACCTTTTTTCCACACATCGCCTCCAATAGACACGGTTCGATCAGCAATTTTAGCCGTACGGGTAGTCACTCTTGTAAGTGCTCCCATTTTGGACAATTCGCAGCAGCAGCTCCGATGATGGCGTTGACGATTTGTGCTGTGCCGGGGTCTTTGCCCTTGACGGCGTTAATCAGCGCCTCGTTGAGTCCTGCACCGACGGCACCGGGGGCAAAGCCGGCACCCGTGATCTGGCTCATTAGCTCGCCGATGATCGCATGTACGGCAATCTTTCGTCCGCTTCCGTCATCCTTCATATTGTGGGCGAGCCGGAATGCCTCCTCACCGAAGACGGCGGCAAGTTCCTGCTGCTCCTCGATCTTCTTCTTGTCAAAGATCCTGCCGAGCTCGTTGAGGGCATTTTCTGTATCACGGCTGAGCGCCGAGATATCCTGCGTGGGATTCTCCCTGATATCGATGGTGCCGGGCGCGATGGTAGATGTTGTCCTGCTGCTCGCGTCGCCCTTGACGGGCATGGAGATGTTCGGCACAAGGCATTTGGTGGAAAGATTGGAAGAGAGAGGTACTATGTACTCTAAGCAAAGAGATGACTATTCCACAGTTGAATATGTTTTTTCATGGGTTCTCAAATTCTCCACAGAAATATCAATTCCCCAAATAGACATTATGTTAATAAAATAATCTAACGTCACGATTAAATAGTGATGTAATTCATCTGGTTTATAAAGTTCCCCTGTAATTGGTAGTATAAAATTGTGGTAAGAACTGTTTTCTATTTTATATAGAATTTCTTTAAAGCGGTCCTTTCTGTACAAAGAATATGGATCATGAGCAAATGGGGGGAAAAGCATTCCACCTTCATCAATACAATGAACAGAAACTACGGCACCGAAATCTAATGTTATACAAAAGGTATCGTTTTTCAAAGTGATTAGTAACCCATGATCCTCACCATACCTAAGATCTGTAATATAGTTTCCTTTTGGGATAATACCGTGATTCATTACTGTCCATTTTTCCATTATTAATCCTCCATGAGGTGACTAATTCGCGGCTTTTGTTCCATGATGAGGAAAACCCGTAGATAGGGTGAGAGTATGTCAACTTACCAGATAAATCTAGTTATTCAAGTTTTGCATATGTTTTTTTGTGCGTTTTTAAATTTTCCACGCAAACATCAATATCCCAAAGTGTAATGACATCAATAAAATAATCCAGTGTAACGACTAAGTAATGATGAAGCTCTTCACGCGTATAAAGAGTTTTGGTCATTTCAAGCATAAAATTCTGATATGCACTATTTTCTATTCTGTAGATAATATCTTCATAGTGCTTTTCGTGGTAAATTGCACGTGTGTTTTTTTCATATGGAAGCGAAGAAACTCTTCCTTCGTCAAAACAATGAATAGAATTCACAGCACCAAAATCAAGGGTCACTAAGTAATCATCATTTTTCAATGTGACCAGCAATCCTTTTTCTTCTCCGTATTCAAGTTGTGTATAATATTCTGCTTTTGGTATAACTCCATGATTTACCACACACCATTTTTCCATTGCAATATTTTCCTTTCTAAAAGTTAATACCTATACTTATGAAGATGGTTTTTAACTTGAATCTCAACAGTCGGTCCGCCTGTTTCACTTTCTCTCCTAACTACAACTCTTGTACCATCACTCAATTCCCCCATAAAGCCTTTACCATATGCAGAAGAGATCATATCACCAGCAATTTCCCCCAAAATTTCCTCGCGCGTTCCAAAGGTGTAATGTTTCTTTGCGAGATTAGAATCGAACTGAAAATCAGGGGTAAAGTTTTTAGCAATGGATTTTATGAAGCCCTTATTGAATTGCGCGACTTTCCATCCAAACTCAGCGAGCTACAACAGTGGAGTAAATAGGATTTGATTGATAGCTTCTTTACTCTCTCGGACTGTCCTGCTTCTTCCTGCGATGACAACAGTATCAGGAGTCATATTTCTATGCTATCATAGTTACGTAGTGGTCATAGCTCTACTATGTCCAACTCACGAAAAACTATATGAAAAATTGTTTCTGCTGTTTCAAATTTAGTGTACATTAAAGGCTCTTTTTTCCATGCAAGGCTGACATTTGTGCCATCGCCATAGTCTAGTTGAATTTTCTTGTCTCCAAATCCCAATTCTTTCAATAAGTCGTCTGATGCAGGTGCACATATAATATATTCAGTATCACCTGCATCTTCGTTTGGGTCTGATGTCATATTAGCGCTTACAATATTTTTCAGATATCGTACCTCTTTAAATATTAGATTGACATTGGCAAAAGTTTCTTCAAAGCATGTTGCTTCTTTATGTCTTGGATGCTCCAGTGTTCGTGGTACATCGATATTTATTATAAGTGTTGCCTTTACTACATCATAGTTTGCATGGATAAGATATCCTACACTAAAATCATACCAATCTAATTTATATATTTAAATTACCTCCTAATGTATGATGTTAATTCGAGAGATCATAGTCTAAAAGATCCTGCCGAGCTCATTGAGTGCATTCTCTGTGTCACGACTGAGCGCCGAGATGTCCTGCGTGGGATTATCGCGGATGTCGATGGTTCCCTCTGCAATGACAACTTCTATTGTGAGAAGTGCATCGCACTTTGTATTTTATTCTTGCTCCTGTGCTAGTTCTTGCTTTCGGAGGCTTTCTTCCAACGCCTCCGATATTTCATCCAGATCTTTGATGATATCCTTTTCCTGGCTGGTTTTTGCTGCTTCGAGACTCCATGTTTTACTTTTTTCTCCTCGTCTCCTCAGCTCTAAAAAGATTCTTTTGTCTTCTATGGAGATATCATCCATATTTTCTATTAAGATCAAACTTGTCCCATATGACTCCTGTAAATCTTCTAAATTACTTACTAAGTTACTTGCCATATTATCCCAGGATACCCGCGCATCGCTCGCATAGTTTTCGATTTTGATGATCTTTGTAAAGAGCGGGATCACGCATATTTTTGTATATCCCGACTCTCCATAAGCATACAGATATGGAAATCTATATTCATAGGCGTAGCAACTCATCTCCAGCGCACGGCGTTCATAAGTGTCAGATAATATTTGATCATGGAAATACAACTGGTAGCGAAACCCAGCTATATTTGTGGTTTCCGGTAAGCAGACGGGCGTATAATAGGAGTATGTAAGAAACCACACATAAAGGGCAAAACCGACCCCAATGATGAAAGTGAGTGTTTTTACGACAAAGTAGGATTTCATATGCCTCAGCTCCTCTTATTCATGAACCAGATCCGTTATAGGATAACTAAGGTCGTATGTCGTTTTATAAGCAAATGTACGTCGCAGGCCGGATTGCTGAACGATATATGCATCTCTAAGGAAAGAGCCCAGCATTGCTTCGTTCTTACCATGATCCCAATTATCGGTGATCGTTACCTTTGCTTCAAAAGCGGTATGATTTACCCTAAATGAGATAATGGCAGATGCATTTCCCAGCCCTAGAGCGTTGTCTATTCCATTTAAATAAAAAGTATAGCTGTCTGTATCTGTAGGAGTTACGACACCTTTACCTATTTGCTCCATTATGGCTTTATAAACAACTCTCTCGTTGAATGATGCATTTCTCAATCTCTCATTCACCAAAGATTGTGCTCCGAACTCTAAAACAGGATATCCATGTTCTGTATAGTCCACATTGACGATTCCGTGTCCTGAAAAATCTTGATCCAAGAAAACCTCCAACAAGTCTCCCGCTAACGGTGTTACCCCAATTCGATTCGCGTTATTTAGGGCCTCGTATAGATTTTGAAGCGCCTCTTCTGCTTCGCTGTCAGAATAAGGATTTCCTCTGTTCAACTGTGCGACATATTCATCATCATATTCTTTCAAAAAAGCTTGGTATTCCTCTTGTCTTTTATTACGAGAATGATCATCGAGCTCGAGATTCCACCTCGTTCCTGCTGCTGCAGCAGATGCACCTGCGGCGGCACTTCCTCCGGCAACTTTCGCAGCGGCGGCACCGATGATGGCGCTGACGATCTGAGCGGTGCCGGGGTCTTTGCCCTTGACGGCGTTAATCAGTGCTTCATTGAGTCCTGCGCCGACAGCACCCGAGGCAAAGCCGGCACCTGTGATCCGACTCATAATGCCGCCGATGATCGCGTGCACGGCAATCTTTCGTCCGCTTCCGTCATCCTTCATGTTGTGAGCGAGACGGAATGCCTCCTCACCAAAGACCGCGGCAAGTTCCTGCTGCTCCTCAATCTTCTTCTTGTCAAAGATTCTGCCGAGCTCGTTGAGTGCATTCTCTGTGTCACGACTGAGAGCAGAGCCTGCATCTTGGTATTTTGTCAAACTTGAAGGACTTTTTGATTTTCATTATTCCAATATATTTATTGTACATTTAACGTACCTTTTCTCCATTCGCTTAATGTTATTTCTGCAATGAAGCCTAAGTTTTCCCGTTCTTTTGCAAGGCTTTCTAAACATTTTTCTGCTTGGGGAGAGAAAAAATTCAATAATGATACAGCAGCATTTAAGCGTACATAACCGCTAGGATGATCTAAAAAAGATAAAAGTCGTAGCTTTCCATCCTTAGTTTCCTTTATTTGACTCTCAATAGTCCTGATCTTTTTATATAATACATTAGCTTTGCGTGAATTCCCCCCGCTTGCAATATACTCTCCCCATTGTTCACATATTTTTTCGTAGTATAAAATTAAATCAGAAGTCTTTTTCATGGGTGCATCCCTTTCTACTGTAAATATTTACTCAAATGGTTTAAATACCCATCTTCCATGATCCAATGTCATTGTACCAAATTTCTCTAATTGCCTTTTCCCGAACTCAAATTGTTCTTCAAAAGTTTTTGTTGACAACCAGTCTCGTACAGTTTTTCCTCCTGTAAAAGGCTGAATCGAAGAGTATATACTGCTTATTTTTGCATGGATACTTCCTTTTCCGCTTGGCAAAGCAACAACATTGCCTACGTTATGAATCTGTTCAGGGGAAAATCCGGCTCTATTGGATTTGATTTGTGATTGCTCGACAATATGATGCCATTGCATATTCTCGCCTGCAGGTTCTAAATATCCTTTCAATGCAGTAAAACTGTCAAATCCTTTATTTGTCGTCCCTGGTGGAAAAAGATTTTTTTCGACCTCTTTGGGATGCGAGCCGAACTGTGGGATATCCAGGTCATTGGGCGTTTTCTTTGGTACTTGTGAAGGCACACCTTTTTCAAAGGGACTAACTCCTCTGAAACCTTTGATTTCTTTTAACCCTTTTCCAAATTTCATAAAGGGGATGGCTGATATCGCTGCCCACCCGGCAGCTTCATGGTCTCCTTCCAGATAGAATAAGGCAGCATCTACGCCTGCAGCAAAAGTTCCGATCAGTCCAAAGTAGCCTGCATAATCAAATATAGTATGCAATGATGATGATACTGTCACAGAAGGTGTTCGATAAACAGGAAGTCCATCTTTAATGGAGACATAGCCTGAATAATCTTCGTTAAGGAAATCAACCATTCTCGTTTCTGGAATAATTCCTGCACGAGTCCATTCAGCTATTTTTGCCGTTTCTTCTTCCTCCTGTTCTTTATCTTTTCTCTCATACTCTTCATAGATTGCTTTTCGTTCCTCATCCGTCTTCGCTTCTTTCATACGACGCTGCATTTCGTTGTAGTCAGGTGTGCTCAGAAGGTTCCACTTCGTTCCTGCTGCCGCAGCGGATGCTCCTGCAGCGGCACTTCCTCCGGCAACTTTCGCCGCGGCGGCTCCAAGGATAGCGCTGACGATTTGCGCGGTGCCGGGATCTTTGCCCTTTAGGTTCTTAATGAGTGCCTCGTTGAGTCCTGCACCGACGGCACCGGAGGCAAAGCCGGCACCCGTGATCTGGCTCATGATGCCGCCGATGATCGCATGTACGGCAATCTTTCGTCCGCTTCCGTCGTCCTTCATGTTGTGGGCGAGACGGAATGCCTCCTCACCGAAGACAGCCGCAAGTTCCTGCTGCTCCTCGATCTTCTTCTTGTCAAAGATTCTGCCGAGCTCATTGAGTGCGTTCTCTGTGTCACGACTGAGCGCCGAGATATCCTGCGTCGGGTTTTCCCTTATGTCGATGGTTCCCTCTGCAATGGCAGGCGTTGTCCTGCTGCTCGCATTGCCCTTGACAGGCATGGAAAGATTCGGCGCAAGACCGATGGAGGTGTATTATTTACATAAAATCCTTATATGTAATTTTATTTACTATAATCCTTTCCACGCCATACCGTACTCGTCATAAAATATGTATTATTTTCTTCATCAGCTAATTTACTATCTAAACAAAACTCCCGAACACTTTCTATATCACCCTCAGAAAGCATTTTTCCGACAATCTCAAGCTCATAATCCCATCCCATTGCTACCAGATATTCATGATAGGCCTTTGCCAAAGCTTCATTCCAGATCCCATGATGGATCAGGCATTGGAATGAAGAAAAGACTGCAATATAGAGGCTGCCAGCAAAATATTTCCCCGAGTATATAAACTCTAAAATGTCCTGTATGTCCTCGTCACTGATATCTCCGTGAATATAATCAAGGAATTGCTTTATTTTTTTAGTTTTTATTTCGTTAGGCTCAAATACGATATAAATCGCATCTGAAAAAAAATTTGCTAGATTCATTTTATCCTCCTTATAATAAATACGTAAATACAGCTTCACTTGCAGCAATTTATTTTGATATTTGCATGGTTGGATAGAAATTTGAAATATGTAATATATGTCCAATTTTTATCATTGAAATTTCCAAATTTACATATACACGTTTCCCATAGCTATCAACTAAAAAAATATTCTCATTAGCATAGAAGACCTTACCATTGTTTAGATCACCTTGTGCGTAATGAGCTAATGCAGAATTGATAACTTCTTCTAGAATTTCCTTTTTATCGGTATATCTAAAGCTTGGAATTGTGCCTCCTTTTTGTGTTTTATGATCCCTATAATAGGCATGACCTGTACTGATATGTAGTTCATCACCATCTCCCATGTATAAACGCATCCGCTCATTAGGTGTACCTTCATCAGATATCATCGCATTATTGATTGCGTATTCTACATTATTTGAGTTTATCCAAACGAATTTCCATAACTTAAAATAGTAGAAGTCAGAGAATTTATTCCACTTCGTCCCACTTGCCGCTGCAATTGCACCTGCCGTAGCATTCCCCCCGGTCGCTTTCGCCGCAGCTGCTCCAATAAGAGCGCTGATTGCTTGCGCAAGGGTGGGGTCAAGCCCCTTTAGGTTGTTAATCAGTGCTTCGTTAAGACCTGCACCTGCTGCACCTGAAGCAAAGCCCGCCCCTGAAAGCTGGCTGATGAGTCCACCGATAGCAGCATGAATGATCGTCTTTCGTCCACTTCCGTCGTCGGGGAGATTGTGCGCGAGACGGAAGGCTTCTTCGCGGAACACGTTTACGAGTTCCTTCTGTTCCTCGACACTCTTCTTGTCAAAGATTCTGCCAAGCTCATTGAGTGCATTCGCAGTATCTCTGCTGAGGGCAGAGATGTCCTGCGTCGGATTCTCGCGAATGTCGATGGTTCCCGGTGCGACGGCAGCTTTTGTAGTGCTGTCGGCACTTCCCTGTACTACGGTTGGAATTGAAGGAATGGAGTGCAATGCCTGCACTACCTTCAGATTTTTTTCTTTGTTTCCTTCAGGATCTTCCTTTTTTGTTTGGACAAGTGTCAGTTTTATCTGCGCAGAAGAGCCTGTGTCTTTTGCCCTGTAATCCGCCTCATTTTTGAGGTCGTTAAAGGTGAACGTTCCCGTTGATAAGAGGTTCTTGTCAGGGGATGCCTCACTTGCGATCAGTCCACCCTTGAGGTCGGTGTTTTCTCGGACGTAGATGTCGAAACCTTTGCTCCCTGCGAAGAATCCTGCCTGTTGCCGTGCACTGCGATAGTGGGAGTCGATGGTTCCTTTGCTCAAATCCCTGCCAATGATCGGTTTAGAGAAGTGTTTAGTCAAAGGATTCATGCTCCAAGAGATGCCAAAGCCCGTGGAGGTATTCTGCTCCTCATAGGTCTCTTTCTCCTGGAGCGTCTCGATGTTCAGATTCCCGCCGACTCTTGCGGTGACCTTGTCTCCCTGCACCTTGCTCCCAATGATATCCGTATCCTTGCCGGAGGTGATGACCGCATTCTCCTCAGCACGGATGAGGGCAGGGGAGTAGGAGGTGTGGGTCTCCTTGCTGTTGCCTTTGGCTCTGTTTACATTGACGCTGATGTCGCTGAGTCCGTTTATGCCAAAGGATGCCCCGACGCTTGCGGAGCTGTATTTATTCGCGGTGGTGGTAACGCTCGTATTTTCTCCCGCCATAAGGCGCACGTTCCCCTTAGCCGCGAGGGAGACATCTTTGCTCTCGACGGTGGAACCCTTGACGGTGAGGTCGTTCTCTCTTGCGGTAAGGTTTGCATGTTCTCTTGCTTTGATGGTACTGCCTACATATTTGCTGTATCGAAAGACGGGGGCGGCTGCGTGACAATCTCGGTACGCTCCTGATTCATACGTTCCTGTCGTTCAGCCTCCTGCGCACGCGACTGATCCAGCTGCTCCTGCTGAGAGGGCGGAGCGGCAGAGGCCGAAAGCGCCGAGAGTGAGAGGAGAGAGGTAAGAAGGATCACAGATGTTTTGTTGATTGACATAAAGCTCCCTTTTCTTTAAGAAATAATGCTGTTTGACATGGATTTGGATTTATAAATTAAATCGGGTAAAAAAATCATCATATTCAATTATTATATGCCAAGCGTGAGCTGTGTCGTCCTTTAAAGTCTCTATGGTACATATATAATCATCTTTTTTAGACTTCAGAGAAATAATAAGATTCATATCCCTATGCGATTCTATCTTCCAACCATTGTTTAATAGGTACTCTTTTATTTCTATAAGAACGATGTTTTTATCCTTTTCTGTGACGAAATAGGCGGTAAGTGATTGAGCAATTAAAGCCCTTGTATTTTTCTCTAGATGTATATTTTGCAGAGTATACTGATCTAAGACCTTTATGCTTTTAAGCACGGTGGTCATTGTGATTTGCTTTTCTTGAATGTTTTTTGACAAAAGACCCTATATCCTAATCCTAATATCAGCCAACATATAAATAAAACTAGAATACTGCAGGATATTAAGGGCACAGCTCTTCTGTATATTTTTTTCATCATTACTATTGGATTTTTGTGCATAATATCAAGTTCCTATAGTGTTCCAACGAAAAAAGTATACCCAATTGTGAGATTTAACCCAACGCTCGCGCTACCGTATAAAACATTCATACATCCCAAAAAACGACATGCATGGATTCTTCTTGTTCATTTGAAATAAAACGCCAAAATTCGTTTTTGGTTGATTCATCTATAAATGTTTGGAACAGAAGGTGATTTTCGAGAGATAAGGTGATGTCTCCTATAGCAGAAAAAGTGGCTTCTACTACTTTGATACCGCAAGACAGTTTCGTATTCAATTCTTTTACTCTCTCATCATATAAGCTATTATAATCATTTCCCACATCAAATGGCTTGGTACTGTCAATGGGGATATACATATCTCCAGAAGCTAAAATAATTCTTTTGTCTTGTAAAAATCTCCATGGAGTTTGAACAACAAGATAATACGTTCGTTTTTCTTTTTTGTTTATTTTGATTTTCTCTCCAAATCCTATCCATATGGTTAAGCCTCCTTTTCCAACCTCATAACAAACTGTTCCTTTTAGTATACTAGATATAAATTTAAAGTCGTGCATTTATAATTCTCCATTTTTGATACGTCTGGCAGTTTCGTCTATTTCCTTATAGCCATAATTTTGACCTGAAATTTCATCATGTAATTTTCTACGTTGTTCGCGGTTCAGCCCATGCTTATTAGCTGCTGATCTAGCCTGCTCATTTTGAGCCTTATTATTACGGGGGGTACCCGTACTAACCCAATATATAATATCTTCTACTGTATCGCCAATATAATCAAATGCTTCTTCTCCATTACTAACCATCCATTCTCCAAGGTTGTTACATTTTGCAATTATTTTGCCGGTAGCATTCATTAAGAATTGTTGTCCGTCATCGGTGCTTAAGACAACATAGCCAGATAAACCAGCGATTACCAATATATAATCTGAAAGAACTAGAGGTAATGCTGCAATCAAAAAGTTGTATTTTGTCCCTGCCGCTGCTGCTGATGCGCCGACCGCAGCATTCCCGTTGACCGCTTTCGCCGCAGCTGCTCCAATAAGAGCACTAATTCCTTGAGCAAGGACAGGATCGAGACCTTTTAGGTTATTGATCAGTGCCTCGTTGAGACCTGCACCTGTTGCCCCTGACGCAAAGCCTGCTCCTGAAAGTTGGCTGATAAGTCCGCCGATAAAGGTGTGAATCAAGACTTTGCGTCCACTGCCATCGTCGGGGAGATTATGCGCGAGACGGAAGGCTTCTTCGCGGAACACGTTTACGAGTTCCTTCTGTTCCTCCACACTCTTCTTGTCGAAAATTCTACCGAGCTCGTTGAGGGCGTTCTCTGTGTCTCGACTGAGGGGAGAGATATCCTGCGTCGGATTCTCCCTTATGTCGATGGTACCCGGTGCGACAGCAGATTTTGTTGTGCTGCTTGCGCTCCCCTGTACCTCTGTTGGAATTGTAGGAGAAATGCTCAGCCCTTGAACGATCTTTAATTTTTCAGTTGATTTGTTGGGGGCGGGACCTGTCTCTTTGATACGGCGAAGTGTTGGTTTTATCTGCGCTGTAGAACCACTGTCCTTGGCATGGTAATCCGCCTCGTTCTCCAGATCGCTGAAGGAGAGTGTGCCGGTAGAGAGTTTGTTCTTGTCCGCTGTTGCCTTACTTACGATGAGTGCACCCTTCAGATCGGTATTCTTTCCGACCAAGAGATCAAAGCCGCCGGTTCCGGCAAAGATGCCCGCCTGATCTCTTGCGCTCTTGTAGTGGGAGGAGATATTTCCCTTGCTGAAGGAACCGCCGATGTTGGGCTTAGCAAAGGAGCGGGTCGTTACCGTTTTGGACGTTCCGTTTGGTCCCGGAACCTCTGCCTTTGTCATGTTGACATTCCAAGAAATCCCAAATCCCGTGGAGGTATTCTGCTCCTCATAGGTCTCTTTCTCTTGGAGGGTCTCAATATTGAGGTTCCCGCCGATTCTTGCCGTGACCTTGTCTCCCTGCACCTTGCTCCCAATGATGTCCGTATCCTTGCCGGAGGTGATGACGACACTGTCCTCTGTGCGAACGAGGGCAGGGGAGAGCCTTCAAAATCAGCCTTCTTGTGATGATTCCCCATAGATTCTCAAAAAGGCTTCTGTCATATCTTCGCACATTTGGAATGCTATTGTGAGAATTTCATGCAGATCTTCGTAATTACGGAAGATTGGCAGACGATTTCCATTTTCTAAATTCAGCAGTTCATATTCTAAGTTGGGGAAAGAGCCTCCAGCATAATATTTATTATCCTTCATAGCATACCACATCAATTCAGCAATACCATACTTTATACATATATGATATCTAAATTCGTATATGTTGCTCTTCTTTTTTGCTTGAAAAAAATCCTCTCTTTTCCGATATTTTACAGATGTATAACCTATCTCTTGAAGCATCTCCAAGACATACTGGTTATCATAGTTTTCAAAGCTCTCTTTTGCATCAAAAGAATACTGTGTGCGAAGAGCTTCATATCTTTCTGCAAAGTGAATACTACTTAATACTTGCACCATCTGTTTATCCATCGTTTATTCCTCTCTGTACCTAAGTTCAATACCATATTTATCTCTTGCCAGAGCCTCGTATTCTTTAATCCCTTCAAAGTTCTTATTGGATGCAGGAATTTCTAGGATTTGTTTTCCCTGCAAATGTTGTCCATCAATTTCTTGATATTTATCTGAACGTATCTTTGTGCCAGCTGGATATTTATCCCTGAGTTCCCTTAGATACCGCTCAAAGGTTTCCTTTTCTATCATCTCCAGATCTGTCGCTTTTCGAGATACAATCTCTCCTTTCACAGGATCGTAGGAATCTAAACGTTTTCCATTTTCCAAATGGACTTCATTATACAGATACCATTTGTTGTCTCTTGCCGTTTTATTAAAAGCATTCCCACGTGCCATTGGAGAATCATATAGCAAGTAATCATGCACATCCTTCCATTCAATACGATCCCGCGGGGGCTTTCCTTGCTTATTTTTTCTGGCAACATAGGATAAATACCCCTCCTCTAAGGATTTATCCTTAAATTTACCCACAGATGTTAGCAACTCCTTTTCTTTTTGAAGTTTTTCAGCTTGGGTAAGCGATGGTATTTCCCTGCTATATTTGCGCTGTTCGATCTTCTTTATAATAGGTGCCCACTTTTCCAGTTTAGAAATCTTTGCAAGCTTTCCAACTTTGTCAAGCGGAATAACAGAAGATAGAATATATCCTGTGAGATACCCCAACTTGTGTCCGTGTTCGTCAAGTGGTTTTTGTATGATGGAATCAATACTCTTCGACCATTCAATTAGTGTTTCTTCTCCGATTTCTGATACTAGGTCAGGGTTTTCCTTTATTATTTTAACTAGGTCTGAGAGGTCTCCTAAAATAGCAAATGGATTCCTTCCAACCATCTCCTTAATATCATCTACATATTCTTGCCCTCTCTCGGTTATCCCCCGCCAATATTCAGCAAGGAAAGATGGTGGATTTCCTCGGAACGGCTTTACATTTAGAGGGACATCATGTAAATTGAGTTCCTTTTTCAATGTTTCATTTGCTTTAGAAAAGACAATGTTCTCGTTCGGATCTATCCCAAGAAAATTATAATCTCCATCAAGTTTTCTTAACCCATTAGGAGCAATATCTTCCGACACGAGTTCGTAATCCCATCCGTTGAGGGGATCTTCCGGGTCCGCTATCCAAACAAGCATGCCATTCGCGGGTCTTTCGATTTTAACATCGTCATTAATAGATGCGTCATAGCAATAGAACTCTCCATCACGATAGGTAACTTCGCCGTCGTATTTTCTTCTATGCCCATGGCGATTATATTGAATGGCATAGACTGCTGTTTCGATTCCGGCACGTGTGTTACCTCTTAAGAGTTTTCCTGCTGCTCCGCCGAGCATTGCACTCGCGATAATCTGCAAGTTATCGTCCGGGATTTTAGTGATCTCTTTGGCAAAGAAATCCTGCGCCACGCTGCCTGCCGCTCCGGACAGAGCATCTTTTCCTGCGAAGGAGGAGGCGATTCCGCTTCCAAGCGCACGCAGAAGCATTATATTCGTACTTCCTTCTGCCCATCTCCTCCGTTCTTCCGGTGTTTTTGCTCTCTCCTGCATCCGCTGGGAAAAATCGCCGATCTCCTCATTTAAAAGACGTAAGAAGGTTTCTGCCAATTCTTTTTGTTCTTTGACATCTTCTTTGGAGAAGATTTGTTCCAAGGCGTTCAGCGTATTATCTGTAGTACGAAGGATTTTTTCGAGCGTGTCTTTGTCTCCCGCACGGATAATGACTGTTCCTGGGGCAATTGCACTTTGGGTAGTAGTGGAAGCACTTCCTTGGACTGTTATCCCGAGGTTTGGAACAGGTGTCAACCTGTTATGTGAACGAATTTTACCGTCTTCAAACTCTCGAACGCTCTTTGTGACGAGAGTCATCCCGTGACTGTCCGCTTTGTAGTCCGCCTCATTCTCCAGATCGCTGGAGGAGAGTGTGCCGGTGGAGAGTTTGTTCTTGTCGGCAGGTGCTTTGCTTGCGATGAGTGCACCCTTCAGATCGGTGTTCTTTCCGACCAAGAGATCAAAGCCGCCGGTTCCGGCAAAGATGCCCGCCTGAT